>Ga0302265_1000208_pt1 | contig 41704 bp, 89 predicted proteins | sample III_Bog_E1_1_FD_194556 | JGI IMG/M metagenome (GOLD analysis project Ga0302265, IMG submission 194556) | Peat permafrost microbial communities from Stordalen Mire near Abisko, Sweden - III_Bog_E1_1 | ecosystem: Environmental > Terrestrial > Soil > Wetlands > Peat | place: Sweden: Abisko...
TGAACAGCGCAGCCGGATCCGACACGATTACCTGCGGCAACGGCTCCGCCGCGACCGCTGTCGAAATCTCGAACATCGCGACATCGTCGGCGCAGGATGCCGCAACAGCATTCAGCGTGAAGCTGCCAGCAAGCGGGACAAGCTACACCGTGCCGTCGTTCACTACGTCGCAGATGGATGCATTGTTTGAAGTATCTGTCTGCAATGGTGCTAATAACGGATTGACCAGCTTCTCCGCGACTGGCTTTACTACTGTGACCACTGCAACAGCCGGTGGTTGTAATGGTTCATTCTCCGATGTAGACTCCATCGTCTTTGAGGCAATTCCGGCGGGCACATATAGTCCAGTCTTGAGTTATGCTCCGAGCACCTTCGATGGCATGTTTATTCAGGTTGGACTGACGGCAAGTGGTACGATCATCCCTCAATCGGCTGACCTGCAACAGATCAAGGGATCCGGTGGGGCGGTCCTGAGCGGCGTCGCCGCAAGTGGCATCCCCTACGTGGTGCCTCAAACCTATGCCTTGTTGATTGCTTCCACCCCTTGCGGGGGTACCCCCACCAATGAAGGCAAAACGGCTGCTGTGACAGACAGTCCAGTCACATCCGGGGTGGTGACGACAGGTGGAGGGTCTAATCACGTCTCGGTCTACTGCAATGGCACTAATTGGATTGTGGGTAGCGCGGCTGTCCTGGGAGCTGCAGGCTCGACCACGCAAGTGCAGTACAACAATGCAGGCACGTTCGCGGCTAACGCCAACCTGACCACAAACGGCGCAGGCAACCTGACAGCAGCAGGCACCGTTGCCGCTGGCACTTTGAGTGCACAGAACATGGCCTCTATCGGCCCACGTTACGATGTGACGCAGTTCGGCGCTGTTGGGAATGGAATTGCGGATGACACGGCAGCGATCCAGGCGGCATTCACCGCCTGCTGGGCGAACGGCACAGGGTTACTGCCGTACGGGGGCGTGGTGGAGTTCCCCGGTGGCCGCACGTACAAGACCACTGGCACGATTAACATTTATGATTCCTGTCAGATTGAGGGCGTGACAGGAAACCTATTGGGCAACGACGAGGCAACGGAGGTAGATTATTTAGGCCCGACATACGGAGCAACAGCATCTGTGACCGGCTTTACGGTTGCGCTCAATGTAGCGTCTATCACACTGACCGGGAACCCAAACCCAGGCGACACGGTTACTGTCAACGGCGTCGTGGTCACATTTGTATCTAGCGGTGCTACCGGCAATCAAGTGAACATTGGAGCCAGTGCTACGGCGACCGCGACCGCGCTTTATACCTTCCTGAACACCTTCAGCACGAGCGGCAGCGGACCAATCCACAACAGCTACCCGTATACAAATCCGAGCGCAGGTGTGGTGTATTTCAAGTGGCAGTCGATCGGGTTGAACGGCAAGGTAGAGTCAGTTGCCACGAGTGACCCGACCAACATCACGGTGCAGAGCGCGGCTTATGCACCATCAAATCCATCGGGGGGACGCAATTATCCCTATAACTACGCCGTTACTTTCGCCGCAACCAACAGCTTCGCGCTGAACAACTGGGTATCTATCACCGGCTGCTCGTCTACACAGGGCTTACAGATCAATAATCTTGTTGGTCAGGTCACGTCGGTGTCATCCAGTTCTTTCACGATTGCGGATGCCTTCCTCCAGTACCCGGCAGTTGGAACCTATACCGATACCTGCACGGCGACCAGCACGAGTGTGATGTTTGCTTCTAATTCTTATGCCCGGTCAGAGCAGTTGATCAAGAATATCCAGTTTCAGCATAGCGGAATCCAGATGTTTGAGGGCTCGCGCCTGGACATCGGATCGAGATTCCTCCACGCAGAGTTTGAAACCCCATCCATGTACGGAATATACATGAGCGGAGGTATTATTAACGGGATGATTGACGACAATTCACGATTTGATTCCGCTGGGATTGACGATGTTTATATCGTCAATGGTGGAAATCTCGGTATAGCAAACGGGCAAAGTTTTACCGCAAGCACTGGAACCGGGGGGTTCATCCTCGTAGATAACGAAGGGTGTGGAGGCAGTAGTACTACAACAATTCTCAGTTTCCACAACTGGTCGTTCGAAAATGGAGGTGCCAGTCTAAACGCAGGAACTGGCATGGTCAATCTCATTCCGTGTCCCGGCGTGGCGGTTAATTTCCCTCAGCAACTAACTATAGATATGACCGGAGGCGGAACCACTGCCTCGGTTGCCTATTCGCCGCTGATCGCAGTAAATCCTCCTAACGATGCCGCAGTGGGCCTCAGTCTGGTCAATTTTCAAATGGGACTCCAAACCTCTCCCCATTTCTTTGGAATCCCTGCTCTATCGCGTGCTGACAGTTCTTCTCAGGCAAACCCTCGTATCCCTCTGCTGACTTATTCATACCAGAACGCCAGTCAGACCGTTGGCAGTTTTGAATTCTCACAGTTGTATCAAGACGCGGTGGCAGCATCGGCGTTTATGTATTCAGACACAGCCTTTGCCGCTCTACCCAATGCCACTACCTTATACGCGGGACAGATACTTGCCCCTCCAACCTACTGGAATGGAGCAAACGGCAAGCGGTACGCCCTCGATGTGGTGTACACCGCTGGAACCACAGGGACGCCCAATGCAGGAGGTACAACCTGCACAGCCCCTGGAGGAACGAACGTAATGATCTGCTCCAGCGCCACGGATTTGTCGTACGGACAGTTTATCGACATCAGCACTTCGACCAATCGTAAAATTAGTGGCATAGACGCTTCCAACGCAACGGCGGTGGTGGTGACCTCAAGTTTAGGCAACTTTGGAACCTTCACCAACGCCACTCTCAATTTCCATACTCCTGTTCTCGGGCCTGAGATTCAGTTGCACACAAAGAGCGCAGCGGCTCCAACAACGCTTGCATGGTCACAGGGAGACATCGAGCAGAACTCAGGCGCAACGGCGAACGGTGTCGCCGGATGGGTGGCCACGGCATCGGGAACAGGGACAGCAGCCAACTGGATGGGAATTCCGCTTCAGGATGCCAACGGGAATCTGCCAACAACCCAGATTGCCGCGCCGTCATCAAGTACGAATCCTGTGTGCCCAAATGGGCCGAACAACACTCTGACAACCAGCGGGTGTAGCGCGAGCACCGGAACGCCATCCGTTGCCCCAGCGTGGTTGCAGTATCTTGGCACCGGCACAGACGGGGCTTATAGCTGTGCAACCGGGACATGCCCGAAAAGTGGTGGGGTCTACAACTACACCACCTTCAATGTATCAAGCGGTGCAACGCTCAACTACAGCACCGCCTACGCGGTCGTTTACGTGACAGGTGCCTGCACCATCAATGGCACAATTGGCACGGCTATAAGCGGTGGGCAGGGCGGCGGTAACGCTGGTGGCGGTGGTTCTGGAGGTGGTGGCGGCGGCGGCACAGCGGCAGGAACCGCAGGAACTGGAGTGGGACTCTATCCGGGTCTGGCTTATGGCGGCACTTATGGAGTATCCGCAGGGGGCACGGCGGGGACAAGTTCCGGCGGCACAGGTGGCAATGGTAACTCTTTGTTGAGTACCGCACCGGCATGGTATTCCATCGTAAATTCTGGAGCCAGCGCGGGTTACTACTGGACTGGCGCACCCGGCGGAGCCGGTGGTAGTTCGGGTGGGGCAGGTGGTTATGAGGGCGGCGGATTCACGCTCATCTGTGGCTCAATCACCGGCACCGGGACAATCAATATGTCAGGTCAAGCTGGCGGAAACTCGACTGCTAACAACGTAGGAGCCGGTGGCGGTGGTGGTGGTGGCCCCATCGTGCTGTCCAGTCAGGCGGCAGAGACCTACAGCCTTACGCTGACCAACAGCGGCGGTGCTGGAGGGTCATGTCTATCGTTTACCGGATGCGGAGTTGGTGGCACAGGTGGGGCAGGAGCACAAGCCAAATTCTCCGGCTGGTAAAGCGGAGACAACTGTGCAGTTGTTTATGTAAGGTAGTCGTGGCGACCTATGGCATAGGTCATTCAGTAGCTACGGCGACTGGTATGACAATCACAGCAGGAATCAGTGTCGCCGCCATTACTGTAACCATCGACTACGATTGTTCGCAGTTCTAAGTGAAGACAACTGCTTTATGGGCGGCCTTCGGGCCGCCTTTTTTTTATTTATAAATACTTACGAATGAGAATGCACGGAGCAATCCACGGCATATTTCCGGGTATAATCGTTTCAGGAAGGTACACATGCCACTTATCGCCTATGTTGGAGATATTCATGGAAGCATTTCCAGCATGTATATCTATTTGAAAGCGATGGAAGATAAATATGAAATTAAGTTGGACGCTGTTGTTCAAGTTGGTGATTGGGGCGCTTACATCAAGGAAGGCTACCAATTCAAACGTTACTGGGATGTCGAGGAAATAGCTCCAATTCTGACATATGTATGCCCCGGTAACCATGAAGATTGGGCCGTGCTGGAAGAGTGGATGGAGAAGCCAGATCAGATGAAGAACATTCACCTGATGTCAGATGGTGAGATTACTGATATTGCTGGTATTAAACATGGGGCTATATGGGGGAACTTCTCCTACAAGTCTTATAAGAATCCAGAACGGGTACTAATGGCTCGTAGACAACATAAGGATAGCCCAAAAGCCAATCATATCATGGCAGCATCCGTAAAGAACTTGATCAATGCTGGCGAGTTCGATGTGTTCATTTCCCACGATGCTGCAGCTGGATACCAACCGACCTTTAATCAACCGCATGATGATATAAAGACAGAGCTTGGGATTGAAGGGGAAAAGGCTAGTGGGTGTCATGATTTTTTGAAAATTTATGATCAATGCAAACCTAAGTTTCATTTTCATGGCCATTTTCACCGATTTACAATCATGAGGCTTAGTGAACCACGCATAACATGTTTACATGCCTTCGGATACGACCCACAAACAGCTGTAGAGATAAGGACATTCTGATGAACAAAGTAAATGAATTCACAATCACAGCTATACGTGATATAGCTACGAAACTCGAGAATAGGTTAAAAGTTAAGCCAACTATTCTCGACCAACCTTTCGAAATACGAGTACTCGATACGCATGTAAACGATGGAGTTGTTCGCAAGGTTGAAGTTGTCATCGACGGAGTTCCACATATTATTCAAAAAATATTTCCAAGGATACCGGAGTAAATCATGATTAAAGTTTCAGGGATGATGGAAACAGCTTGGATTCTAGATAATGGTTGTACGTGTGTTGGTTTTCTTGGTAAGGGACATATTGATTTTGTTCCGTACACAGATATAAGAGCGGTTAGATTCTCTCGTGAGTGCGATGCGAAACGTGTATTGGAATTTCTACAATACATCTTGCCTTCTTGTGACAGAGTTGAACCAGTTGAACATAGTTGGGGGTGATTTATGGAAGAGACAGTAACAATTTCAAAGAAAGAATACGAAGAACTATTGAAAGATCAGAGGATTTTAGACGCCTTAAGAGCGGTTGGAGTTGACAATTGGAATGGATGGGATGATGCGATGGATATTTATCATGATGGAGACGGCGTGTGATTAGAACAACGTATACGTACGTATTGATGGATGTTTCGGAATCCACGTTTAACGAAATTCATAAGAAGCTTAAAGACGCTGGGTACGATCACGCTATTAATCAAGGTGATAGTCGAGAAGGATTAGTGCTTGATATGCATGGTATTGCATTGGCAAAGGTTTGTGACAAGGAGTAGAATTTAAATAGTTAATACAGCGTTAACGGAGACTTAATGTCTAAAAAAAGCAACAATCCTAATCCTCGTAAGAAACAGCATCCTTCCAAATATTCATCTAGAGAACAAGCACTTCCAGAAGTAGACGAACCTAAAACATTCAATCACAAAATAAAACCCAGAACAGATCATCAAGCAGAATATATCCAAGCCATACAAGATAATGATTTAGTGTTTGGTATTGGACCAGCTGGAACCGGGAAAACTTTCTTGGCTGTAGCTCAAGCCATAGAGTATCTTCGCTGTCATAAGGTTGAACGAATTGTCATCGCACGTCCAGCGGTAGCTGCTGGTGAAGAACTAGGAGCACTTCCTGGCAACTTTCAAGAAAAAGTCGATCCATATCTTAGGCCTGTTTATGATGCTCTTTACACCTTATCGAATAAAGAAGAAATAGGATCGTGGATAGAAACTGGAAAGTTAGAGATTGCTGCTATCGCATTTTTACGTGGAAGAACTTTGTCTAACGCCTTCGTGATTATGGATGAATCTCAGAACACCACCTACCTTCAGATGAAAATGATTCTTACTCGTATTGGAAGTGGTTCGAAGATGATAGTTAATGGTGATTTGACACAAGTCGATTTGAAGAAAAATTTAGAATCTGGATTGATTACAGCGGAAGAAATATTAAAGAATGTAAAGAACACAGCTTTTCAATTCTTCGATGACAGCGATGTACAACGTTGTCAGCTTGTTCGAGACATTGTGAATTCTTATGAAGATTATGAGAATCCGGAATCAATCGAATAGCTCCGGGTACAATTACATCGTGAAGATTACGCCGATATTCGCATGGTTCGATTTTTGGATAGGGCTGTTCTGGGATGGGAAGAAGAAACGATTATACATCTTCCCTATTCCTTGCTGTGGTATCTATATAGATTTCTCTAGAGGTTAATCATGGAAATGGAAGAAGAGAAACAGTTAGCAGAAATATGTAGGAAGTTCATTAAAGATCAGAAAATAAGCTGCTCTGAGTCTGTGTATCAGAGTGACAATGTCATATTAAATGCTTGTGAATTGATCGAACAAATCTGCGAAATAGTAGGTTATTTTGAATACCCAGAGGGGTAAAAAAAATGGACTACTTAAAGGGTTTGCGTGTTGAGCATCTCACAAAATACGGACTTGGTGTAGTGAACAGCGTAGAGGACGATAGAGTTCGCATCAAGTTTGACAATTTTGAAGATATCGTAGTTATGCTACTATCTGCGCCACATATTCAAGCATCTGACGCTCCGCCGCCGATGAATAAAAAAACGCCTCGTAAAGATAAGTATCCCATCGACGACAAGATAGTTGAGTGGATTAAATTAAAAGGGTGCTATATTTTTGTAGAATCGAAATCCGCCAACATAGCTGCTTTATGCGATGCTTATCTTGCTGAAACAGGTGAAATATTACCTAGCGATTCTTCACATATCTGTATCCAAGAAAATCGCCCTATATGCCCTGTAGAATGGCGGGTGCAATTCGACCCTCCAGGTTTTTACAGCGAATACCCACACGAAGATAATCACTTCATGAATAAGTGGCGTATTAGCCGCAAAGCTTTTATCTTTGAATTGTTTGCAAATGGTTTCAGGATAGGGAATAATAAAGGGAAGGATATTGCCCTATGTTCGACATATTCCAATCTCTTATAGATATAGCGAAAGGTGGATGGACTCAATACAGAGAACCGCCGTCTGGTTCTCGAACTCCCATCCCCACTCTTACCAGCTCTAATAGGGTTACACCTCGTGATGTAGATAATTGCAGTAGAAAGATACATTACGATATGAAAGACAAAGCTGAATCGGTAGTTGGGCGTTCTAAGAAACAAGACCCTGAAAGACACGCTACCCTACACGCTTATCAATGTCCTCATTGTTTGAATCAAGGCAAGAGTAATTACATCCTCGGACATGATAAATTTGCAGCTAAGTCTTTCGTATTCGTGGTTCCTTATGATGATTTTGAATTTGCTTTGACGAAAGCTGTATTGTTTTTTAAAAGTGGTGATTATGCTATAACAGCTAATAACCAAACAAATATAGAAAATCCTACAATAAAACCAGCTGATATTTCGACTCCAACGGTAAAGCCTGTTAAACCTCCACTTCCAAAAGATAATAGTTCGTCATCTCTAGCTCCGCTGCCAACAATCGACAAGGTTAAGAGTTCTATGACAAACGAATCGCATTTGGGAAGCGGCGGAAATAATCATGTTTTTGGAGTGGATAAGAATTATGTGCTTCGGGTGCCAAGACCAGGTTTTAGTCAAAAAAGTAGAAATGGTTTTAAAGTTAAATCAAGCTATGAACTTGTTGGTGATGAAATAAAGCCTATAACAGACCCATTTCCGGGCAGGAATTTTGGACACGCTATTGCAACAGTTGGGGATGACGGAGCTACATTGAATAGACGTGTAGAGGGGTTTGCAGGCGGCGTTTCATCAAAGGGAGGCAGTCCTAGTAGCGATGAAAATGATAAAATTTATAAAGACCATTTAGCTAGAACAGCTGCAATGCCTCAGCAGGCATATCACGATATGCTTGGTGATATTTATTACTTAAAAAACAAAGGGTATCAAATAGACGGGTCTAAATCAAGCAATGTGATGATTGATCCTAAAGCTGGACGTTTTACTCATATAGATATAGATAAAAGTAAATATCCAGATAGGCCAATCAACCCGTACAGCGCTACTGGAGGTATGAACAGTCTCTTACTTAATAATCAGTATGCTTATAAGTATAAAGACCCAAACCGCGATTATTGGAACGAAGACGACGGGGGCACGAATATGATGAGTAGACAGGATGATTTAATTCCTCATCGCAGAAGGATACTGCAAAAGATATATAATGCAGCCAAACATCATGGGGCTGAGTTTAATCCAGAAGATATAAATAACCCTACATCTTCTTATGGATACTCGCTTGAGTTAGCTAGAGCTAATCACGACGATTTAGTGAACGGGAAGTATAATGATTGAAGTTAAGGCACCTAACAAATATTCGAAGAAAGGTAAGTTCACTATTTTTCTCGCTGGTGTCATAGATCAAGATCGTGGAGAAAAGTGGCAATCTGAAGTTGTCAAAGCCCTCCATGATTACGAAGTTCTTATCCTTAATCCTCGTAGAGAACGTTGGCTGTCTGATATGAAGCAAGAAAAAGATAACCCACAGTTCCGAGAGCAAGTTATATGGGAACAGAATGGGATGAATGAAGCCGACCTCATTTTGTTTGTGTTCGCTACGACTCCAGAAACCGCAAAGGATTCTCAAGCACCAGTTACTCTCTTAGAACTTGGTCAACATCTGAAAGACAAACCTATGGTGTGTTGTCCTGAAGGATATTGGCGAAAGGGCAATGTAGACCTGATGTGTGAACTGTATGGCATTAAGGTTTACAAAAGCCTAGACGCCCTTCTCGACAAATTAAAGAAGCGATTAGATGTGATTGATTTGTACGAGAAATGGAATGCTACTAATCACCGGGTATAATGAGGTAACTTTAGAAAGACGCATACAATCATATGGCAGTCACCATTGCATTCTTCGGCGGAGTATGGAAGCCGTTCTCGAATTTTTACGATGCCGTAGTTAAATGGAAGGGTCCATCCGGACGTGTGTTTGTGTTCCCGCGGACAGAAAACGGATACCAAGCTTTTAAGTCTCTTAACGACGACGATTGGATGCCTTTCGCTATTGGATACTATGATACTGAAGAAGGTATCTATCACAAATGTGAACAGGCTCCTTATTGGGCTGTAGCTGCTAAGAAGGCTGGTAAGAAGTTAAATATTAGACCTGATTGGGAATTGGTTGATGTCCAATTCATGCTCGACCTCAACCGTCAGAAGTACGACCATCCAGCGTTGAAGAAACTTTTGTTGAGTTCTAAGGATGCCATAATTCAAGAAGGAAATTACTGGCACGACACTCGCTGGGGTATTTGTAACGGGAAGTGTTTTAAAGGACCACATAAACCAGAAGGAAAAAATTTTCTTGGTTTGGTGTTGATGCAGGTTCGTGATGAGAAAAACGCTGAAGTGGGAAAAAAGAAAGATGGTGAATCTGATGAACAATAATCCAAGTGATAAGCCAATAACAAAAGGTTACTGTCCAAAGTGTGGTGCCGAGTGCCGATGGCCCAGTTTGGGAGCCTATTGCTTTATGAATAAGTGCCAAGGAACTTTCATACCGCCGATAGGAAGTTCGCGTTGAGAGCGGCTAAATTGATATGACGCATAGATGACCATGAAGATTGGAATCTACGGCGGTTCGTTCTCACCCATCCACGAGACACATATAACTGTTGCCAAAGAAGCTAAGAAACGTTTCATGCTTGACTTCGTTTACATGGTTCCAACTGATATTCAACCATTTAAACGAGGAATACAAACTCCATCCCAATGGCATAGAAAAGTTATGCTAATGCTTGCGACAGAAGAACACGACGAATTGGTGGTTGGGATGTTCGACAAGGGAATTAGTTACACAATCAAAACAATTCTTGGTGTTAAAGCAATACATCCAGACGATAAATTGTTTCTCATAATGGGAATGGATTCTTATCAAACATTCCCATATTGGAAGAAAGCTGAAAAAATAGCTGAATTGGTTACTTTTATCGTTTGTGGTCGTCCGGGTTATAAACCCGATGGTGTGGATGAGGAAATGATGAATCGTCATGGAATGAAGCCAAAAGCTTTGTTTATGAACGATATTCAGTTCGACGTTTCTTCCACTGAAGTGAGGAATGGAAATCTAGACAACGTCGACCCAAAGGTTGCTTTTTACATAAAAGAACATTGTTTGTACGGGTTCAATATGGATGAGGCATCAATTAGCTAATTACGCATTTACCATCATGATAAACCACATTGAACCAATATCGGCGATACTTGGTGGAGCCATCCTCGGTCTTCTATTGAGACTAGAGCAGTCGATTCAAATCGGAAGCTTACGCCACCACGGCGGCTGGGAAACTCAATACACATGCAAATGTGGTTCGCCTATGAGGGTTGTTACATATGGATACTATGGTATTCATAGACGTAAAGGAATTCTTCAATATGATTGCACCAAATGCCCTCTGATTTATGTGTGGGGGAACGGAAAGTGGCCGTGTAAGCAAAGGTTTGGTGTGTGGCACTGGCGCAATCGCACATACACAGCATTGCACAAGGTGAAGGGATGAGCATCTTCTACACAGTGAAGCGTTACGAGTTTGATAAAGGTTTTCGCCGTAAGTTTAGAGGCAATGATATGAGTACGTCTGACCCTCACGATATGGCGTTACATGCAGCTAATCTGTTTAATGATGGATTGATAGACCCAGAAGACCTACCAAACGTGTTTTGGATCGAGTTAGATCGTGATGGCAATCCACTTGGAACGTTCAAAATTGAATCTTGGATGGAACCACAATTCAGCGCTCAGAAAGTGATTGATGAGATTTACATTGGATGAAGTTGAAATTAAGAAGCTGATTGATTGGCAGACCGAGCACGACACGGTTTGCCCGTATTACGATGATGGTACTGGCCCGGTTTCTAAATCTGGTGCTATCGGTGGACGCACGATGTATTCATTCACTCCAACTAGTATAGGCACTATTGCTAGTGTGAAGTGCTGCTGTGATCGTGGAAGTGCGTGTGATTTAACGAACTATGGAGTGTGGTAGAGGGAGTGACTGATGCACACTAGCTATGACGATATTATAGATAAACTTGGCGAACCGTTATGGTGGTATCGCTCAGATGCTGCAGTTCCTCGTTACGCTCCATTCCATCCCGAACTATGCGGAGTCTACGACAAATGTGTAGCTCTGACAGAGATTGTTTGCCAAGCGTGCAATAAACACTTCATGGTTTCAGTAGCTCTACGTACACATGATTCAAGCTTTAGAAAAGTAAAGGAGATAATGCCAACGACTTTCTACGGAGGGAGTTTCGATACATGGGGTGACCCTCCTATCCACGGATGTTCTGGAGACACAATGTGGAGTGGATTGAATGGCATCGTTGAGTTCTGGATTAAGGAAACTTCACAGTATCCTTATATTCAAGAATGGATACGTCACCCTGAATACGAGTTTGATTACTCGACACGTGATTAGTTGAGAGGGTTAATTTTCTTTAACGAATTAACAAATGTGAATGGAGATAAAAACTGTGATCAAGCATAACAAAGTAATTTCTGTAGACCTCGACAAGATTTGGATCAACATCAAAGTCCGCATCACTATTGAGGAAGAACGGGTTTTGCAATTCGCTATGTTATACGAATCGAAAGGGGCGGATGCTTTGCCGCCACTTGAAGTGACCAAAGATTTCGAGTTGGTTGATGGTAGAACGAGATATGAAGGGATTTCGCTTGCTAGAAATCCTGTGGATGATAAATCGTTCACTCATGTTAATTGCGTAATCGTTGAGTTCGATAATGAAGCAGAGAAACTCATTTACGCTTCGAAAGCTAATATGGGAGGCTCTAAACCACCATCAAATGGAGACATCGAGATGGTTTTCCAAATGTTGTTGGAAGGTGGAAAATCTAGGAAATTCATTATCAAGGAATACTCTGAAATCATCGGTTCTAAAACAGTCGTTCAACGGCTCGATTGGATAGAATCTAAAATGGCGAAGCAGCGCAAAAGTGCTGCCGCTGATGAGGTCAAGTACAAAGGTGCGACTTTGCCTGATGCAGCAGCCAAGTACAATGTAAATTTGAAGGCTCTTCAGGATTTCATGTCTAACACCAAGAAAGATACCAAGAAAGCCTCAAACGATGTTGAATGCATGAGAACCTTGTTTAAACGCAAACATTTTGCCGTAGCCAGTACAGCGACTAAGCAATTTAAGCAATTGTTGAAGAAGTTTGAAGACGGTTTGATCAGTGTCACAGAAGTGAACGATTTTTTGAAGTACCAAGAAGATTTGTTCAACGACGATATGGTGAAAGTGCAACAGAATCGTCAAGTTGTTAACCAATTGAATCACCTCAAGCCTTGAGAAAGATGACGAAAGAGTACGCATAAACCATCATGAAGATATGTTTGGGACAAATCAATCCGACCGTTGCAGATTTTGACGGAAACTACGAAACCATCAAGGCTCTTGCCGTTGAAGAGAACGATAAAGGAACAGACATCATCGTGTTCCCGGAACTGGCAGTGTGTGGTTATCCTTGCCGTGATTTGGTGGATTTCCAAGAATTCCGTGATAAGAATATCTTGTCGATTGCAAAATTAGTGGCGTTTTCCACAACTGTGGATATCATGTTGATCGTCGGGGCAGTTGGGATGGGTAAGACCAAACCTACAAATTCAGCCTTCGTAATCCACAAGGGAAACGTGGTTATGAAGTATGACAAGATGCTTCTACCGACCTACGATGTGTTCGATGAATGGCGCAACTTTGAGGCAGGAACAGAGGCTACTGGGTTTATGTTCCAGAAACGCCACATTGGTATCACGATTTGTGAGGATGTGTGGAATAATCGAAATCAGTCAGCTCAATATGGAGACGTCGACCCTGTTAATGAGCTCGTGGAGAGCGGAATAGACCTTATCATTAACCTCAGTGCTTCCCCTTTCACGGTAGGCAAGAATAAACTTCGTCAAGAAATGTTGAAGAATATTGCCACTGATAACAGCGTCGATATCGTGTATTGTAACCAAACAGGCGCGACAGACTCGATTATCTTCGACGGCAACAGTCTCGTTTACAACAAGAATGGAACAATGGTTGCAAATGGGAGGTCTTTTCAAACCGATGTAGTGTTTACGGATTTGGAAACACCTTCCATCGTGATACAGATTTCAGACCCGCTTGAAGAAGTATGGGAAGCGCTTAAGATGGGCACAGCTGATTACCTTCGCAAGTGCAATTTTGAGAAAGTGGTTATTGGAATATCTGGCGGAATCGACTCAGCACTTGTGGCGAAACTTGCAGTGGATGCTTTAGGTAAAAACAATGTCTCGGGAATCACTATGCCTTCTGCTTATAGCAGTTTGGGCAGTGTGGACGATTCCAAACTTCTTGCTGATGCTTTGGGGATAAAACTCCATCGTATCCCCATCCAAGGCATCAAGACCTCGTTCAAACTTAACATGGATATAGAAGGAATAACGCTGAGCGGATTGGCTGATGAAAATATCCAAGCTCGCATTCGTGGGACAATACTTATGGCGTTTAGTAACCAAATGCCAAAGACTATGGTTCTTAGTACCGGAAACAAAAGCGAGGTAAGTGTCGGTTTCTGTACGATTTACGGTGATATGGCTGGCGGATTAGCTGTTATTTCTGATGTTCCAAAGACAATGGTTTATGATTTGGCACGTTGGATTAATCGCGATGGAGAAATCATTCCTTGGAATACCATCGACAAGCCTCCATCGGCTGAGCTAAGTCCAGATCAGAAGGATTCTGATTCACTTCCACCATACGACATTCTAGATGCCATCATCCATGCTTACATCGAAGAAAGAAAGAGTGTCAACGAAATATTTATCGAGATGGAAGACAAAGCTTCTATCGAATTGATTGAGAAGGTTATCCGCTTGATAGATCGGGCAGAATACAAAAGGCAACAAGCTGCTCCAAATCTAAAAATAACCAGCAAGGATTGGTCTGGCAGGAAGTTACCAATCGCTCGCAAGTAGGTCACCACACGTTTGAGGTCGAACAACCAACCACACGCATAGGTAACCATGCCTAAGACGGTTTACAATGTACTCTTTGATGCCGGTATCATATCGAAAGATTTACGCAATCTGAGAACTATGGCGTCGAGAATGTGGAAGATACCTGACGATGTTGCCGAACTTCTAACCATCGAGCAAAAAACTTCTGTTATCAAAAGCCGTTACTCTGTGTGCAAGGAATTTCAGACTCATTTAGAGCTGTTCTGGAAAAAACACTACAGAGCGGAAACTTGGAAAATAACAGTTTCCTATCTAGACGCAACTAAAGATGATAAGCCAGATATGGATAAGGTTTTAAACGATGCTTATCTTGCTCTAGCAAAAGCTGATTTCAACGTTAGTCATGAAGGTAATCGCAATCTGGAAAGCCTGAATAATTTTTTGAAGAAGGGTACTGGATACTCAGAAGAAGAACTCACATGGGCAATGATGTCGGCTAGTTCTATGCCGTCGACGTTCTTATCAGCTTACGACATCTATACGGGCAGGACTGAAATTGATATTCGTCCATTCCACCCTACTTTGGATTTTACTGGTCTGTGTTAGGCGTATAGGAGATATCATGTGGCAATTTAAAGGACCGTTCACTTCGATACCGGCTTGGGTTAAGACAGTTCTAGTCTTTACCAACTCGACTATCGAAAGTTTCAAAACAGGACGACGCGGAGAAGAACCTTGTAAGTATCATGGCCGTTACAAGGGTGTACGTTCCCCCAATTGTCTATGTAAGCCGTGCTTGGTTAAGTATATGGATTCGGCTTGGCGTGAAGGACGTTTGGTGTATCAGTTTGACAAGGAAATCAGAAACGATTGGTAGGAGATACTGATGGAACCGGGTAATGTTTTGATTTATCGTGATGACAAGTTTGGGCACCATCGCTATTACGAAGTGTTGGGGGTGTTCCTTGGCGGTGAGGAAAGCGAAAGTCTAGTAGAACTGCGCAGTTTGGGAGAAAAGCCGGGGTATGGTGGTGGCGCAGTGCAATTATCAACGGTTGTGCCTGAGGTTCTCACGAGGCATCTTGAGCGCAGGGATAGTATCGCCTCACTCATAACCGATTAGCACAACGGAAAGCATGGATAATACAGTGAAGCAAGGAATAAATCTTTTGGCAGTGTCGCTAATATTTGGCAGTGCTTTCATGGTCTTGTGGGCTGCACCCGCCGCCGCCGATTTAAAACACAGTGCAATGTTGTGGGTATGTCAGATGATCTGCGTCGTGATGACGCTAGTTTGGATTGGGTGCGGCATATGGGCTATCAAGATGATCTTGAAAACAAGAACCGCGAGAATTGAAGGTGAGCTTATGAATGGGATTCAGATTGAGCACCTGCTCAGCTTAATCGACTGCAGCATTGATGCCAACATGTTGAGCCTCCATGGAGAGGTTCTCAACTACCTCAAGGAACACAGGGATGATCTCGCGCGGGAAATCTTAGAAAATGGGTATGGCAAAATCCAGACTCGCATCGGCCCTGTACGAATATCAAAAGAGGATTTGGAACCCACCGAGGTGATTGATGTAAAGCGGTACGATGCCTACTGGTCTGAAACCTGTGATGATGACGGCAGGATGTACTTGCAACCTAAAGAAGATGGTCGCTGCGTTCTTTACGCCGACCATGCTCGTGTGGTGAATGAGCTACAGGCCTACATCGGCACACTGAGGGTGTTAGATAGGGAGCTGGATACGCCCAAGAAAGGAATGCGCCCATGACCCTTGAAACTCCTCTTCAGATGCTTATTCACGATATTGCTTTTTTTGTATTGGGATTTGCGCTGTGCGCGCTCGTTTGGCAGGTAACAAACTTAATCCGAGATACACGCTGGAATGGGCGGGAACGCCGGAAAGCAGGGAACAAATGATGGAACAGAGTGATGAGTTGAGGCCGTGTCCGTTTTGCGGGAGCGGCGCGTTGTGTGATTTTCCTGACGCATACACGACTTGGCAGATAATGTGTGATAACAACAACTGCCCGGTTGATCTGTGGGTGTGGGGTTTTTCATCGCGAGAAGCCGCCATCGCCGCATGGAACACTCGCGCAGACGATGGGCTGCGGGAGGCTCTGCAAATGACGGAGCGTCCGGAGAAGGTGAAGGCGTGAGCAAGTCAAAGAGTTGGTTTATCCGCCCAAATATCCACGCGCCAGGAACGGCATACGTTGTTGATGAGAAGGCCAAAGAGATAGCTTTCTGCCAAACAGAGGCCGATGCAGAGCGGATTTACAATGTAAGAGAATCCGTTTTCGCAAACGACGCTGTACGGGAGGCGTTGGAGAATCTTGTCAATAAAATCGACGCAATGGCACCGCGATTAGACAGCGCTTTGATAATCCAAGCTATTCACGGCATGGAATATGACGGTCCTAACTGGTGTGAGGAAATGAAAGATGCACGAGCGGCACTGGAGGCAAGCGGACGCGAAGACGGAGGGGTACGATGGAAGTAAGTGAAATGAGCGAACAAGTATCGCGTAATCCACGACCTCTGACACCTTCGCCTTGAGGCACCGTAGGGGCGGGGAGATACACGGTGCAAGCAGTTCACGCAAGCAGACGCCGACGGAGATGTCGGGGAGGATGAGAGCATGGAAATTGACAAGGAAAAAATAGAGCAGGCAATAGTCGAGTCGGTTGCGGATTCAATGATAAGCGACGGCGATTTGGAGAAGCGTATCAAGTCTGCTGTCGATGCAAGAATCGATTCCCACTTCAAGGCGAGCGGCGATCAGCAGATACAAGACGCAGTAAACCGGGCCATCAAAGCGGGGCTTGAGCACGAGTATTGCAAGGTGGACAGTTTCGGGCGGAAGTCGGGTGAACCAACGACTGTGAGCAAAGAACTAGAGCGCATCATCGCGGGCTACTGGAATACTCGCGTAGACAAAAATAACGGCACTCCAACCGATTCCAGTTATTCTTCGATCTCCCGCGCTGAGTATGTCATGCTCAAACTCGTCGCCGCTGATTTCTCCGGCGAGATGAAGCAGCACATCGTCAATTTGGGTGCATCGTTGAAAGACAGTTTGCGCGGCGAGTTGCGCTCGACTTTAGATAGGCTTCTGTCCGAAGTCTTCTACGTGCAGAGCGAGGGAGACCGTGAACTAGGCAAGCCCGGACGAAGCTGTATCGACCCCGCGCAAACAGGGAAAGCCTGACCAGCCTTTCACCCACACAGCACAACGGGACACGGACGACTAGCAGGTAACGGAGAGAAGGGCGTAAAAATAATGTCAAATCGTTTGGGATTAACCGACAAACAAAGCGTTGTATTTCTAAGCTTATCAGCTACATTTTTTGGGGCTGCGGCTGGGGCTAAAATTGTTGCGTTGGCGTTCGTTATTCACCGTCATCACGAACACGACGTTTATACAACTGTTTGCTTATTGCTATGTATAGCAATGGATTTATGGCTGGTTGAAACGTGCGTTTCGCTGGCAGGTGAACAAGTTTGATATAATTCAATTGCAGCTGGAATAGCTGTAAGGGAATTATGACACAGATGACGTTTATTGAAGCTATCGCTAGAGAAGAAGGGTTTTATGCTCTTAAAACTCGTCCAAATAGAAACAACAACCCCGGCGATATAGAATTCGGGAAGTTCGCTATAGCTCATGGTGCTACGTCTGGCGACCCACGTTTTGCCATATTTCCAAATGCTGCAGCTGGTTTCGCAGCCATGCGAGCGTTGCTTCTTTCTGCCTATGTCGGTCTGACCGTAGCACAGACATTGAATAAGTGGGCACCTCCTGTGGAAAATAACGTAAATTCATACATAGCTAACGTGTGTGCTTGGACAGGGTTAACTCCGGAAACCGTTCTTACATCTGAATTGATTGGTTGAGAAGATGAATTCTAAGCCACGCATAGTTCATCATGCAAAGGTTAAAGGTTTATCAGGTAATGGAAAACGCTGATTCTGTTGAAGGTCGTGGGCGTATGGTCCATGTAGCTTATTTCAAACATCTTGATGATGCCCAAATCATTGCTGTACCTATATGGGGGGCAGAAGTACGAGACACAGACTTGGTTATCTTCGATAGCTTGTCTGAATACAAGGAACACACCATTGGTGAGGCCAAAATGAAGGCGCTCGCCAAGTTGTCTACCGAAAACAAGAAAGCATTGGGATTACTTTGAGAACTCAAATCGAAATCGAGAAGGAAATATCAGCTGTGGAAGCTGACCGTATCCTAATCTTCGCAAAGATCAAGCCATTGCAGGATAGGAATGCCGTCTTGTACGATGAATTGAAAAAGCTTCGTGAGGAATTGGCTTCGATATTCGAAGACGAGGGTAAACTTGAGAGCATTGAATTTCTCATCAAAAGTTATAACTCGAATAAAAGCAGTATGAAACAGCACAATGCTTTAAGTAAGTGGGCTAGCGAACACGGCATGATTGCTAATGGCTACCATGCCGAAACAGGACAGCCGTGTCTGTATATCATGCTTTATCGAGACGGTTCCAACTATGATAAAACCCTCGCTGCCATCCGTGAAGTAGTGCCATTTTACAAACCAACGAAGAATGGCCGTATCTATTTTGGTATTTTTGAGCATGCGCTTTCAAAGAACTACTCGTATCGCTTTGAAGCAACTCCCGATTTGGAAACATGTTTCGTGTTCAACCATTATCAAAGAGATGGCAATAGTTGGTTGTTTAAGGGCAGTTTGGAAGATGCCTTGAAGGATGTTCAAAAGAATTATTGGTATCAGAAAACAGAGAGGGAATAACATGTCAATCGAGAATCATCCCAACATCAACGCTGCTGGATTTACAGTAGACATTATGGATTCGTTCATAAAACATCTTCGCGGTAAAGCCCGTGATATACATTACCGTTCTGTAGCACTCGATATTATCCATGACGAACTCATCAACTTCATTACCAAGGTTTCATCAGATTTGGATGTGGCGTTTGGAGAGTGACATGTTTGAAAAGGCTTTAAAAATCGCATTGTTGGTGAACTCGGTTATGAAGTGTATATAGCTGTCGATCACCTTACTCGCCATGAAAAAGGAATGGAAATTCCTTTTTATTCCTTTGCAGGAACTGTAAACGGATATGTGGATTCAGAAAAGCAAGAAGTTTACTTGACGGAGTATATCCAGCGTTGCATACTGAACCCCATCGCTCGTAAAGTTAAAAGAGCCGACCTGTTGCACAACCTTTCTCCTGAGCGTTTGAAGAAGCTAAAGGATGACGAAATCGGACGTGTAAAGCGCTACGTACAGGCTTTGCGGATTGTAGACAATGCATGAACACGAACCGCGGATACTACGATGTAGCACCAACTGGAGAGACATATTCGGTTCGTAGGGTGACGTGTGACGACGAATTCAAAGCGGTAGTGCTGCAGAGTGGTCTTACATACGAGTTGGCCGAGCTGTATAAGTACCAACTTATAGACGCATTTAACGACGGTGTAGATCACGCAAAGGCTATAATTCGTGAGCACCTTCTTTCAACACTGTGTTTGTGAGGCGTGATGTTTGAGAATTCATGGGACGAACGTGTGAGGCTGATGGATTTCGCTCGTTGCTCTATCGAAGATTCGATGGTTGAGCTGTACACGTGTGGAGAATTTGACCCGGTTACACGCCATATCACTTTGTTCGACAAGTATCTTGATGAGCCGCATTGGAATTTATGGCTCACACCAAAAAAACAACGTAGGCTGATGATTGAAGCATTTCTTCGCATTCTAGAATCATTGGTTTGTCTTGCAACATTAGCGGAAGTAAACCCATTTTGGTCGGCTCGTTATTCGTTTTCAGATTGGGGAATTGATGCCTAAGTACAAGTTTGAAGTAGCGTCTGTTTTTTTACTCCGCTATAAGTGGCAACATGAAGGCGGAGACCTTTGGTGGAGGGACAAAACCATTCACGATATCCCAACAGATCAAGCTGTCGAAAAGCAACGATTGATCAACGGTTTGGTAAATGTTCGCAATTGGGATGATTTGACAACTGTTCCGACTCGTCAGCTCATGGCATGGCGCGAAGGGTGTTATAGGTGTGCTGGTGGTCGCACAACCGATTACAACCATGGATACGACCCGAACGGGGATGACAACAACCCAATTCCATTATGTGAAATACTTATCGAATTGGCGAACCGTGAACATGTACCTAACAAACAGGAATCGAAGGCTTTACGTCAACAAAAGGCAAGGATTGGGAGATAATTGAGGCCTTTTTTTTAAGAACCACGCATAAGAATTCACAAGTATCGACTGGATAGGTGCAACGACTATGAATTATTGTGACAAGTGTTCGAAAGAGGTTCCGCTAAGCAACGATGCATTCGCCTTTGATTCGTTCGTAGCTTATGGACGTTATGTGAGCGCCTTGAATATTCTTCGCGGCAGCAGGCATCTTTTTCAAACATCTGATTGTGTCGGGAGTCCTAGCCGAGCTCAGTATTTGGAAGGTGGTCCCTTAGACGAACGCCCTCAGTACAAATTCAATCCAGACAAGATGCACAAGTTTCGTGAAGCCTACAACAAGCTTCAAGAGTTCGCAAAAAATGAGGTAGAAAAGGGGAATCATGAAAGCTAGTTCGGCGGCAAGTATATTGAGGGCGGCTAGAGCACGTCACGAGATGTGGGGCATTATGCAGCTCGGACCTCAAGAATTCGTAGCTCTGGAATTCGCGTACGACAACACTGGGAACGAACAGCTTCATCTGATGATTCACAACGGATTATTTGCCATTCAACGCATTAATCCGGCGATGTTTGAAGCACTCCGCGAAGGATACAAGGCTTTGGAAGGATTAGACAAAGACGTAGAGTTCACACTGCCTGTGGTTGCCGTCGTGAATACGTCTGAAGTTCCAGAACCGGAAACCAAACCTGTTCCTGAATGGATGAATAGTCTTGAAACAGCTATGAAAAACTTCAACCCCAAAGATTTTGTAGACGACGCACCAGCTGATGGAGAAAAGTAATGAATATTTTTCGTCGGTTGTTCGTATTGCTATTCGGCAAGCCAGAACCATGCCTATCAACCCACTGGCGTTACGGGGTTAAATACTCATGCTCTTTGCAAAACAAGAGACATAAGTATCCACACTACAATTTCATGTCTGGTTTTAAGTGGTGGCGTGGAACAGAAGAAGGTGCAATCAATATTGCCGATACAGAGCATTATCCAAATGGCGTGGCGGGGCTTCAGGCTTGCCGTAACTGCCTACTGAGTGAAACATATTGGTGCAGATTTCCTGAATGCCCAACCAAGTTTGGGGAGGATGCGTTTTGATATGGATAATCCACTACAATCCGTGATGAACGCTATGGAAGATCAAGGGAAGGATGTTCATTCTGGCGGGGAACTATACCAGAACAAAGACAAACTCCTAACCCGCACCATCCTTGCCATTGCCGCTAGTGCTTTGAGAAGTGAAACAGAACCAAATTTTTTGTTCCTGAGGCTCAAATAAAAGTAGTACGCACATGTATTCATCGAAAGGAGATATATGCCAACACGAAAAATTGCAGACTTACCTAAACCATATCGCATTTGTCGAGACCCCAGTCATGACCCACCAACTCATTGGTGCCCCTCAACCCGGTATCTATGAGCATACTTGCCCGAGTTGTGGTAAGGTGCAGGTCTTCACGGTCGGTCACGGGGCAACGATGACTTGCGACTTTTTCCCTAAGGTTTCGCGCATGGGCGGTCAGCCGCCACCTGATAAATGGACGTGTTTTATTGGAAAGGGATGAGCATGTATATTGTGATGGCACCAAATGCTTGGGGCAAGAGCGAAACTGTTCAAGTTGCCTTCAATAAATGCCTTGAAGTTGACAACCATATGGAGGATTACGACATATGGTTGGTGCATCCCGACACCGACGTTCTAATCAGTGATGAAGGTTTCGTCGCTAAGATGGATGAAACCGGCACTCTGAGCTATCCGATAGGTAGCGAAAACACTCCGAAGCTTATAAAGAGGGTTCGCAAAGGAAAGGAAGTTCTCGTTGACGCTGTTTGATTCGAGTGAGTTAGCCAAAGAAGACCTCGACAAGATCGTCACAGCGTTTATCGACCTCGCCGATGGTATGAAGGTTCATGATTTTGCATGTGAAACTGGTGTGTACGATCAAGAATCTGAACAGAATTTTGCTGATGCACAGAAAGCTGCATTAAAACAGTATACGAGGTAACGTGAATCATATTCGTGAATTGCTTTTGGCTATCGTTGGTCCTTCACCGGCTTATCGTGATGGAGACGACGTTTATCGGTGTAAATTCTGCCGAACAACATTCGGTATTGGCAAGGTAAATCATACACCGGGGTGTGTTTGGGTGTTGGCTAACGTTATAAACAACGACGATGATGTGTTACTTAAAGCTGCAGCTGAATTGCTTCGTGAGAAGGCAACCACGGCTTAACGCAATGAGTGATGAGAGACAATCATGAAACTTGGAACTGAGCTGAAAGATGGTACAGAAGCAGGAGATGGAGGGCGAACTTGTATCAAATGAACTATTGAGTGTCCGCCTTCGCGGCTTAAGATAACGGAAGTATGTACTTTACGCAAAGGTCACTTCGGTAAAGTGCTGGTGTATGGCAGCAACGGTTCGTTTGGCTCTTCGGGGTTCATGTATAGCTGTTTGCAAAAAGGCGCGATTTGCCCTATCATCATAAAAGGTGTAGTGCGGCGGAGGGGAGTTGAACCCCCATGGGCCTAGTGTGAGCTAGGGGACATCCGGTTTCCAAGACCGTAGCGTCTGCCAATTTCGCCACCGCCGCATTGCAGTACAGACGGAAGAGGCCGGAGTCAGGGTCGAACTGATTGCCCATGAGGTGCGAACTCATGTTGACGTACACTGTTGCTGTTGTCTGGTGCGGTAAACGGGGATCGAACCCGTACGGAGTGTAATCCTTGAGCGGGGCACTCCACCGGGTTTCCAAAACCGGAGCGGCTACCATTTTCGCCATTACCGCACTGTAATGGAGTCCGGGGTGAGATTCGAACTCATGTGCTCGTTAGTTACCAGCTAACGTCCCAAACCACTTGAGATTAAGCAACCCCGGACTTCAGGGCATCCGAAGTGCTTTGGGGAGCCTCACACAGGCCTAACGGGTGTATTAACGTTAGGGAGATTGCACACATACCGATAGTTTGGTTTCGGCCTGAGCTATATGGTCATGGGTTACTTCATCCATAGTGCAAGGTAACTGGAGTCGGTATAGGCTTTGGCGTAAAAGCACACCTTTGAATGGGAGCCCGGAGAAATCCGGGCTTACCTATTGAGAAGACAAACTTCCATTAACGCATTCAATATCATGAAGGCAGATAGAGTACCTTACTAGGAATGAACATGAAAATTACCACTGGTGAGTGCTCCACATGCGTTAAACCAGCGATTCGTACCACAAGTATACTGGATGGTGTTAATCACGCATTCTGCGGCGAATGTTACAACGAAGTGAGGAAGATGTACAACGCTCGCAAGAACAAAGAGCGATTGAAACTAACTTGTAGTCCATACCCGTTTGGGAATCGCGCAACTTTCATGGCAAATCTGGAGAATAGAGAAATAAAACGTAAAGTTACAGCTAAGTTTGTTAATGCTGTAGACCTAAAGGATTTGGGAAGTTTGTCACATCATCGTAGAAAACATGGAGAAATATGAATAATTTCGCATCATACATTGAAGATTTGGAATTGCGATTAGAAGACCTAAAAACGCTACGAATTACCTTCTCGGGTGATTATGAAGAAGGTAGACGAGATATGCTCACCAATATCATCGCTGAGCTGAAGCAGGTTGCAAAACAAAGTCCACCAAAGGATTGTGTTAGGCCAGCTGACTGAGAGTGGTTTCCAATTAACACGCATCCCTTGATATGAAGACGAATTATGTACCACGCAGGGCAGGTTTAAAACGTTGGTTGAAGGGTGCTCCAGATTACATATTGGATGTGCTAAACGTAGCCAACTGTGCTGACCACTACGTTGTGTTCCTCGGGAAACAGTTCATTTTCCACATCAAAGATGGAATTGCAGATGACGGTCCAGATGAGTTTGGAAACACTCACGTAGCTGTATTGTTCATGAGCGACGAGCCATCAAGTTCTCAAGGTGTAAGCATTTGGGATACTATGACCGCTTACAATCAAGCAACGTATCGATACAATCACAAACATCGTCGCATCAGGTGGAAGGATTTGCCGGATACTATTCGAAAGCACGTGATTAGCCGTGCAACTTTGTAATGTCTGAGAGCGAAGATCATAAAAGCAAGATTTTCGGACGATGGATTTATGGATGATTGGGACCGTTTGACAATTCTGATGATGACGAAAGCGGCTGGAATTGAGGATGGGCAATGAGTGTATACGGAGTTACAAACACCGAGAAATATTCCAAAGATCGTGGTGCTACTCGTGGGTACAGTGATGTATTATTCGACCAAGAAACGCCCAATGGCGCAACGGTTATGAAACACATGCTATGTGAAATTTGCGGAGAGCCATCATTCACCGTCGATGGTAAGTGCCCATTTCAAAATACGTTTCTTCATTTGGCTTTTGGAGCTTAAAAATGAAAATCGGAGATACCATAGTCTTGCACAACGTACCTTTTCCTCAAAACAGTCGGAAAGGTGATGTGGAAGACAAATTCGTGCTCATTGGTGTTATTGAGGAAAAAAGTGTCCGTGGTAATTGGGGTGATGGTGAATACAAAGGTTATCGTGCTCTTGGAGCGGATGGACGCCATTATTTACTGAACTGGAATAGCTTTCCAGATGATTCAACATCCCCTGAGTGGTGCTGGCAATTAGACATAGACGCCTCCGATAAAACATCTTTAAGCGAATCCATCGCTAACAACGACGTTATGTGGTTTGACGTTACGCAGGGTATGCAGTTTATCCCATTCAAACCAAAATGGTTGGATGATTACGCTGGAAAGATTGATTATTGTGCTGCACATCAAAGATTGTCGTATCCACGCAATGGCTGTTTCTGGTGCGAGAATGAACCATCATTCGAACCGCCGAAGGATTATTCTTGGTTGGGGTGGAAGTGATGGAAAACAAAACAAGTGAATACGAGGATAAGGTAAGAGCGTATTGGGTTTTTGTCGCTCTTCACGAGTATCATGGGTGTTTCAGCGTGTTATACGGAAGTCCTATCGCCCCCAGAGGTGGAGATACTGGCTCCATAGATATCGATTGGCCGTGGAAGCTTGCCTACGACTATACGATAGAACATGAGAAAAAGGTTAATACAGCTAAAGCAGCCATAAGAGAACTTGTACACCTCCAAAACAAGTGGGGTGATGTTCCACAATTGCTTTGGCTGCAAAATCTTGCTACCAACGAACTATTTAATTTACTGATAGGTGTAAGGACGAAGGCATGAAAGATTATTCTTGGTTGGGGTGGAAGTGATGTATGACGCCAAATTCCATGCTTTCAATGAATTGTGCAAGCTTATAGAAAAGTTTGTTCCGAAAGAATACCAATTTACACGCGAACAATCTTACGCAATACACGAATGTGCCAAGAAACTTGCTAAAGATTTGACAAGTGGAGAATATGAATCATTTTGTTTCTAAGTGTTGTGGTGGCGAAGTATGTGGAATGTGTAGCAAGGAATCCAATGGAGTGATAAAGATTCCAGCTACTCATAAGGTTGGTGAAGAAACCTTCGACGATGACCCTCGTCTGTCGTTTCATAACCTAACTCAATATGTCTGCTGCAAACACTTTCAAGCTATCATGGGGATTTGTTTTCTCCCTTTTTCAGGAACAACCAAGTGAGATGTAATAAGAAAGGACACGCATAATAAACCATGGACGTACAGACATACAAACATGTGGTTAACTATCTCCGTAACGAACTCGGAATCAACAAAGAGTTCATTCGAGAGTGTGTAGATAAGACCATCAAGAACGAGGTTAAGCAGGCGCTTCAGCAACAGTCAACAGACTACAAGATTGGGAAGACCATCAATGAGGCTGTGGCATCATTGGTTGCTGATGGTAGCCACAATTGGAATACGGCCTCGACCAAAGAAGCATTCAGTAAGGCAGTTCTCGCTGAGGTTCGTAAAGCTGTCGGAGTGATTATGTCCAAAGACTTCGAAATATCGTTCGATGTGAAGAAGAAGGGTGGGGAATAATGGATGAACCAATCTCGCAATCGCATGGACCAATAGACGTTTGTTGGGACAATCTTGGAGAAGGATTCAGAATTGGATGTCTGTGTGGTTGGATTTCTTCTCCATCTAAGTCTGTAGCTGGCGCTGGGCAACAATTCGACGATCATCTATGCGACGTTTTCATGGGGAATGAATAATAAACAGCAACAATGGGCCTGTAGCTCAATTGGTTAGAAGCAGCGGCCTCATAAGCCGAAGGTTCTCGGTTCAAACCCGAGCAGGCCCACCAAAGTTTACAAAAATAGCAACCCATTATCAAACCCCCATCAAATATCGAATTAGTATTTTTGAAAGGGAATATGAATATCATTGATGCTGCAAAGCAACTCAAATGGACCGACGTTCTAATCAGTGATGAAGGTTTCGTCGCTAAGATGGATGAAGGTGGAATGATTTGTAATTTCGATTCTGAAGAAGCGTTTGGTTTCTACCCCTCAGAATTATTCTCCGATGGGTGGAAAATAATGGATGAAGAGGATTGGAAAAAGGGCAGAGAAATTCCTCTATAACACGGTTTGAAAGGGAATATGAACAATATCATTAACAAGCAGCTATCGGCTAAAATTTCCAGCCTAGCAAAAGAATTAAATACAGCTTCGCATCAATTAGCCAGTGTTGAACTTGGATATGAAGGTGCTACTGTTGAAAAGGCAATGAGTGAAGCGTTAGTTGTTGCTTCATCCATCAACGAGTTCCTCGAGCTCTATGTGAAGTGGTACAGGCAATGAGAGAGCTGACTAAAAAGCAAGTGCTGAGAGCGAATAAGGATCAGGCGAAGAAGGCAGATGACATGCATCTTAACAGGAGCAATACGCCAGCCTTTGCTGTTAAGGTTCCCAAGGCTATGAGGCATTCGTAGCCCAAATCTCACCGGGCACACCAGTTTGAGGAGATAAAACACAAGGTACGCAAAGGATTACATGGTTAAGAAGTACATCGCTAGTGGAGACGAAGTGTGCGAAACGTAAGGCTTAGGAGCGATATGAAAATCATCAAGAAGGGGGTTACCCCTGAAGCAGTGGTCTACCGGGCGGATTGCCCCCGATGCGCCACCATCTTTGAGTTTTCACAAAGTGAGGGCAAATTCACCGACGACCAGAGAGATGGTGCTTACGTGACCATCGACTGCCCGGTGTGCAGCCACACTTGCACAGTTTCATACATATCACCACAAACGTACGCCAAGCAACTTCAAGCGAAGATGATTCCTCAGCATATAGAATGGAATGAACAAATTCGAACAGCAAGTAAGTGATTACTGGAACTTCGCTCGTTGTTATGATTCCGACCCTTTATGTGAACGCTTTACAACCTATCGTGTTAAATGTGGGCCTGTAGGCGGAATTGTTACGTCTTGGTTCGATACTCCAGACCAAGCGTGGGAAGATGCTTGGAAACAAACCGAGAAACACACCGTAGAAGTAGAAGACCTGAAGGAAGAAATAGATGTTCTTTGCAGTTGCCATCGTTTGCCTGAGACGCTTCCGATTTACAAGCGCATTCTTATTCGTGAAGAAACTCTTTTGACGTTGAAGAAATTGGGTATGAAATGAAAAAAAAACGTATCTTTGAAATCGGAGTTCATACGAGGGGGCAACTTATAAGCTCTTTCGTATTTGAAAATAATAGGTTTTTGAATGTTTGGAAAGAAACTTCGTTTAAGGATTTGGAAAAAATGTATGGAAGACTTGAGCTAAATGTGTTTTCACTACCTGGTCTTCAAATCGGCGATACATGCAAGGTACAAGGTGAAGGTGACGAAGAGTTTAAAATTCTTGGTTTGATGCAGTATTCCACGAATAGGTATGGGTTCATTCTCGACAACGGGCTAACTGAAGAGGTTGTAAAATGTTACTAGGTGATCTAAAACTCGGTGATGATGTGATTAGGTATCTCGGTGGCTACGATGGTGCTCCAATGCGTTTGACAATCACAGAAATCAAGGATGGCCTCATCTACTGTGGGCCGTGGACGTTCGACGAATCCACTGGAGCTGAGGTGGATGAATATTTGGAGTGGGGACCACCTCCACTTATGACAGGAAGCTTCATTGAACGCGCATGAAGAGTGACGTGGTAAAGAGCTGGATTGTGGAATCCGATAGGTGTAAATTGTGTGGCAAGGTATCATATCGAGACGAGGATGATGCAGAGTATAAGACTAAAGCATTCTCCGCTCCTTACCGCCACTACAAGTGCCCCTACGGGAATGGATGGCATCTTAGTTCAAAACCTCGATGAAACCATGTTTGAGATATGAAAGTTGCAGTTCACGCATAGCTATTTGACATCGGTTGTACGCTTGTGATAAGGTTTGGACATGAGATTTGAATGTAACAGTTCGTGCTTATCCTATTCACTCGAATTGAGTGATATGGGGGCTGCGATCTGATTCCAAATCTTGGAATTTAGTGAAGCGGCCTCCGATGAAAAATCGGGGGTTTTTATTTGCCCGGATGGCGGAATTGGCAGACGCAGCGGACTTAAAATCCGCCGCTCTTCGGAGCGTGGGGGTTCAAGTCCCCCTTTGGGCACCAAGTTTATGAGGTACTGTAGCCAAGTGGTAAGGCGGGAGCCTGCAAAGCTCTTAATCGGTGGTTCAATTCCACTCAGTACCTCCATATTTGATTCACAGCTCGTTCCTCGGTAGGTAACTAACTGTGAATAGGATATAACGAAAAAGATTTAAGATGTGCGAGCGTGGCGGAATTGGAAGACGCACCTGACTTAGGATCAGACGCTGTAAAGCGTGAGAGTTCGACTCTCTTCGCTCGCACCAGTTTATTTCGTTCGGGGAATCATGGATGCCGCAAGGTCGTAGCCCTCGGTAGGGAGATTAAGACGCCCCAAGGCTAGGTATTGATCCGAGCGAAGGAACCCAAACGTCCTATGGGTTCCAAAGATTTTGCCGGTCTGGTGAAATTCGCAGACACACTCCGTTCAAGGCGGAGCGCCTTAATTGGCATGGGGGTTCAAGTCCCTCGACCGGCACCAAGTTGCATCTTCGGGGTAGCGCCTCGGCATCGTATCCGGATTAAGTTCTTCATGGGAACCGAATCCACATGGCAACGGTGAGGAAGACTCAGAGCTTCCAAGATGCTACCAAGTTTTACGGAGAGTCAACCCGTCAGGGCTACGGGCGCGGTTTGCTAAACCGATGGTTCTGCAAGCAGAATGGGAATCGTGTTCTCGGCTCTCCGCCATTTATGGGAAGTAACCCCGTCAGGGATGGGCATCGTCTGGAAAGCGATTGGGACCGTAAGGTTTGTGGATCGTGTTCACTGCTTCCCGCCAGTTTTTGGATGTTGCCGCTCATTGGTGAGCGACTGGCCTCGAAAACCAGTGGAGCGTGAAAGCGCGGCGGTTCGAATCCGTCAACATCCGCCAAGTTAGGCGAGTCCCGCAGACGGCTCTGCGAACGGCTTTGAATACCGTTGGCTCCTTTGGGATGGGGGATCGACACCTCGACTCGCCGCCATTTTTTTTAAGAAGGAACAAAAGCAAGCGGCGTGGACTTCAAAACGAATGTCGTGAGTGTAGTAAAGAAACGAGAAAAAGGTTAAAGATTAAACATGCAAGCGAGGCGACTATCGGGTGTGTCGCAGCAGACTGTAAATCTGCCGCTCTTAGAGCTAACAATACTGGTTCAACTCCAGTCGTTTGCACCAAGTTTGTGTTATAATAGTTTTGCGGGGTGCAGGTTGCCGGGTTAGGCTCATAACCTTAGCCTCGTACAGCGGTTCAATTCCGCTCCCCGCTCCCATTTTACGGTGACGTAGTCTAATGATAAGATGCCTCCCTGTCGAGGAGTACGATGCGAGTTTGACCCTCGTCGTCACCGCCATAGTTTGCCGCCGTTCTCGGTGTTGGTTATCTGAGCACGTCCTTTCACGGCGTTGGTCGAGAGTTCGATTCTCTTCGGCGGCACCATTTTATGGGGTTATCGTCTAGTAGGTTAAGGACAGTTGAATCTCAATCAACAGACGCCAGTTCAAATCTGGCTAACCCTACCAAAGTTTCGCAACTATTTGACACAAAGGAAGAAGTTATGGTATATTCAAAATATGACGAACCGAGCCAATCACGGAACAACACCAACAGTGCAACCGACATTTGCACAGGGTAATACCGTGTAAGCCAAAGGTCATTCAAGTTTTATTGACCCTTTGGCTTCGGCTAAAGGGTTTTTTGTTGTACGGATGTTGACGAGTGCCCGGAATGGCATCGGCTCCGGCTGTTAACCGGATCGCCCTTAATTGGGGATGGGGGTTCGAATCCCTCCTCGTCAGCCAAGTTTAGATGTTGGGAATTAGCTCAATTGGAAGAGCGATGGTTTCTGAAGCCATAGGTTGAAGGTTCGAAGCCTTCATTCCCAGCCAAGTATCGCTTCTGATGTGGACGTGAAAGCGATTGGACCGTGATGATGGGTGACCACGACACTCAGGCGCGGCTTAAGTTTTGATGTGACGTGTGAGGCCGCCTTCTGTTAGTCCTCACTTGATAGGCAGTGACGGTTATGCCGTTTGAGTAAGTCCTTGATATGGAGAAGCGCTCCAGCGTCAATTGATTGTTGGGGGATGGCAGAGAGGCCAATTGCACTCGCCTTTGGAGCGAGAAAGTCGTGGGTTCGATTCCCACTCCCCCTGCCAATTTTGCGGGTGTAGTTCAACGGTAGAACGTCACGTTGCCTACGTGAATACGACAGTTCGAATCTGTCCATCCGCTCCATAGTTTTGCCGGTGTAGCTCAGGTGGAAGAGCGCATCTTTCGTAAGGATGAGGTCGGGGTTTCGATTATCTCCACCGGCTCCATAGTTTTGAGAAGATGATTTTTGATGTAACGCATTTAGTAACGTGAGGACGATATGATTCGCAGAGCAGTTCTACAACTTAACGCCTCGTACGAGCCGCTGAGAATCATCAGTGGGAAGAAGGCGTTGACGCTCGTAACCAAGGGCGTTGCTGTGGTAGAGTTGCCAACCAGCAAATTAATCTACCCCGGCATCTACTTGCCTTCTGTAATTCGTCTTCGGTCTTACAAGCATGTTCCAATTAGGATGCAGGTTGTAAGTCGTCGTAACATTTTTATGAGGGACGGAGAACGGTGCATGTACTGTGGTCAGAGATTTAAGACACAGGAATTGACACTGGATCACATTATTCCTCGTTCGCGTGGCGGAAAAAATTCTTGGGACAACCTTGTGGCCTGTTGCCAGAAGGATAATCACAGGAAGGGTGACAGAACACCAGAGGAAGCGGGGATGAAATTGATTCACAAGCCGCTCCCGCAAAGTATACACACTCCAAGGTTCTTGCTTCGCTCTATGGGGATGGAATACGACGAGTGGGGAAAGTATTTGTTTGTTGATTCAGAAGGCGAACAGCGTTTGCAGTTCGTATGACAAGTTTTTGCTAGGGTGGCTCAGTGGCGACAGCAGCAGTTTTGTAAACTGCCATACAAACATCGGGGGTTCGAGTCCCTCCCTTAGCTCCATTTTTTTTAATTGGGTTGGAAGCCAAACGGTGCGGCACAGGTCTGTGGAACCTGTTTCTAGTGAGTTCGACTCTCACCCTTCCCTCCATTTTTTTTACGGGCCTATAGCTCAGATGGAGTAGCACCCCGTTTGCACCGGGGAGGTCGAGGACTCAAGCCCCTCTAGGTCCACCAAAGTTTAGTGAGGCTAACTGGCTCTCTAAACGACACTGTATGTCGTAAAATGACAGCGTAGGCAGGCACGACACGTCCACCAATTTTTGGGTACGTCCTCTAAACGGAAAGAAACGTATGCTTTGCCAGCCAACTGGGAGTATACGAAATGCGCGTTCAAGCCGCGCCGTATCCACCAAGTTTTTGGGTAGTGAGCTAGTATGGTTATAGCACTGGTCTGAAAAGCCAGCTAACAGAGTTCGATTCTCTGGCTACCCACCATCGGGGAGTGGTGTAATGGAATGCATTCAAGTTTCGGGAACTTGCGGCGAGAGTTCGATTCTCTCTTCCCCGACCATTTTATACGGGTGTAGCGAAGCCTGGTAACGCGTCTGCTTTGGGAGCAGAAGGCCGGGGGTTCAAATCCCTCCACCCGTACCATCTTGAGTGCCTATAGAGGCGGTCGCTGCCAGACGCCGGGAAACCGGGACCAGTCAGAGCGGGGCACGTATCCGGCTAGACCGGGGAGTATGAAGCCGTCTCAACATCTCGTCCACCATGTTGTGGAAGGAGAAACGGGGCCGTTCGCAAAAACGGCTCCAGCATTTGAATGTGGGCGCGTAGCTCAAAGGATAGAGTACTTGGCTACGAACCAAATGATGGGGGTTCAATTCCCTCCGCGCTCACCATGAATAAGACACAATCGATTTGAGAACGATTCATCGATACGACGCATATGTGATTACCGGGTAGTGTCAAGGTAGAATAGATGTCGGACCTTCGGGTCGGACAGAAGATGTTAGGTTCAATTCCTAACCCCGTTTCCAACATAGTTGTAATTTTAAAAGTGATGGTGTATAGTGAAACTCATGCAGATAAGAACCAAATCCGTGATAACCAAAAAGACCGGGAAGCGGGTCATTTGGGGAGTCATGTGTAAGGGGTCTTTGGGATAATCTGCAATCAGATTTGTTTCCACCGACCCTCTTCTAGCAAGAGGGTTTTTTATTGCTCTTTGACAAGTTTATATGGGAGTGGCTCAGCGGCGACAGCGCTGGTCTCCAAAACCAGTTTGACGGAAACGTCCTCATCAAGGGTTCGAGTCCCTTCTCCCATGCCATTGGCTGTGAAGCTCATAAGGATGAGCAAATCTCTCATAAGGATGAGGTAGTTGGTTCGAATCCGACGACAGCCACCATTTTTTTATATACGTGTAGCTCAATCGGCTAGAGCACACTCCTTATAAGAGTGAGGTTCGGAGTTCGATGCTCCGCACGTATACCAATGGGTTGCAAGCATTGTTGGTGATGCAGTAGACTCTTAATCTACAAAGAACCGTTCAATTCGGTTGCAACCCACCAATAAAGAGATTTAACGCGCTCGTAGCTCAAGGGTAGAGCATCTGGCCTTTAACCAGTAGGCGAGGGTTCAATCCCCTCCGGGCGCACCAAAGTTTTTTTTGCGGCGGTATTCCCCTCGTCTTCTAAACGAGTAAGGATAATTGGATAGATGTGAGTTCGATCCTCACCCGCTGCTCCATATTTGTCGCTGTACCGGCCTCGTTTCCTAAACGAGATACCGTAAGTGGATGATGGCGGTTCGACTCCGCCCAGCGACTCCATAGTTTTGCACGTGTAGTTCAAAGGATAGAACACAAGCCTCCGGAGCTTGATATGACAGTTCAATTCTGTTCACGTGCCCCATAGTTTTTTTTGCTCCGGTAGATTAGAGGCTAAATCATCTGCCTTACAAGCAGACTATCGTGGGTCCGAGTCCCACCTGGAGCACCAATTTTTGCTAGTGAAGTTCCTTGGCAGGAACGCTCCCTTGGTATGGGAGATATAGTGGGTTGGAACCCCATCACTAGCTCCATGCCGGATTAGCTCATCCTGAGAAGAGCAACCGCTTGATAAGCGGTAGGTGATAGGTTCAAGTCCTATATCCGGCACCAAATTTAAGCGACCATAGCCAAGCGGTAAGGCAATAGGCTTCCACCCTGTCAGCGTGAGTTCAAATCTCACTGGTCGCTCCATAATCACAAAAAATACCCACTCTCAATTTTAGGTTGAGAGTGGGTATTTTTGTTTACGCATATATGGGTATGAAATACATCTACAAATTCCCAAAAGACGCTAATGGCACGGAAATGGAAGCCATGAGGCAGTTCTTCAACAAACGTTACGTTGAATGGGAATTCTCTGTGATTAACGGTTCAGATTTGGTTACGTGGGGGGGGATGCTCCCCCACTTCATTCGCCATGATGACGATACAAGCCGACACTTATTTCCAAGCCTATCGTGATGGAGAACGCTCAAAATGAGAAACATCGTAAGTCACATCATTTGCAGTGAATACGAACATCGTTGGCGTAAATGTGGACTTCCTAGTGCCATGAAAGTTGTCTTCTCCCTTACCAATGATTACGATGTGGAAGACGGTTATCGGCATCTTGAAATTCTCGTATACGATTTCGGTAGCAGATATGTCGGCGTGTTTGGCAAAGCTGATTGGAATGTTATCCGTAATGAGTGGTCAGACGGGTATACGCTTGATGCTGGACATGAATACGTAAAAGGTGCAACTCCATACGTGTTGTACGGACACCACGATTCTTGCTGGAGAGAAGCGGTAGAAACCATTCTCCGTGAGTACGAAAAGAAGATCGTTTTAATCGATTGTGTGTTCGGTGGATGGACTAAGCCAATCCGTGTCGACGATGATTTAAAAAAGCTTTTGAAGGGTGTCATTACAGCAACCCCAGGTTATGGTGGGCATGGTGTACGAGCTAAGTTGTCTGACCTCGAATTCCAGTTTGAGAAGGAAACTGTAGTCTAGCCTAACCTTGTTGCGTATAATCTGAGCAAGGTGATTAAATATGGCTCAGATTATAGTAAGGTTCACAAACAGTTCTGATTTTGTCGGAAGGGCAATCGATTTCGTAACCAGTTCGCTGATAGACCACATAGAACTAGGCACCAAAGAAGGCACATGGATTGGAGCTAGGTCTGATGGTGGTGTTCAAGAGCGTCCTGATGGATATTCTAAGGTAACAACCGATTGGCGCTATCCACTCGAATGTACGGATGCTCAGTATAATGCAATCGTTGTGTCTGCTAGGGCTGATATTGGAACGAAGTATGACTACTCGGAAATCATCGGTCTACTTTTTCACAGCAGATGTATGTATTCGCCACACAAACTGATTTGTAGTCGCTTTGCAATTGCTAAGCTCGCTGAAGGTGGTATTCATCTTCTTAATGTGGAGCCTGATTTCTTCTACTTGGTTACACCAGAGATGTGTCACCTTAGCCCGTTGTTACGTGGATTAAGACAGGATTTCTCACCAAAGAAAGGGAAGTGATGACTTGTAAATGTGAACGTTTGCTTAAGGTGCAAGGGCATTGCAGTGATTGTTGCTGCATTTATTTTGAAGGCTTAGAACGCAACGGTTATGTTCCGTACGGTTTGGGTATTGGTGGTGGGGACGACATAGAATTCATTCTGTGTGTTGATTGCGGACAGATACAAGGCAAATTCCCGATCAAAGAAGACAAACTCGCAGCAGCTTTTTCAAAAGAGACGAACGAGTTCGAATAGCGCATAGGAAGGCATGAGCACTGCTTTAGTCATCCTTTCGAATACCCCACAAATGGCAACGTGCTCCTATTGCCCTAAACCGGGGGCATGTTGCCGTGGCTTCTTGTTAAACCAACATACAGTGTTTTTCGTTGGTGATGATTGGAAAGACAAGGCTAATATTTGGCTCGGTTTACAAGGTCTTGATTTTTTTGAAGTGATGGGGCTTGCTCGCGAAAATGGTGAGTGTAAGATTCCTTTGTTCGGATGTACCAAGCTGGATGAGAATGGTAGGTGCTCCATCTACGCCGACAGACCTCAGCTTTGCAGAGACTACACTCCGAAACGAGACGCTCTTTGCTGCATGTTCGAACCATCCGCCGGTGAACCAAAACACATCGAAGCTATCGTGAAGGTGAAGGCATGAACATTGTTCAGTTGGTATGCACCAACCACGGCTACTACGTTAAAAATGAGGGAATGCGCGGTATTGAAATAGTCGCTCGTCTATACGACGAGAAGGGACTGTACTTCGAAGGTGTTGGCAAGACGGATGCTGAAGCTATCGGTTCGCTCGTTTGCCACTGCCCGGAGAAATTCAACACAAAGTTTGATATTCGTAATGATTTTGCAGCGAGGTAGGTATGAAAATCCTATTAGTCGATGACGATGAGCAGGTTCGGGAAGCCATCGTCTATGCTTTGATGGATAACCTGTACGTGAAGGCCGACCAGATTTACCAAAGCTGGAACGGTGGGCAAGCCCTCAGGATTTATGACAAACACGGCCCATTCGACATCGTTCTGACCGACAACCAGATGCCAGTGATGAACGGTATACAGTTCTGCCAAAAGCTGGTTAAGGAAGATGTGCAACCGATGGCTATCATCATGGTTACAGGTTGTGATAGATGTGAACTGGACGGGCTACCTAGAGGGGTTATGCACTTCAACAAACGCTATCCTATAGCCGACCTCATTGGTATGCTTAAGAATGTGTATCGTCCTTGGGACAAGGTTGAGAAGAGAACTCCACCACGGACGCAATTCTAGGTATGAAAAAGACACTTTCATCTGAGTCTGCTGGAAACAACGTAGAAGAGTTTCTGACCAACATCAAAGCCATCCTTCAACATGCACCTTCCGGATTGCCGCGTTTCGAAATCAATCTCGAGTTTTACAAGAGTGATAATCCAGCGAGTGTTAAGCTTGTGGAAGAAACTCTCACCGACGGGTCGAAGGTTTACAACGTTGAAATCGAGGTGGGATGATGATAGAAATCGAGTCTGAAAAAATTGAAGCCGTCAAGACCGCTATTGAAGACTTGTTCATGGCTCGCAGTTTGTATAAGCTTTCCTTTAAGGATTGGCAAAAGGTTGCTGCTGCGTACCATGAATTGACAGGCGAATACGCTGAGTGGCGAACACACGGAGAAATGGATGTGTATCTCGTATGATTGTTGGAAAATGTGAACACGGAATTATAATTGCAGCGTGTGACGAGACTGCGGTAACTTACGACTTTCTACGCAACATGGTTTTTAACTATTCACTTGAACGGGTAGATGTGTATAAGTTCGGAGTTTGCCTTGCGTGTCTTGATCGTGTAAAAAGAAACGCTGAACTAGTAAGCCAAACAAGGCAATTCTCGGTTTAGCCGTTCGTTTCTGCCGAGAACCACTTGCTAACTTGTGATTCCACGAATGATTCCGAAACTATGAATGGCTTGTGGACTACGGTGATGGTTAGGGTTGGCTCAGTGTAGGCGAAATCCACCGTACAACCGCTGTGATTGATTACTCCAGAATCGCCAGTCAGAGAAACCCCCTGAGCGGCCAAATCACCACGACATTTTTCGAATTGTTCACGTGTAAGTTGAAATTGCATTGTGTGTCTCCTGAGATTAGATTCTACCACTGAGGACGGTTTCCACTTAACACGCATGGATTGGTATGGATAACACAGCTCAATTGTTTAGGTTCAGGCAATTCCTAGCAGGGATTGAAGATCGAGATTTGCTGACCAGAATGCGCGATTGCGTGGACTCACAACTATCGATACTTCCAAAATTTGTGAAATACGTTGAACCTGTTGTAGTTGTGGAGTCGCCGACATATACACCTCCGAAGGTTGAGGCGTCGGAAACATCATATACACCTGTTGGATTACATGGTTGGGTTCCTATCAACGAATGCCCCATCGTTGCTCCAAAACTTCTCCACCAGAAGGCTAAGAAACTTCCAAAGGGTGCAAAGATTAAGTACTCACCTTGGCCCGGTGATACATTAATCGAAGCACAGGTAACTAATAGGGGTAGTGTCAACTGCTCTGTACTAAGCAAACTCAACAGTGGAGAGTACTCAAGTATTACCAAAAAAATAAAGTATTACAAAATCTCTCATGTTTGGTACGACTGAGGCTTGATTTGGAAATGGACGTATCTAACGTTATGAACATCTACGACGTAAAACTGATTGTTAAGTTGTTCCACGCTTCCGTGAGCGTTCTAATTCACACGCTTGGTAGACGAGACGATATAGAACTCTACAGTGGTGTAACCAAATCTCAATACGAAAAGGTTATTCTCGGTCTTGAAGATGATTGGAAGAAGGGCAAAATCGTATGACAAACGAGATTCAAGCTTTACTCGTCACCATAATTAAGCGTTACCGCATGTCGGTTGAACCTGCTTCACACGCTGGATGTGTAAACTTTGGTAGGTCTCACGGCACTCGAGATATGCGTTGTGAAACGTGTAAGATGGTTGACGAAGTTGTTGAGTTTAGCAGCGAAGAAAAATTGAGAATATTCTATCCAGACTTCACTGTTGTTGGACCAATGAGGAATGGAGTATCTCATCTTGATGGTGGGTATATGGTATTCCTATCCGCATATCAAAGCGCACCCTCCGGTATTGGTGTAACACGTGAAGAAGCTTGCCAAAATGCTTTAGACAAGAGAATGAAAGTTTGGTAGTGAGACGACATTCCACTTAACACGCATTCGTAGTTTGTTAAGGAGAACGGAATGGCAAACATCGTAGTTAGACCGAAAACAAGCATCATGCTTCCCGATAACGGTGCATGGACGAATCGGTTTTATATTCGCTCTGAATCGAGTGACCGCATGTATACCGTCGCTCAGAGCAAGACAGGTCGCTGGTGGGCCTGTGGTTGTTTTGGATTCATCCGTTACAAGCGTTGCAAACACCTTGAATCGTTGGGGTTGCCGTGCTATCACAAGCCATACGAAGCCCTCGTTCAAGGTGGGAAGGAAGACAAAGTTGCGTAAGACATTCGCCGACATCGACGCCGCTAGACCACGTTACAATCCTGATGTTGATGGATTTGGTTCCGCTCACGATTGGAACAGTGCATTCTATGAACGTATGGGCTTCGAGGAGGCCGAGAAGGTTCTGTATGGCAAGGGCAAGCTCACCCCTCGTACCATCCTCGGTGTTGGCGCTACCGCCACATGGAAGGAAATAACATCTGCTTTCAGGGCTATGGCTATGAAATGCCATCCTGACAGGATTAGTTTCACAGGAATGACCGTCGAAGCCGCTACGGAAACATTTAAGATCGTATCCGCAGCTTACGCAGTTCTAGCTAGGGAATTCGGTAAATAGGAGAAACACATGACACTCGATGTAATGGCAAACTATCTTTCCAAACGTGATTATCGAATAATCAAAGAGATTATCAAGACACGCCTTAGTTACCCTCCACAATTTACTTCAAACGAAAAACTTTCAGCCGGTGATTACGAAAGGCTGAATGAAATTCTCTTTTCAATGAACGATGGTAAGAAGGTCAGATAAGATGACTTGCATGTGTGGTGATACCCATTGCTCGAGTTGTGGACCAGCTCAAGGTAACTCACGTTGCCCGATTTGTAGGGCGTGGACAGATGGCGGGTGTGAACACTTCGATGAGGAAACAGGAGAAATCAAGCCTGAGTTCTAACCCGAGTTATTGAAGATAATGGAAGCAGACCGTTTGGCTGATATAGCCTATGCAGAACAGATTCGGGAATACGAACAATTCGGTAAGGAATACGAAGCGGAGAAAAGGAAATGATGAGAAACGACGGAGAAGTAACGGTCTATGTTTTGCAGTGCCGTAATCAGGGAACAAAGAGCGATCAGAGATGGCGGGGAGCTAATCTTGACCACTTTGGTCACCCTCCCGGATTCAAAGCTTCTAGTGATTGCTGGCAACGCACGGGCCTCGACGGTACTTTTGACGAGGAGCAAGGCTTCGAAGGATTGAAACTAATGAGCCGTGAACACGTTGAATAAGACTGGCGGTTAATGCGTTTGGAGATATCTCAGCACCACTACGAAGTGGCTTCTATGTCGGTTATAAAACCGGGAACTAATGTAACAGCGCAATCGCCAGACTACGAAGAAGTTTGTCGTAGGGCTATTGCTGTGGCGAAAGGGAAGTGATGAACATCGACGAGTTAGATAAAAACGAGATTAACGATCTCATCGTAAAAATCGAAGGATTGCTTGAACAGGATGTTGTTGAGTTAGACAAGTTCAAAGCCAGCCTCGCAATCAATCCAGTCCACGCTTTCGAATGGTCGCAAGATGCCATGTACTCCGCTGCAAGAACGGAAGTTTTGACACCATACCTCAACTATTTGAAGAGTAATGTTGACGATGAAACAATAGGCAAACGGTTCCTTAGCCTATTGAAAAAAGATTTGGAGATAAAGGCTCGCAACATCAAAAATTACAGCACATCCAACGGACACAACGAGATGGAACGTCACCGTTTGGTGGTACTAGGAAATATGTGTGATTACTTCAGATGGATGTGAGAGCGGTTTCCACTTAACACGCACCTTAAACCATGAAGCACATCCTCAAACTCGAGAATCAAGGCAAGTACATCGTGATTAGCCATTGTGGTTTTATCAGTTATGGTGGAAGGTTCGAAGCCAAGCGTTTTGACAATTGGGAAGTCGCTTTCAACGAGGCTGACGCAATCATGAAGTTGCGTAAAATCAGTCTTGAAATCGAAGAGGTAACGGCATGAGCTTCAAAGCCTACAATCCGCCGCTTTACAGAGAAGTTACATGTTCTCTTCACAACAACGTCAACTATCCCGGCATAGCGTACGCTACAGTTCGTGATGCAATCAGTGGGGATTTGCTCGTTGCAGCATCGCTCAACTACGTGCTTGGTATTGTGAAAGAACGTGGTTACTTTTTTGTAGAAAAGAAGGCGAAATGAACGACATTAAGGGATGTATAGTTTCCACATTCACGGTTACAGCTGCGATGTGGAGACGAGCAATGGATAAATCAAGTAACGAGAACGGCTTCACACTCGTCGAAGTTATCATAGCGTGTGCTATAGGTGCGTGTTTCATAATCGGCCTTGGTTTGATAACTGCATTGGGAATTGTCGCTATCCATTTTCTTGGAAAGGTGTGGTAATGAGTTTCGTAGCAGATTACAACCAATACAGGAAACTTTTGGATGGGCTTAATAGCTCGTGTCGCGATGCTTTTGACAAAATCCAAGAGGCTCGTTTGCTTTACAGCGACGAGTACCGCGACGACACAACTCGTATTCTTCGTGGATATGTCTACGAATCATTTTGGTGCGACCACAAAAAGAATGAAATCAGGCTAAGCGGGAAAGTCTACTTTGGAAACCACGAATACGACTATGGCGAAATCGGTGTTCCGATCAATGCCTTAGACAACATAGAAGAGTGGATTAAGGAACGTAGGCTGTGGATTGGAGCAAAGCAGCGTGAACGCCATGCCGCCAAGAAGGCTCAGCGTGTTATCGACAAGGA
>Ga0302265_1000212_pt1 | contig 41197 bp, 31 predicted proteins | sample III_Bog_E1_1_FD_194556 | JGI IMG/M metagenome (GOLD analysis project Ga0302265, IMG submission 194556) | Peat permafrost microbial communities from Stordalen Mire near Abisko, Sweden - III_Bog_E1_1 | ecosystem: Environmental > Terrestrial > Soil > Wetlands > Peat | place: Sweden: Abisko...
AATTTCCTGACCTTCCCTCGTATTAGATACTCTCCTGTTCCTACTCAATCAACTCCTCAACGAAAGATCTGGGGGGACAGAGTTCCGACTCTGTCAGGGATGATCGGGAACTCTCACTATTTGACAGATGAATCGGAATTCTGTCCTCCCGAACATACGCAGAATGAAGTTTGTTGTATAAATTCAGACTTCCTGCCTTTTGTGGTTATGCATTTTTATTTGTTTTATTTTTGTGTGTCCTTTGTGTCCTTTGTGATATGATTCGTTGGTAAAAAATTATGAATTGTAAATCGTTAATGAATAAATTGTATATGTTTTTTGGTTTGTTTCTTGAAAAGTATTATAGACATGAAAATTTATCTTACTGTCCGGTTTTTAATTCTGCTCACAATTAACATTGGAATTCAAGCATGAAAATTTCACAAATTTAAGGACAAGAATAGGTTGAAAGTTTGCTTTTCCTTATCTTTGCATATACTCTTAAACAATCAGTGATTTCTATTTTGTAACCCATAACAATCATTCTCAACCCAATCATGATCAAAGACCAGATTGAATCCCTCCGCCGCGAACTTGAGCAACACAATTATAATTATTATGTGCTGTCGTCTCCGGTTATTTCAGATATGGACTTCGACGCTAAGATGAATCAATTGCAGGAACTGGAAGATGCTCATCCTGAATTCTTCGATCCGAATTCTCCTACCCAGCGTGTCGGAAGTGATATAGCTGCCGGATTCAATCAGGTATCGCATGTATACCCAATGCTTTCGTTGGGCAATACCTATTCGCAGGGTGAAGTATCTGATTTTTATGACCGGGTACGTCGCGGATTAAACGAGGATTTTGAACTGGTATGCGAACTGAAATATGATGGAACCTCTATCTCACTTACCTATGAGGATGGCCTACTGGTACGTGCCGTTACCCGTGGTGACGGGGAGAAAGGTGATGATGTAACCAACAATGTAAAAACAATCCGAAGCATTCCATTGCGGCTGCATGGCGTTTATCCGCCAGCCTTCGAAATCAGGGGGGAAATACTGATGCCCTGGTCGGTGTTTGATGGGTTAAACCGTGAACGGGAAGAACAGGAGGAACAACTTTTTGCCAATCCACGTAATGCTGCTTCAGGGACTTTAAAAATGCAGAATTCGAAAATAGTGGCATCCCGGAAACTGGATGCATATTTCTATTATCTGTTGGGAGAAAACCTTCCATCAGATTCGCATTCGGGCAATCTGGCTGCAGCTCATTCCTGGGGCTTTAAAATATCTGAAGCTACTAAAATATGTAAAACTATTGATGAAGTATATGGTTTTATTGATTACTGGGATACCGAGCGCAAAAATCTTCCGGTAGCTACCGATGGTATAGTACTTAAAGTAAATTCAATTCCCCAGCAACGTGCCCTTGGTTTTACAGCCAAGTCTCCCCGTTGGGCAATAGCGTATAAGTTTCAGGCAGAAAAGGCCGTGACAAGGCTTAATTCGGTAGTCTATCAGGTTGGACGTACCGGAGCCATTACACCTGTTGCCAATCTAGATCCTGTCCAACTTTCGGGAACCACGGTTAAACGTGCTTCGCTGCATAATGCCGACATTATCGAAGCACTTGATTTACATATTGGTGATATGGTATTTGTTGAAAAAGGCGGTGAAATTATCCCAAAGATTACTGCAGTGGACATGGATGCCCGGATACTGGTTGGTGATAAAGTAACGTTTATCAAAAGATGTCCGGAATGTGGTGCTGAGTTGATACGTTTCGAAGGGGAAGCTGCCCATTATTGTCCGAATGAGAATGCATGTCCACCTCAGATAAAAGGTAAAATTGAACATTTCGTCAGCCGGAAGGCCATGAATATCGATGGACTGGGGAGTGAAACAATAAATTTACTCTATCAGAATGGGTTAATCAATAATATTGCCGATATTTACACGTTGAAAATACCTGATCTGGTCAGGTTGGAACGATTAGGCGCTAAATCAGCTTATAACATACAGGCCGGCTTTGAAAAGTCGAAAGAAGTTCCTTTCGAACGTGTGGTTTTTTCACTTGGTATACGTTTTGTGGGTGAAACAATTGCAAAAAAACTGGCATTTGCGTTCAAAAGTATTGAAGCGCTGGAACAGGCTACTCTCGAAGAATTAATCTCAGTGGATGAAATTGGCGACCGTATAGCTCAAAGTGTTGTAATGTATTTCAATGATCCGCAGAATATTGAAACAGTGAACCGTTTAAAGTCAGCCGGGTTGCAAATGAGGTTGTCAGAAGATAAATTAAAGTCTCATGGCACATCCCTGTCAGGACTTTCGATCGTGATTAGCGGTACTTTTTCTCTACATTCGCGCGATGAATATAAAACAATGATTGAACGTAACGGTGGGAAAAACGTGGGGAGTGTATCTTCTAAAACCTCATTTATTCTGGCCGGCGAAAATATGGGCCCTGAAAAACTAAAGAAAGCGGAAAGTCTGGGTGTGAAACTAAAGGATGAAATTACTTTCCTTGAAATGATAAAATCCGAATCACAACATGAAGAAGAAGTGAATTAAAAAATGATGAATATGTTCAAAATACTTAACAACTATCTGTTTAACATACGGGCTCAAAAGTATCTGTCCGAAACGCCACGTGAACACCGTTTTGTGAATTACGACAAGGCTAAAACAATCCTTATCCTGTTCGAAAGCGATTATGCTGAAAAAAATCAAGCTATTCATACCATTATAGATCAAATGCGTAAGGATGGCAAGAAAGTCACAGCCTGGGGGTTTGTGAATAAAAAGGAAATTGAAACGGCTATTTTCCCTGATTTCCGTATTCTTCATCATAAACAAACCGATTTTTTTCATAAACCTTTGGATTCATATATTAATGAGTTGAAGTTTGTGGAATATGATTTATTGATTGATTTGTCTGTGAACCCAATCATACCGTTGGAATATTTAGTTTTGTATGCCAATGCTTCCTTTAAGACAGGGACCCGAAGGACAAAAATCCCTGTTTATGATTTTGTGTTGGATGTTGATAAAGTACCGGTTCCGGCCGAATCATCTGAAACAGGGCAAAGTCAGGTAGACGAGACATACCTTTATAATCAGATAATTTTTTACCTTAAAAACATACAAACTACAGATTAAAACTGTACTTTTGCAAACAAATTGTATTCCTACTACCGATGATTAATAATAAACTGACTGGAATGGGTGTGGCTTTGATAACACCCTTCAAAAGTGATGAATCGATTGATTACGACGCATTAGCACGTTTGGTTGAACATCTCATAAAAAACGGAACCGATTACCTTGTGGTATGTGGAACTACCGCTGAAACACCTACACTTACCGAACAGGAGAAAGAAAAAATTACCGCTTTTGTTATCCAAATTGCAGCAGGCCGTTTACCTATCGTGTTGGGAGTTGGAGGGAACAATACAAAAGCGGTTGTCGAAAAACTTCAGACATCCGTATTTAAAGGGATTGATGCCATCCTATCCGTAACTCCTTATTATAATAAACCTTCACAGGAAGGAATTTACCAGCATTTTGCCGCTATCGCAAAAGCTTCTCCCCTTCCGGTTATCCTTTATAATGTACCCGGCCGGACAGGTGTAAATATGTCCGCAGAAACCACATTGCGACTGGCGAAAGAATTTCCGTCCATTGTAGCCGTAAAAGAAGCTTCCGGTAATTTTCCACAAATTGATGTAATTATTAAAAACAAGCCCAAAGATTTTATGGTCATTTCAGGGGATGATGGCATAACATTTCCCTTGATTACATTGGGTGCGGTTGGCGTTATATCCGTGATCGGGAATGCTTTTCCACGTGAGTTCAGCCGAATGGTACGCCTTGCTTTACAGGGTGACTATGATAATGCCCGTCAGATTCACCAGCATTTTAATGAACTTATCCAACTCCTTTTTGTGGAAGGAAATCCTGCCGGCGTTAAAAGTATGCTGGCTGTGATGGGGTTTATTGAAAATAAATTGCGATTGCCACTGGTACCTAATACCATCACTACGTACGAAAAAATTCGTGTTGTCCTGAATGAATTGAATATCAAGTGTTGAGTCGATTTAATATTGATTCAGTCAGGTTCAAAATAAAAACCCTACTCCGGCAAATCCGCTAAGAGATACAGGACATTTCCTGAGCATTGAAAATCGGTTGAAAAGATTCGGATATTTAAGTATTAATTTTTCGATATCAATTATAAAATCCTTTGTTATGAAGTCTGACAAAAAAAATGTTTACAAAAAATTTATTCTTTACCTCCTATTAATAGTTCTGTCTGGATCTGCTATTTTTCTTCTTATTCCTTCTAATTATTATGTTCGCAAGGCATTAGAACATTACAAGCCAAAAATAGATCAATATAATATTTTTCAAAACAGAATAGTTAAAGCAGATAATCCACATCCCTGGGAGTTTGCACCGGATGTTGAAAACAAGCAAATAGCCCCTGAATTTGGAACTGATTTTAAAAAATACAAAACAGTAGCTTTTATCGTTATCCAACACAAGAAAATTATTCTCGAACAATACTGGTATAATTACACTCCGTTGAACTTTAGCAACTCTTTTTCCATGTCCAAAAGCATCATTTCTTTGCTCATTGGATGTGCCATTACAGATGGGTATATTAAAAATGTGGATCAACCGGTAAGTGACTTTTTGCCGGAATGGACTTCATTTGATGGAAAAGTGCTGACGATTAAAGATCTGCTGACAATGAGTGCCGGTGTTGAATGGGATGAATCGTATAACTCAGTTTTCTCAAAAACCACAGAGGCTTATTATGGCAAGGATTTATGGAAACTGGCACTGACCGAAAAACTGATTGAAAAACCGGGTGTCCGGTTTAATTATCAAAGTGGTGTTTCTCAGATTTTAGCATTTCTGCTCCAAAAAGCAACGCATAAAACTATTTCAGACTATGCTTCCGAAAAACTTTGGACGCCCATACAGGCCGAAGAAGATGCCCTATGGTCGCTCGACCATAAAAACGGGAATGAAAAAGCCTATTGTTGCTTTAATACGAATGCACGTGATTTTGCACGATTGGGTCAATTAATATTAAACAAAGGAGAGTGGGATGGCGATCAGGTTGTCGATTCGAACTATATACGCGAGGCTACCACTCCAGCTACCTGGCTAAAATTCACCCGAAGGCTACGTCCCGGTGAAACAACACCGCGGCCTCCCGTTGCCTGCACTTTTTACGGTTATCAGTTCTGGTTGCTAAATTATGAGGGACTTAAAATTACATATTTCAAGGGATTGCTGGGACAATACATTTTTGTGATCCCCGAATTGGATGCTGTCATTGTACGTCTTGGAAAAAAACGGGACACTGAATTCAATGTGGAACAGGAATACCCAAAAGATGTTGAATTGTGGCTAAAGGCAGGGCTGGAAGTGATAAACCGCCAACATTAAAGTATTTATCGTACACAAAAAAAGGATTACAAATTTCTTTGTAATCCTTTTTTTGTGTACTGAAAATACTGTTTGAATGATCAGTGTACTCTAATTTATAACTTTGATTTCAGAATTCTTCAGCCAATGACCGGACTCTATTTTTATTTTACTATATTGCCAACGACCGAATTGCAGGCTTTTGCGAATTGCAGGAGCAAAACATGCTAATTGCATATTTGACATAAACTGCCTAAACTGTCTATTGTATTATTTTTTTTTCTTTATTACACGAGTCTTTATAACTATTGTTTCAGCTATTCTGTCATGAAGTGTCATTCTATTCGGATTCCAGAATACCTGATAAAAACCAATTCCTAATTCAAGTGTAGATGCCACATAACCAAGGCTACGCTCTATGCAATGCCATAATCCAATGCGATGATGATAAATTGATATAATCTTTATCCCTAATATTTTCTTCCCGATACTTTGTCCATTTGTGATATAGTTACTAATAGCAAAATATAGAATCGGGACAAATCCTAAGCATGTTTTGATAAACAGGATTTTTTTCTCACTCATATTCTTTGCTTCTATATCAATATGAAAAAAATTTGTCAACTTTATATTTGTTATTCCGAAATCAATCCAGTCAAATATTTTACCAATAAAGAAAAAGATGAGCACAATTATTATCAAATCAATCGATATTGCTAATATTCTACCTGAAATTGATGCAAGTTCCTGCTCCTTATCCAAAAACCATTCTTGTTGTCTCTTATATTTCATATTCTAATTATTTTCATTTTGTATTTTTACATTTCATGTAAACTACATTTGCTTAGGAATTTATAGTCATATTGCATATAATACCTGCTAGATATTACTGCAAATTTAATTTCCCCGAAGTCCATTGTCTGTATTAATTATGATTACTTCACAAAGTTATCTATTTGTTTTCAAACAACAATCATTTTATTTAAATAGTTTAATTATTTGATTTATTAATGCATTTCTGTTTAATTAAAATCTGCATTCATAAAGTAATCCGGTCTATGAAATATATTTCGGCTATTTTCTTCAATACATTTTTTGATTCCTAAATTGGATGCTGACATTATACGTATAGGATAAAACGGGACACTGAATTAAATGTGGACCAGGAATACACAAAAGATGTTGAATTGTGGTTTAAAATAGGGCTGGAAGTGATAAACGCCTGCTTTAAAGCAATTATTTACTATAAAAAAGGATTACAAAAAAATGTAATCCTTTTTTAAATTAGATAAATGCTGTTTGAATGATCATTATACTGTAATAGTCACGATGTCAATGAAGTTATTTAGTCTTTAAATCCATCGCCTTACTCCTGAGCTATAACTTACATAATCGCCATCAGATTAGTTAATTAGTTGATTGGTTAATTAAGTTGATTGGATTGGAAGTTTTGGTTTTAGTTGATTCATTCATTTTCATTTTTTGGAGATATGCGATATATCCGTTCAGAATCTTTAAATATAGATTGTAATGATTTATAAATGTTTTAAGTTGGTCAATTGATATCTAGTATTCATCGAGTGCACAAATAAAATGATCCAAAGTTTCTGATAATGACCTACGCGCCAGGCAAAAAACTGAATGTTTTCCTGTAATTAAAAAGTACGTGATCTTTGGCAATATTTGCTATGGATGATCTGATGGGACAAATTAATTGATCAATCATACAATATATTTCCTCAGTACTACTTAATTGCACTATCTACTCAATCAACTTATTTAACCAATCAACCAATTAACTAATTAACCAATCAACCAATCAACCAATTAACCAATCAACCAATCAACTAATCAACCAATCAACCAATTAACCAATTAACTTATACAACTCAACTCAACTTGTTCTTTTACTTTGACTGCGTAGAACTATAAATTCCAAACAAATCATGAGGTTTTTTACTGAATTGATCATTAAAAAAGAGTACTGTAAGGAAAATATAAGCGATAAATCCAAAAATAATAAGCAGTTGAAACTTTGATGTCTTTTGAATATCTTGTTTCTGTTTTACATCACAAACTTCACCCGGGCAGTATTGAGCTTTTTCTTTTTTAAACAGTGAATAAAATTTACAACCCAAACAAATACCAAATGCCGATTCAAAGAATAAAAATATTAAGCAAATCAGGCAGATTATTCCTGTTATCGGACTAAAAGCATTTACTACCACCAGGAAAATGAACATAGTACCTGACAAAATTACGCCTATTATCCAAGCAAACTTTTTTTGTGCAGCACCAACATATTCAGGAGTTTGATTACTGACAATCAAACGACCTATTATTAGCGTTGGGGAAAATTTCGGATTAATAAAAACGCGTATTATAAAATCAGTCAGAAATAAAGTAATAACATACTTTATCAGGATGAAATTTTGTTTAAATATGACTAACATCAATGAAAAAAATACGAACAAAAACAGTATTCCTGCTGACGCCCTTATTTCACGTTCGTTTAAAACAGGAATATTATAACCTTCTACGGTTTCTCCAAATTTTATCACTTTATTCATAGTAGTTGATTTTTAATTCATGTATTTGTTGAATATTAAATTATATGATTATTCGCAATTTGTCATTCTAAAAATCCTTCATACAAAATCCGAAGGATTTAAATATGAATAATATGTATGCAATGCATGGAAAAATGACATCTATATGAACATAACCCCGATAGGGGTTGAATAACACGATATAAATACATTAATTGAAAAATAATTGGATTAAATTTCATGAGAAATAATTGATTTAATTATTCAACCACTCCGTGGTTGGTAATCTGCATTAATAAACGTCCATGCATTTCATACATGGCTAATCACATTCAATTCCTTCGGAATTATTAGACAGAAAAAAGTATTGTATTTTAATTTTAAAAAATGATTATTCACACTGTGTCCTAATTAATATTTTGGGAATTCCGTCCTTGCGAAAGTATCATGATCATTTATTTAAAACATTAGGAGCTTTTGCGGATAATCATTTAAATTATTAACTCTTCATAGAACTGATATTATCAAAATAATCCAATATCTGGAACATTTTCAGGTTGTTGGATTCTATAAAACCAGTTTGTACCAAGATTTGTTCAGTCGGTTGAATTGTTGTATTTTCAATTAATTCCTCTTTGCCATTTACAATCATTTCTTTTAAAGTTTGTCCGGTTACTTCAAAATGAAATTGCAATCCCAACACCTTTTCGTTGAATAAGAATGCCTGATTTGCACAGGTTTCCGAACTTATGAAGTGAATGCTTCCATCAGGGATATCAAATGTGTCACCATGCCAGTGAAAGACAGTGAATTTCGCATCGAAATTTTTAAACAACGGATGTTTGATAGCAACTTCTGTCAGCTTTACATCATACCAACCGATTTCTTTTTGATGATCCGGATAAACTTTGGCGCCGAGGACTCCGGCAATTAATTGTGAACCAAGGCAAATTCCAATGACTGTTTTTCCATGTTGAATGGCGCTCCGAATAAAGCTTTTTTCTTCGACTAACCATGGATAGGCTGCTTCATCATCCACACCCATTGGACCACCCATTATAATGGGCCAATCAATTTCAGTCATTTCCGGAAACCGGTGTTTTTCATACAAACGGGTGAAGCTGAGTTTATGATGATGGTTGATTATCCATTGTTCAATACATCCCAATCCTTCGAATGGAACATGTGTCAGGGTGTGTATCGACAGTGTTTTCATTTCAACAGTTGAATGGATATTAACTTATTCGTTTCCGATTGCTTTATCCATAGCAACACTGTCACTGTCAAAAGTTGCCGCACTATCCTGCGCATTGATTTCAGTATTAGCATTCGATTTTACACTGGTATCTACTTGTTTCTTAAATGCAAAATTGACGATTAATATGCAAATGATGACAAATGCTAACAGTCCTAATAATAGTTTGTTGCTGGTTTTCATAAATTTGAAATTAAGTGTTGAAAATTTGAATCAATAATATCCTTCGTAAAATTGTATAAATTACTCTCTTTAACCTGTAAAGTATCAGTCTTGTTGTTATCGCTTTCAAAATTAACTATTTTAGTTCGCATTTGTTCGTAAATAAATGAATTTTTGTCTAAATTATGAATCCATCCTATTCCTACAACAATAATGACTACAATTGATTGAATGATTTTTTTGTAATTTTTCATAATAGTGTGATTTATTCTAATGAGAAGTATTTGAGTATTCGTTGTATTTTGATCTTAATTCTTCAAAAGACATCCCCAATATATCCATATTTTTAAATATTTGAGGCAGTTCCTGTTCCAGAAACAGTTTCCGGCGGTAAGCTATGATCTTACTTTTAGCTTGTTCGGCAACAAAATATCCGACTCCCCGCTTATTGAATATTATATCAGTACTTTGCAAAAAATCATACGTCCGCATCACTGTATTGGGGTTCACCTGCAACTCTACCCCCAATTCTCTTACAGAGAGAATACGGTCGCTCTCCTTCCAGCGATCAAGCAATATCTGCTCGCATAAATAATCGCCAATTTGCAGGTAAATGGCTTGTGTATCTCTGAATTCCATCTTGTTATACTTGTTTCTCTGTTAAACGAAAATAGGTTACAAGCCATAAATATGGTATAAGCAGGTAACTGAATATTTTAAACCCGTTTTCGATCATTGTTATGGTAGTTGAACTATCCGACATGATATTGATTGAATTCATATTTCTTATTGTTGACATTCCACCGAATAAACCTTTTAAAATGAACAATTCAATGATCCCAATTAAGATAGTGAATGCAAATAAAGTTAACCATGTCCTACCCAATGCACCTCGTTTGAAATAAACTGAACCGAGCATAAATATGGATTGAATGGTCAGGAATGTGACGATCATACTAAAGAAAGCATTTCCCTGGATCAGGTCAAAACTGTTGCCAAAAGAATGTGTATTTGCAGAATTGAAAAATTCCCATGTTACTGGATCCGAGTGGCTGAAAATTAAATTGTAAAGGCTTGTACCAACAATATTCCCAATCGAATAAACGATCACCATCATGGTGAAGAAATAGACTGTTGTCAATAGTATATTGCTGATAAGTTTTTCAAGATGCGTGGCAGGTATTAGCAGGTAATGCATTCCCCCGGGAGTATAAGCAAATATCTTAAATTGTTTTGCTGCAAAAATGAATCCCATTATATACAGGATCGATTTAGCTGTTTCTGCTTTATGCATTAAGGTAAACACTAAGATCAGTATTCCCCAGTACATAATCTCTTTGTTCTTATTTTCAATAAAATAGCGTTTTAGCATTAAAACCAGACGGTTGAAACTGAATGTTGTATTCATAGATTTAATTTATTTAATTTGAAAAAATAAGTTCTTGTTTTGATGTCTCAGTTGATTTTATTGAAACAATTGTTTGATACGGTTTTTATTTGCAAATATAGCATTGAATAACAACTCAATATCTACTTTGCTTTCGGTCGAAGTCCTGTTCTCACAAACCTGGTACAAACCACGCAATGTATCTTCCGAATAAATAACCGAATCGTCCTGTTCTTTTCTGTCGGATACCTTGAAGATTAATTTAGCTGCAATATTTTCAATGGTTTGGTTGAACACAATTTCATGGCCATCCATAATGATAATGTTGTCTATTAAACTGTCCAGATCATGAACCTGATGGGTTGAAATCAACAGACAACGGTCGTCGCTTAAACCGGAAGCCACCATACGCCTGAATTGTCCTTTTGAAGGGATGTCAAGTCCATTGGTTGGTTCATCCATCAATAGCAATTTTGTGTTCGTTGCCAGGCCAAAAGCAATCATTACTTTTTTCTTTTGTCCGTGTGAAAGTTTATTCAACATGTCTGTTTTACTTTCAATTTCAAATTCTTTTAAATATTGATTGAATTGTTCCAGACTGAAATTCGGATAAAAAGGACTATAGACTTTTTCGTAATTTTCGATACTTAAGTTCAATTGGGGCAATTCTTCAGGCAAAAAGAATATTTCCACTAACAATTCAGGTTGTCTTTTCAACGGATTAAGTCCCATTACCTCAATTTTCCCCTTCGATGGAAAATCCAACCCTGAGATCAATTTCAATAAGGTACTTTTCCCTTCTCCGTTTTTTCCTAATAGCCCATGAATCCTGCCTGCTTCGAGTTGCAGACTTAAACCGGATAAAAGTTTTGTATGCCTGCTGTAACTGAAATCCACGTTATTGATGTCAATCATAATGTTGTTCATTGTAAAATAGGTTTAATGAATTAAAGTGTTTAGTGTGTTAGTGAATTAGTACACCGCAAAAGTAGACTATGTTTTTATTCTATCAATAATATTTATAGTTAAATAAGCTTAACCGACTGAAAATAATTTATAGTGTGGTTGATTGGTTGATCCCGTAAACGGGACGTCACTTCGTAGCGTTGGTTAATTGGTTGATTGGGCGATTAAGTAATTGGGTGGTTAGTTAATTAGTTGATTGGGTAATTAAGTAATTGGGTGGTTAAATGTCTGTAAATTCCTTATATTAAAAACCTTATTTTTGTTTTTTCACCCTTAGTAGAAAACCATGCACCCCACAGCCCACCCTTATTCGCTTATTTTTTAAACGAATCAACTCTCATAGTAGAACTAACTAACGATAACTAAATTTGCGGAAGTCAGGAAGTCTGAAATTACAAAGGAAGATTGTCCACGGATAATAACAATTTAACAAATTAAAGCGAATTATACGAATTAAGAAAAGATTATCAACTGATTACGCTTATTTACACAGATTATTTTTAATGTGTGTAATTGTAGATGAATTAATTGTATATAACTAATTTACCTAAGTACATGACAAAAAAACAAATAATTAAAAATAGATTCATATTGAATAACTTACAATAAAAAGAATTACCACATAAGTCACAAAAGGATCACAAAAGCAATTAAATTTTACAATAAACAACACAAAAATTAGTAATACTAAAAGCCTTTAAAGCTAATATTAAAAACCGAAAATCTTTTGCGTGCTAATATTGACTTTGGTGGAATTTATACTTAACTTTTGTGGTGAATATTTTATTTAATATGTTTATTATGTGACTGCTAGTAATAATATTATTTTTTGTCATGTACTAAACTAATTTGCTTAAATTTATTGTGTTCTTCTATTGTGTCCTTCCATGAGTCTACTGTGGTTAATTGGTTTTAAATAGTAAATGGTAAATGAATAAATAGTAAATAGTTTGAATTGTAAATAAACACATTCTTCACAGACTGGTGTACATTTCAATACAGTTACAAAATCAACAGATTTGTTTTATTTAATAATAAGATTGAATTGTGGAATGATTCTTGTAACTAATAAATTCATATTAACGGAATGATTAAACAGTGTTTCATTAAATAATTCAGGTTTAGTAAAACATTTTTTTCTTCTTTAACAAGTAATACAATACTCACAATTAAAAAAAATTAATTTTTTATGAAGAAACAAAATTTATTGTCAATGTTAGTAATTGCAGCCGGTTTCACATTTTTTGGAACTTCATGTACTACTACAGAAAGTAATGCTGCAACAGATGCTGCATTAACTACAACTGCAACCGATGAGGCTCAGGCCGCTTCGTTGAGTGATGTCGTAATAAACGTTGCCGATGCAAATATTAATACTCTTGCGGCAAATGGATATTCAATCCCACAGGCTGTAAAAGGGACTTTTGACACCTCAGTAATGACAATTACCATCGACAAACCGGATTCGACAAACTTCCCTAAAATAATCACCATTGACTATGGTACAACAGGTTATATCGATTCACGCAATGATACTCTTAAAGGTAAAATTATCGTTACAATCAGTGGCAAATTATGGAAATCCGGTTCCACCAAAACAATCAGACTTGTTGATTTTTATGTAAATGACAATAATATAAAAGGAGTTAAAGTAATTACTGATAATGGTTTAAACGCAGCGAATGATCCAAGTATGACTGAAGATGTTTCAGATACCATAATTCGTGTTGATAAATCAACCATTATCAGAAATTCAACACGCACCCGGGTAAGAATTGATGATAATGGAACTCCAAAAATCTTCTGGGATGATAAATTTTCTATTACCGGTTCTACTTCCGGTATAAATGCAAAAGGAGTGGCTTATACTGTTGCAATAACTAATCCGTTAATTATTTACAACAACTACAAATTCTTTGTTCAGGGAACTATTACAATTACCACTCAATCAAGATCTGCTATTCTTGATTACGGTGATGGTACAAAAGATAACAAAGCAACACTTACCATTAACGGTGTTACTAAAAATATCAAATTAAAAAATTAATTATCAAGTATTTTTTGATTTATTTCAGAAATGGTCGTAAGGCTTATGCTTTACGACCATTTTAATAGTTGTAAAACGTTGTTATTTCGATGTGGTCTGTGCTGAAAATTCACTATATACTTTTTATGGGTTATTCAATCATTCCCATTCCACTTTATCAAATATAAGACCTAACCACAATAGTTCACAATAGAAACAATAGAATAACAATAGAATAATAACAGATTCGTTCTGCAATCTTGTTGTTTTTAAATTCTTAAAAGTGTCAGGTATTTTCTATTATGTTTTTTATTATGTTTTTTATTATGTTTTTTATTATGTTTTTGTGTTCTATTGTGCCTAATGTTGTTATTTATTTTGTATTTTTTGTGACCTTTTGTGTTGTAGTTATTTCCGAATTAAAGAGTTAACCACAATAGAAATAAAAATTAAATGTTTTCAGCAATCTTGTTGAAATTAAAATCCTAAAATACCGTTAGGTATATTGTCTTCTGTATGGTTTCATGTTTTTTGATTTGTCCTGTTAGAGTAAAATAGAATTAAAAAAGATTTGAATCAACAATTAATTTGATGATATGTATAAACCTGAAAAAAGAAAGTTATTGATACTCACTTCAACAGGCTTAGTTAGTTCTGCTGACATATGAGGATTTTTCAGGCTAAGGACTCTTGCTCTAAGGAGTTGAGTGTATTAACTATCAGGCAAAGCCAGACTGCATTCAATTATCAATGTGTTCTTTCTCCATCATTTTAACAGCATTCAGATATTTGTATTGCACATAAACACTTATCCTCTCTGAAGCAAAGTCTTTATTTTTAGTTGTCTATGTATGACTTTAAGATTATCTTTCTGATTTAAATACGTGTGAATAATGTAACATAATTCAAAAGTTGTATAACAGATCCTGTTTAATGAGTCCTTACATTTGTATTGTAATAATTTTTATATAGATTGAAATTTGAAACAAAATAAAAAACTGATGAAAACAATTAAAAGTATTTCAATTATTTTTCTTTTCATGTTGGCAATGTTGGTAAAAACGTCAACTGCCAACGCACAAATTAATGTAGGCCTTGCGATTACTGTAAGAGATGCCCCGCCACCCCTGCCGGTATATGATCAACCGGTTTGCCCTGAAGATGGCTATCTCTGGACTCCGGGTTATTGGGCATACAGCAATGATGCCGGTGATTATTATTGGGTACCGGGTCAATGGGTAAGACCTCCTCAGTATGGTTATTTATGGACCCCTTGTTACTGGGGTTATAGTGGTGGATATTATGGTTATCATAGCGGATATTGGGGACATAGCATTGGATATTACGGTGGCGTGAACTATGGATATGGATATGGCGGTTCAGGGTACTATGGCGGCCGTTGGAGCGGAAATCACTTCCAGTATAATACGGCAGCGATGAATGTCAATGTAAATATTGTTCATAACACCTATGTCGACCGTTCTCAGGTAACTGTTCAAAGTTCGGCGAATCGTTCAAGTTATAATGGACCCGGCGGTGTAAGAGCAGTGCCTACAGCAAATGAAAGAATGGCTATGAGGGAAAATCATATACAGCCTACAGCGATTCAGACATCCCACCAACAGGTAGCAAGTAAGAATCCAAGCCAACGTGCATCGGTGAATAAAGGTCATCCTTCTATGGCTGCTGTAAATCATTCGGGAAAGAACGGGTCGACACAAGGGCAACAACATGCATCCCGTCAGCATCAGGATGGTCAGCAAAACAACAAACAACAGGCCGGTCAACAAAGACAACAAACCGGTCAACAAAATAACAATCAGCAACAGGCCGGTCAACAGAAACAACAAGCTGCACAACAAGACAACAAACAGCAGCAGGCCGGTCAACAGTACAACAAACAACTACAGACTGACCAACAAAATAATAAACAGCAACAGGCCGGTCAACAAAAGAATAAACAACAGCAGGCACACAAGCAACAGGCACACAAGAATCAGGCACATAAGCCACATCCACAAAATAAAAAGAAACAGGAAGTTAACAAATAGATAAACTCTTCTTTTCAGATGATTTCTATCTGTTTAGAAAAACAATGCAATTAGAAACGGGGGTAAGAATCCGGTTTTTCATTGCATTGTTCTTTTTTTAATGAAGAAAATAATGACTAAAAAGAATCGATTGGCTTGTTTTTTAAATTTAAAATGAGGTATTTAATTGTTCCGGTTACTTATATCAATATTTTCGCTGGTTGAAACCCTCACTAAAAACCGGGTAAACAGCACAAAGTCTTTCAATAAAAGGGGAGCATGAGAATTGCAGGTAGTGAGGGCTTCACTTTTAGTTATTGCATCAACATTAATCCTGAAAGTGAAACCCTCACTTTCTACCATGCTTAGTGAAACCCTTACTAACTACCATGCTGAGTGAAACCCTCACATAACCGGATAAATAGCACAAAGTATTTCAATAAAAGGGGAGCATGAGAAATGAAGGAAGTGAGGGCTTCACTTTTAGTTATTGCATCATCATTAATCCTGAAAGTGAAACCCTCACACCCAACAGAGTGAGTAACCCAAAATTATATCAAAGTGAGGGCTTCACTACTACACTAAAAATAACATTTGCTTTCTGATTACAATTTATGAGAGTTCCCGTCTTTACTTGTAAATCAATATCTATCCCTTTATCATGATCATAAAACCAAATTGGGCACAACGAATTTTTTCTATTGTTTGTATTTTGATTGGAGTTTTTAGTCTTCAGGCAAAAAATGCGGATACAGGTATACATGGAACAAACAAATCCGGACAAAATTGTATTAAAATTTCTGTGTGTGACTGGATGATTCTGAAGCGTCAGAAAATAGGAGAATTCGAATTCGCTCACGAAATAGGAGCCGATGGGGTAGAAATGGATATGGGTTCACTCGGACAACGTGATTCGTTTGACAACAAGTTAAGGACGAAAGATTTCCGGGAGTTATTCCTTCAAAAGGCAAAAGAATACAATATCGGGATTTCCTCCATTGCAATGTCCGGGTTTTATGGTCAATCATTTACAGATAATAAGAACTACAAAGCATTAGTAGAGGATTGCATAAATACTATGCAGATTATGGGAACGAAAATAGGTTTTCTTCCTTTAGGAGTTAAATGCGATTTGACAAAAAAACCTGAATTGCGTCCACTGCTGATTGAGAGGCTGAAAGTAACCGGTAAAATGGCTGAAAATGCCGGAGTTGTGATTGGTATCGAAACATCGTTAGATGCCAAAGGAGAGGTTCAATTGCTAAAAGAGATTGATTCAAAAGGAATAAAAATATATTACAATTTTCAAAATCCATTAGTTTCCGGACGAAATTTATATAAAGAACTTCGTATACTTGGCAAAAACAGAATTTGCCAGATTCATTGTACGAATACCGATGGCGTAACACTACCCAATGATAAAAAGTTGGATATGAATAAAGTAAAAAATATTTTACAGGAAATGGGATGGTGTGGTTGGCTAGTGGTTGAGCGTTCGCGTGACAAGAATGACGTACACAATGTAAAAAAGAATTACGGAACAAATGTAGAATATCTCAAACGCATTTTTGATTAAATATATTGTTAAGTCCCCCACGATCAGAGATCGAACATCATGATAGATAACTGTGAGGGGTTGAAAAAGGTTATTTGCTAATCCCTGATTAGCAACACTTTGAAAAGAGTTATATAGTAGGTTCAACTCAATACCTGAAATAGGAATCAGAATTTCTTAACTACGGCAAGGATTGACGGATAAGGATTTTGATAAATCGATTCAATGTATGTTTCAGAGCCACACTTCTGCTTTCAATCCCCAAATGAACATGAATCCTCATGATAAACAACGCATAACCACCGAACATTTATTTTTTTAAATAATAATTGGTTAATCCCGTAAAACGGGACGTTACTTCGTTCCGTTGGCTAATCCAGAAACGGGACGTTACTTCGTTCTGTTGGTTAAATGGCGTATTTACCTTACTTTCAAAACCTTTCCGATAAACCGGAAAGGTTTTGAATATAAGATTTGAAAGAATTAATTTAATATAATTGATTATTAGTAAGTTGCAGATCCTTTGCATTAGGTACGGTGTATAATCCTATTTGTAGACCAGGATAATCTAATAAACATTAAGTACAGAGTACCGGAATATATTATTTGAAACTATGGGGCTTTTACGGATAATAACAAAACAATAAAGTAAAAAAAACACATATTGGGTGCAAAAGCAGATAGTCATTTTAATTTTAATGTATGAAATCGTAAATAACTATTGTGTACTATTGTGCCTATCGTAGAATCCGTTTTCGGAACTGTGGTTAATGTGTATTAAATAGTAAATGATTAAATGGTAAATGGTTTAAATGGTAAATGAATAAATTGTAAATATTTTAAATAGTAAATGCTTACCTTTGCAGTACATTTTATATTCTGACAATTAGTAATCACTTTAAAAAAAGGCATGCAGTTCACGCAAATACTGTAAACTGTTGAGCCGGACAAGATAAAAAGATGCATTCGACAACCGAAAAACTACAGGAATTTGAACGTCTCCTGGATATAATGACCGAATTACGTGCAAAATGTCCATGGGATAAAGAACAGACATTCGACAGCATGCGAGTACAGACCATTGAGGAAACGTACGAACTGGTGGATGCCATCATTCAAAAGGACAACATAGCCATTCGCAAAGAACTGGGCGATTTATTATTACACGTTGTCTTTTATGCTCAAATGGGCAGTGAAACCGGTGACTTCGACATATTTGATGTTTGTAAATCGTTAAACGAAAAGCTGGTTTACCGCCACCCGCATGTATTTGGCGAAACTGTGGCCAATAATGCCAAAACGGTAGTTCAAAACTGGGAAACATTGAAATTAAAAGAAAAGGGGGGGAATACATCCGTTTTGTCGGGCGTACCTACTTCTCTTCCGGCACTGATAAAAGCCCACCGAATCCAGGATAAAGCCCGCAGTGTCGGATTCGACTGGGAAGAACGCGATCAGGTATGGGATAAAGTGCAGGAGGAATTCAACGAACTGAAAGTGGAAATTGGTGCAATGGACAAGGATAAAATGGAAGGCGAGTTCGGCGACCTGCTATTCAGCCTGATCAATGCTGCCCGTCTCTACGATATAAACCCCGAAAATGCACTTGAACGTACCAACCGGAAGTTTATCAGCCGCTTTAACTACCTCGAATCCAAAACCATTACCAAAGGTATTGACCTTAAAGCTATGAACCTGGCAGATATGGATGTGATTTGGGAGGAAGCAAAGAAGGAAGCCCCCTAAATCCCCCAAAGGGGGACTTAAAGAATAATTCTTATTCAGGTTTGACTATTAGTAGTATGCTTTTTTGAGCTAATTTTATTAGGTATGATTAATAAAACATGATAATTTAGCCTTTTTGTGAATTACGATTAATAAAAAGAGTAAATCAGGTCAATTTATAAGTTATGATATAAGCTTAAATCTAAAAAATGAATAAACTGGTAATTATTGGAAATGGATTTGATTTGGCGCATGGGCTTAAAACCAGATATTCAGATTTTGTGCTTTGGTATTTAAATAATTGCTATTCGAATAAATGTTATTTGAATCAAGTTAAATCCAATATTGATGAACAATTGATAAAGAAAAACTTAGTTACAATTTTTGAACATAATTATTATTCGGGAGATAATTATTCTGCTCCTAATGCTGGTTTCAAGAGTATTGAAGAGTTTAAAAAAATGAAATCACCACAATACACAGTAGAATATTATCACCCATTTTTTAAATACTTAATTCAAACATTAGAATTTAATTGGGTGGATATTGAATTAGAGTATTATAAATTTCTAAAAGAAATATATAAGGATGTTGAAAAATCAAATACTGGTGAGGTTAGTAATTCAATAAAAGAAGAAGTCAAGAAATTAAATCAATGTCTTGATTTGATTAAAGAGAAATTAGAAGAATATTTATCAACGATAAAAACAGAAAAGCGGGAAGTTGATTTGCCACAAGAAATAAAGGTTGTTTTTAATAATTATTTGATAAATAATCATATGAAAAATGAAGGTGAGAATATTTATTTTCTTAATTTCAATTACACAAATACAATTTTCAACTATACTAATTTATTTAAATTAAAAAAATCAGAAGTTAATTATATTCATGGCAAATTAAATGAAAAAATTAATCCAATCATTTTTGGATACGGTGATGAAACAGATAAGAATTATGAAAAGATAGAGGATTTAAATGAAAATGAATTTACAAGACATTTTAAATCATTTAGTTATTTGACAACTTCTAATTACCAGAATTTATTTGAATATCTGGGAAATGAAGAGTTTGAGGTTCATATTATGGGTCATTCTTGTGGTTTATCTGACAGAGTTTTATTTAATCATATTTTTGAACACGATAACTTCAAAAAGGTTCAACTATATTATTATCAATATGGAGAGAAAAATTATGAAAATGATTTCTTTCAAAAAACACAAGAACTATCTAGACATTTCAAACTTAATTCAAAACATAGAATGAGAACAAGGATAGTTCCATTTAATAAATCGTCGTCACTTACAAAATTTAACCCTCAAAACTAACTCTTAAGTCCCCCTTTGGGGGATTTAGGGGGCTTTAATTATGTTATATCCTTCCCATTTCGAACAAAAAATAGATTTTACCACCATTCGCCAATTGCTGAAAGTCAAGTGTGTGAGTACGTTGGGCGAGGAAAAGGTGGATGAGATCCGCTTTTCATCCGACTATTCCGAAGTCATACGCCTGATAAGCCAAACCGACGAAATGTTGCGTGTCCTGACTTCCGACGCCGATGAACTGCCTATCGGTGATTTCTATGATGTCCGTCCTGCCTTGTCACGTGTCAGGATCGAAGGGTTGTTTCTGGATGAAATGGAAGTATTCGATTTACGGCGGGCATTGGAAGCGGTACGCCGACTGGTGGCATTTCTCTCAAAACACGAGGCGGAGGTTTATCCCCATCTGCACGAATTAGTGGCAGGTGTAGAGACTTTTCCGGGTATTATTCAACGTATTGACGCCATCCTGAATAAATTCGGCAAAGTCAAGGACAATGCTTCGCCCGAACTGGCCCGTGTCCGGAAAGATACTTTTCAGGTGCAAAGCAGTATATCCCGCACCCTGAACGCTATCTTACGGCAGGCTCAAACGGATGGGTATGTCGAAAAAGATGTGGCGCCCACCATGCGCGAGGGCAGGTTGGTCATCCCTGTTTCACCCGCTTTTAAACGGAAAGTGAAAGGTATTGTCCACGATGAATCGGCAACAGGGAAGACGGTCTTTATTGAACCTACCCAGGTAGTGGAAGCCAATAACCGCCTGCGTGAACTCGAAGGGGAGGAACGCCGCGAGATCATGAGGATACTGGTCGATTTCACTAATTTTGTCCGCCCTCATTCCGAAGAGATTTTTGCATCTCAGTACTTTCTGGGCCAGATCGACTTCCTGCGTGCCAAAGCACTTTTTGCCATTGACATTAAGGCGATCAAACCCAGGGTGGATGACCAGTGCCAGCTCGAGTGGGTAAAGGCAGTGCATCCTGTATTGTACCTCTCGCTGAAAAAGCAGGGAAAAGAAATTGTGCCGCTGGATATCGTACTGAACGAAAAACAACGGATACTGGTTATCTCTGGACCGAATGCAGGCGGAAAATCAGTCTGCCTCAAGACGGTGGTATTGCTGCAGTACATGATCCAGTGCGGACTCCTCGTGCCTCTCCACGACAGCAGCCGGGCAGGTATATTCGACAGGCTGTTTATTGATATCGGCGACGAACAATCGATCGAAAACGACCTTTCCACCTACAGTTCCCATTTGCTGAACATGAAGTTTTTTATCAAAAACAGCACTCCGAAGACTCTTTTACTCATTGATGAATTTGGAACTGGTACCGAACCGTTAATAGGCGGTGCCATTGCTGAAGCCTCACTCGAACGCTTCAACAGGAACCTGGCATTTGGAGTGATTACCACCCATTATACAAATTTAAAGCATTTCGCCGAAGATGCCGAAGGAATAGTGAACGGAGCCATGCTGTACGACCGCCAGCATCTGCAACCGCTTTTCCAACTGCAAATAGGCAATCCCGGAAGTTCGTTTGCCATCGAGATTGCCCGTAAAATAGGACTGCCCGAAGATTTAATTGCCGAAGCTGCCGAAAAAGTAGGTTCGGAGCATCTCGATTACGACAAACACCTCCAGGATATCGTACGTGATAAACGGTACTGGGAAAATAAACGCCAGATTATCCGCCAGAAAGAAAAACGGTTGGAGGAAGTATTGGATAAATACGAAGCCGAACTCGCTTCCATCGATCGCCAACGGAAAGAAATTACCACCAAAGCAAAGGACGAAGCCAAAAACCTGTTATCGGATGCCAATGCAAAAATCGAAAACACCATCCGTCAGATAAAAGAAGCGGAAGCCGATAAAGAAAAAACACGCGCTGCCCGTAAAGATCTTGAAGAGTTTAAAGCGGGTATAAAAGAGGAAACATCTTCTAAACCGGGACTTTCATCCAAAAACCTGAAGAATGTGAAATCCGGCCTGCACCTTATCCTGAAATCAGAGACCCAAAACGCAGAATCCGGAACGCAGAACACGGAAAACGAAACACGGAACGCAGAACGCGGAACACAGAACGCGGAACGCGGAACACGCAACACGGAACACGGAACGCGGAACGCGGAACGCCCGACTCTAAAAGCCGGAGCTACTGTCCGTTTAAAAGGCCAGATGGCTACCGGGATAATTGTAGAGATGCAGGATAAACAGGCTCTTGTGACTTTCGGGAATATGAAATCAACCGTCAAACTGTCAAAACTCGAACCCATCAGTAATAATCAACTCAAAAAAGAAACCCGTAAATACGAATCACTTGGTAATTCCGCTACCGATGAGGTCCGTCAACGTAAACTCACCTTCTCTTCCGAAATTGATGTCCGTGGCATGAGGGGGGATGAAGCCATCCAGGCAGTGATGTACTTTATCGACGATGCGGTGATGGTGGGTGTTGCTTCCGTCCGTATATTGCATGGCACAGGTACAGGTGCTTTAAGGCAAATGATCCGCCAATACCTCGGTACTGTCAATGGCGTGCGTGCCTTCAACGATGAACATATCAACTTCGGGGGAAGTGGAATTACAGTCGTCGAGTTTGAATAAAGATTTCAATAAATTGTGTCAGAAAAAAAGGAACTGTTTTTTATGTTTTCTACAATTTGACGCCATCTTAAAATTCCAATAAATATCAATTCAACATTAATTCAAATAATTCTGCTAAATAATTTTGTTGATCATTCAACAAAAGCTTTTTTCTATTTTTTATTGTCATAGAAATTATTGTATGGCAAGAAGTATGTGTTTTTTCTTCATACTATCTACCTTAGAGACAGATTCCAAAGAGCTCAATTGGCAATGTTACAATAAAATCTGTGAAATTGAACCCACTTACAGAGAATTAAAAACCGACCATGATTTACGCCCCTAATTATCACCTGGAAGCTAAAAATTCATGGCTAATTTGCATTTCGTACCGTTAGCTTAATGTGTTGTAAATACTATTCGATATAGTTAAAAAAAAAAGAATAAACAGCGGGTGGGTTGAGATTGTCATCATAATGAATACAAAAAAAACGGTTAAAACTTTGACACAAAATGATATGGAAGAAGTCATCAATTTAAGACTTTGCTCCGAACCAAATCAAAAAGTAATATAACTATACGATGAACTAAAATCAGACATCTTTACACCATGATATAAATCAAAAAGATACAATTTCCATATCTCAAATTTGATTGTCGCTTATATAGTAAATTTGTCGTATATTATTTGTATATTATTGATATTGAGGAGTAATAACTAAAGTTTGCTGTCTTTTAAAAATAAATAACGACAACTAAATATTCGAGGATTCAGAAAGTCTGAAAATTTAAAAACACCAGACAAGAGTGAATTAGCAAAAGAAATAAAATAAGAGTAACTAAAAAATTAAATTAAAATATACCATGTTAGAATGAATTTCAATATTCTGAAAAAAAAAAGAATAAGCAGTACAGTCAAAGTAAGTTTAAAAGTTATATTTGTCATGATATTTTGATTAATGTTTAGGTTTAAAAGACAAATATCCGGATAAAACAATTTCAAAAAAAGACTGTACCGCTTACTCGGTAAATTGATTTATTCTAAATGGAATTCTTTACTAAAAATTGTTCTCCCATAAAAGATGGAAAGGTGTAGTTCACATTTATCCATTCATTGATGAGTATAAATACATTCGAAGTAAAATAAGTTTCCACAAGCAGAATAAAAACAAACTGATAAGATTCATTATAAACTGTAAAATTTGCATCTCCTACTATCAGCTCAATGCAAGTTAACAGTTCCGTTCCGTTAAGGTTACTTCAACAAGAATGAATGTAATAATTCAATTTGGTTGCGTAATAGGCGGAATAAGTGGGTCAACCTTAGGGATAGGAAGTGATCTGTCTACCCCAAAACAAAACATAGAAGTCATTAATAATCCGGTAATAATCCAGATTTTCACTCTCAAAGAACAAACTTTTTTCATAATTGAATAATTTAAATATTAATATTAAAGTTTAAAAAAAAAAGATGATCGATCGTGTGCTAAGTTAAAAAAAGAAATTCTAAAGTACTAAATTTTTTATTAAATAAATGGGGACTCAGCCAAATTAGTAAATCATGTTAATCAATGATTTAGTTCCAATTTCATACAAAAAAAGGGGTCGCAGTTTTTTCACAGAAAAAAAAGACTCTAAAAAGACAATTTTAGGGGAGGGTTCAACAGATAAAATGTAGAAAATGAAATATTTTTAAAAAACATGATGGAATATTTCCGGCTATTCGGTGAGAATTCCGATGAGAAAATCATCAATCCCTTTTATTCCTGACAAAATGATTTTTTGTGCCAGTCTTTGTTTCATTTTTTTTAAACTACCTACTTTATAATCTAATAGCAAATAGATGTCGGTTGTAGGAATATGAAGTAAATAAAGGCAACACCAACATATTTCTTTGGAAGTAAGTGCCGGATAGCGTGAACGGAGTTTGCTTACAAGGTTGTTGAGTACCGTATCCATCTCTGTGTAAAAGAAGTCAATATCATTCAGGTGCAGGATATCTTCATATATTTTACGGTCCAACTTTTCTTTTACTGCCGGGCTTGCTTTTTTACGTTCTGAGGATTGATTTGATTTTACTGTTTCAATTTTTTTCAGCAATGATTCACTATGTTTAGTTAAAACATCTATTCGTATTCTGTTTTTTTGTTGTTGATAATGAATTTCGGTTTTCTGAATTTCAAGTATATTCAGTTTCCTTAATTGAATTATAAGTATTAATCCAATCATAAGACCCAAAAACATGAACCCAACGATATACCACTGATTGTTTTTTGTTTTGATAACTTCCTTTTTCGTGCTGTAAATAGATTCAATCAGGCTTCCTTTAGATTGATTTTCAATTTTTCGAACTGAATCGCTTATAGCAACATACTTATTCATATACATTTTCATCTGCTTGATATTCCCTTTTAAAAATCCTGCATTTGTCAGTATCCGGTAACATTCACGTTGTGTTATAATATCAGGGTAATATTTAAATGCATTTTTTGCATATAAGGTTGCAGAATCAATTTGTTTTAAATCAAGAAACAGATCGGCAAAATAAGAATAACGTACAGCCTTGTTATTCCCGATGTAAGGATACTGTATGACTTGTCGGAAATAGATCATCGCCGAATCAAATTGTTTATGGTCGTAAAAGTTTATCGCTATTTCCTGCAGCAAGGAGGCTTTTTCGAGAGAGTCTGCAGAATAGCTAATCACTTTTTTGTAAAAAAGTTGTGCGTTATTATAGTCTCTGGCTGCATGATAGGTTCTTCCGATATTTAGCAACGAATAAAAAGCCTGGGACTGAAATTTAATTTTAGTAAAAGATTCGAATGAGCGTTTATACTTTTGACGTGACAAACTATAATCGCGTTGTAACAAATAAATATCACCCATATCGAGGTTGAACCTGCCTAATAAAAGATTATCGTTTGTACGTTGTGCAATATCCAATCCAATTAAATAATAGCCCATGGCTTTATCATATTGCAATTCGTATTTACACCTGCGTCCTTTGTATAGATAACAGGTCGCAAGTTGATTATCATCATGATGTTCCTTGTAATAATTTAGTGAATAGTTCAAAAGCGAATCGGATTGCAATGGTAGAAGCATCTTGTCCATTGCCCTGACAAGCAATAAACCATAGAATGCATGATAGGAAGGATTCTTATAGTTATTGGGAGAAATGTGTTGTAAGAGAAATAAAGCGGTGTCAGGGGCTGTTTCGATGAGTCGATCGGCAGTTTTCAGTTCATCGGGCACACTCGAACAACTGTATACGAAAATACAGCAAAAAAAATACAGCCAGAATCTAAGGAACCTAAATCTGAACATATTGTATAATTTTCGTAACAAATGTACAATATTATTTTAAATCTACAACTTATTGCATTCCAACTTTTAGATTCAAATTTTCCAACCTCTCTCATTCAAATTTGTAGTAAATTTGTAAAACTCTCTAATTTCAGGCTTCTTATACCTAACAATGACAAGCCAGAAAAAGAATAGAATGCTGATATACAACAACTAGAGGGATAAAAACCGGATAAGAAAAATACTTAGTTTTTTGATTTTAACACCAAACTTGTACACATTCGAATAAAAGAGACAGTACGTAAAATACGCAATATTGTGCTAAAAAAATACACAAAATTGTGAGTTAAAATACTAAAACAGAAAATCAAAAATTTTGCTATCACTCCTCACAATTTAAAGAATAAAACGATGCATCTTTCAGAATTATTAAAGTGCTAATATTAAATTGTTATAACATTTATTGTTTGTAATATAATCCGTTAAATTTGAAATTAATTGCAAAAAATTACGAAAGTCATAGTTGTCTGACCGTATAACTATCATTACATATCGTATAATATAAAAGTTAAGAGTGTTGGATCATTAATAGTGCATTTAATCATGACCAGAATAACTACCTAACACTACTAGTCCACTCAAACAAAAAACCCCTCATCCAAAGACGAAGGGTTGTATTATAAAATAGAGGTAATTCTTATTCAAACATATTTCTGAAATGGGCAAAGAAGTTACGTGAAGCGGCAGCATTTGGTTTTATGTTCTCCGATTTGCCGAGTTTTTCTATTGTCGCTTTTTCATCTTTACTGAGGTTTTCGGGGATATAAACGCCTATATTTACCAATAAATCACCGGTGCCGTATTGATTTACACTGGGAAGTCCTTTTCCACGAAGCCGTAATACCTTCCCCGGTTGAGTTCCGGGAGCAATCGTTACTTTCACTTTTCCATCCACAGTAGGTACTTCCATTGAACCGCCCAGGGTAGCCATTGGTACTGTAAGCAAAAGATTATATATCAGATCATTTTCATCGCGTATTAATTCAGGATGGGCTTCTTCTTCGACCAGCACCAATAAATCACCATTCGCTCCGCCTCTTCGTGCAGCATTTCCTTTACCGCTTACCGAGAGTTGCATCCCTTCGGCAACACCTGCCGGAATGTTGATGGTGATCACTTCATCTTCACGAACAATGCCCTCACCATTACAATGAACGCATTTTTCCTTTATAATTTTACCGTCACCACCACAGGTCGGGCATTCTACAGCCGTCTGCATCTGGCCCAGTATTGTTTGTTGTACCCTGTTTACCCTGCCTTGTCCATTACAGGTGGGACAAGTGGAAGTGGCTGAACCGTGGGCTGCTCCCGAACCGTTGCAATTGGAACAGGAAACGTATTTCTTTACTTTAATTTTCTTTTCTACTCCGGCAGCGATTTCTGCCAGGTTAAGTTTCACTTTTACACGCAAATCGGAACCCCTGCGTACTCGTTGGCCTCCCCGTTGATTTCCTCCGAAACCGCCAAATCCGCCAAAATGTCCGCCAAAGATATCACCAAAGTGGGAGAATATGTCATCCATATTCATATTTCCACCATTAAATCCACCACCGGCAGCACTTCCCACTCCTGCATGACCGAACTGATCATACCGTTGGCGTTTATCAGGGTCGCTCAATACTTCGTAGGCTTCGGCAGCTTCCTTGAAATTCTCTTCTGATTTTTTGTCACCGGGATTTTTATCAGGATGAAACTTAATTGCTTTTTTACGGTAAGCCTTTTTTATTTCATCAGCCGAAGCTGATTTTTGGACTTCCAGTATTTCGTAATAATCTCTTTTAGACATATTTTAATTTACCATTTATTCATTTACAATTTACCATTTTATAATTATTAATTTATAATTATTAATTATTTCCCCACTACTACTTTCGCAAAACGGATAACCTTATCGTTCATTGTATACCCTTTTGCCACACAATCGATAATTTTATCTTTCATGTCATCGCTTGGAGCCGGAAAAGTTGTAATTGCTTCGTGGAACTGGGTATCGAAAGTCTGATTTTCAGTTGGAATAGCTTTTACTCCGTTCTGAAGCAGGAAAGAAATAAACTTCGAATAAATCAAATCCACTCCGTCTCTCACTGCCTGCACATCTTCCGAAGTATCCATAACCTTTAAACCACGTTCAAAATCGTCGACTAACGGCAGCATATCAACCAGCACTTTTTCACCGGCAGTTTTCAACAGATCGATACGTTCTTTCAGGGTCCGTTTGCGATAATTATCGAATTCGGCCATTAGACGTAAGTTTTTATCATTCAGCTCTGTACATTTTTGAGACATCACTTCGAGTTCATCTTCTATTTTATCAGCAGCATCATCGGAAATATCGGGAGTGGGAATAATTTCTTCCACTTGAGATTCCGCCATCAACTCAGGCGTTTCTTCTGTATTTTTATCTTTCTTCATATTGTCAGTTTATTATTTTGCATATTGATTCACCTCTACAAACAGCATAGGATTGAATCCTATCTATCAATAATTTTGCCAAAACTCAGAAATTCCATTTTTGGCAGAAAAAGGGTGGCAGATTGTCAGGAATGATTGAAATATACCGGTACTATCTTGTCAGATTAAAGCATGAAATCATTTACAATTTACTTCCTACGAACCACAACACAATAGATTAAAAAACACATAACCACAATAGGCACAATAGAAAACACAATAGAATAATTTACAATTTATTCATTTACAATTTACAATTTACTACATTAAAAAAAATCTGTGTAAATCAGCATAATCAGTGGACAAATTCATTTACAATTTATTCATTTACAATTTCATACTTAAAAAAGTCTGTGTAAATCAGCTTAATCAGTGGACAAAATTATTTACAATTTCAGACTTCCTGACTTCCCTCAATTTTTGTTATCGTTATTTAGTTCTACTATGAGTGTTGATCTGTTTAAAAAATAAGCGAATAAGGGTGGGGTGTGGGGTGTTTGGTGTTTGGTGTTTGGTTTTCTACTAAGGGTTAAAAAAATAAAAATATGGTACATTCCGGTTTATCGGAAAGGTTTTGAAAATAAAGTAAATATACCATTTAAACAACCAACAGAACAAAGGGACGTCCCGTTTCGGGATTAACCAATCAACCAATCATCCAACGGAACGAAGTGACGTCCCGTTTACGGGATTAACCAGTCAACCAATAAAGAATCATCACCCCTAACGCGGAACACGGAACACGGAACGCAGAACACGGAACACGGAACACGGAACGCGGAACGCAGGACACGGAACGCAGAACGCGGAACGCATATAAAAAAATGCAGAAGTTTATTCTCAATAATACTGAGTTTAAACTTCTGCAAAATTTAATGGTTGATTGGTTTAAGATCTTTTCTTATATGAAGAGCTTCCGCCTTTATACGAAGATCCGCTTCTGCGTTCATTGCTGCTTCCTGCTGAAGAACGACTGCTACTGCGATCGCTTACATCACGGTTACGCCATGGTTTTTCACCACCTGCAGATTCGGATGAACGGCTGCTGCTTCGATCACCGCCACGGTATCCGCCGCCCGAATAGCTGGAGCTTCCACCTGAACGGGGACGATATTCCGGTTTGCGACTTCCGCCACCTTCAAATGTTTTACTTCCTTTGGCTTCCGATACTTCCACTTCCGATTGTCCTGCAAATGCAGTGACCACCTGTTCGAGCTGATCGGCAAAGACATCAAAGAATGTAAATTTATTGGTTACTTCAATTGATCCTATATTGATCGATTTGTCGCCGGTCACATCGTTTATAATGCCCAACAGGCGTTTTGGATCAATGCCTTCACGTTCGCCGACATTCATTTTCAGACGTACACGACCACCCGGTTTAGAACCGCCTCTCTCACTTCGTTCGCCACGTTCGCCACGTTCACTGCGTTCGGGGAGGTTCAGGTCTTCGGCATTCTTATAATAACTCAGGAAACGATTGAATTCCAACGAAACAAAACGTTTTAGAAGTTCCTCTTTGCTGAGGTATTCCAATTGTTTCATGATTTGAGGCATATAAGTATCAATTTGTTCTTCGCTGACTTCCACATGTTCCATGCGGTCAATCATAAAAAACAGTTGTTTTTTACATACTTCAAGTCCGTTTGGGATTTGTTGTTGTTCAAACGATTTATGGAGCATGCGCTCAATATCCTTGATTTTAAATTTTTCCTTTGAATGGATAATCGATACAGCCACCCCTTTTTTATTGGCACGACCTGTACGACCGCTACGGTGGGTATAGATTTCGACATCATCGGGTAAGTTGTAATTGATAACGTGAGTCAAATCGCTTACATCCAATCCACGGGCAGCAACATCGGTGGCTACCAACAGCTGGATATTCCGGATACGGAATTTCTGCATCACGCTATCGCGTTGGGCTTGTGAAAGGTCACCATGAAGCGCATCGGCATTATACCCGTCGTGCATCAATTTTTCAGCCACCTCCTTGGTTTCCATACGGGTACGGCAGAAAACAATCCCGTAAATATCAGGATTCAAATCCACAATACGTTTCAAAACCATATAGCGTTGACGTGCCTGCGATACATAATAGATATGTTCGACATTATCAGCGCCTGCATTCTTGGTGCCTACGGTAATCTCTTCGTAGTTTTTCATATACCGCTTTGCGATATTTGCAATTTCTTTAGGCATGGTTGCCGAGAAAAGCATGGTACGGCGGGTGGCCGGAGTACGTTCAAGGATTGTTTCAATATCTTCCTTGAAACCCATGTTCAGCATTTCGTCCGCTTCATCGAGAATCAGATAGTCAATGGCACCCAGTTCCACTTTGCCACGTTCGATCAGGTCGATTAACCGGCCCGGTGTGGCTACAATAATTTGAGGAGGAGTGTCCAACTGACGGAGTTGTGTACGGATATCTTCGCCACCATATACAGGGACAATATGCATACCGCGCATGTTTTTGGAATACCCTTTTAAATCGCTTGCAATCTGGATACACAGTTCACGTGTTGGTGAGAGCACCAGAGCCTGAACCTGTTTACGGGTTGCATCGATCATGTTCAATACCGGCAATCCATAAGCAGCAGTCTTACCGGTTCCAGTTTGCGCAAGAGCCACTAAATCAGCTGTTTGTTCCAGCATGAAAGGGATTACTTTTTCCTGTACGGGCATAGGTTGTTCATAGCCCAGTTCTTCAATGGCCGATAATATATCGTCCTTCAAATTCAATTCTTTAAATGTCATTTTGTTGTTTTTAGTACACGTTTCGAGTAGTAATCCGGCGATTATTTCATGAGAACGGGTTGTTGATAAACCAATTTCTCATGGAACCCTCATAAAACTTCTGAGCTTTAATTAGAACAAAAGTGGATTCGGGTTTCATTCGTTTTTCCAAAACGTGTACCCTCAGATAAGCAGCCTGCAAAGGTTAATGCAGTGTGTGCGGATATTTTACTCACAACGTATAGTTGTTTTTTAATTCGGGCGCAAAGGTAGCAATAATATTTCATATATCAGGGGATTTGGATAAAATAAGTAGAATTGGGTAAAACAGTTGATTTTGATATGTTTCGAAAGGCCGGGCTTCAAATTAGCAGGTCGAAAAAATAGCCTGTTAAAATTCATACAATTCTACTATCATTCTTTTTTGTGTTATTGAATTTTTTCTTTAATTTTGCAGTCATATTGAAAGAAAAACTTGTATTTGAATATCATACTATTATAATATTTTATCATTTATGAAATTAATAACTAAAAGTCCTTTACAAATTGCCCGTGCAAGCTATCAACCGAAACTGCCTATTGCACTGAATGGCAATGTGATCTTAAAAGTTGGCGCAGCAACCGAATCGGTAGCCGACCATACTGAAATCAAAAGTTTATTCCCGAAAACATACGGGATGCCGTTGCTTACGATAGAACCGGGGGCTAAAAAAGAGAATGCTGCCGTTGGGGTTGGCGTAATCCTTTCGGGTGGACAGGCACCGGGTGGTCACAATGTGATTAGTGGATTGTATGATGGATTAAAAGCATTAAATCCTGAAAATAAACTGTACGGATTTTTGGATGGTCCTATTGGATTAGTTGATCATGAATATATGGAACTTACGAAAGAAATTGTGGATGAATACCGTAATACCGGAGGGTTCGACATTATCGGTTCCGGGCGTACCAAGCTGGAAGAAGAATGGCAATTCGAAAAAGGTGCAGAAATATGCAAGACACTGGGGATTAAAGCGATTGTCATTATTGGTGGTGATGACTCCAATACGAATGCATGTGTATTGGCCGAGTATTATTCGCAAACAAAAGCTGGCATTCAGGTTATCGGTTGTCCAAAAACGATTGATGGCGATTTGAAAAACGAAATGATAGAAACTTCATTTGGTTTTGATACTGCCTGCAAAGTATATTCCGAATTAATCGGGAACATTCAGCGTGATGCCAGTTCAGCTAAAAAATACTGGCACTTTATCCGCCTGATGGGTCGTTCGGCATCGCATATCACACTCGAATGTGCATTACAAAGTCAACCAAACATCTGTATTATATCGGAAGAAGTGGAAGCCAAAAATATGACATTGTATGATGTGGTGAATAATATCGTAAAAATCGTAGTGGACCGTGCTAAACATGGCCTTAATTATGGTACCGTCCTTATTCCGGAAGGGTTAATTGAATTTATTCCTGCAATGAAAACCCTGATCGCCGAACTGAACGAATTACTTTCCGACAATGAAGATTTCATTGCATTAAATACTGACGAAGAAAAACGTGAATATGTAAAAGGAATGCTCACACCCGAAAGTACACAGGTATATCGCGGATTACCTAAAGGCATTGCCAGACAGTTAACCCTTGACCGTGACCCTCATGGAAATGTTCAGGTTTCATTGATTGAAACAGAAAAACTATTGATCGAGATGGTTGCAAAACGGTTGGCTCAGATGAAAGCAGAAGGCAAATACAAAGGTAAATTTTCGGCCATCAATCACTTCTTCGGTTACGAAGGACGTTGTGCTATCCCTTCGAATTTTGATGCGGATTATACGTATACACTTGGTTACACTGCTTCCATTTTAATTAATGAAGGCAAAACAGGATATATGGCTTCGGTCCGTAACCTTACTGCTTCTGCAAATGAATGGATGGCAGGAGGTGTACCTATCACCATGATGATGAATATGGAACGTCGTAATGGAAAAATGAAACCGGTAATTCAAAAAGCATTGGTTGAGCTGGACGGAGCTCCGTTTAAATATTACGAATCAGTCCGCGATTATTGGGCCGGTGAAAAGATGAGTTACATTTACCCGGGTCCGATTCAATATTACGGACCTACTGAAGTATGCGACCAATCAACCCATACAATACGATTGGAACAAGGGAAAATGAATAATTAAAAATGATTTTTCATTCATTTATAAGACGGACTTGCCCAATAAGGTAAGTCCGTACTTTTAAAAGAAAAAATCAGTATAATATTAAATAAACTAATCAACCAATTAACTAATCAACAAGGCAGCTAATTAACAAATAAAGAATCATCACCCCAAACGCGAAACACGGAACACGAAACACGGAACGATAAAATAAACCAATTAACTGATTAACACATGATCCTACTCCTTTCACCGGCAAAAATTCAGAACTTTACTTCTCAACAATATGTAAATGATTATACATTGCCGGTATTTTTGGATTCGGCGGAGAAACTGGCGCATAAAATAAAACAACTATCGAGAACTGAATTGGCTGAAATCCTTGATATCAGTTCTAACCTGGCACAACTTAATGCTGACAGGCATTTCAACTGGCAGGTTCCTTTTACAGCTAAAAATGCAAAACAAACTGTTTTTGTTTTCAATGGGGAAGTATTCCACGGGTTGGACGCGGGGAGTTTCACGCCGGATGAGTTTGTCTACCTACAATCGCATTTAAGGATACTTTCGGGCTTATATGGAGTACTTCGCCCGCTCGACCTTATTCAGCCCTACCGGTTGGATGTAAGCACACGGTTGGACACCGGTACCGGGAAAAATCTGTATGCTTTTTGGGGAAGCCTTATCACACGGGCATTGAATGATGCCATAAAAGATTCGGGGGGGCCGCAGGTTTTACTAAACCTGGCTTCAGGGGAATATTTCAAATGCATTAACCGCCGGGAACTTCGGGCAGAAGTGATTGACTTCGATTTTCTGGAAAACAAGAACAACTCTTATAAACCGATTGTAGTGTATATAAAAAAAGCAAGGGGGATGATGGTCCGGTATGTCATTCAAAACCGGATTGAGAATGTGGATGACCTGAAAGGTTTTAATGAAGATGGATATTGGTTCAATACAGGATTATCTACTGAAAAAAAGTTGGTATTTACGAGAGGATAATGCGTTCCGTGTTCCGTGTTCCGTGTTCCGTGTTCCGGAGTGATGATTCTTTATTTGTTAATTAGTTGAATGGTTGATTGGTTAATTAGTTGATTGGTTAATTAGTTGATTGGTTGATTGATTGGAAGGTTGGTTGATTGGAAGGTCGGTTGAAAAATTGACAGGTTAATCTATTTTTCTACCTGTTAGCTACTTCTTTACCTCTAACTCCTTACTTCTTACTCCTTACTCCTTACTCCTTACTCCTTACTCCTTACTCCTTACTCCTTACTCCTTACTCCTTACTTCTTACTCCTTACTCCTTACTCCTTACTTCTTACTCCTTACTCCTTACTCCTTACTCCTTACCTCTTACTCCTTACTCCTTACTCCTTACTCCTTACCTCTTACTCCTTACCTCTTACTCCTATTTGACCTTCCTCATTCCTAAGGCTCACCGTATGGCAGGCTACCACTCCGGCAGTTTCAGTTCGAAGACGACTATTCCCTAATGAAACGGGTATAAATCCAACTGATATGGCTTTCAGTACTTCCTCTTTACTAAAATCACCTTCCGGTCCAATCAGTATCAATACGTCAGTAGATTTGTGAATTTCGTTTTGCAACAGTTTTTTATCTTCTTCGTAGCAATGGGCAATAAATTTTTGTGAAGACTGTTGAGTTTTCATCAATTCATCAAAGGAACAAAGGGGATGAAGTATGGGAAAATAAGCTTTTACCGATTGTTTTGCTGCAGAAACAATGATCTTTTCGAGTCGTTCGGCTTTGATAATTTTGCGTTCAGAAAACCGGCATATTATGGGAGTAATGTCATCAATTCCAATTTCAGTGGCTTTTTCAATAAACCACTCCAAGCGCTCTATGTTTTTGGTTGGTGCAATGGCAATATGCAGGTGGAAATCCCGCTTACGATATTCCGGTATTATTTCCGTTATTTCAAATGTGCAATGTTTCGGGTGAGGGTTAATGATTTTAGCTTTGTAATACCCTCCTACTCCATCTACCACAGTGATCTCTGCTCCCACCTGTAGCCGCAATACTTTGACTGCATGCTGCGATTCTTCTTCAGGAAGGACATGACCGGAAACGAGATTTGGAACATAAAATAAAGCCATTCTAATTTACAATTTATTCATTTACGATTTACAATTGGCCGGTTTCAAAAGTTATTTACATTTAATCAACCATTTAACTAATCAACCATTTAACCAATCAACCAATTAACTAATTAACTAATCACCAATTAACTAATTAACTAAATAGTAAATTAATAGATTTCCCCTTTAGCTGCCAACAATGTATTCTTCATCAATGCAATGCGGGTCATCAGACCGACACCACCCGGAACAGGAGTAATAAATGAAGATTTTGGTGCTACTTCATCAAAAGCAACATCACCTTTGAGTTTAAAACCCGATTTGGTAAGAGTTGATGGAACGCGTGTTGTTCCAACGTCAATGATAACAACGCCATCCTTTACCATATCTCCTTTCAGGAACTCAGGTTTTCCTAAAGCTGCTATGATAATATCGGCCTGTAAGCAAATATCTTTCATATTTTTAGTACGGCTATGACAAACAGTAACCGTTGCATCGCCCGGATACCCTTTTTGCATCATAAGTGTAGCTATTGGTTTTCCGACGATATTACTCCGTCCAATCACGACACAATTTTTTCCTGAAGTAGGGATTTCATAGCGTTTAAACAATTCGATGATACCCAGAGGTGTAGCCGAAATATAGCAAGGCAATCCTATGGATAAACGACCTACATTGACCGGATGAAAACCGTCCACGTCTTTACGATAATCAATTGCTTCTATAACTTTTTGTTCGGAAATATGTTTTGGGATTGGTAATTGAACTATAAAACCATCAATTTTGTCATCTTTGTTAAGTTTGTCCACTTCAGCAAGCAAGGTTTCTTCAGTAACATCATCATCAAAACGGATCAACGTAGAAGTAAAGCCACAATCTTTACAATCTTTTACCTTTCCAGCCACATAGGTTTCGCTGCCACCATCGTGTCCTATAATAATTACAGCCAAATGGGGAGCTCTTTTCCCTGAAGCAACAATGAGTTTTACTTCTTCTGCGATTTCTTCTTTTATTTTTTCGGATATGGCTTTGCCATCAATGAGAGTATACATAATTTTATGTTTGAAGAGTTTGAAGTTTCACGTTCCGTGTTCCGTGTTCTTTGTTCTTTGTTCTTTGTTCTTTGTCTTTGTTCTTTGTTCTTTGTCTTTGTTCTTTGTCTTTGTTCTTTGATCTTTGTTCTTTGATCTTTGTTCTTTGTCTTTGTTCTTTGATCTTTGTTCTTTGATCTTTGTTCTTTGATCTTTGTTCTTTGTCTTTGTTCTTTGATCTTTGTTCTTTGATCTTTGTTCTTTGATCTTTGTTCTTTGATCTTTGTTCTTTGTCTTTGTTCTTTGTTCTTTGTTCTTTGTTCTTTGATCTTTGTTCTTTGATCTTTGTTCTTTGTTCTTTGTTCCTGATAAATTGTAAATGTCTTTATCTGTGTTTGCCCATTTTCAGTTTTCCCTGACTGACAGTTGCCATTTTCATCATCTTGCTGGTTTGTTCAAACTGTTTCAGCAGACGGTTCACATCAACAATGGTGGTCCCGCTACCCTTGGCAATTCGCATTTTACGGCTTCCGTTCAACAGATTTGGATTTTCACGTTCATGGGGTGTCATTGAATGAATGATGGACTCAATTCCGGTAAAAGCATCATCACCCACTTCCACATCTTTCAAGGCTTTGCCCATACCCGGAATCATAGCAGCCAGATCTTTGATATTACCCATCTTTTTGATTTGTTGTATCTGGGATATAAAATCGTTGAAATCAAATTGGTTTTTGGCAATTCTTTTTTGCAACCTGCGGGCATCTTCCTCATCATATTGTTCCTGTGCACGTTCAACCAACGATACAATATCACCCATTCCTAAGATACGATCGGCCATACGTTCAGGATAGAATACATCCAACGCATCCATTTTTTCACCTGTACCTACAAATTTGATAGGTTTATTGACTACTGAACGAATAGACAATGCTGCACCACCACGCGTATCTCCATCGAGTTTTGTCAGGATAACTCCGTCGAAATTAAGCCTTTCGTTGAATTCTTTTGCTGTATTTACTGCATCCTGTCCGGTCATAGCATCCACTACGAACAGAATTTCCTGAGGTTGGAGAGCTTTCTTAATCGCTGCAATCTCATTCATCATCATTTCATCTACTGCTAGTCGTCCGGCAGTATCCACAATGATCACATCATTCCCATGTAATTTAGCATATTTTATAGCTGCTTCGGCAATTGCAACAGGACTTTTACTTTCCAGATCGGCATAGACTGGTATCTGAAGTTGTTCGCCCAGAACTTTCAATTGTTCAATAGCAGCCGGACGATACACATCACAGGCTACTAACAGGGGGTTCTTACCGCGTTTGGTTTTAAGAAGATTTGCCAGTTTACCTGAGAAAGTTGTTTTACCGGAGCCTTGCAACCCCGACATTAAAATGATTGAAGGGGAGCCTTTCAGGTTTATATCTACACTCTGACCGCCCATCAGTTCTGCCAGTTCGTCGTGGACAATCTTCACCATTAACTGATTTGGTTTCAGAGATGTGAGTACATTCTGACCAATGGCTTTCTCTTTTACGGTTTCAGTAAATGATTTGGCTATTTTATAGTTAACATCAGCATCCAACAAGGCTTTACGAACGTCCTTGAGTGTTTCAGCCACGTTTATCTCGGTAATTTTACCTTCCCCTTTCAGGATTTTAAACGACCGTTCCAGTCTTTCACTAAGAGATTCAAACATATTGTTCTGGTTGATTTATTGTTTTTGAAATAAGAGTGCAAAGGTAAAAAAAATGTATCAATAGACAAAGTGAAATTTAAGGACTTAGCATACTTTATCTAATCTTGGTTCTATAAGGCAGGAATTCAATTCAATGAAATGAATATTTCTATATAATCAGATTGAAATATCAGACATAAAAAAATTCAAGCCTTTAACCATCAGCTTGAATTTTATTTATTAAAGATAAAATGAATTAAAACAAATTATTTACTTTCAAAAACATACGTTTTTCCTGGTATTGTTTGAATATCATAAAGATATGTTTTTTTCAATTCAAAGTCATTTAATCCTGCCTGAGAAAAAATAACCGGTTGAATTATTTTTGGATTCTCATAAAAAGAATTGACATTTTCACCAACAGCAGTTGAAATTGATCCTTTGCTTTTTAAAACCATTGGATTTGGAACTCGAATACGGCAATTACCTCCTAATACAGATTTTATAATTAATTTCTTAACCTGATGATTCTCCCAATAAATAGCTGTTTCGAATCCACCACGGGCTCTTAGTCCTGTGATAGAACCGGATTTCCAACTATCCGGAATTGCCGGAATGATATTAATTGCCCCATCATGACTTTGCATGATCATTTCGGCAATTCCGGAAGTACAACCGAAATTACCATCAATTTGAAACGGAGGACATGCATCAAACAAATTAGGATAAGTTCCACCACTTCCATCCATAGATGTGCTGGCAGGATCAACCAATGTTAACTGATCGGTAATCAGTTTAAAGGCATGATTACCATCCAACATTCGTGCCCATAGATTAACTTTCCAACCCATAGACCATCCTGTTGAAACATCACCTCTGAAAATAAGTGAAGTTCGGGCAGCACTAAGAAGTTTGGGTGTTTTGTAGGCAGATATTTCATTACCGGGATATACTCCAAACAAATGGGAAACATGTCTGTGCGTATCTTTAGGATTATCCCAATCCTCAATCCACTCCTGCAACTGACCATTTTTTCCAACCTGCAATGGAGGCATTTTAAGTATCATTTCTCTCAATGAATCAACAAAATTAGTGTCAGTGTTTAAAATTTGAGCCGCTTTTATTGTTTTATTGAACAGGCCAAATAAAATTTCATTATCCATTGTTGTTCCATCACTAATGGAAGAATTAAGATGGACTGAAGGAGCATTTTCAGGTGAAACTGACGGGCAAACTACCATCCATTTGTGTTTGGGTTCTTCAACCATGAAATCGAGGTAAAACTCACAGGCACTTTTTAGTATCGGATAAACTGTTTTTAAATAGTTTTTATCACCATTAAATGCATATTTCGCCCATAAATGCTGTGATAACCAGGCTCCACCCATAGGCCACATTCCCCAGAATGAACCATCTACAGGTCCGCATATTCGCCAGATATCCGTATTATGATGCGTTACCCAACCTTTTGCTCCATACATCGTTTTTGCAGTTTGTTTTCCTGCAATTGAAAGGTCTTTTACCAGTTGAATCAACGGATCATGCATTTCGGACAAATTGGTAATTTCTGCCGGCCAGTAATTCATTTCAGTATTAATATTAACTGTATATTTACTATCCCAGGGTGCAATTACCTGATCATTCCAAAGCCCTTGAAGATTGGCGGGTTGTCCGCCGGGTTGAGAGCTAGAGATAAGTAAATACCGTCCGAACTGAAAGAACAAAGTAACAAGTTCAGGATCAAATGTGTGACTGAAATTTTTAATACGTACATCCGTTGTTAACTCTGACGCTTTCGAAGTTCCAAGATCAAGTCTTACCCTTTTAAAATACTTCTGAAATTCAGTTATATGATCATTTTTAATTTTTTCATATGATTTTTGCAATGCAGGAATTAAATAATTGATACATCGCAATGAATCATTTGCCGAAAGATCATTATAGTTTTTGAAATTTGTAGCTATGGAAACATAAATAGTGACAATATTTGCGTTTGTAACTTTGATTTTAGATGAATCACCTTTAATTTCTCCACCTGAATTTATCACTTTCACGCGGGTAGAAAATTTTACCTGTCCCTTTATATTTTCATAATCAGATGAAATTCCTTTTTGTTCGAGCATATCCCGACCGATATTTTTCACACTGATTTGTAATGATCCGTTTATTTCAGTACTAAAAGTAATATGTCCCGGCTTACTGGCTGTTAACCGAACGACAATTACCTGATCGGGTTTTGAAGCAAATATCTCCCGTTTATAGGTAACTCCTGAAACTGTGTAAGAAGTAGTTTCAATTGCTTTTTCAATGTCGAGTTCGCGGGTATAACCGGTATATATCTTCTGATTTGGAAAACTCAAAAGGATATTCCCCACAGTCTGATAAGAAGCGCCCTGCAGTTTTTTAGATATAAAACTTTTATTTACAACATTTTGTGCTTCATCATATTTTCCTGAAAAAATCAATTGCCTTACAATAGGCAATGCAGCCAAAGCATCAGGGTTATCATTGCGACATGGACCTCCTTGCCACAATGAATTTTCGTTCAGTTGAATTTTTTCCTGAGAGGGTGAACCAAATATCATGGCACCTAACCGTCCGTTTCCGATTGGAAGTGCCTCATTCCATAGTTTTGCCGGTTTATCATACCGAAGTTTTAATTTATCACCTTTTTGTGCACG
>Ga0302265_1000218_pt1 | contig 40464 bp, 29 predicted proteins | sample III_Bog_E1_1_FD_194556 | JGI IMG/M metagenome (GOLD analysis project Ga0302265, IMG submission 194556) | Peat permafrost microbial communities from Stordalen Mire near Abisko, Sweden - III_Bog_E1_1 | ecosystem: Environmental > Terrestrial > Soil > Wetlands > Peat | place: Sweden: Abisko...
TTCGAATAAATTTCTTAACCCGGCAACCGATGGTGCCGTATTACCAATCCTGCATCTCAACGGGTACAAAATAGCAAACCCATCCGTTTTGGCCCGCATAAGCCACGATGAACTGGATCAGTTGTTACGTGGATACGGATGGACGCCTTACTTCGTTGAAGGGGATGATCCGGAAACAATGCATCAACTTATGGCAGGAACATTAGAAACAGTAATTGAAGAAATAAAACAAATACAAAGCGATGCCAGGGGAAAAGGAGAAACCGATCGTCCCCGTTGGCCAATGATTGTATTCAATTCACCAAAAGGATGGACTGGACCAAAAGAAGTAGATGGCATTCCCATTGAAGGTACATTTCGATCCCACCAGATTCCGCTTTTGGTTGATTCTGATCATCCTCACCATCTGCAACTTCTTGAAAAATGGATGAGAAGTTACAAACCCGAAGAACTCTTTGATTCGAAAGGGAGACTTTTACCGGAGTTAGCTGACCTTGCACCAAAAGGCGAAAGTAGAATGGGTGCCAACCCGCATGCCAATGGCGGATTATTGCTTCATGACCTTATTATGCCTGATTTCCGGAACTACGAAGTGCTTGTTCCTTCGCCGGGATCTGTTCAGGCAGCAGATACAAATGAGCTAGGAGTATTTTTAAGGGATGTTGTAAAGCTCAATCAGGAACAACGTAATTTTAGAATTTTCGGACCTGATGAAACTCTGTCGAATCGACTGAATGCAGTTTTTGAAGTAACCGACAGACAATGGAATGCAGAAGTTCAGTCAAATGATGAATTTCTGGCAACAGATGGCAGGGTTATGGAAATGTTGAGTGAACATCAATGCGAAGGTTGGCTTGAAGGATATTTGTTAACGGGAAGGCACGGATTATTTAATTGTTATGAAGCATTTATCCATATCATTGATTCAATGTTTAACCAGCATGCCAAATGGTTGAAAGTTAGTGGCGAATTGTCCTGGAGAAAGAAAATTGCTTCACTGAATTATTTGCTGGCCTCCCATGTTTGGCAACAGGCTCACAACGGTTTTACCCATCAGGATCCGGGTTTTATTGACAATGTAGTGAACAAAAAGTCCTCCATTGTAAGGGTTTACCTACCTCCTGATGCCAATTGCCTGTTATCAGTCTGGGATCATTGCCTGCGAAGCCGTCACTATATAAATGTAGTCATTGCAGGAAAATATCAGGCACCTCAATGGCTTACGATGGATGAAGCCATTAATCATTGTACAAAAGGTATTGGTGTATGGGAATGGGCATGTAGTCATCAGGATTCCGAACCTGATGTAGTGATGGCTTGCTGTGGTGATGTTCCGACTCTGGAAACACTTGCAGCGGTTTCCATTCTCCGGAAACATATCCCGGAATTAAAGATACGGGTTGTCAATGTTGTCGATCTAATGAAGCTCGAACCAAATACAGAACATCCGCACGGGCTGACAGATGATGAATTCGATGCATTATTCACGAAAGAGAAACCTGTTGTCTTTGCATTTCATGGTTACCCCTGGTTAATTCACAGACTGACTTATCGCCGTACTAACCATGGGAATATACATGTAAGGGGATATAAAGAAGAAGGAACCATCACAACGTACTTTGACATGACGGTTTTAAATGATCTTGACAGGTTTCATTTGGTGTTGGATGTCATTTACAGGATCCCTCAGTTGGGTCTCAACTGGCAAAACTTAAAACAGATAATGGAAGATAAGCTTATTGAACACAGAAACTATATTGATAAAAATGGCGTCGATATGCCGGAAATACTTAATTGGAAATGGAATCAACATTAGAAAAAGAGTCAACAATTTTCTTAGAAAAAGAAAGTCCGGTTGAAAAAGCTGTATTGGAATATATTGGTATTGCAGGGGATCATGGTGGTTTTGAACTAAAACTCAAACTTATTGATGTACTTCAGAAACTCGGTTATCATGTAATTGATTACGGGGCTTATAAACTGGATGCAACGGATGATTTTCCTGATTTTGTCATTCCAATGGCAAAAGCAGTGGTTAATAAAGAAGTCATCAGAGGGTTAGCTATCTGTGGGAGCGGCGTTGGTGCGTGTATTGCCGCCAATAAAGTGAACGGTATACGGGCGGCATTAATTACAGAATCTTTTTCAGCTCATCAGGGAGTGGAAGATGATGATATGAATGTACTCTGCCTTGGGGGCCGTATTACAGGATACAGCTTAGCCCTCGAATTAGTACTGAAGTTTCTGCATGCCCGGTTTAAAGGCGAAGAAAGGTTTATCCGCAGGCTTGGGAAGATAACTTCACTCGAGAAAGAATGAATGTTCCGCGTTTCGCGTTCCGTGTTCTGTGTTCCGTGTTCCGTGTTCCGTGTTCTGTGTTCCGTGTTCCGTGTTCCGTGTTCCGTGTTATGGGTTCGGGTTATGGGTTATTATTTTAAAGCAGGAAGTTTTTAGCAGTCCTTGTTAGAAAATTAAACAATAATTCTCCACCTACTACCTACTACCTACTACTTACTACCTACTACCTACTACCTACTACCTACTACCTACTACCTACTACCTACTACCTACTACCTACTACCTACTACCTACTACCTACTACCAACTACCTACTACCTACTACCTACTACCTACTACCAACTACCTACTACCTACTACCTACTACCTACTACCTACTACCTACTACCTACTACCTACTACCTACTACCTACTACCTACTACCTACTACCTACTACCTACTACCTACTACCTACCTCTCATTCCTCATTCCTCATTCCTATATTGAAAGTATCTGCAGCACGCCAAGTAAGTTTTCATTGACGGGTTTATCGTCTTTAATGGCTTTAGTGAAAGGGATATGGACAATTATATCATTGACGATACCAATCATGATACTCCGTTGTTCGTCCATCAATGCATCGATAGCTGCAACACCCATGCGGCTTGCCAGAATACGGTCGTAAGCAGATGGTGATCCTCCGCGTTGGATATGTCCTAAAATGGTTACACGTACATCATATTCGGGATGTTCAACGCGCATACGTTCGGCTAATCCGGCAGCACCTCCTGTAATGTCACTTTCAGCAACAATGACAATACTGCTGTTTTTTGTTTTACGGAAACCGTTTTTGATCAGTTCTTCCAGTTGGTCCACTTTCGTTTCACGTTCGGGTATGATAGCAGCCTCTGCCCCTGAAGCCAGTGCACTGTTTAAAGCCAGAAATCCGGCATCACGTCCCATAACTTCGATAAAAAACAATCGTTCGTGCGAAGAAGCAGTATCGCGGATCTTATCTACCGCTTCGATGATTGTATTCAACGCTGTATCGTAGCCAATAGTTGAATCTGTTCCGTATAAATCATTATCAATAGTTCCGGGCAAACCAACAATCGGCACATTGAATTCCTGTGCAAATATGCGTGCTCCCGTAAAAGTACCGTCACCACCGATCACTACAAGTGCATCAATTTCTTCTTTTTTCATTGTATCGTAGGCCTGTTTTCGACCTTCGACAGTCATAAACTCCATACAACGGGCTGTTTTGAGAATTGTTCCACCCTGTTGAATGATATTACTGACATTTTGAGTCTGGAATTCTATAATTTCACCGGTTATTAAACCTTTATATCCTCTGTAAATTGCTTTAACGCGAATACCATTAAAAATGGCAGCACGGGTTACCGATCGAATAGCTGCATTCATTCCGGGAGCATCACCTCCTGAAGTTAATAAACCAATACACTTAATTTCGTATTTCATTTTTTTACCTTTTATATAACAAATAACCTGTAGTTCTTACTCTCCGGTTGTTTCCGCGTTCAGTGAAAGTTCATTGAGCTTATCAGCTATAGCTTCCATGAGCCAACGGGGGGTGGAAGTCGCTCCGCAAATACCTATTTTCTTCGTCAAATCAAGATTCAATGTTGTTACTTCATCAGCTTCCGTAACAAAATAAGTATTCGGGTTTATTTTTTTACTATGCTCATAGAGAACTTTTCCATTTGAACTTTTTTCCCCGCTCACAAAAATAACAATATCATTTTTCTTTGCAAAGGTAGTAATATTTGGAATTCTATTTGCCACCTGCCGGCAAATAGTATCAGAAAATTCAAAATCAGCTTTATTTATTATCTTTTCCGATAAGGTTGTTACCAAATGATTAAATCCGTCCAATGACTTGGTTGTTTGGGAGAACAGATATATTTTTTTGGAGAAGTCAAGCTTACTTAAATCGGCTTCGCTTTCAATGACAATGGCTTTCTCATCAGTTTGTCCGACTAATCCATTCACTTCGGCATGCCCTTTTTTTCCGTAAATTACTATCTGATCATTGGATGAGGGAGCATTAAGATAGGCTTTTTTAATACGCGACTGCAGTTTAAGGACTACAGGACAAGAAGCATCAATCAGGGTAAGGTTATTTTTTTTTGCAATCAGGTAAGTCCCCGGAGGTTCTCCATGAGCACGTAACAGCACTTTAACATTGTGTAGTTTTTCAAATTGATCGTGATCGATGGTAATCAGGCCAAGCCGCGTCAATCGTTCCACTTCTTGTCCGTTGTGAACAATATCTCCTAAACAATATAAGGGTTCACCTTTTTCTAATTCTTCTTCCGCTTTTGAAATAGCATTAACAACACCAAAACAGAAACCGGATTTTTTATCAATTTCTATATTTAACATGAATACATTTACAATTTATTTATTTACAATTTAAAAATGTACAATTTACAATTGGATTATCAATATTATCATTAATGAAAAATGATGTCTTTTACTGACAGTCTGCTACTGACAAATCGTAAATCGTAAATTGTAAATCAGGATAACGTTTTTTCAATGAACAAAGTTTTAAGCAAACTGTTTTGTTCATCACGTGTCATGAATGAATTGTCAATCACGATAGCATCCTCAGCTTTCCGTAACGGACTTTCAGTCCGGTTTTGATCACGGTCATCACGTTCTTTTACATTGGCAAGTACTTCTTCAAAATTTGCCTTTTCACCTTTTCCGGCCATTTCATCCAGTCTTCTTTGTGCACGGATTTCAGGGGATGCAGTTACGAATATTTTCAACTCTGCAGAAGGGAATACCACAGTTCCAATATCACGGCCATCCATAACGATTCCTTTTTTCAGGCCCATCAATTGCTGCTGACGGACTAACTCACGGCGTACAAAACCGATTGTACTTACACGGCTTGCCCCATTGGCAACTTCCAGCGACCTGATTTCAGTTTCCACATTTTGTCCGTTTAAGTAGGTTTCGGATATCCCTTCAAGGTTTGGTTTAAATTCTATCTGAATCGATTCAATATTCTTTACGAGTTCATCTTCATTCATATCGGTATCTGTCATCCATCCATTTTGGATACAGAAGAGCGAAACTGCCCGATACATAGCTCCTGAATCAACATAAATATAGCCTGCTTCAATAGCTAATTCCTTTGCCATGGTACTTTTTCCACAAGAAGAAAAGCCATCAATAGCAACAATAATTTTATTCATAAAATAGTTTTATAATTGAGTAAACAGGCCAGTTACAGCTTAAAATCATTTAGAGAAGTGCTGAATGAGAATTGATAAGCATAGTTTCCGACCTGAAATTGCGTCATACCAAATCCGACATGAAATTTATACAACTTTATTCCACCGCCAAAAGAAAAACCGGCACCGCTTTTGAAACCCGCCATAGTCATTTCCTGTTGGCGACGATCGTTATATGCCACAGTGAGATAAAAGTTATTGGAGGGAATAAATTCTGCTGCTATAACGGTATGTCTAAAAGCCATATCAACAAAGCCAATTTGGGTTGTAGTGGTTGTCCCGGTGATATTATCAGTAGGTTGGTTTGTCGATTCATAACTCAAATCCCATTGTTGCAGATTGTCAAGAGTCAACGATAAACGAAGTGGTGCATGCTCAAATTTTTTTGAAAGACCTAATTGTATATCAAATGGCAACGGTTCTAAATGTTGTACACCATCTTCTGAATAGTAACCTTTTAGTTGCATACCCATATTTTTAAACACTAATCCTGCAGAAAAATGGTTGGTTGAATCATTATAACTTGCACCCACATCTGCAGCCAGGCCATAACTGGTATAAGTCTCATAAACAGAATATACAGGTTTTAATGTTGCACCAACTGTAATCATTTTGGTAACCGGACGGGCATACATAATGTATAATGCCATATCCTTCGCCGTAAAATACGTATCGCCAACCTGATCGTTTGTCTCATCTGCGTATTTAAACGATCCATAATCAATGTATTGAACTCCAAAAGCAAAGTAATTTTTATTTCCGAAATTTTTCCCGTATACTGCTGTACCGAATTTAATATCCGCCAGGTAATTGGCCATATTAAGTCCAATAACATTATTTGTTTCCGAAGTCAGTAAAGCCGGATTTTGGAAAGCAAAGTTTATATCATTGTCAAGAATTGAAACATTGATACTCCCCAGCGCGGCCAATCGGGATGAAACAGGCAAATCTAAAAATTGATATACTCCGGTTCCGGCCTGAGAAAAGGCAAGAAAAGAGACAGTTACTGATAAAAGTAATAAATAAAATCTTCTTGTCATCAAAATCTTTTTATTGTGAGCTTAGATAGTATGTTAAAAAAAATAGTTTCACAATCAACTTTCTCAAAAAAACACCCAAAGATACTCTATTTTTATGGTCTAAAAGTGTTGAAATAAATTTTTATCTCATTAAACGGTAAAAAAGTGAAAAATAATATATTACTACCAAAAAAAAATCTGAAATTTTTAATACAGCCATTGCCGGCAAAGAAATATCAATTTATTTATGGCTGATAAAATGTACTTTTGAAAAAATATAGTACATTTGTTTGTTTGTATATAGTATCTGATGGATCAAATTAATGGTAAGAAATTATTCATATATCACATTAATTTAAATTATGTCCTGTATTCCGATATTTTTGAAAGGACATCTTCAAATATCAATTTTATCAGATTGATAAGTACATTTAAAGGATGACAAAAAGGACTTTTATCTTTTAGATTCGACATGATTACAACAAACCGGTTTGGAATGACAGGCCATAAAAATGAGTAAAATGAAAACAGAAATATACGAAGAAAAAGCTGTCCTGGTTGGAGTAATTACTCAAAACCAACAAGAAGAAAAAGCACGGGAATATCTTGATGAGCTTGCTTTTTTGGCTGAAACAGCCGGTGCTTCACCTGAAAAACTTTTTTTCCAACGGCTTGAATACCCCAATCCAAAAACTTTTGTGGGTCCGGGTAAGTTGGTCGAAATTAAAAAATTTGTAGATGAGAATGAAATAGGATTGGTCATTTTTGATGATGAATTATCGCCTAAACAATTACGTAATATTGAAGCGGAATTACAGGTATTAATTCTCGACAGAACCAGTCTTATTTTAGATATATTTGCTAAAAGGGCGCAAACAGCCAATGCTAAAACGCAGGTAGAACTCGCTCAATGCCAATATATGCTGCCACGTTTAACCAGACTCTGGACACATTTGGAACGTCAACAGGGCGGTATTGGCATGCGTGGCCCCGGAGAAACGCAGATAGAAACCGACCGCCGGATTATTCTCACTAAAATATCATTGTTGAAACAGAATTTGAAAGATATTGATCAGCAAATGTCAACTCAGCGCAAAAACCGTGGAAAGATGGTACGGGTTGCTTTAGTTGGCTATACGAATGTTGGCAAATCTACTTTGATGAATCTGTTAAGCAAATCCGATATTTTTGCTGAAAATAAATTATTCGCAACGCTGGATACGACAGTCAGAAAAGTAATCATTGACAATCTGCCATTTTTACTTTCCGATACGGTAGGATTTATTCGTAAGTTGCCCCATCATTTATTACAATCGTTCAAATCGACACTGGATGAAGTACGGGAAGCCGATTTACTGCTTCATGTAGTTGATGTTTCGCATTCAAATTTTGAAGAACAACTGGAAATAGTAAATCAAACACTCAAGGAAATTGATCCTCAGGAAAAACCAATGATTTTGATATTTAATAAAATAGATGCCTTTGGTTATACTCCGAAAGATGAGGATGATCTGGCTCCTGTAAAAAGAGAAAATATCAGTCTGGAAGAACTTAAGAAAACATGGATGTCAAAGATGCATGATAACTGTATCTTTATTTCTGCTAAAGAAAAAATCAATATCGACAGCCTGAAAGAAATGTTATACGAAAAAATCAAAGCCATTCATATTGATCGTTACCCTTACAATGACTTTTTATTTCAAAACTATCCTGACATCGAGACTGAATCTGAGGAAAATTCTCAGAAATAACCACTCATTTATCAACTTATGACAAATTACCGTTCCCTCAGCGAAAAGGAAATTGCAACCATGACTGTTTATGGTTGTTCAGCTGATAACTGGAAGGATGTTCAGGTTACTGAAGACTTCTCTCCTGCTTTTATCTCCAATGTGCATTTTTCAGGAACTGCATTCTTAGGCACGTATCAAAAAGTATTTGAACTGGCCGGTGGGGTGAAAAAACATGCCGGTATTTACAATTGCATATTGCATAATTGCATCGTTGGAAATGATGTATTTATCGATGAAATACATAATTATATTGCTAATTATAATATTCAGGAAGGTTCGTATATAGAAAATGTCAATCTGCTGGTTGTAGATGGAGAGTCTGCTTTTGGTAACGGAGTAAAAGTGCCGGTAATGAACGAAGGTGGTGGCCGTGAGATTCCTATTTTCGATTATCTCTCTGCACCTCTTGCTTACATTCTCACATTATATCGTCACCGTCCTAATGTCATCAGTAATCTGCAAAAACTGATTGACAATTATTCACAAACATTAAAATCCACTACCGGAACAATTGGTAAACATGTACGGATAGTGAATTGCGGTAGTTTAAAAAATGTACGTATAGGTGATTATGCCATCCTGGAAGGGGCATCTCTTCTCGAAAACGGAACAATAAACAGCAATGAATATGCTCCCGTATTTATTGGTTCGGGGGTAAAATGTAACGATTTTATTCTTAGTTCGGGAGTATCAATAACTGATTCTACTTTAATATCCTGTTGCTTTGTTGGTCAGGGGTGTATCATGGGAAAACATTATTCAGCCCTCGATTCACTTTTTTTCTCCAATTGCCAGGGAATGCATGGTGAAGCAACAGCGATATTTGCCGGACCTTATACAGTTTCGCATCATAAATCGAGCCTGCTGATTGCCGGTATGTTTTCCTTTTTAAATGCAGGCAGTGGTTCAAACCAAAGTAATCATATGTATAAACTCGGTCCGATCCATCAGGGGATTTGTGAACGTGGTGCCAAGACAACAAGTGATTCTTATATACTCTGGCCTGCTAAAATCGGAGCATTTACACTGGTTATGGGTCGCCATATTAAACATTCCGACACATCCGAGTTACCATTTTCATATCTCATTGAGAATGCTACCGAAAGTTATCTGGTACCTGCCGTGAATCTTGGGAGTGTGGGAACAATCCGTGATGCACAAAAATGGCCAAAACGTGATAGCAGGAAAGACCTACGCAAACTGGATCCGATTAACTACAATTTACTTAGCCCTTATACCATTCAGAAGATGATGAAAGGAGTTGAAGTATTGAGAAGTCTTCAGCAAATTTCGGGGGAAACAACTGAAGTCTTCACGTATCAGAATTGTAATATCCGAAATTCATCGTTGATTAAAGGAATTGATTTATACAACATCGTTATCATTAAATTTCTGGGCAACTCACTTATAAACAGGTTGAAAGAAACAAGTTTTAAGACAATTCACGAAGTCAGGGAAAAATTAAAGCCCAATACGACCAAAGGGTTAGGTGAATGGATTGATTTATCGGGACTTATTGCTCCTAAAAATGAAATTGACAGTTTATTAAATTCAATTGAAAATGAACCTTTGAGTCTTGATCAGATTCAAACCCGGTTTGAAATAATGCATCAGGAATATTACAATTACGAATGGACATGGGCCATCCATAAACTGGAAGGATACTGGAAAAAAGCAATTGATGATGTAACATCCGAAGATATTGTAAATCTGGTAGAACGCTGGAAAACATCGGTAGTGACACTGGATCAACTCATTTACAATGATGCAAAAAAAGAATTTGACCTAAACTCAAGGACAGGTTATGGAGTCGATGGGGATGCTGAACAAAGCCATCAGGATTTTGAATCGGTACGTGGAAATTTCGAAAGCAACCCTTTTGTCATTGAAGTATTGGATCATATAAAGATTAAAACAAAATTAGGAAATGATCTGATTCAAATCATATCAAAAATAAATAAACGAGTATGAACAATTTCATTTTTACATCCCAACATCTTTTTGTCAGGCAGAGAATGTAAAAATAAAGCAGTTTAGATTTTCAAAACAATTCATATGCTTTTTTGAAAACCTGAATTGATTAAAGTATCTGTTTTGGGGAGAAGAATTCCTTTGTGAAATTTAAATTTCAACTGATTTTGCAGCATGTAATAAATCTTTATTACATGCTGCAAAATGTTTTAAATAAATTACAGGAATTCATTCCAAAATAAAAAGTATTACTATAAAGTTTACTTATTAATTCTCAAGAGTAAATACTTAAATTTAAATTTGCATCATTAAAACTAAAAATCATCATTCTTTCAGCCCAATTCACTATGACTTCAGACAATAAAGAACTCAAAATAAAAACCGATAACATTACTGCCCGCATTGATTTACCCGGTTCAAAAAGCATCAGCAACAGGGCATTAATATTGAATGCTTTGTCGTATAGTCCCTACGATATTTTAAATCTATCCGACTGCGACGACACCCGTGTCACATTGAATGCATTGGAATCGGACAATACAACTTTTGATATTGGAGCTGCCGGTACTGCCATGCGCTTTCTGACCGCATTTTTATCAAAGACAGTTGGCGAATGGGTTATTACCGGAAGCGACCGGATGAAAAACCGTCCTGTTAAGATCCTGGTTGATGCCCTTAATTCTTTGGGTGCACAAATTGAATATATCGGAAAGGAAGGTTATCCACCACTGCATATTTTTGGAAGTGCACTTACCGGAGGAGAAATTCATCTGAATGGTAGTATCAGCAGCCAGTATATTTCAGCTCTGATGATGATAGCACCCTTAATGCAAAAAGGGTTGAAAATCTATCTTGATGGAAAAATAATTTCCAAACCATATATCGAAATGACAATTCAGATGATGCATGAGTTTGGTGCAGAAATTGAATTAACGGAGAACACCATTCTGATTGAGCCACAGGATTACATTCCTATTGAATACACAGTTGAATCGGACTGGACAGCAGCTTCATACTGGTACGAAATGCTTTCGTTAGTTGGCAAAGGTAATATCTTTCTAAATGGATTATATCAGGAAAGTTATCAGGGCGATTGCATAGTTGCGAACATTTTTGAACAATTAGGCATTCATACCGCCTATTTGTCGGAAGGGGTTTTACTAACTTCAATAAAAAGCATTAGCCAGGGAATGGAATATGACTTTACCAACCAACCCGACCTGGCACAAACTTTGGCAGTTACCTGTTGCTTAAAAGGAATCCCTTTTGTCTTTTCAGGTTTACAGAGTCTGAAAATAAAAGAAACTGACAGAATCGCAGCATTGAAAAATGAATTGATGAAACTTGGTTTTATCCTGAACGAAACAGGTGAAGGAATGTTGGCGTGGGATGGTGAACTTTGTGACCCGGCTGAAAAAATCGTCATCGAAACGTACGATGATCACCGTATGGCAATGGCATTCACTCCTGCAGCTGTTTTTCACCCTATTTCCATTGAACATCCCGAAGTGGTAAGTAAATCTTATCCGGGTTTCTGGAAAGACATTGAGAAAATCCTTTAAATACGTTCCGGGTTATGGGTTCCGTGTTCAGTGTTCAGTGTTCAGTGTTCCGTGTTCCGTGTTATGTGTTTCGTGTTTCGTGTTCCGTGTTCCGTGTTTCGTGTTCCGTGTTATGGATTGATGATTTTTTATAATGGTTGATTGGGTAATTGGTTGAATCGTTGATTAAATGTAAAAATACCTTTTCTAGCAACCAATTGTAAATTGTAAATTGTAAATGAATCAGTGTTTTATAATTTCCTCAAGCACCTCATACACAATCGGACAGGTATACGCATTTTTTATTGACAGATTATAAATCTGATAAAACCGCTTGCGGTCGGTATGCGGATATTCACGACAGGCTTTGGGACGGGAATCGTAAATGGCACAATAATTATCCTCACCAAGAAACGGACATGGCATGGTTTTAAACACAATATCACCATCTTCATCAGTCCGGAGGTATTTATTCATTAATTCGGATGCTTTTATCTTCAACAATCTGGCGATTCTTTCCACATCTTTATCCGTAATGCGCGGACCCAGAGACCTGCAACAATTGGCACACGACAGGCAATCGGTTCTTTCGGAAATAGTTTCATGATAGGAATGCACTGTCAAGTCCATTGCTTCCAGTTTCTTCCGGTTTTTCTGAAAGAAACGTTTCCATTCGGTCTCCGATTTTGCCGCTAATACAGGCAATAATTTATAATCTGTTTGTTTACTCACGTGCAGTTTAATGAACTGTTTAAGGGCACAAATGTATTCAAATTTAATGTAGAAATCAAAAGAACCTCATTTTTATAGAAATAATTCGTATCTTTGTATCCGTTTTTATTTAAACACACATATAATTTATGAGTCAACTTAGTAATGTGTTGGGACAATATGATGCGCCCCAACAGGCAAAAGCAATGGGCGTATATCCTTATTTTCGTCCTATACAATCCGATCAGGATACAGTTGTTACAATTGATGGTAAACGGGTTTTAATGTTTGGATCAAATAGTTATTTGGGACTTACAAATCACCCACGATTGAAAGAAGCTGCCATTAAAGCTATTGAAAAATATGGTACCGGTTGTGCCGGATCCCGTTTTTTAAATGGAACATTGGACATCCATATTGAATTGGAAGACAGATTGGCTAAATTAGTACACAAAGAAGCAGCTTTAGTTTATGCTACAGGCTTTAGTGTTAATTCAGGAGTTGTTCCATGTGTTACCGGACGCGAAGATTACCTGATTTTTGATGAATTCGATCACGCCTCCATCGTTGAAGGTAAAAGGTTGTCATTTTCAAAACAACTGAAATATCGTCATAATGATATGGATGCATTGGAAAAATTACTCAAGAGATGTGAACCCGACAAACTAAAACTGATTGTTACTGATGGTGTTTTCAGCATGGAAGGTGATGTTGCAAAACTGCCTGAAATCGTTGAACTTTCAAAGAAGTACAATGCCTCTATTTATGTTGACGAAGCCCACTCATTAGGAGTGTTCGGTAAAACCGGAGCAGGCATCTGCGAATATTTCGGCGTATCAAAAGATGTGGATCTGATCATGGGTACTTTCAGCAAATCGCTTGGAACCATCGGCGGATTCATTGCCTCGGACAATAGTATCATTAATTATTTAAAACACAATTCACGCACATTGATTTTCAGTGCTTCCATTACTCCTGCTTCAACAGGTTGCGTATTGGCAGCGTTGGATGTAATGGCTGAAGAGACATGGCGTAAAGATGCTTTGTGGGCAAATACTGCACGAGCAAAAGCAGGTTTCCTTAAAGCCGGATTTGAAATCGGACCTACTGAGACACCAATTATTCCTCTTTATGTTCGTGATAATACGCTTACTTTTAAACTTACCCGCATGTTGATGGATGCCGGAGTATTTGTTAATCCGGTTGTTTCTCCTGCCGTTCGTTCGGAAGATTCACTGATTCGTTATTCCCTGATGGCTACCCATACTTTCGATCAGATTGATGAATCAATAGAGAAAATATCGAAAGCTGCCCGTGTTTTGGGAATCATAGAATAGAAAAATATAACACTAGTATAAAACACAAAGAATAGATCAGGTTTGGCTAACAGACCCGTTCTATTCTTTGTTTCAGTTATAACATATTAGAAATTTAAATAAACAAAAAACCCTTTTAACATCAAACGCGGAACACGGAACGCGAAACATTTCAAACCTCAAACTTTTCAAACCTCAAACCTTTCAGACTTTTCAAACCTCAAACTTTTCAAACTTTTCAAATGATTACAGTATCAAATCTTGCCATTCAATTTGGCAAACGTGTTTTATTTTCCGATGTAAATCTCAAATTTACTGCAGGTAATTGTTATGGCATTATTGGTGCAAACGGTGCCGGAAAATCCACACTCATTCGAATGCTCAGCGGAGACCTCGACCAGACAAAGGGGACCATTCTGTTCGGAGCAGGCGAACGTCTTTCAGTATTAAAACAGGATCACTTTGAATTCGATGAGTATTCTGTAATCGACACGGTCATGATGGGTCATGATGTGCTTTGGAAGGTAAAAGACGAAAAAGACAAAATATATTTAAAGGAAAACTTTTCGGATGCCGACGGTATCCGCGCTTCCGAACTGGAAGAAAAATTCTCGGAGATGAATGGCTGGAACGCTGAAAGTGATGCAGCATCCCTGTTAAGCGGATTAGGCATCAAGGAAGGGTTGCATTATTTGCTGATGAAAGAACTGAGCGGAATGGAAAAAGTTCGTGTGCTGTTGGCAAGGGCACTCTTCGGTAAACCTGATAACCTGCTGCTCGATGAACCGACCAATGACCTGGATGTCGATACCGTTATGTGGCTTGAAAATTATCTTGCCAACTACGACAATACTGTACTGGTTGTTTCACACGACCGTCACTTCCTCGATGCCGTGAGTACCCATACCGTGGACATTGACTTTGGAAAAGTTCAAATGTTCGCCGGAAATTACTCTTTCTGGTACGAATCAAGTCAACTTGCTCTCCGCCAGCAACAGAATCAGAATAAAAAAGCAGATGAGAAACGCAAGGAACTGGAAGAATTTATTCGCCGTTTCAGTGCCAATGTTGCTAAATCAAAACAGGCAACCAGTCGTAAGAAAATGCTGGAGAAACTGAATGTTGAAGAAATCCAACCTTCGACACGTAAATATCCGGGCATCATTTTCACGCCTGAACGTGATCCGGGTAATATGGTACTGGAAATTGCAGGTCTGGGTAAAACCCTTGATGATGGGACTATACTTTTCAAAGATGTCAATTTCAATGTGGAGAAAAATGACAAGATTATTTTCCTGTCACGTGATCCCCGTGCCATGACCGCTTTTTTTGAGATTATATACGGGCATGACAAAGTCCACGAAGGTACTTACAGCTGGGGTATAACCATTACGAATGCCTATCTTCCTCTCGATAATTCGGAATTTTTCAATACCGATTTAAACCTGGTTGACTGGCTTGGACAATTCTCTACCGATACAACCGAAGCCTTTATCCGTGGTTATCTGGGTAAAATGTTATTCTCGGGCGAAGAAATTTATAAAAAAGCAAGCGTTATTTCGGGAGGTGAGAAAATGCGATGCATGATTTCGCGTATGATGCTGCGTAACGCGAATGTGATGATTCTCGATTCACCCGCCAACCATTTGGACCTTGAATCCATTCAGGCATTTAATAACACGCTGGTCAATTTCAAAGGCAATGTATTGATGTCTTCGCACGACCGTGAATTTATACAGACTGTTTGTAACAGGATTATTGAACTGACACCACACGGTATTATCGATAAACAAATGGATTACGACGAATACGTGACTTCTGACGAAGTAAAAGAAGTCCGTGACAGATTGTACAAATAAACTTCAAACACGCTTTATTTCAAAGAACAGACACACTCACACGTGTCTGTTCTTTGTATTTATTGACGAATCCTTCATTTCAGATTTCCTGACTTCTCGCAAATATAGTTGTCGTTATTTATTTCAAATATGTGAGTTGATCTGTTTTAAAAAATAAGCGAATAAGGGTGGGTTTTGGTGGAGTTTTGTTTTCTACTAAGGGTGCAAAAACAAAAATAAGGGTCTGAAAATAAAGTGAATACAGACTTTCTGAATACTCGCATAGTTAAGTTATCATTACTTATTTCTAATGCACAACAAACTTAATTTAATCCTTCTAAATATAATAAATCACAGATAAAATAAGACAAATTTACAATATGTGCAACACTCAAATTTGTGATATGGACATTGCAACTTCTTGATATCTATCTTGAGATCAGGAATTCAGAATTTCGGTGTTGTAAAACTCCATTCCGGTGTTGTCAAAGTCAATTCCGGTGTTGTCAATGTTCATTCCGGTGTAGTCAAAGTCCATTCCGGGGTTGTCTGAGTCCATTCCGGTGTTGTCAATGTTCATTCCGGTGTAGTCAAAGTCCATTCCGGGGTTGTCAGAGTCCATTCCGGGGTTGCCAAAGTCAATTCCGCGGCTATCAAAGTCAATTCCGGTGTTGTAAAACTCCATTCCGGGGCTTTCAGAGTTCATTCCGGGGTTGTCAAAGTTCATTCCGGCATAGTCAAAGTTCATTCCGGTGTTGTCAAAGTCAATTCCGGCATAGTCAAAGTCCATTCCAGAGCTTTCAGAGTTTATTCCGGCATAGTCAAAGTTCATTCAGGCATAGTCAAAGTTCATTCCGGTGTTGTCAGAGTCAATTCCGGGGTTGTCAGAGTCAATTCCGGTGTTGTCATTATCAATTTTGTCTTAACCAATCAACTCAATAAACCAATTAATCAACAACCAATTAACCAATTAACCAATTAACTAATCAACCAATTAACCAATCAACTTAATTAACCAATTAACTTAATTAACCAATCAACTTAATTAACTTAATCAACCAATCAACTAATCAACCAAACAGTTATCTTTGTCATCATTTCTCATTTATCTGGTAAAGGATTATTCATAACTAAAAAAACATGTATGGACGAAGAAAAAAACAATGATTGCAGAAACAGGCAATCTCATCAACAGACAGCATCCGGAGGTGCGGTTTACGGATTGGGATTAATTGGTGCTGCCGTTTATTTTCTGCCACATGCCACCACTTTTTGGTTTGCAGTGTTAGCCTTTTTGAAAGCACTTGTATGGCCGGCCATTCTGGTCTATGAAGCGTTAAGGGCTTTGGGCGCTTAATTTCAGTTTATCTCTAAAAAAAATGCTTTCCTCCTGATGAGAAAAGCATTTTTTTGTTGAATATGTCTATTGACTTATCTTTTTTTGCTCAGTTCAATCGTCACACGGTCAACTTTTCCACCAAGCGGCGGATTCAGTTTTGACAGTTTCACTTTCAATCCCTGAATCTGTTGAAATTCAGAAAATACAGCATCCAGTATCCGTTGACCAACATGTTCAATTAATTTTGAAGGAATCTCCATTTGCGTTTTCACAGCATCATATACCAGTTGGTAATTAAGCGTATGTTCCAGCTCATCAGTCTGTCCTGCAAGTGAAGTATCTATTTCTATGCCAATGCTTACAATGAACGTATTGCCAAGCTTTTGTTCATGCTCCAGGCAACCATGGAAGGCATGAAACTCCATATTTTCAAGTGTTATTTTGGTCATTGGTTTATTTGTTTCGTGTTCCGTGTTCCGTGTTCCGCGTTCAGCGTTCAGCATTCCGTGTTCAGCGTTACAGGTTTTATAGTTCTTAGAGTTTGTATTTAGTTAATTCTTAATATTACTTCACTTTGTTCAATTGATTAAAATTATATTTCAATATCATATCACGAAGTAATATCATGAAATCATATCACAAAGTCATATCATGAAATCATATCACAAAGTCATATCACGAAGTAATATCACGAAGTCATATCATGAAATCATATCACAAAGTCATATCTTGAAATCATATCATGAAATCATATCACGAAGTCATATCATGAAATCATATCACGAAGTCATATCACGAAGTCATATCACGAAGTATTATCAACTAACATGGCTTTCAAAATCTCCATCATGCACAAAAGTACGAATATTATCCCCGGTTTTCACCTGAAGGGCGGAAGTGATTCGTTTTCCGTTGAGGGTTGTAATGGTGTATCCGTACTTTAGCAAAAAGGAGGGCGAATGTTTTTCAATGTTTTTTTCGAGCAACAGCAATTTATTATTTTGTCTCAGGATCTGCATACGTACATTTGAATGTAACCTGCTTTTCTGGCGTTCGAGTATATGTACCCGTTGTACCACCCAATTACGCAAAGTCTGTTTAATGCGCAATTTAGTCAGGTCTATTTTCCGAAATTCATTTTCAATCCTGCTTTTGATAACATTTTGTATGTCCGAAAACACATCCATCACTTGATTCTCTGCCTCCTGCAGATGTGCAATCAGGAATTCAGCCACAGCTGTTGGAGTCTTGACGCTCGTATGGGCGACCATGTCCAGGATGGTAAAATCGCGTTGGTGTCCAATTCCTGCAATAACAGGCAACGGAAATTGTGCACAGTTTAATGCCAGGTCGTACGAATCGAAACAGGCCAGGTCGGTAGTTGCTCCTCCCCCACGGATGATAACCACTACATCAAACAAATCGATATGCTCATAGATTTTTTCCAGTGCAGCAATAATAGATCCTTCCGCCTGATCACCCTGCATGATGGCAGGGAATAAACGGGTATAAAATGCAAAACGGGAAGGGTCGTTTTTTAATTGATCACAAAAATCACCATAACCGGCAGCGGTGGATGATGAAATGATGGCAAGACGCTGTATGATTTTTGGCATTGGCAATTGCCTGTTCATATCCAAAACGCCATCCGCTTCCAGTTGCTTAATGATCTGCAACCTCCGCGCTGCCATTTCACCAATGGTAAAAGCAGGTTCAATATCCCGGACGTTCAGGCTGAAGCCATACACACTATGGTATTCAACGCTCACCGAAACCAACACCTTTAATCCTGCACGCAGCGACTGTCCGGTACTACTTTCGAAATACGGTTTCAGCATCCGGTATGTCGAAGCCCAACAGGTTGCTTTCGATTTAGCCAGCAAGGCGTCCGAATCAACATCTTTTTCAATAAGTTCCAGATAACAATGTCCTCCCGGATTTTCACGTAACTCACTTATCTCGGCACGAATCCATACGGGAGTAATGAAACTCACCTTTATGGTTTGCTGAATCTGTTCGGTCAATTCGGAAAGAGTGATTGAAGTCATGGGTGAAGTTTTTTGTTCAACGTTCCGCGTTATGGGTTGATGATTCTTTTAATTATTGATTAAAGCGTTCCGTGTTATTGTTTGATAATTCTTTATTCATGTTGATCCCGTAAACGAGACCTTACTTAGTTTCGTTGATTGAACATAAAAATGAAATAATTTGATATTATCTTGAATTAAATTTAAATATAAAACAATACTGACTGATAACCAAAATCCTTAACACGGAACGTTGAACGCGGAACACGGAACGCGGAACACGGAACACGGAACACGGAACGCGGAACGTTGAACGCGGAACACGGAACGCGGAACGCTGAACGCGGAACACGGAACGTTCACCGAACAACAACTTTCACCGTATTTATTTTTCCATTTTCTGAAACGCATACAGCATAAACACCGGTTTGGAATTTACCGGATTGCAACACTGTTGAGGATTCGGTTAAGGGTTGGTTTACAAGCTGGCTACCTGTCATCGAATAGATTCTGACTGTTGTATTCTTTGGATAGATCCCATCAGTAAACCGGATAGTAATTGTTTTAAATGATGAATTATATAATACAACATAATTTCCTTTCTCAACTTGCCGTATCGAATCAAATGTCTTTAAATTCTTCTCAGCCTGAACGAAATCAGGAATTCCATATCCCATTTGATCAGTAGGATTATTGTAAAGGCTGCCGCTTTTAAATACTGAATTCAGGAGTGTCGGAACATCATTTATAGCATCAATTGCTTTATAGCGTTGTAATAAACAGGCCATCATTCCTGCCATAATAGGAGTTGCAAAAGAAGTTCCGTTTCCGTATGAAGGTATTCCTGCAGAACTGATTACCGCTGATGAAGACCCTGTTGCACACACTTCAGGTTTTACCCTTCCATCCGAACTGGGTCCAAACGACGAGAAATAGCTGGGTATACCTGTCGATGTCACTGCACCTACTGAAATAATTCCATCGGCATCAGCTGGTGAACTAATGTAATGCCAGTCTGAATTGCCTTCATTTCCTGCAGCCACTAATACTATAATCCCTTTTGTACTTGCCAGGTTAGCAGCACGACTTGCCCTTGATACTTTTCCATTCATATCGGCATAGGTAAAATTCATGGATGGATCATCAAAAGTAGAATAACCAAGCGACGAAGTCGCAACATCCACCCCAGCACTGTCGGCAAATTCAATTCCCGAACACCAGAAATCAGTTTCTACTTTATACTCGGTCGGAACATATTCTGTGCGAATCAACCAGTAAGAAGCATCAGGAGCAGTTCCCAGATACTGACCAGGGACATTACCGGCCATAGTAGATAAAACCATTGCCCCATGTGAATCTTCCGAATAAATATCCGAATTGGGATTGATAATATCTTTTATTCCCAGCAACCTTCCCTGTAAACGCAAACTATCAAATGCCGGATTGATATTGACATTCATAAATCCTGCATCAATAACCCCTATCTGAATCCCTTTGCCCCTGTAGCCCTCGTTATGCAAAGCTGTTCCATTCAGCTGATTTATCTGACCAGCTGCAATTCCGTAATCAAATGTTGTTTTAACTTTAGATAGCCCTTTTGGAGCAAGTACATTACCTGTAAGCAAGCCTGTATATTCAACAAATTTTACAAATGGTAAACTGCGAACCTGACTCATCATCCCTGAATCGGTAAGCAGAACAGTTGCTCCGTTCATCCATTTACTCCAACAATGAACCGGAATACCAAGATTTGTTATCTGTTGGATGTACGAAGGATTTACAGGCAGATCGGTTGAATCGCAGGATAACCCAAAAGAAGTCCGGCGTGCAACAGCCCTTTCGGAAAGGAACTCCAAAGGCTTTGAGAGTGAATACGGCGAATTATTTTTATCAGTAAACTGGACATAAAAATAATAGCTTACCTGAGCACGGATACCTGCAGTACCTATCAACAGAAATAATATAAATAAGCCGGTAATTTTGGCTTTAAACGTAGAGTTTCTCATAGACCTTTTTTTATATTACAAAAATACAATAAATTACGGAAGTTAAAGGATTGAAATCGCTATATATTTTGTACAACTGGTTTTCGTGTGAAGAAGAAAATATAATTACAAAAATAAGAAAGAAATACAAAATACATAACCACAAAAGTCACAAAAGGAAAATTAGAAGAAAGATAAATACATAACCATCCCGATAGCTATCGGGATCACAGATGTTTATAAAACGTTTTCATTGATGACAACAATCAAAAAGAACACAAAAGTATGTTTTAGAAAGGACGTACATTTCTTTAATAATTTATCCTTTTGTTTTCTTTTGTAACTTTTGTGGTTGTTTCTTTTGTTTTGTGTCTCCCGATAGCTATCAGGATGGTTAAGTATTTTGTATTTTTCTATTGTGTTCTTCTATTGTGTTCTCCCGATTCTCGGGATGTACCATATGTGCCTACTGTGGTTAGGTATTTTGATTTTTTTTGTTCTATTGTGTCACTCGTATATTTGTGTTTATATGTTTTTGTGTCCTTCTGGTAGTTTTGTCTTCAATTGTAAATTGTAAATAAGTAAATTGTAATTTCTTCTATTGTGGTTCTGTATTTTGTTTTCTATTGTATTGTGGTTAAATGTTTTTTTAGTAAAGTAGCTCTACAATCTATTTATAGAAACAACAGAAGCAATAAAGAGTTGTCAGAACGTCGAATAATTAAAAATAATTAAAAGATTGCATACGATGGATATATATTACGAAATGTTCGTAGTTTTGCGAAGTATTCGTAATAACACATGTATTTAATCGTTTATAGTACAATGGAAATGGAAAAACTAACCAACCAGGAAGAAGAATTGATGCTGATTATTTTTCAGCAGGGCAAAGGTTTTATCAAGGATTTCATTCAACGGATGGAAGAACCCCGCCCACCCTATACAACAGTAGCTTCCATCGTAAAAAACCTTGAACGCAAAGGATATGTAAAAGGTACCCGTTATGGCAATACATCAGAGTATAGTCCGGTAATGGAGGAAAGTGAATTCAAATCGAAATTTATGTCGGGGGTAGTGCAAAATTATTTTGAGAATTCGTACAAAGATATGGTCAGTTTCTTTGCCGAAAAGAAAAAGATAACCGCTGAAGAATTAAAAGAAATTATCAAACTCATCGAAAAGAAATGAACAACGCACTCATGTATTTTCTGAAAGTAAACATCGCGATAGCCCTGTTTTACCTCTTTTACCGGCTTGTGTTTTACAAGGATACCTTCTGGGCTACCCGCCGCTTTTATCTGGTATTTAGTATTCTATTGTCTGTTGTATATCCTTTTATTTCATTTTCCGGATGGCTGGAAAAGCAGGAACCCATGCAGGCAATCATCACCAATTATGTTCAGCTGAATGAAATCACTGTGACAAATGCATCTGTAACCTATCTCAATACTGAAAATCTTTTGCTTGCTGTTTACGGGTTGGTTTCACTTATCCTGTTCATCCGAATGGTTATTCAGCTTTCATCCATCTTACGCTGGAGAATGAAAGGGATTAAGCAACTTCTTCATGGTGTCGAAATTGTATCGATTGACAGCATGATCACCCCGTTTTCATTCTTCTCAATAATATTCATGAATCCTTCCCTTCACAACGAACAGGAAACCGACCAGATTCTGACGCATGAAAATACCCATGCCCGGCAACGGCACAGCCTTGATGTGCTAATGAGTGAATTGATGACAATACTTTTCTGGATAAATCCTGCAGCCTGGCTACTGAAACGAGAGATTCGACATAACCTGGAATTTCTGGCCGACAATTCTGTCATTCAATCGGGCATTGATTCAAAAAACTATCAATATCATCTCTTACAACTGTCCTATCAGGTTCCCGAAAATCAACTTATGAATAAATTTAATATTTCACCACTTAAAAAAAGAATCACCATGATGAATCAACAAAAAACAAAGAAAGCAGGTATCCTTAAATACTCGCTGATCATTCCACTGGCTCTTGCTTTAGTGCTGTCGAGCAATGCAGAAACTCTTGTCAATAAGACAAAAAATGTGATTTCACAAAAAGAAGTTGTAAGTGAGGAATTAGCCGGCTCTGCCAAAACAGATATTTCTAGAACAGTGAATGACTCAAATCCAAATAAAGCAACGATTGCACAAACTACTACTGACAGCCTGCCTCAAAACTCAAAGCAGGTGATTGAAAAGTCAGATAAAGATCAAATCTATACGGTTGTTGAAAAAATGCCGCAGTATCCGGGTGGAGAAAAAGAATTATTGAGTTACATTGGTCACAATATAAAATACCCCGTAGAAGCTCAACAAAAAGGGATTCAGGGTACTTCAATAATTCGATTCGTTGTAAATAAGTACGGGAAAATCGAAAATGCAGTAGTCGTAAGGGGACTTGACCAGGATTGTGACAATGAAGGATTAAGGGTTATCAATTCGTTGCCAAATTGGATTCCGGGAGAACAAAACGGGAAGAAAGTGTCGGTATATTATGTATTACCGATCACTTTCAAATTGAAGGATGACTCAAAATCGGAGGCTAAAGGTTTCGACCCAAAGAATCCCCCATTATATATCGTTGATGGGATAGAAGTAAACAAAAGTGAAATCAAGACATTAAAAACTGAAAATATCAAAGAAGTCTCCGTACTAAAAGATGCATCGGCTACAGCTATTAATGGAGATAAAGGTAAAAATGGAGTTGTATTGATAACTATGAAGAAGGGGATTTCGATCAATGCAGTGACTAAGTAAAACTTTCGACTCTTATTTATTTTCCAACAATCGAATACTGGATTGGTCATTGTATATCTGACAAAAATATAATTCTATTCAAATCATTGCATTATTTCAAGGTTGTCAGGCAATATGAAAAATAAAATAGTTCAGCATGTTCTTTACTAAGAGGGAACATGCTCAATAAAGGGAACTATTCTGACTTCAAAGACAGTTTCATTCAAATCATTAAACTATTCGAAAAGAAATGAACAACGCACTCATGTATTTTCTGAAAGTAAACATCGCGATAGCCCTGTTTTACATCTTTTACCGTCTGGTATTTTACAAGGATACCTTCTGGGCTACCCGCCGTTTTTATCTTGTCTTTAGTATTTTGTTGTCGGTAGTTTATCCTTTTATTTCATTTTCGGGCTGGCTGGAGAAGCAGGAACCCATGCAGGTAATCATCACTAACTATGTTCAGTTAAATGAAATCACGGTAACCGCAACCCCGGCAACTTCTTACACATTGGAAAATGGGTTGCTGGCAATTTACCTGTTAGTTTCTGCCTTTTTACTTGTAAGATTAATTATCCAGCTATTTTCTGTATTACGATGGAGAATAAAGGGGAAAAGACAGACATTACAGGGAATTGAAATTGTGGCTGTAGATGCACCTATTACTCCGTTTTCTTTTTTTACGACCATATTTATAAATCCCGGGTTGCATACTGATCAGGAGATCCGGCAGATATTGATTCATGAAAGAACGCATGCCCAGCAACAGCACAGCCTGGATGTACTGCTGAGCGAAATGCTCACTATTACCTGTTGGATAAATCCCGCAGTATGGTTGTTAAGGCGTGAGATACGCCACAACCTTGAATTTCTGGCCGACAATTCAGTCATCCAATCGGGAATTGAACCAAAGAACTATCAATATCATTTGTTGCAATTATCCTATCAGACCCCCGATTTAAATCTGATCAACAAATTTAATGTATCACCCCTTAAAAAACGTATTACCATGATGAATCAACAAAAAACAAAGAAAGCAGGTATCCTCAAATACTCGCTGATCGTCCCACTGGCTCTGGCTTTAGTGCTATCCAGCAATGCAGAAACGCTACTAAGTTCGGCGAATAAACTTATTGCTTCTGGTTTTACGGATAAAACTGAAGGTTCGACTATAGGTTTTAATAAGGCTGTTGAAAGTCCGGATATGTCTGATACAACTAAAATAATTTCGACAAAGAAATTTGTAGCTCCGAAATTAAATGCAAAGACATTAGAGAACGAAAAGGTTTATAACTCTGTTGACAAAAAGCCCGAATACCCCGGAGGTGAAGATGCTATGTGGGGATATATAAGTCAAAATATGAACTATCCGACTGAAACAAATATTGAGGGAGAAGTGGTTGTCGGCTTTATTATAAACAAATACGGGAAAGTAGAGCAAGCAAAAATTGTTCACAGTAGTATTCATCAAATCGGTTCAAAAAAATCGGAAAACAAGACTAATCCGCAATTAGATTTATTGAATCAAGAAGCATTGCGTGTTGTAAATTCTATGCCGGCATGGGCACCCGGAGAAAAAAAAGGCAAAAAAGTAGCAGTATATTATACAGTGCCACAAGCATTTAAAAACACTACAAAAACAACTTATCCTGTTATTAAAAAAGATGTTCCTCAAAACGAGATACCTCAAGCAGAAAAGGTATACGAAAAAGCAGATAAAATGCCTCAATACCCTGATGGTGAGAATGCATTAATGAGCTATATTGGCAGAAATCTGAAATATCCGGTAAAAGCTCAGGAGAATGGTATTCAGGGCAAAGTAATCGTCAGATTTGTTGTAAATGCATCAGGAAAAGTGACAAATGCAGTTGTCGTTAACAGTATTATGAAAAGCGCAAAAAAACTTGACGAAGTGGTTGTTGTAGGTTATGGTGCAACAAAAAAACCTGACTATAAAGCTACTGAACAAAAGCAAATTCAACCCGGTACAGATATGAATTTGTTGGAAAAGGAAGCAATCCGTGTAATTAATTCTCTTCCCAATTTTATTCCCGGAGAAATAAAAGGACAAAAAGTGTCGGTATATTATACTTTACCCCTCACTTTCAAATTAGAATAAAGAAAGAACGGTTTATTCTAAATAATTTAATTGAAAGGACTATACTTTATTATTTATGGAATAAAGTCAGGAAACTACGAACAAAAGGGCAAATAGATTTTTTTTTACAATTTACAATTTGTCCATTTACTCCCGCTTTTTTCATTTCATCTTTGGTTCTGCGGGCAAAACAAGTGGCTATTAATTAACGCTGACATGTCTCCGACGATGTCAGGTTGTTCTCTTATAAAACAAATTAATCACAAAAAATAAAAACATAAGGTACTAAGAATGCATAGTTTAAATTGCGAATGCCAAAATAGGAATCACCCTTTGAAAACTATAACAGGCTTGTATAAATACAAAAGGATAAGATATATTTAATTAAAACAAATTTCACAAACCGTTAATAATAATAATTTAAAACTAATCCAATGAAAACAAAACTAATTATTCTTTCGGTAATGGTATTTATGTCATCTTTGATTTTTGCGCAGACAAAAAATGAGTTAACAACTAAAATCAGTACAAATTATAAAACTTATTGGGAGTTGAATATTAAATTTGATTTGGCTGCTTTAGATCCTGAAGCGATTCAAATAGCGTTGTTGGATTTTGACCCGACAGAGAAATTTAATTTAAAATTTAACATGAATTATCTCGAAAACCAATTGAAGATTGCAAAAGATGAAAATGAAAAAGAAATGAAAATCAATGTTCAATGCATGGTTATTTGGGATTTATTGTTTAATGGAGTTAAAGGAAGTGAAATGTATTTATTGACCGGACAACGAACTGTTCTCTCAAGGGCAGCAGATTATTCACAACCTAAAATGAAAATCTGGTTAGTTTCAAAAGAATTTATGTTTAAAAACAAACCTTACGCTTATGCTGTACCTCTTGAATTAGAGAATGGTTCTAAACTTGAAGTCACTTTAAATCAAGAAAATCTTATTTCACTGACTGATTTATATGATAAAATCAAAAAATAAAAAATATTATTGCTAATACTTAGGATTTCGTGCGGTCGGTTCGATCCGGCATGAAAAGCCGGTTGAACTTAATTCCCACTTGCAGGAACTTCAATCATCGAACGTTAAGAAGAGTGTGTTGTTTTTATGAGAAAAGCATATGTATTTGAGTTCCACTTTAAGAAGTAAAGAGAGAAAAGAAACAGATCAAAGCTATTTTCAGTAATAAGAAGTTCAGAAAGCAGCAACTTATCATTCAATAAAACAGTAAAAGCAGTGTTTATCTACTAACATTCAGACAATGCAATGACCACACACATTATGTTCATTGATTGACTGACGTGTAAATTGGAGATTTTGCTCCCTGATTCACCTTGTCACAAGGCGACATTGAACGCTCCCGCAAATGGAACATCCCTTGAAAAAGTGATGCCTAATGCTAATATTCTAAGTCGTTAGGCACATTAAAAAAAAACGACAGATAATTAACAAATATAGCATCTAATCAATTTATATTCTTAAATTGAATACAAAAATAAAAACACAGAATGAAAGACAAAGCATGCCAAAAGAGCTGTTAGTGGAGTTATTGTAATTACAATGAAGAAGCAAGCACATTAAAAAGTGAAAGGAATGAATGTTCTGTTTAAATATTAAAACCTATTTATGAAATCTATTTTTATTGGATTATTTCTATGTTGTACTGCTTTTATCCAGGCTCAAAATAATGCAATTCAGAATGCATTGAGGAATTCCGATTACGAATCGGCCATTAAACTCATTTCAAAGGAGAAAGAAACTCCCGAACTGGACTTTCTGAAGGCAAAGTGTTTCAAAAATATCGCGCGGTATGATGATGCCATCTCTCTGTTGGAAATACTTGTCAGGCAGGACATCAATAATATACAGGCAATTTATGAACTGGCGGATAGTTATCAGTTGAAAGGAAATTTCAGAAAAGCGAAACTTTACTGTTTTATGGCTCTGCAGTCGGATCCAACCAACCGGTTTGCCCAATTGAATTACCTGAACATCACATTTAAACTGAAAGAATGGAAGCAAACTGTTCAACAGGCTCATGCCATCCTCCAAAAAGATTCGATCCCGGCTTTGTATCCTGTTCTGGGTGATTGTTTTGTTCAACTGTCGAAAACCGATTCCGCCATTTATTATTACTGCAAAAACATGAAAAGCAACCCTGACGATTATTACACACTCAGCAAGCTTTCAAAAATATACCTGGTAAATGACAGATACAACGATCTGATTCATTCCACAAACCGGTTTATCCAATCCGACTCTTCCAACCAGGTCATCAATCAATACAACGGCATAGGGTACAGCATGAACAGAGAATACGACAAGGCCATTTACCGTCTGAACAAGCTGTTTCTACAGGGTGACAGTTCGTTCGTGACAAATTATTACCTGGGTTCATCTTATTTTTCAACCGGCGATTATATTAATGCGTACGAACGGTTGTCCGACGCATTCCGTATTGACTCCACAAACCAGAATCTGTATTATTTCCTTGGCAAATCGGCTATTTACAGCGGATACAAACAAAAGGGAATAAAAATTTTACTTAATGGTATAAACAAAATGACTCCAAAGGACTCTGTTTTGTTTAATTATTACATTAATATTTGCCATGGATATGGATCGATATTTAATAATCAGGATGAATTCAACAAAACAGAAGAAATAAAATACCAGAAATTGTGTTATAAATGTAATCCGGACTATAAACTGGCTTTGTATTATATTGCTGAAATTTATGATACTACACTTAAAAATCCGGAAGAAGCCATGAATTACTACCAACAGTTTCTGGCAACCCGTCCGAAAGTAAAAGCAAATGCGCCTAAAAATCCACCATCAGCCTCCTATTACACTGCTGTTGAAAACAGGATACTGGAAATAAAAGCAGAGCTGGAAAAAAAGAAAAAGAATAAATAACTAAAGACTCATCATAAAAAAGTAATTAAAAAAATGAATAATTAATAATATGATTATCCGCAAAAACTCCTAATGCTTTAAATAAATGATCATGATACTTTCATTAGGATGGAATTACCGTAATATAAATTAGAACATATTGCGAATAATCAAATTTTGAAATTAAAATACATAAATTCTCTGACTAATAATTCCGAAGGAATTGAATGTGATTAGCCATGTATGAAATGCATGGATGTTTATTGATGCAAATCACCAACCACGGAGTGGTTGAATAGCTAAATCAATTATTTCTGATCATATTCTATCCCATTATTCTTTATTAATTATTTCATTTATTCAATGTTTATTTCTTGTTATTCAACCCCTATCGGGGTTATGTTCCTGTAGATGTCATTTTTCCATGCATTGCATACATGGCTAATCACATTCAATTCCTTCGGATTTTGTATGAAGGATTTATATTAGGATACATTGCGGATAATCCTATTAATAATTAGCATGATACTGATATTTAAGCTTTTGTAGAATAACAAATAGATCATTAAATATTTTTGAATCCTAACAAATTGATATTATATCTTCAAATTTCATACTTTTAAAACAACTTTTTACTGTATCCTGTTTTAGTTGAATTTTTCATATGGTTTTTGGTGATTTATCGTAAAAGTTTTATCTTTGCAAACAATTCTTTGAGAACATTATACTCAAAATGTTCAAAGAGTCAGATCAGGTTTCGAACCTTTCAAATGGAGAATGCGACATTCCGGTTTATCGGAACTCTCCAGACCTTTCAAACCTTTCAAACTCTTCAAACGCGGAACTCGGAACGCAGAACACGGAACGCGGAATGTCTGTTCTGAACCATCAATCCTTCAATCCTTTTCTTCCCTTTAAATCCTTCTAACTAGATTCAATCCTATTCCAGTCTTGCTTTAACCTTGCTTCAACCTCCGGGGATGTATCAAGTCTCTATCATAGATGTTTCAACTCTCTATCAGGGATGTTTCATATTATATATTGATATGATACATCCCTGGTAAGGAGTACAAATAACTATAGTATGAATTTAAAGCGTTCCCGGAGGTTGAAGCAAGGCTCAAACAAGGTACGACTTACCCTGGAAGGATGAATTTAAATGGAATGTGGTTTTAGGGGATTTGAAAATCAGGGGTAGCAAACTTTGGCGGAATTTTCTGAAATTTAATGCGAGAATCACTTATAAGCAAGAAGATTTTGTCGAAGAATTGAACTTACAAATGTAAAATAAAAATTGAGAAATATAAAAATCATTGTGTTAAATAAAATTCAAGATTAAGCATATTCAATTAGCTGCATTTATGTCGATTCCAGTCATTAGTAAATAAACTATCAAAACCTGAGTGAAAATTTCTTTATTCCTGCTTTTATATTTTACTAAAATAAAATATAATTGTACATTTGCTATTTCTTTGAAAACAGTCAGGAATTATCCTGTTTTAGTTCTGAAAATTAAATATGTAATACATAAATTCTCCTTGATGAAAAACATTCAATTCCTCAAAAGTTCTTTTTTAAACCCTTCTGTTTTATTTCTTTCAGTACTCGCCTTATCATTCACTGCCGGTGTACATGCTTCAATTTTAAAAAACAATCTACTCACGGTTGACATTCAAAGCAACCAGATGCTTTCAACCGTTCCACAGGATACAGTGTATAGCTTTGTGGATAAGATGCCCGAATTTCCCGGAGGCGAAAAGGAAGTTATTAAATTTTTGAGCAAAACCATGCTTTATCCTGAGGAAGCACAAAAGAAAGGCGATCACGGAAAAGTAATCGTACAATTTGTAATCACCAAAACAGGTAAGGTAGAAAAGGCAAAAGTGTTGAAAGGGGTATCCCCTGAACTGGACAATGAAGCCTTAAGGGTAATAGGACTGTTGCCAGACTGGAATCCGGGTGAATTAAACGGTGAAAAAGTGAACGTATACCGTATTATCCCTATTCTTTTTCAGAACGTATCACCCGAAGATGCCTGGGAAGTTACTGATAAGACAATGGTATTGATCGATAATGTAAAAATGCCTGTAAGTTTTAATCCGGCAATTTTAAACTTCGACAAGTTTGCTTCGGTCGTCGTACTTAAACCTTTTCCTGAAACTGAAAAATCAAAATTAATGTCCAAATATGGTAAGGCTGCCGAAAACGGCGTATTATTACTTACAAGCAATAAGTCGGATATAAAATATTCCTTACCTGACTCAACCCTCAATACAATCAAAAAGAATAGTGCAGGTTGTAAAGAGGATGCAACTTTACCCCTATTTCCGGGAGGAGATGAAAAACTTTTGTCGTATATTGAAGATAGCATACAATATCCTTTTGTTGCAAGACGTACAAAAACAGAGGGAAAAGTCCTCATTCAATTCATGGTTGATACTAACGGCAAAGTGAGCAATGCAACAGTTGTCAGGGCAGTTGATTATTTTTTAAATAAAGAAGCGGTCCGGGTAGTTAATTCGCTGCCTGCCTGGACGCCCGGAGCACAATGTGGTACAAAAATAAACTTCATTATTACTGTGCCTGTTGTTTTTAAATTGGATCTTCCGAAGACTGAAAAAAGCGAATGGGTCAGGAATAAAAAAACCATTGTTCTGTTGGATGGCGTTCGCTTGCCTGATACATTTCAACTTGAATGGCTACAGTATGAAAACCTTGCTTCCTATCAGGTACTACAACCGACTTCCAAAGAAATTACCAAGAAACTAAAGAGCCAGTATGGCCACGATGCAGAATATGGGGTGATCGTCATCACGAGCCATAAATAGGAATTTACTTAAGATAAATTTAAGCAGGAATGAAAACACTTTTATTCCTGCTTTTTTTGTAAGAAATTAAGTTAAATAGCAAAGAAATTGTTTTATCTTTGTAAACTCATTTAATGATATTTTTGCAAATTAAACTATCTGTATTTTGTAGTAAACTCCTGCGGAAAATAGCCTGATAGTATGTCATTTCCCCCAGGTTCCAGGATACGCAGAGAGTTATTCACAGTTTTCTCATATTGAAAAATGTATATTGGTTTATATCATTTTTCACCAAAACATTAAAGTGTTTAATTTTTAATTCAACGTTTAATAACTATTCCAAAATACTTTAAAATCAACATAATGAATTTACAAAAAGCTTCGAAAGCAGCATTCCTTAAATTATCAATCATCATTCCTGTAACTATGTTGTTCATTCTTTCAGTCAATTTTCAAGTTCTGGCCGGTTCAGCTAAAAATGGATTAAAAATAAATAATTTAGACCAGGGTTCTACTGAAAGAGTAACAACAACCATCGATCCTAATATGATGAAGCCGGTACTCGTTGTAGATGGAAAGATAATGCTTTCCGATTTTGACATTAAAATTATCAATAAAAACAGCATTCAATCCTTTGTAATTCTAACGACAGATGACAGTAACACGAATGAAGAGCTAACTGCTAAATACGGACAAAATGCAAAGTATGGAGTAATTATGGTTACCAGTAGAAAAAACGATTCACTACCATATATCAAAGCACAGCAAAATACAGACTCAATCTGCTCTAAAACTTATACTGTTATTGAAATGTTGCCCCTATTCCCGGGCGGTCAACAGAAATTGAATGAATTTATTAACAGTAATCTCAAATATCCTGAAGGTTCAAAGCAAAATAAAATACAAGGAAAGGTTATTGTCAGTTTTGTTGTGACAAGTACCGGAACTGTTGAGCATAGCAAAGTAACCAGAAGTCTTGATCCGGAATGTGATAAAGAAGCATTACGTGTAGTCAATTCAATTCCTTTCTTTATTCCCGGCAGACAGAACGGAGTAAATGCTTGTGTAAATTACACTATCCCTGTAACATTCAAAATCGCACCACCCTACGATCCTGAAACTATGCCAGTATTGATTTTAGATGGGAAAGCATTACCGAAAGGATTTGATACCAAGAGACTGAATAAAGACAGCATTCAATCAGTCTTTGTTATTAAACCTGATACAAAGGAAAAAAGTGTAGAATTAATTGCAAAATACGGGGACAATGCAAAGAATGGAGTCATCCTGATAACCAGTAAAAAAAGCAATCTTCCAACATCAGAAATAACAAATCAGAATACTGATTCATACGGAAATAAAATTTATACAGTTGTAGAATTAATGCCACGATTTCCAGGTGGAGTTGACAAAATGAAAGATTTCATTAGAAAGAATCTTAAATTTCCTGAAACTGCCAGAAAAAATAACATTAAAGGCAAAGTGCTTGTCAGATTTGCTGTAAACATTGTAGGTAAAGTAGAGAAATGTACATTAATCAGAAGTCTTGATCCTGAATGTGATAAAGAAGCATTACGCGTTATAAATTCATTGCCTGTGTTTATTCCAGGGAATCAAAACGGTAATGATGTAGCTGTATGGTATACCTACCCAATAACTTTTGAATAATAATGAACAGTGAAATAAAACCTATTAGTATAAATAATCTATTTTAATGCTTAAGGACTAAAGATAAAAAAACCATTTTGCATGTCGTTTGTTATTCATTATCCGGACAGAATAGGGTTCGGGAAATGTTTAACTAAATAAAAAGTCTCATGACAGAAGATCCTATCATTTGCGATTGTAACGATGTACACAGATCAATATCGAAAATGTAATCAGAGGAAAAGGATTAAATACAATCAAACAGATAAATAACGAAATCTATTCTGGAAAGTCCTGCGGAAAATGCTTCGATGATGTCCGAGAAGTACTAATAGAAGTTAAAGGGAATTAATAGCAGGAAAAGAGGAAGACATAAGTTTTCCTCTTTTTTTAGTATGTTGAATAGTAAGTTGAAAAAGAATGCATCAGATCATATTCCAAAATAAACATCTTAATTGACAATTCATGATTCAAAAAGCATTATTTTTGTGTGGAAATGCGTTACACGTTCCGTGTTCTGTTTTCCGCGTTACATGTTCCGAGTTCTGTGTTCCGCGTTCAGTGTTGAAATTTGGGATTCCTGAAAGTTAGTGTCTTGTTATTCCCGAAAACGGAACGTCATTTTGTTCAGTTAGTTGATTAGTTGTCTAACTAATGCTGTCACATATAAATTTTAAATTATAAATAACTATTGTGTCCTACTGTGCCTAATGTGGTTAGTATTATCCCTATGCAAAAATACCTCGACATACTTAAACAATACTGGGGCTACGATCATTTCCGGTCGCTGCAGGGTGATATTATCCGCAGCATAGCTTCCGGGAATGACACTTTAGGTCTTATGCCCACAGGTGGTGGTAAGTCGTTAACCTTTCAGGTACCGACAATGGCCATGGAAGGGATCTGCATTGTAGTGACTCCACTGATTGCACTGATGAAAGATCAGGTAGAGAATCTTAAAAAGAGAGGGATTGCAGCAGCTGCTATTTATTCGGGTATGCCCTACGATAAAATCATGATGACGCTTGACAATTCTGTTTTTGGCGCCTATAAATTCCTGTACATTTCCCCCGAACGGCTCGCAACACCGGTTTTTATTGAAAAGATAAAGCAAACTACCGTTTGTATGATTGCTGTCGATGAATCGCATTGTATTTCGCAATGGGGCTATGATTTTCGTCCGTCCTACCTGCGCATTGCCGATATCAGGGAAATCCTGCCTGATGTTCCTGTATTAGCCCTTACCGCAACCGCAACCCCTGAGGTGGTGAAAGACATACAGAAGCAATTGTTATTTAAAAAGCCGAATGTATTCAGGAAAAGTTTTAACCGACAAAACCTGGCCTATGTAGTCCGGACAGGAGAAAATAAAGACGAGAATTTACTTAAAATATTAAATAGCGTACCCGGCACATCGGTGGTCTATGTCCGCAACCGCAAGAAGACAAAAGAAGTTGCCGATTTTCTGAATCAGAATGGCATTACGGCAGAGAACTTCCATGCAGGATTAAAAAACGAAACAAAAGATGCCAGACAATCCGGATGGATGTCGGGTGAAACACGTGTAATTGTTTCAACAAATGCTTTCGGGATGGGCATTGATAAAGCGGAAGTCCGTACGGTTATTCATATGGACCTTCCCGATTCACTGGAAGCCTATTTCCAGGAAGCTGGCCGGGCGGGACGGGATGAACAAAAGGCATATGCAGTGTTACTCTATAACAAAAGTGATGCTACCAAAATGAAAAAACGGGTCTCAGATACTTTTCCCGGAAAAGAAATGGTGATTAAAGTATACGAGGCACTGGGAAATTATTTACAACTTGGTGTCGGTTCAGGCCTTGATGCAGTCTTCGCCTTCGACCTTGCCGATTTTTGCATCAAGTTCAGGTTACCCATTCTTATCTCCTATAATTGCCTGAAAATACTTCAACAGGCAGGCTATATTGAATTGACCGACGAACAGGACAGTTCGTCAAGAGTACTCTTTACTGTTGGGAAGGACGATTTATATAAATTAAAAAGCAATACCGAACAGGATAAACTCATTCACATCCTGCTTCGATCCTACACAGGGTTGTTTACAGACCTGGCTTCTATTGACGAGGAGACAATAGCTAAAAGACTTGCCTGGTCGCGAGATAAAGTGTACGACCAGTTGGTTGAATTATCAAAAGAACGTATTATACACTATATACCCCGAAAGAAAACTCCTTTTCTTACTTTCACCCGTGAACGTGAAGCCGTTGAACGTGTCGTACTGGGTAAGGAAGCTTATGACGACCGCCGCGACCGCTATATATCCCGTGTAAAAGGGGTACTCGATTATGCTCAGGAAGAGAATATTTGTCGAAGCCAAATGTTACTTTCGTATTTCGGAGAAAAGGATACGAATCCTTGCGGTTGTTGTGACACTTGCCTGAGGAAGAGAGACAAAAAGATGACAACTGACGAATTCGAATCAATCCGTCGATCTATTGAACAGGCTTTGACAATTGAGTCTTTATCAGTCAATTCGCTGGTCAAAAAACTGGATATAAAAGAACAGAAGGTACTTCAGGTCATACGATTTATGTTGGATAACGGTATGATAGAGGAAAATGAGATCATGCACCTGAAGTTAAAATAGCATAGTGAACCCTTTAACTAAAGGTTTTTTAATATAAAAAATTAAATACATGTCTCATTTTATGTATTTATTTAAAATAAATAAGATCTTCTTGTTTTTGTAATAAATAATGTAATATTTCAATCCTTTTGATTCAGATATTTTTAAAAAGAAAACGTATCTTTGAACCCGAAAATAAAAATAAGAATAAATTAATGGACAAAAATAATAAATTGAATTATTTTCAATGGAGATTAGGCGATCGATATGATGGTTGGAGGTTACGAAATGTCGATCCCATGTTTTCGGTTGCACCATTTATTCTTAAATCGCGTGTTGATTCCCAGGTACTTTTTGAGATTAAAGTGCCAATTGACAATATTGAATCGTTTATCCGAATCCATAAAGAGGATATTCCTGATTTATCGATTATGCATGTGGTCATGGCATCGTTAGTAAGGCTTATGTCACAACGCCCCAACCTGAACAGGTTTGTAATTTGGCATAAAATATTCGCCCGGAATCATGTAAACTTTTCAATTGCCATTAAACGTTCGATGTCCGACATTGGAGAAGAAACAATTATAAAACCTTATTTTTTACCAACAGATACTTTACAGGATATTGTTCGTAAAACAACTATTGAAGTAACAAACACATTGAAAGAAAGTCATGATAATTCAACGGATAACCTGTCAAAGATCTTTGGATATTTACCTGATTTTTTGTTACGTAGTGTTGTTTTTTTATTTACTCAATTTGACAAAGTTGGTTTGATGCCACAAGCATTTAATCAGGCCAGTCCCTTTCATACCAGCTTTTTTCTCACCAATCTGGGCTCAATTGGCATTGAATCAATATACCATCACTTGTACAATTTCGGAACCTGCAGTATGTTTGTAGCCATGGGGAAAAAGACGAAGGAGAATGTGTTTGAAAAGAATGGGGAAGTTAAAATACAAAAAAGTATACTTTTGAAATTTGTGCTTGACGAACGGATTTGTGACGGTTTCTATTATGCCAGATCCATGCGGTTGCTCGAAAAGATACTATCTGAGCCTGATGAATTATTAATGCCACCAAAAGAAGTATTGATTGACGAAGGTGTTCAGAAAAAGAAGAACTGATTTGTGGAATGCCAACGAATAAAAGCCGGATTGAATTTTAAAAATTTCAATCCGGCTTTTATCAATCTCCCTATTAAATCTTTTTAAACAAATCGGGATATTTTTTCTTCCAGGCTAACACGAAAATGCCAAGAGCATACAATCCCACATTAAAAATTCCGATTGAGAAGATTCCAACTGAAAAGATTCCGGCAGAAAAGATTCCAACAGCAAATTCCCCTGAGGCAAAAATGCCCATCGCATATTGACCGGAAGCAAAATAATTAAGACTGTAAGTCCCGGAACTAAAGAGTCCGCCATAAATGGCATTTAAAACTACTCCGACTATCAGCAGAGCAACACCAATTAAAAAAATCCATTGTTTTTTCATTTGTAACTGTTTTTAGAGTTTATAAAATAAATTTGCATTCGCTTAAAATACGCTGCAAACATACTAGATAGTATTTAAACTTAAAAACAATCGGGATAGATGGGAGTAAATTGTGATGAAATGCTTCCGGGAGTGATGAAATGCATATTTTTTGTGATGAAAATCAGGACAATTACCCGTTTAGAATATCTAACAGATTTTTTGAATAATTTCTGGAAACAGGTATTTCCTCCAACGTATCTTTTAAAATAAGACGTAGACCTTGTGAATTGCCCTTTACGCGTATTATTTTATCCTTATTGACCAGAAATGCCCTGTGACATTTGATAATGGATGGAGATTTCTTAACCTGTTCTTCAATTTGTTTCAGTGTATTTCGTAGGAGCACATTCCTGGGTTCATTATTTACTAAATAGAATACCTGTACATAATTACCTGTAGATGCAAGATAAATAAAATCGGACAGGTTTATTTCCAGTTTGTCTTTATTATTCTCTGCCATGATTCGAACCTTTTCATCCGGTAAAAGCAACTCTTTTGAAAGTAAGTCAGTATTCATTTCACCGGCTAACTTCAGGTTCTTCGACAGTAAAGAATTTTGATGAAGAATGGTAATGATAAGTATGGGTATGATCCCAACTACCAAAGTGTAAAACTGGAAGGTCAGAAATGCATCCAACCCGTTAGAAAACCTGAGAAAAGGTGATGAATAAATAAAATTGCCCAATCCGATAGAGAAAAGGATCCAGACTTGCCAGATCATCTGTTTAAATACAGTCCACTTCCGGGATATAAACCATTCATCAAGGAAAAGAGGAAAAAGAAACAAGTCGATGAGTAAAACGATAAAGGTAACAATCCCATATCCGGCTTCAAAAAAAGGCTTGAATTCGCCTTTGAAATTTGAAATACCGAAAGGTTGGAAAATCAATATAAACAACGAAACAAATAAGCTTATTGAAATAATGATCCTCCACCGGTTTTCAAAAAGCGGATAAGACTGCCGGATGTATTCTTTTATCATACAAAAGATCTTTATTGTTGAATATTATTCAATGAAATTGTTTTATTCATTTGGGTAAGTAATTGTATTTTCCGAATTCACATTCAATTAGTATCCTCTTAATTCCAGTTGTTCACTATCAATCATAGTAACCGGTTTGCCCATCTTTTTCTGAATGATTTTAAAATGATGCTGATCTTCAGGAGAGACAAAAGATAAAGCTTCACCCGAAGATTCTGCCCTTCCGGTACGTCCTATACGGTGAATATAATCTTTTGGTGAACGTGGTAATTCGTAATTGATCACAAAAGGTAAAAACTGAATATCAATACCTCTTGATATTAAATCGGTTGCTACCAACACACATAGTTCACCCGATTTAAATTTACCCAATGCTTCGTTACGGGCTCCCTGACTCTTTTTGCTATGGATGGCAGAAGCATTGATTCCGTTTTTACGAAGTTTATCAGCCACATTATCAGCCTTATATACTGAAGATGTGAAAACAAGTACCTGTTTCATGTTCTTGCTTTTAATCAGATACCGCAACAAAGGACCTTTCTTTTCTTCAGTAACAAAATACCCTAACTGTTGAATTTTTTCAAAATAGTCTTCTTCCTCTTCCGTTTTAATGATCAGGGGGTTGCGTAAAATAATCTGGTTGATATTGGTAATATCGTCGTTTAATGTAGCCGAAAATAATAAATTCTGACGTTTGCGGGGCAAGAGCTTAAATATCCGGTTCATTTCTTCACGGAAACCAAGATTAAGCATTTTATCGGCTTCATCCAGTACCAATGTTTCAATATCGGATAGATATACAGCTTTCGATTCGACTAATTCCAACAATCTGCCGGGAGTAGCAACAAGGATATTCACTCCCTGCAAGCCCATCATTTGGGGATTGATTGATACGCCTCCGAAAACAGCCATTGTTTTAATCCTTTCCGGAAGACCTGAACTAAAAAGTAGAAATACTTCACTTACCTGAATCGCCAGTTCGCGAGTTGGCACTAAAACCAACACATTGACATGTCTGTTTTTAGTCACTGTATTTCCATGCAGGTTCATTAGGATAGGTAAAACATAACTGACTGTTTTACCGGAGCCAGTCCTGGCAATGCCCATAATATCTCTCCTTTTCAGAATGGCAGGTATGGCCTCCAGTTGTATTGGATACGGTTGTGTATAATTTTTTTCAGCAATTTTTTTTAATAAAGCAGGAGATAAACCTAAAGAAGAAAAAGGCATAATAATCTATTTAGTTGAAGTTATAAGTAATTATAAATTAATAATTAAAAATTAATAATTGCCATGGTACTGAAATTTAAGCTTTTGCAGATTGACAAATAAATCATTTGACTATCTATGATCACTTTTATTAATTTGAGGACATAAAGATACTTGAAATTAATACAGTATTGGTAAATCAGGTATAACAATAACGATAAACTTTCCGAAACTCTTTAGGTTTTTATGCTAGGTACATGACAAAAAAACAAATAACAACAAAATTAATTCATATAGAACAACATACAATATAAAGAATAACCACATAAGAAACAAAAGAATCACAAAAGCAATTGCATTTTACAATAATTGACACGTAAATTAAAATAATAAATGCGTTTTAAGCTATATTAAAACCGAAGGTTCTTTTGTGTGCTTAATATTGACTTTGTTTGAATTTAAACTTAACTTTTGTGATTCTTTTGTGACTTTTGTGGTGAAGTCTTGATTTAATATATTTATTTTGTGACTGTTAGTAATTATATTGTTTTTTGTCATGGACTAAAGTTTTTATGATAAAGAATAAATGAAGAAAAGGTTATTTTTATCTTATTTCCTTTCCAAAAGGAGTCAATGCCAGACCGGCCAGTTTAAAATGTTGCTTTGCAAACGGAATGCCAATAATGGTAATAGCAAATAAAACACCGAAAAACAAATGGGTCAGACTAATCCAAAAGCCGCCAATAAATAGCCATATCAGGTTCATGATGGTGGATAAACAGCCCATATTCCCTTGTTTAAGACGGATCTCGGTGC
>Ga0302265_1000232_pt1 | contig 39263 bp, 61 predicted proteins | sample III_Bog_E1_1_FD_194556 | JGI IMG/M metagenome (GOLD analysis project Ga0302265, IMG submission 194556) | Peat permafrost microbial communities from Stordalen Mire near Abisko, Sweden - III_Bog_E1_1 | ecosystem: Environmental > Terrestrial > Soil > Wetlands > Peat | place: Sweden: Abisko...
CAGAGTTACCACCGGCCGCAAGCTGGGAAGAGTCACCACTGGCCGCAAGCTGGGCAGATTCACCACTGGCCGCAAGCTTGGCAGAGTCACCACTGGCCGCAAGCTTGGCAAAGTTACCACTGGCCGCAAGCTTGGTAAAGTCACCACTGGCCGCAAGCTGGGTAAAGTCACCACTGGCCGCAAGCTGGGCAGAGTTACCACCGGCCGCAAGCTGGGCAGAGTCACCACTGGCCGCAAGCTGGGCAGATTCACCACTGGCTTCTTCTTTGTTATTACAAGATTCCCAAAGGAAGTCGAAGGAGGCTTTAATATAGGCCCTAAGATCTAACTTGGCTCCGATCTTAATTCTATTTGTGACGACCTTACTATCATCAGGATGGGTTTGTGTTTCTCCGAGGGACTCTACTTCATGAAAGTTTGAGTCTATAAGATCGTAGTAGCCGAGACAGTCGAGAGGATTCGTGCAGAAATGAAATCCAGTAACACAAATCTTTATCGCTTCTTTAATCTCATACTCCTTACCTTCTTCGTAGGTAAATTCTTTACAAGTCATATCCTTGTTAAACGCCTTGTATCCTTTGATGACAGGATATTCTTTCTTCGGTGATTTCTTAGCGGGCATTGTAGTCAATAATTATTTTGGGATAGATGATGTTTGAGAGGATGACTTTGAACAGGGGGGCTATTTCAGAGATATCATAACCAGCAATTCCTAATCCAACGGGAGTGAGGTAGAAGGTTAATTCAGGATGATGTATAGCGTAACGATAGAAGTTATCTCGGTATGTCTCAAGCCCAAATACCTTACCTAATTTAATAGGGACCTTCCGATGATTTTCGTCGAGAGTTGGAAAAGCGTAAGACCTTCCCTGTATCCCTTCTGGCTTACCCTCTATTGCTCCAAATAGCTCAACCGCTGTCCTAGCTGCCCCTCCGGCATGATTTCCGGCCAAGTTTGAGCCAAAAACGAATACCCCTCCTGGTGGTAGATCGGTAATGTGTTCTGGGGTGTAATTCATTGGGGGTTGGTTAGGGTTGGTTGGGGGGGTTCGTACATTTTGCAAGGTTATACCACCTCCTTTGCACCTATCTTATGAGCAAGGGAGGTAGATACACAACCTACTGGAATCACGAGGACCTTGGGAAAGGTCATCTTTTCAAAATCAACGCAATCATCGTCGTCAGTAATAACAATACTTACATCAGATCCGTTTCTAATAATATCATCAACGACTGCCTGGTAATTTGTCCCACCATTACCAAAACCTGGGTCCTGGTGCAAAAGTACGTTGTTGAAATAGATGATATCTTTTTCAATCTTCCCTCGATACTTTCGGATAACCTCTAATAGTTTTTTGGTAGCTAGAGACGTTTTGTCTGGGTTAAAGCTTCCCGACCGATCCACATAGAGGGTGAACTTAGCCGCTTTTTTTTTGGAAATCATACCTTTAAGGAGAAAATCTCCCTCAGCTCTACTTGGTCTGCGGTAGCTACTCACTCTTACGATCTTATTTCTTCCAAAGATACGATCTAGCTCAGAGGCAAGAGAAGGCTTTGGAGGCTTAAATCCAACAATAGTTTCGTGCAGCTGCTTAGCAGACCTCACTTTATCGGACTTTTTCTTTTCCTCTTTTGCCTTTTCCTTTGCTTGTTTAACGATATCCCCTATATCTTGCTTACTCTTTCCTTCTTTTTCTACAGTGACTCCCTCACCGTCGAACTGGTTTCCCGAAGCGTCAAAGCTTATGCTTTTAACCTTAAAGTCTTTCAAGAGTTCATTATAAAAATCCTCTGCATACTCTCCCTTTAAGCCTTTGAGGGAATCCTCGGTAATACCTCCAGCAAGCATGGAGCGGGGTTTTTTTATGTGGTAGTTGTTCTCTTTGGTGTAGATATACTTTGCTATCTCCAGGTCGGCAGCGATATTCCATAGTAATCTGTTGATCTTCCGGTCTTTTTCTAGAATACCAAGCCTAACCTGGTGCTGTAGCCAAATGTGAGACATTTCATGAAGGCGGGCGGTCTCAAGCTCTTCTCCTGACAAGACCCATGAAAGGTATATTGCTGAGAAGTCAGTATAGGCTATAGCTGGATCTCTACCATTAAATCTAACCTCGTTAATTTCCTTCATAATAGGTGCTTATATCATCAAATAAGGGTAGCCGTTGCTGAAGCCATTGCTGTAGCCATAGCCGAAGCCATTGCCATTGCCGTAGCCATTAGGGAGGGTCATTTTCTCAAGATATTTTTTGCTATCGCTTTGGAGCCAATGGAGCGAGATATTTTCTGAGCCCCATCCCCGCTATCATTATTATCCCGAAGGATCATGAGTATTCCACTTGCCATATTGGGGGTGACAAGACCTTTCACTAGGTCCGTAACATCCTCCTTATAGTTCAGGCAGACATTCACTGCGGCATCAATACTACGGGGTGAAGTCATGCGCCAATCAAGTCCTTCACCGTTTGCTTCCAAGAAGGGTAGCTCCTGTATTTTTATTCGGTCTATGACTTCGTTAACGAAGGGGATTTCGCCGTACTTTTTTCGCATATAGTTAGACCAGGAATCAAAGTCAGGATTGAACGGTACTACCGAGAACCTATTAATCATAGGAAGACTTAGGCCATCGCCGCCGCCCCACTCAGGAGGATTAGCGGCGGCTACAATGTCAGTACCTTCGGGTATTCCAAAGTCTTTTGGGTGGGTGACTAAGGTTAGGAGTGTATCAGCCACTTCACGACGGGCTTTGTCTATTTCATCCAGAAAAAGGCACTTGGATCCGGTAGATCCTTGTAGTCTCTGGATATACGGAGGGATAGTTCTCTTTTCTAAGGCCCCTTCTCTGTATGGTATTCCTGCTATATCCTCTTCTGTTTGGGAGGAAAGGAGCAAAACTTCACAGTGATCGTACTTTTGTCTAATCTTCGCAGTCTTGCCTACACCTGGGGCTCCTACATATAAAATTGGGATGCTCATAAGGTTATATCATCGAATAAGGGTAGCTGCCATTGCCGTCACCGTAGCCATTGCCGTAGCCGTCACCGTAGCCATAGCCATAGCCGTCACCGTAGCCATAGCCATAGCCATAGCCATAGCCGTCGCCGGAGCCATAGCCGTAGCTATAGCCGTAGCCATTGCCGAAGCCGTTGCTGCCGTAGCCATTGCCGGAGCCATTGCCATTGCCGAAGCCGTCGCCATTACCGGAACCGAAGCCGTCGCCATTACCGGAGCCGTAGCTGCCGTAGCCATAGCCGAAGCCATTGACGGAGCCGTCACCGTAGCCATTAGGGAGGGTCATTTTCTCAACGTAGTTCCCTTAAAATCGTACAGGTTTACTGATGCTATGATTCCATAGCAAGCTGAGATAGGGAAGGTTTGTACGTCCGACGGGATAAACCGATCAAGCGTTACAGTAGCCCCTGATTCACCCCGAACAACGCCAGGCATACCTTTTCCTCCAGAGAATCCGCCGAACATTGAACACTGATCCATTGCGATATAGCCTTCCGGGGCTTGTACCTCGTTACCGAAGAAATAGAATCCACCAGCAATAATAAAGATTTTCCAGTTTTCCATAATAGTTAAGGTTATATCATCAAATAAGGGTAGCCGTTGCTGAAGCCATTGCTGTAGCCATAGCCGTAGCCGAAGCCGAAGCCATAGCCATTGCCGAAGCCGTTGCTGCCGTAGCCATAGCCGTAGCCATAGCCATTGCCATTGCCGGAGCCGTCACCGTAGCCATTACCGAAGCCGTCGCCGAAGCCATTGCCGTAGCCATAGCCGAAGCCATTACCGGAGCCGTAGCCGTCCATGAGGGTTGGGTTAGTCTTGCATTAGAGGATTACTTTCATCCCCTTCCATGATTTCCTCTACTGACTCCATATCAATCGTTTCCTCTTTGGTCTTCAGGGGATTAAAGGGGTCGAGCCCTTCATAGATCATGTCTAGGTTAAAGCCTTTCTTCTGGACCTCGGCCCAGGCGGTGGCAGCCTCGACTTCCAGTGACTCTTTGGGGTCGGGGATCATGCCGTACTCAGTACTCATGCCGTCACCGGTCTTGGCGACTACCAGGTCGTACTCACGGGGGTTGCCCCATTTCGAGTTACGGGATAATTCCGTGATAGCCTTCAGCAGGAACTTCTGGGTAATCTCAAGCACCTGGACGGATTTGGCGGCGTAGTTCCAGACCGGCAGCGCCCAGAACTCCTTGGGCATCTTCTTCTCGCCGCTCTCCTCGATGCGGATGTCGCCGATGTCGATCTGGTCGCCCTTGTGGAGGCGTACTGGCTTGTTCTGTATGCTCCAGTACTCGAGTCCAATGATCGGGGAGTCGAGGATACGGAAGCGGTTCTCGCCTTTTTGGAACTTCATATAGTGGCCGTCGGACGAGGTAACTTCATAGTCCGGGGGGAGGAATGTGCTTGCCATAAAAATATGCGTTATATGCTGGTAATTTCGGATAGGAGAGAGGGCAAAAGAGTTATTGTGAGATAGGCTTTGAGCTTATGGGTTGGTTTTTTGGTAATGGTTAGAAAGCTCTCCGATTTCTACAATAGTATCAAGCATATACTTAAACTCCTTCATCACATCTTCTGAGGTTGGCTTATGGCCAAACTCCTTCACAATTTGATCGAGCTTGTCGGCGAGTTGGAGGGAGGTCATTTCACCTCCCTTCTCGTCTCCTGGATTCGGTTATAGAGGTCGGCTACCAGAGCCATCTTCTCAAGGAACTCCGGCATCTCCTTGGGCATGGAGTAGCGGTCGTGGATCAGGAGGGTGAGGCCCTCAGTTATCAGGTCGTAGTCTAGGTTGGTCATGCTATTTGTCTAAGAGCCAAAATAATTCACCTTCACATTCATTTTCTTTCATAAGCCGTTCCTCTTCGGCGTTGAACTCTATGACGTTGTAGGTTGAGATCTTACTATTGGTTACCGCCATTCTTAAAGGGCCTCCTAGAGACTCCTGTAGCCCGTTATAACTAGATATGATTTGTTTTATTGCGTTCATGATTCCTCCCAGTACCCGTCGGCGAACCGGTGGCCCTCGCCGTCGTCCTGCGTCTGGTCAACCCAGACGAAGCTTCGTCCATCCTCTAGATCCATATTCATAGGGTCCTCGTAGGTGATAAGGGAGCCATCGTAATACTCCCCGGAATCATCGGCGAGTTCCATAGTCTTCCATACGCCAAATGCTGTGGTGTCCATAAGGATTAGAATTCGCTGGTAAAAATGGGGGACTTCTTGTAGGGCTCGGCGTAGCGAGAGGCTACAGCCTTTTGATACTGCCAATCTTCAAATGCTTCCTCGGCTTCCAACTCCATGATCTGCTTGTATTCATCCTCGACAGCGATACTTTCCATAGCTTGCAGCATTTCGGTTTCCTCATCAAGGCTTGAGGCCGGGGTGAGGGTGAGGTACTCAAACGGCTGCTCAACATCGACGACTGACTGAAACTGTCCAATGCTCATCCCATAAAAAATGTGGTTCATACTGTGCCTTTCGGTTAGTTATATAAGGCTTGCAGCCCCCACCAAGATCCAAGGGGCCTGATGGTTGGTGGGGATTGCCAGCCTTAGCTGGTGGAGTTGTCAAGGATCTTCGCTTTCAATAAATTAACTATAAGCTCATTCGGATACCTTGTCAAGTGGTGCAACAGTTCGTAGGAATAGGCTATAGAACTATATAATCATAGCCCCTTGTTTTGTGGTGCATCACAGGGTATACTGTGGCCTATATGGAACGCAACAAACAGTATTATATTACCTCCTGGAAGGCTCAACTTGATGCAGAGCCTACCAAAGTCGGAGCTATGACAGAGGGAGCTTGGTACGTTTCATGGCTTGGATTACTTTCCAGGTTGTACTGTAATAATTGTATAACTTACGCTGAATATGAGACAGAAATATATTGAGCTGCTTAATGACATTGATAGCGGAGAGCTTATAAACACTGACAAGGTGGCAGATTTGCTTGGGGTAAAAAGAATCACCGTGCAGCGGTTATACAAACGGGGTGATCTTCCTGGCCGCAAGCCCCTGGCTGGTGGATGGATACTATTTGATCGGGAGGATGTAGAGAAGCTCTTAAAAAGGCCCTAGGTTCTTGCGTAGGTGGGGCAAAATGGAGCAAAATGGAGAAAGACAGTAAATTTGTACCTCTATGGCCGAATCGAACATTACATTTGAAAGTAAGAGCGTGGCCTTTAAGACCAACGCCGCTTGGATTATTTTGATTGTGATCGTCTTTGCCTTTAATACATTTTGGCCAGATATTGCCGGAACTTGGTTTTGGGACTTTTTTCATTTTATGCACCAATCACTTATAACTCATATCCGATGACCTTTGGACATGTTACCCTCTTTGACATTGTGGTCAATTCCATAGAAATAATTGGTATGGTATGGGTCTCCTATAAGCAGGACCGGATGCTAGACCAGATAGAGCAGTTACTTAAAAAAGAAGACCAAGAACTTAAACAACTAACTGATATACGTGGCTAGATTACCGAAAAAGAAAACCTGGGAATACTACATGAACCAGCTTGGTATATTCATGGCCTTATTCTTTATTTTGTTTGTGATTTGGATAAACTTTGGCCCCCCGGCTAATTAATATGAATCACGGCATACTTAAGTCGCTCAGGAAAAGTTTTACCCCTTTTGGTCTGGAAATAGTATCCGGAGATCATTGTAAAGTTGTGAATAGCAGTGGCCGTATTATTTATCATTTTGGAGGAAGTCCATCCGATATTAATTTTGCCAGGCAGATGATTCGTGACTTGGTAAGGAGTGGCGATTTACCAAAAAAAGCTAAGAGGATAAAAATATAGGTATACCAAATAGACCCCCGCGTTCTGGAGGGTCTATTTTGTGCTAATTTCGTAGATGAAAGAACTACGATGGCCATCTAAGGGATAGGCATTCAAAGCAAGAACTTCAAGACCTTGGTTGGAAGTATGTACTCAGCGTATTCCTTTAAGCGAAGGGGTGTCAATAGGGAACCAAAAAACCGCTCGGCTTTCGCTCGCAGCGGTAATTTGGAACAGGATCAACATCTAAGGAAGGACGTTTCCATACCATATTACCAGAGTAGACACTTGACGTCAAGTGAATTACCATACATAATTACTTTAATCCTAACAGGATTATTCAATATCTAAGTCCCCACAAGGGAAGAAAGGCGTTTTTTATGCGAAGAATGGTAAATACAAAGATAACGGAGAAGGATTCCTTTTTGGATATGCCTCCTACGGCAAGACTTCTCTATTATGATTTATTAGTTCGTGCTGATGATGATGGATTTATTACTCCTTATCATGTTATACGAATGACAGGGGCTTCTGCTGATGATTTGAAGATACTTATTGCCAAACAATTTTTATACCAATGGAACGATGGAGTGATCGTTTTATTACATTGGCGCGAACATAATAATGTAAAAGCTGATCGTTACCAATCTTCAGAATATTCTCCACGACTTCGTCAGATAGCAAAATTATACGTTCTAGGAGCACGTGATAATGGTTCCAAAATGGTTCCAAAACGGTTCCAAAACGGTTCCATTCTGGTTCCGCAGGATAGGTTAGGTAAGGATAGGTTAGTAGAGGATACTAATACCCCCTTACCCCCTACGGTGGACGGGGTGGAAAATATTCAAGAAATGAAGAATCTTTGGAAAGATTTGGTAGGGACAACACTACGAAATCATGTTGAGGAAAACTTAAAGGCGTATACGTCACTTAAAAAAGATTTTACAGATCTAAATACATTACTTAAAGCAGTTAGAATGATTCGTGCCGATGTATACCAGCCGAGAAATTTACAGAATAAGCTTATAAACTACGTTGGTTTGAAGGAGAAGATTGAAGAGGTTGAAGCATTTATTCAGGTTAAAGTTGACCAGAAACATATTTCTAATTCTAAGATTTTGGAGGCATCATGACCAAGTACGTAACCTTATTTGACGGAACAGAACTATCTTTTCCTGATGAGTCTATGGCAGTTGTAGAAAAAGCAATGACTGATAAATTACCTATTCGGCTCCAAGGTAATTTAGTGAATGGATCTTCCATTGCTAAGATTAGTGAAATGACAAAGAATCCAGAGTACGGACCCCATATAGCGGCTCGCTCATCGTCAATTATGCAGTTAGCTGCAGGAGTATTTGAGGATAAACCTCAAGGTATGTCGGATGAAACACGGCGTAAGATCATGGACACGTTGCGGAAAACAGATGATACGGGAGTTTTGAAGAAGAAAGCGTATTTTGCCTCAAACCGTTTAGCGTACCTGCTGCATGACCCAAAAGGTAAGAAGTGGGGACTTTTGGAGTGGGAACGGTTCAACTCCGAGCATCCAGAGCCATGGGAAGAATATGAGAAGTTGATGGGGCATGAAGAAGCATATAGCGACTTACAGCAAAATCTCCCGGAAGATATTATTGCTTAGAATGGCTTATAAAGGGCTTGAAATATCGTAAAGGTTACATTGTCCAAGTTGTAACGAAACTCACGATTTTGACCCCTCTACGCAATAAACTAGGCCCTTGGCTAAGTGGGGGAGCAGGTGCATTTTTATAAGACGTGTGGGGTGTTGACTATTTTTGCTAATTAGCAAATTATGGAGCTATGACATGCGCCAACTGCGGAGCCACCACATCACGAGTTAAGATTTATTTGGGAAAGGAAACTTGTCATTCCTGTGCCGGATTTAGTGAGAGCGGCGGAGTGCGCACAGACGGGATTATGTCCCGGGAGCGAGTGAGAATGGACGCTGTGAAGTACGAGGGTGATGCGCTAAACCCTTGGGCATATTCCAAGTCTGAAAAGCACTTTGTACCAAACGAGGAGTTTGTGAAACGCCACGCCTCCAACGCCCACAACTTCTTTACGCCGGCAGACTTGGCCAAGAGCCACCCGAAACTTGCAGGAAAGTTAGGGAAGGGGAGAGAGCAGTATGCAGCGGCCGAGGGAGTGGGGGAGAGTGCTCCCGAACTTCAAAAAGTATTTACAGTAGCCTAAATTATCCGGTATGGATACGACAACCCAGAAGAACACTTTGGTAAACGATGATAATGAGGGCTTTGACGAGGTGATAATTTGACGCGCAAGTATACTACGATCTTCAACTTCATTCAAAAAATGGCGTAATGCCTAAGCACGCTACCTCAACCAGCTTCAAGAAGGGACAGCAGGCCGCTCTTGGAAACGACAAGACGGCCAAGCTTTCCACGCTCCTGGAGATAGCGCTTAAAAGTGCAAATACCCGCAAGGAATATGAGCAGGCAAGAACTCTAGGAGCGGCTATAGCTACCGATTTCGCCAACTCATACTGGCAGGCCAAGACCGTCCAGGATAAGAAGGCGGTATTCTCCGAGCTCATGGACCGCACTGAGGGCAAGGCGACCCAGCCCGTGCTGCACGGCGAGGATAACGACCATCCCTTCACTTCCATTTTTCTAAAGCCAGAAAAGCTTCCTGATGATCAAGATCACGGCGACTCCTGATATCCTGGCGAAGTACGACCGCGTCTGGATACCGCATCCCGGACCCCAGACAGAGTTACTACGGCGCAATGAGGATGAGATATTGTACGGCGGAGCCCGGGGCGGCGGCAAGTCCGACGGCGGCCGGGCCTGGATTACCGACCACGTGGACAATCCCCTGTATAGGGCTCTGGTAATACGAAAGAACGCCGGAGACCTTGCCGACTGGGTAGACAAGGCCCGGTATTGGTACGTCCCGATGGGGGCGGTTTTTGCGTATCAGCCGACAGTAATCACTTGGCCGAGCGGCGCAAAGATCATTACCGGCCACCTCAAGGACGCTGACGCTTATACTAAGTACCAGGGCCAGGAGTTCCAGCGAATGCTCATCGAGGAGCTGACGCAGATACCGGACAAGAAGCGCTATGTCCAGCTCATTGGATCCTGCCGCTCAACGGTTCCCGGCATTAGGCCTCAGGTTCTTAACACGGCCAATCCCGGCAACATCGGCCACCAATGGGTAAAGGAGCGCTTCATCGACCCGGCTGTTCCCGGGACGAGGTTCAAGGACGCCACCGGCCGCAGCTTCATCTTCATACCCTCGACCATCGATGACAACCCGACGCTGACGGAGAACGACCCGGGATACGTCCGCTACCTCGACAGCATCAAGGAGACCGACGAGAACCTGTGGAGGGCCTGGCGCTACGGCGACTGGTCCATCTTCGTGGGCCAGGTATTTGCCAAGTTCCGGCCCGACACGCACGTCCTGAACCGCTTGCCTGACGGCGTAAAGCTATCTGACTGCAAGAAGATCGTTGGCTTTGACTGGGGCTATAACGCCCCGGGAGCTGCTGTGTTCATCGCTGTAACGCCAAAGAACCGCTGGGGAGTCAAACACTACTACCAGTACCGGGAGCTCTACCTGACCAAGAATGACCCCGCCGAATGGGCGGCTCGCCTGGCCGAACTCAACGAGATTGACAACATCGACTGGATGGTGCTGCCGCACGACTGCTACAGCGAGGCTCAAGGCCATAAGAGCATCGAGAAGGTGTTCAAGGAATATATGCCTGGACTTAATTTTATCCGCGGAAAGACGCTAAGTAAGGGTGCCCGTCACCAGCGCGTAGCCATCATGCAGTGGTGTCTGAACGCCGACGATAATGAGCCTGAAGGTCCTCCACGCTTCCGGATGCTCTCACGCTGCACCGACATGATACGGACTCTACCTAACCTGGTATACGACGAGAACGACATCGAGGACATCGACTGCTTCGTAACGGGAACCATGATATCTACCCAATCCGGCGATATTCCAGTCGAGTTGGTCAAGACCGGCGATATGATACTCACGCCTGTCGGTCCTCGGAAGGTCATAGTGTGCGGTGAGCCAAAGGAGTCGCCTACCTGGACCGTCAAGTTGAGCAACGGAAGCGAGTTGCAGGGCACACCGAACCATAAGGTATTCGTTAAGGGAAATGGTCTTACTGAGTTGCGATCATGCCTATGTGATGATATACTAGAGACATGGAATACAACATATCTGACAAGCTTACCTCAGTTGAATACAGAGGTATTACCTACCGACGCTATCATGGACGGCGGTACTTCGAACCGAACGGAAGCTACCTTGCAAAGGGGTATACTTCGCTTCATCGCCAAGTCTACATCGACAACAATGGCCTTATACCGGAAGGCATGCACGTTCATCACAGGGACCACGATACGGGCAACAATGACCCTGATAACCTTGAGCTTGTTGAGAAGGGGAAGCATGCGCTACTACACTACCGCGAGCGAGTCCGCTCAGGGGAGCTCCCAGACCACCTGGACAAATGGCGCAAGAGTCCAGAAGGGAAGCGAACCCTCCGTGAGAATCTGGCTAAAGCTCGTGAGAGAAGCCCTGTCCGGCAACTATCGTGCGGTCATTGTGGACAGCATATTAAAACGCAGCACCAGACCAAGCGGTTCTGTTCAGAAGCATGCTCGCATGCCGCTCGGAATGCCGATCATGTCAGAAAATGTCCAATCTGCGGGAATGACTTCGTCTACAAAAACAAACGCAGTGGCCGCACCTGTTCGTATCGTTGCGGTTGGATCCTCAGAAAGACAGCCAGTCTACCGCCTACGGGTTGAGCAGGCCCACCTCTACTATGCAAACGGTATTCTCGTAACTAACACAGACGGGGAGGACCATCTCTTTGACGCGGCGAGTCTTGCGCTCATGACAGAGATATCGGATGCTCCTTCCGGCCGCGTCATCCAGACCAATGTATCCTCCTTATTTAAGCCCACAGAGACCTTTGGACTGTCCCGAGATGGCCTGGTCGTTCCGCGTGACGCCCTGGATGAGCTTAGAGAGAGCTTGCCAAACTACGGTAATTAGCATCATACTGGCACCATGGTAACTAATGACGAACATGAGCCGATTACGGTTCGACTGTCCTACAAACCCTGGGCCGAGCGTCGCCTTAGACCCTTCTACTGTGTGCGCTGCGGAAAGTGCGTCTGCGAGATCACTGGCGACGCCACCGAGATCATTCCCGGCGCTCCGAATGATGAGGAGATAGGGGAGCTCGACATTGCTCACCACGCCCGATGTGGGGGAAACATCCGTATAAGTCACGGCGTACACGTCCGTTGCACGGCAACTTACTATTTCAACTGATATGGAAATCCACGAGCTCACTAAAGAGGAATCTAGGCCCGTAACTACTGTTCCGGAGCTCTCTATCTCCCTGTCCGATTCTGAGCTCCTGGAGCTCATAAAGCGCAAGACCGACGAGTACAAAGCTTGGCTCACGGCCCACAAGATTGACCAGCGGGCTAAGATGAACGTCGAGTACTGGAAGGGCGTCCAGGAGACCAAACGCAAGCGCGGCATGCCTGATACCCTATACAAGAACAATATCCTGCACCGTGACCTGGCCACTCGCGTCCAGAATGCAACCAGTCGCATGCCGGACGTGGTGGTAATGAGTCCCCAGCAGGATGAGGACCCCAGCGTCAAAGAGGACACCAAAAAGATCGAGGAATGGCTGAAGATCCGTATTGACTCCGATGTGACCCGCCGCCTTGCCCAGTCCGCTGTGCGCGATAACCACCTCAAGTTCCGCGGCATCTGGAAGTATCGCTACGATAAAGCCCGTAAGGACGCCGTGATTGAGCGTCTACGTCCTGAGGACGTGGTGCTGGACTCCACCGCTCGCATCCCCGAGGATGGCTATACTGCCGACAATATGGAGTTCATCGGGGAGTGGATGGAAGAGTATACCTCTGTCGTGTTCAATATGTTCCCGGACAAGAAAGAAGAGTTGATGGCCGATCTTTCTAAAGAAGCTGCAGCCGGAGGAAAACCAGCGTCTTCAAAGATCCGGTTTCTGCAGGTTACAGCCCGCGTGTCTGGCAACGACGGAAGCCCTAAGCTCATACTCGTCAACTCCTACAAGGATATCCTACTTTCCAAGTCTCCTCATCCTTTTTGGGACGAGCGCGAGGGAAGCGACATTGAGTTTGGCTTGGTCCCCGAAGAAAAGCTCGACCCAGCTCTTGCTGCCGCGGTTCTGCCAAGCCTTGGCTTGGATGTTCCCCGCCACAAGCCCAAGCGCTTCAATCATTTCCCCTGGCCTCGCATGCCTTACAGCATATTCAGTGGCGAGAACCTTGGCGACGGCCCGATTGACGATACTACCGTGTTTGAGCAGTCCCTAAGCCTCCAGGACATCGTCAACCTGCGTGGAGACCAGATAAGCCAGACCAACGAATGGGCGGTTCCCAAACTGGTTATGGCGACGACCGCCATGACCGAGGCTAAGGCCTCTAAGATCTCCCGCGACCCGTCGGAGATCCCTATGGTCGAGTTGAAGGAAGGCCAGTCCATAGATGGAGTCGTCAAGGAGATCCAAGGCTCACCCGCAAGCGCTGCCCTCTACCAGGACCTCCAGCAGTCTATACAGGCTATTGATGCCCATTTCTCCACCTCAGCTGCTGTACGTGGTGAGGCTGTAGAGCCTGAATCAGGCGTATCAAAGCAGATTAGCCGTGAGGGAGACCTCTCAGCGTCTGATGACATAGCCCAGACCATGGTGCAGCGCTGCGTAGAGGAGGCCGCTAACTGGCTTGTGCAGCTGGCTAAGATCTACTTCGATGATGATAACCGCGCAAGTGCTCCAGGACCTGATAGATCGCTCATTTCTGCCTCAATTAACAACAAGCTCATCCCCGACAATATCCAGATTGTGGTCAAGGCTAACGCTGTGGACAAAATGACCCAGCGCAATATGGCCATGAACCTTGTGAACAGCAAGGGAATCGACCCGATGAGCCTGTACGAGGACCTGGAGTTTCCCAATCCTAAGGAGCGTACCCAGCGCCTCATGGACTTCCTGGCCGCTGAGGCTCAGGGTCCGACAAAGTATCTGCAAGACATTGGAGTTAATGCCGCCGAACCCGCCAACAAGCAGAACGAAGCTACTACTACAGCTCCTGCCGCACCAGCACCGGCCGCACCAGCAGCCGCTGGACCTCCACAAGCTCCCCAGCCTCCTACGGCTCCAGCTCCTGCCGGCCCACCACCGCCTGCGGCTCTCGCACCACCTCCTCAACAATAACGAATCTATATGGCAAAAAAGCGGGGCGGTACGCCCCAGAAGCCACAACCAGACGACGAGCTACTCGCGGTATTCGCACCGGAACCTGAGCCCGTTGGCGTGCGCGAGACCTACGGTACTGCCCTACCTGACGATACTTCCGGCCCTAAGCGCGAAGGCGACGAAGGGGCGGGGCTTACCGCTCTATTCGGGGGTTCGAAGTCGCCACCTATTGATGTAAAGACAGTGGAAAGTCCTCCTGACTTCGGACCCATAGTAAGTTCCGTGGACGAGTACATTAAGGACCAGGTACTGACCGAGATGTATGGCACCACAACCCCATCTGAACATGACAAGATCCAATTAGCCATAAAGAGAATGCTATGACTGCAGAAGAAATGGAAGCGAAGATGGCGCAGCTTGAGGCCAAGAACGCCGAACTTGAAGCAAAGATACCAGCTCCAGTAGCTACAATTGACCCAGACCTACAATACAAGCCTGGAACCTGGAAGGCACTTGACGAACGCGAGACGGCCAAAGCCGAAGCCGCTGCCGTTAAGGTCCTAAAGGAAGCCGAGGAAAAGAAAGACGCTGAGAAGAAACGTCAGGATGAGGCAGTAGCCGAACAGAAAAAGAAGATCGATGAGGCTTTTGAGGCCCTTCAAAAAGACGGGATTGTAGCCGAAGTGAAAGATCGAAACGACCCTAATGATCCAGGAGTCCGTCAACGCAAACAGGTTCTGGCTTCTCTCGTGCGCTCTGGTGGACAACATGTTGACGTTGAGGCTAGAAAGTTTAAGACCGCTTGGGATCGAGGTTTAGAATATGATGATGTTCGTAATGAATTCGTGCCTGTCGGACAAGGTACTAACCCCAACCGTGATGCATACGTCGGCTCTAGCGCGAATCGGGTCGCTACCCCTGCAGCTCCCGGAAAGATTAGTATGAGAGGGGTAGGCGGAGATCTGGACGAGGCTCGTCGCCGATGGGAACTCACTAACGGGAAAATATAACCGCTTGACAGCATTTGCTGTAACGTTGCATACTTAAAGGCATCAAGGCCAAAGAGCCGTATCCCTTCTCGGGACGGCTCTTTTAGTATCCAAGAACCTAATTAGTAAGTGACCATTCATGGCTACGTTCACCGACACCCGGGTAAACGCGATGACGCAGGAATCATTCCTGCCAGCAGTATTTGACCAAGTAATCTCCTCCACCGCGCTGAGCCTTCGCCTGCTTACCAACGGCAAGACCTGGAAGGGCCGCCAGATGGTCGTGCCTATCAAGCTTACCAACAGCAACCAGGCCCAGTCCTTCTCCGGTCTCGACTCTTTTGTTGCTCAGGAACTTTCCACCAAACAGCGCATGATCTTCGACCTGCGCGGCGCCCGCCAGCCGGTCGCCGTCAGCGGCCTGGAAGTCCTCGCAAACGACGCCCCTGAGGACCAGATCATCGACATGATCGAGGAAGCCCTCGAGGAAACCCAAACTGAGCTTATCGACTTCATTGCCGGCATAATGTACGCCTACGGCACTGGTAACTCCAATAAAGACTTCTACGGTATTGGGGCTTACGTTGACGACGGAACCAACGTGGCCACTGTCGGAGGTCTTTCCCGCTCAACCTATCCAATCCTGAAGGGACAATACCTGAGCTCCGGTGGTACCATCTCGCTTTCTCAGATGGCCACCTTATACAGCGCCGTATCAAGCGGATCTGCCCTGTCTACTCCTTCTCTGGCACCTGCTAATCCGACCGTATTCGACTACTACGAGCAGCTGATGACACCGACCGTCCGTGAGACCTACTCCGAGACCGGCCGCTACAACCTAGCTTCCCGTCCTGATTCCGCCGGCGGCATGAGTCGCGATGGATTAGTTGGACGCTCTGGATTCACCGCCATTTCCTACCGCGGAGTACCGATTGTCCGTGACTACAAGGCTCCCTCCGGTAACTTGTACATGATTAACGAGGACACGCTCGAGTGGCGCGGAGCCAAGGGTTGGGCTGCTCTTAACTACCAGGGCGTTCCCTTCACTCACTCAACCATCGAAGGCGTTTACTCCGAGGCACCTCTCAAGAGCATTGACGGATTCGGCTGGAGCACCTTCCGAGCTCCTATGAACCAGTTCGGTGTTGTTGCTGACGTGTTGATGGCCGGTAACCTTCTCTGCAAGCGTTCTAACCGTAACGGCGTGTATACGGCAATTACGGGAATCTAGCCTTAACTACATTAGCCAACGTACTAATACTCGCCCTTATGAAACTCGCCGCATCCAACCCCATAATCATCGACTTCGACCCGTTCAACACGAGCACCGTGCAGCAACACGACCTCGGGACGGAGTTCAAGCTCTCTGACGATCGCTCCTTCCGCTACTCGCTCGCCGGTGCTGCCAACCTTTCTGCCGGAAAGTGCAACACCGCCCCGGTGCAGAAGACCAACCACATGAATGTCGCTGTCCAAGCTGCTGCTGCCATCGGAGCTACCTCCGTCTCGCTGACGCTCGGCGCTACCGCAGCTTTAGCTAACGAGTACGCCGAGGGCCTCCTGGTCGTTGGTCTTACTCCTGGTCAGGGCCACTCGTACAAGATCAGCTCGAACCCTGCCAACGCCGGATCCCTGACGATCACCGTTCCCCTGTTCGACCCGATACAGGTTGCGCTTACCACCTCGAGCAAGGCCTCCCTCGTGCATAACGTCTCTAACGGAACCGTCGAGGGTACCGTTCAGACTATCCGTCCCTCCGGCGTTACCATGACGCCTGTCACTGCCGCCAACTACTACTTCGGCCAGATCCACGGTGTCGCATCTACCCTGAATGACGGAGCGATCGCGCTTGGCAGCTGGGTAACGCTTTCCAGCTCAGTATCCGGCGCCGTAGCCGCCATGTCCGCGACCTACGGTACCGCTCTGCTTACTCCCCGCGTCGGTGAGATGCGCGTCAAGGTAGGTGTCGACACCCAGTACGAGCCGGTCTTCCTGGACATCGCCTAATCAGCCTAACCTAACAGCTATGGCTGAATACATCGAGCAGTACATCCCGGTAGTCCAGCAGGTCGGCCTGCAGACAAAGAAGAACATCATCCTTGGGGGATCCGCTAACCTTGACCTATCGGGGACTAGTGGATTCGTAAAGGGGTTCTCTTCCCAGATAATTTCCGGTCAGGGAGCAACGGCAACGCTTACCACGGGACAGAGTGGCGCGATATGCTTATTCGACCGGGCCGCAGGCATAATCTATACACTTCCTGCCCCGGTTCCTGGTAACCAGTTCACATTCCTAGTAACGGTTTCGGTTACCAGCAACAACCATAAGATCATCACTGACACCGGTACTACCCTTTTGATCGGCCAGATTGCTAATGCAGTTGCGGCGGGTACCAACACGACTTTCATAGGAAACGGAACTACTCACATCTCCCTCACTCAGAATGGAACGACTACGGGAGGATTAATCGGATCATGGATCAACCTGATATGTACTACTACTTCCCAATGGATAGTCGACGGAGTAACACTGGGAAGCGGAACCGTCGCCACGCCGTTCGCAACAACCTAGTATGTATGCACATATCGTAGACACAACAGTAACTCAGGTATTCACTGGATACGTCCGCAAGGCCCTCATCCAGGTGAACGCCGCCCTTACCGGCACGATCACCGTGTACAACGCCACGGGAAGCAACACGACCCCAGTGGTCGCTGTCATCACCAACCCTACCGTGGGAAGCATGTACGAGTACTGGGACTTGGAGACGGGATTTAAGGTAGTGGCCTCCACCACCTGCGATATTACGGCATCTGGCGATGCTGGACGCGGCCCCAAGTAGCCGAAAGAACAAGAAGGCCCCTTACAAGGCCTTCTTTCTTGCGTTTAGGCGCAGTTAGGGAGTAGACTTTATAGTATCATCTATCATTAAGGCGACTATATGCCTGCTGAGCGCGAACACAGCCCGGAAGACCGGGTAAAGATCAAGAACATCATTGAGACGAACGGAAAAGACGTTGCCACATTTTGGCGCACTGTTTACCGCAAGGAAGGTGTTAAGGACTTGAACGGGGGAGTATCCGTGCGTGAAACGGCTAGTGAACAAGAGTTTGAGTGGGACTTTGCTAAGGGATTCTTTTTCTCCTGGGGGAATGAGTACTACGTCATTCGACCTGGCGAGGAAAAGGTATATCCACGCTTCCTCGCAGAACATGCGGTGGATCATATGGTGCAGTACATGCTCAATAAGGAGTACCAGGCCACTCGCCGCTCTCTTGAGTCGGGCCTAGTAGCCTACGACAACAACATCCTCAACAATGAGGCTAAGAAAAAGGCATACCGCAACCGAATTATCGTCGGTGTAGAGGAATACCGAGGGGCTTCCAATGATTCCTTTGAGCAGATTCTTGCCAAAGAGTTCGGTGGAAATTTCGATGAGGTAGCCGAACCCCAGATCAACAAAGAAGATGTTCTAATTACTAAAGACGAGGTGGAGCAATGGACCCCTCCAGTTCCCCAGAAGCCTAAAGATGTTATACCTCCGACTGATAACCCTGAACTGAAGGCCATGCGTGAGGAAGCCGACATTAACGACGTAGAGTACACAGCTTCCGACTCTGCCGCGATCATCAAGAGCAAGATCCTTAAGGCTATGGCGTGAGCGCCCCGGAAGACGAGCTCTGGACGGTCTGCAACGTCTGCGTCGGTGACCTTGGCACCGACCTGACGTACGGCTACTCCTACGCCGACTACTTCGAGGTTCGGTGGGAGGGCGAGCCGTTCAGGCTTCCTCCCGGCGAGACGGCCGTGGTGCCCCGGTACCTCGCCGATCACTTCGCCAAGCACCTCACCGACCATATCCTCAAGAGAGACGGGCGGATGCTGCACGACGAGTCCCTGAGAAAGACCCTCATGGAGAGAATAATCCTAAGCAAAGCAGATGGAACTGACAGAATTGAGCAAGGAACTGGAGATTCACTTGAGCAAAGCTCGGGAGGCGGAAGCAAGAGTATTGGAGGCACAGGGGGAGGCGATAAGTTGGGAAGCGAAGTCGAAACTGTTCAAGGAGAAAGTCCAGAAGACGGAAGCTTACCTCCTAGAACTGGAATTGAAGGTGAAGGAGGCGAAGGAAATCCTGGAGTCCTCGGAATCGGAACGGCAGCGTCTGGATTTGGAAGCACAGGAAAACCGGAAGTATCTTATCGCATCCGCAGTGGAGAAGATAAAAAAACTAGAAGCTGAGTTTAAGGAAGAAAAAGCTTTTTCGGAGGCTCTGATAGAGCAAGCTTCAGAAACAATATTTAACCAGCGGCAAGAAGTAGAGCAAGCCGAAAAGGACCTTTTAGTATCAAAAGAAGCGTTTTCCTTGCAAAACTCGGCACTGGTAGCCAATGAAAAACGCCTCATGGAACAGTTGGAGGAGTTTGAGGCCAAGGAATCGGCCCTTTCTGGCCGCCTTAAAGATGTCGGAAAGCGCGAGGAGGCTCTCGCCAAGTCCGAGCTGCTCATGGCCGAGCGCAAGGCCGCCCTGGCCAAACTGGAACAGTCCAGCCGAAAGGAGTCCGAGTCTATCGCCCTGAGCCGCCAGGAGGCATCCGAGGCGCAAAAGAAGGCATTGGAGCTTGCCGACGCCTACGAGCGCCGCCTGGCCGCCCTGGGCGAGAAGGAGAAGGTCCTGAAGGTACGTGAGATACGCCTGGCTGATAGAGAGGGTGTTGCGCTTTCTCACGGCTAGACGTATTCTTGTGATATGAGCCTTACTCCCTGGTCTATCAATGCGAATATCGACGCCAATGAGCGCCAGTACGACCAGTCCGGCGTGACTTACGACCAGGCAGGGCTTACCTATGACGGCATACTCGCTTCGGCAATCAGCCCGTCCCTATCACCCTGGACTCCTAATACTGCTCCGTCTCATACCTCCTGGACAATCGTTACCCCATGAGTACCTCAACCTTTCCTACTTCCCTTGACTCTTATACCAACCCGTCCTCGACGAACGCAGTTAATAGCCCGTCCTTAGCTGCCGGTCAAACCTTACAGAATGATTCTTTAGCTGCTCTTGAGACTAAGATTGGTATAGATAACAGCTCGGTGACAACTACGATTGACTACAAAGTCAAGAACGCCGCAAGCCCGATAAACTCGGCCATCACGCAGCTTCAGCAGAACGTAATCACGCTTTACACGGACACTGGTTCTGCTAATACGTATGTCATTACTCCCACCGTCTCTATCGGAGCGTATGCCAAGGGACAGGTTTTCTTTTTTATCGCTGCTAATACGAATACTGGAGCTTCCACTCTGAACGTCAACGGTCTAGGTGCAAAGGCTATTAAGTATCAAGGGATTGTACTTCCCGCTGGCTTTATCCAAACTCTTACGACAGTCCAAGTGATGTATGATGGGACTCAGTTCCAGTTACTTAACCCGGCTAGTAGCTTACTTGGTTTTGTAGATATTACGGCAGGTTTCATAACCACCAACACTACAGAAACTCCTATAACTGGAATGACTATTACTGTAAATGTACCCGCTGGAAGAAGGGTAAGATTGATATTATACGTCGAACATATCAGTACAACTGGCGTTCCAGGTGCTCTTATCATTGCTATTTCTGAGTCTGGTGTTGATCTGCAAAGGAATCAGACGAATAATGCTACATCAACTCGTCCAGATTTAGGAGGACCAGTTATACATATCCTTTCCCCAACAGCAGGTGCTCATACTTATTATGCTCAAGTTTCCCAAAACACTTCAGGGACTCTAACTATTGACTCTGGTTTTCATACACAGTTATCCGCTGAACTCATCTAATGGTAACCTACGACGACTTCCTCCAGTCCTGCTATGACCTTGCCGACGACATGTCGGCGGGGAACCAGGCGTTCCTGATTCGGATGGGCAACACCGCCTACCGGCGGGCCATGCGCTACTTCGGGCGGCAGTTCGAGGAACGCACCAAGACGACTACCACGGTAGCCGGGCAGCAGTACTACCAGCTCCCGATCGACTACGCCTTCGGTAAGAGCTTCAAGACTCTGGTAGGGGCGTATTCCTATCCTACTGTTGAGGTCCTCTCACAGACCGAGTGGGACGAGCTGAACCGCATCACCACCCTCTCCAACACCCGGCCTACCCGCCACTACATCCGCCTGAATGCCGGCATCGGGGGTGACGAGGTGGGGTTCTGGCCTACTCCTTCAGCCTCCGGCGATCCGATTACCTTCGTCTATGAGGCGGTACCTTCCGACGTTCTGCAACCAGCAACTCTTGGCATGACCGGTTCCCTTTCCAACGCCAGCAATCTACTGAACGATTCTGCCTCAACCTTTACCCCTCTGTTGATAGGCCGTTATTTCTGCATACAGCCCCCATATGGAGACGGTCAGTACTATAAGGTCACTCAGTACGTCTCATCCACTCAGCTAGGCCTGCAGAATTACTATGAGGGTCCGACCTTCACGACCGAGCCGTACGGCATTTACGACCTGTTCGGCATTGCCGAGGAGGCTCAGATGGTGCCAGTCTACTACGCCATGTGGCACTTCTACCTCATGCGCCGCAACAAGGACCTGGCAGACTACTACAAGGAGATGCACGACGAGGAGATGAAGAAGTGCCGGGACAACGAGGTGGCCAAGAGTCACGACAACATCATCTCCCGCAGGGGGGGCGATAACGGGGCGTTCCTGGACTATCCGCCCTGGTTCCCAAGCAACGGAATAACTCCCAGCTGATATGGCTATCCAGGTACTTTCCATGACCCGCTTCAACGGCGGCATCGCCATTGGGGACAAGGAGACGATCACTTCCGTCTACAACCAGAACGGCCTCAACAGCTCCTGGCGTTTTGGGGTAGGGGTTAATGTTCACGACGAGCCTTCCAAGTTCTCGGCCCTTCCCGCCTCAGTAAATGTCCTGTCTGGAACCTATGGCTCAGGAGCGGTCATCCAGGATGAGCCTAGGTGGTTCTGTAACGCTTCTCCTTACTCGGCTGCCACCTTTATGTACGGCTCTACCGGGAGGGTGTACCAGGAGTTAGCGGGGGTATGGATGTACCTGTTTACCGTCCCGTCCAGCGTGGGGAACGGCATGTGCATATTCAATGACTACCTCTACTGTGTGGGAGACACTACGATCACCCAGTACGGGCCACTTGATGGAAGTCCTGCCGTCGTCAATAATTGGCAGACTGGGCTCAACTCGACCAACGCCCTGGGCTTCGCCCCCTGCCTGGTCGCTAATTACGGATTCTACGTCGGCAACGGCAACCAGATAAGCTCCTGGGGCAACAGCACCGGCTCCTACGTCTGGACGGCCTCGGCGGTAAGCATCAACTCAACCCGCAACGTCATCTCGATGGTCCAGATCGAGCAGTACGTGGCCTTCGGGACTACCAGCAGCACCTCGATATTCGACAACGAGAAGGGGTATGTCTACATGTGGGACGGTGTTTCGCTCACCCCCAACTACTACAGCCCCGTTGACATGGGATCCAACAACTTCGTGGCCAACTACCGCAACCAGCTCCTGTCGGTCAACGGGATACAGGGCATGATCTACCTGGGAAACGACCCGTTCGTCAAGGTACACCAGCTTCCTTTCATTCCCATCTCCGGGAGCTGCCAGGTGTATCCTGGGGCTGTAACTACTTGGAAAGGAGAGGTCCATATCGGATTTGCCGCCAACTCATCCGACCCTAACTTCACCCGTGGCGTCTATGCCTGGGGAGCCAAGGTGAACGCCTACCCGGACGCCCTGACATGCAACTACCCGATATCCACCGGCAATACCGGTAGCACCGTGCAGGTCACCTCATGCGCCGGCTTCGGCAACTACCTCTACATCGGCTGGCGGGACGGAAATACCTGTGGCGTGGACAAGGTTTCAGCCAGTAACAACCCGGTGAACGGTGCCCGGATCAACTTCATGGTATTTGACGACGGGCGCGTCCCCCAGCAGAAGAACGCCATGCAGCTGCACGTGTACCACTCAGCCCTGCGTCCTGGTGAGTCGGTTTCCATCTACTACCGGATAAACCGTACCGACGGCACTTCGCCGTTCCTTACGACGCCGGTCGTTACCCACTCCTACGGAGTGTCCCAGAACCCTGGAAGCACGATTGACTACAACCCCAACGTGACCAAGTGGAGCCCCTCGACTTCCGATATTCCCCGCTTCCATGAATTAGAGATAGGGGTATCTGTCGGATGCGCTACCACTACGCCTTCCGTCTACGCCGTTTCCATGATGTACGACGACCTTAAGGAAGAGGAAAGGTTCTAATCATTACCTATGAATTACTCATCTGGCAATTCGCTCGTACCTAGCGCCTCGACTCCTTCCTCTTCGTCAGACGTCACTACCACGACCAGCTTCCAAGGTGGTGGAACGATCTCAAGTGGCACTTCGATGAACTGGGGAGGCCCGACAGGGATAACTATTCAGGGAAACCAGGGGATGTGGGCAGGAGCACAGGCGTTCGCCGATGCGCTAACCTCATTCGACCTTCAAGGTAACTTCAAGGCGGTAGGAGGAACGTTCAGTGGGGCGATATCGGGAGCGACCGTTACTGGATCGGAAATTATCATTGGCTCTTCTACGGGAGACCATATCGACCTGACCACAGGGGGGGTAGGGACGGCGTATATTAACTTTTACGACAGTAGTGATAATTACGTCGGTTCCTTATTCTCTCAACCTGGAATATTTAGCATCGAGGGGGGGACTAGCGGCACGATCAACGTTTCTGCCGGCGGAGTGGTTGAGGCGGTGGGTGCAGGGGGTTGGTCGGTGGTTGACAGCAGCGGTCACTCAATCGGCATATCCCCTTCTACAGGAGCCAATATCCATGCCAATACTACGGTCTACGGGAACTTGTTAGCCACCGGAACCAAGTCGTTCGATATTCCTTACCCGAATGATTCCACTGGTAAGCGCCTCCAGTATATCTGCCCGGAATCCCCTGAGGTACTGGTGATGTGCCGGGGAATGGGAGCCGTCCCTAATCCTCCCCAGAACTTCCTGGATATAGCCGAGCCTAATACTATCCAGTATGTCATTGGTGATGACGGGTCAGGCGGGAAGAACTGGATAGCTACGGCTACCCGGCTCGGCTATACCGATTTTAACCCCGTTTACCAGGGGAAGGATACGGTCGCTACTGCCGACATTGCGGTTCCAAACCCTACATTACCAAGCACACCTATTGACAATGCTGCTACGGTAGCCTATAACGTAACTGACACTAACAACTCCGATGTTCCAAAAGGCTAAGCCTGTCATTATCGGTTCCATTGCCGCGCTTGTCGTGGGGGGTAGCCTTATTGCGCGTGCCGAGATAGGTAACAATCAAGTAGACCCTACGCCTAGCCCGATAGTGGCTTCAGACAGTCCTACGCCTGTAGCTACGGTTGTCCCTACGGACACTCCTTCTCCAACCGATACGCCCGTTAGTACTCCTGAGCCTACGGCAGACCCCACTCCTTCAGTTACCCCGTCTCCAGTCCCCACCCCGGCTTATACGCTGAATACCGGAGATGATTATTCCTATGAGTATCCTTCCGATTGCCAGTCTCCTAGCTTGCAGCTGGTAGCCTGTCCTGACAGTTCTTACGTCATAACTGAATCGACAAGCGACTTTTTAACGCAGCTTGGCGACGACGTTTCAACGTACCGAGAGATAACTGTTTCCGGGAAAGATGCTTACGAAAGCACCATAAAGCTGAATACGGTCGTAGAGACTGGAAACGGCTCGATTCTCATACAGGGACGCCAGGGTACTTCGATATCGAGCTGGCCGTCAACCAATATGTCCGATCCGGATTACCAACATCTGCTTGACACGTTCACGTTGAAGTAGTTGCAAAACCCGCCCGTAGGGTAGACAATAGCGGTATATAACCCTTCTCAAATGGCCACCTATACTGTTGCCGCCGGAGACACAGCGATTCAGATCGCACAGAAGCTAGGACTTTCTTCCTATACCCAATTAGGCGGCCTTGGTAGTGATCCCTCGCTCATCCACCCGGGCCAGGTACTGACCTATGGCGCATCCTCGCCGTCCCAAGCCACATCCACTTCTTCCACACCTAGTACGTCTTCCGCTCCTTCCTCTGGCGGCTACTCTTCCGACGTGCCTTCCGGCGACCCTTTGCTCTCCCAGGACATGGCTTCGCTGAACAGCGACCAGTCAGACTTGCAGACGCTTGCCGCCCAGCAGGCCGCCGCCCTGAACACCCAGTCTGCTACCAACCAGGGGACCATTGCCAACGCATACCAGACTGCCGAGGGGCAGACAGGACTCCAAGGCATCCAGAACACCTACAACAGCCTTCAGGACGCCTACACGAAGGCCCAGGGACAAGCAAACGCCGCCCCGGTAAACGCCGTCCTTGACTCTGCCGGGCATGATGTGATGAGCTCTACCGCTGCTGCCGCCGGCACTGCCAACGCCCTGGTGCCGGGACTTACCGCCTCCAACGACGCCCTTGCCCTCGTGCCTGCCCAGAACGCCCTCAATACGGCCATGCAGAACACCCAGAACATCGCCGGCAACATCGTCACCGGGGCGCAGCTGAACCAGGCCGGGTTTACCGCCGGCCAGCAGATCCAGCTTCAGGCCCTTGAGTCGAAGATTACCCAGGGCCAGCAACTGACCAACGACGAGTACAACAGCTATACCTCCCTTAAGTCGGCCCAGATCGGCGCTGCCGCTCAGGTTCAGTCTGCCAATATCGGAGCGGGAGCGACTGAGGCTGCCGCTACGACCACCGCTAACGCTAGCGAGCAGAATACCCAGGCTACCAACGCCTTGAACAAGATAATAGCCGAGCTTGAGAATCCCGGGGCCTCGGTCAACGGAAACGGCGTAGGAAGCGTCAATCTTCAGGAAGCCTTAACTGGGCAGTCATCGAACGGAACGCCATCTTCCATCGCCGCTATCAACTCGGCTCTTTCTAAGTACGGATTCTAATGGCCACGCCAACCCTCAACCTGGCCCCTGACGTTCAGACCCGGTACAACCAGGCCATGAGCGACCCTTCCATCTCCTCCAACCCGCAAGCGGTACAACAGCTTACGGCCCAGGCACAGCAGCAAAGCCAGCAGGAACAGCAGTCGCAAGCACCGGCCGCTCCCGCACAACCGGCTGCCCCTTCCTACGGCGGCCTTAAGGGCGTATTCCTTAACTCTAACAGCCCCCTGAACCTCCAGAATCTGGGGGGTACGCTCGGCATGGTCGGCACGGACGCCGTAGGAGCCCTGCTTGCCCCTGAGACCGGCGGCCTCTCATTGGCTGGCGCTATCCCGCTTGGGGCGGCTTTGGCTGCCAGCGGGAGCGTTGCCGGGAAGGCCGCCCAGAACAAGCTGACCGGGCAGAACGTCACTTCAGGTCTTGGTGGGGCGGCAGCGGAAGGAGCCATCGGAGGCGCTGCCGGTCCAGTTATCGGGAAGGTCGTAGGAGGCGTTACCGACGCCCTTTCAAGTAAGCTCATTAGCGAGGGAGACGATGCCGCTGTTAAGTCGCTCGGCCTTTCCCAAGCCAACCGTAACGCCTTCTTTAAGGCGACTGGCCAGACTGCCTCTGACTTTCTGAAGGAGCAGAACCTGGCCGGTGAGGGAACCGATGCTGTAAAGGCCGCCCAGGACGCCCTGCAGACCCAGTACAATAATATCGCCCGCAACTCGGGAATCAAGGTTCCTATCGCCCAGGTGGTAAAGGATCTGGCCGGATCACTCGGAGATTCCGATCTGACTACTCCCCAGGGCGAGGCTTCAGCAGACCAGGCATACTCCACGCTTAAGACCATTATCAAGAACCTTCCCCAGGACGGGGAGGGGAACGTGGATATCGGCGACCTTACCAATGCCAAGTCAAATATCCAGTCCCAGACAAACTTTGACGCTACTCGTCCGGGTGCTACCCAGAAGGCTAACGAGGCCGTTTCCAACAGCCTTATGGGTACGATCAACAATGCGGCTGAAGAAGCCGGACTTACCTCGACTGACGGAAAGCCGCTGTCTGTCATCGGTCAGACCCTCAACAGGTTCCGCACCATTACCGGAATGATAGGTAGCAAGGAACCCGGTACAGTCGGCTCGGGAACGCTTGCCAAGGTGATCGGCCACGCCATACTTCCTGGCACCGGAGCCGTGATAGGTGGAGCTATCGGAGGCCTTACCGGGGGAGAGTCTGGGGCGGCAACAGGAGCTGAGATCGGGGGAGGGATAGGGGCGGGATCTGAGGCGCTACTGCAATCCCCCGCAGTCCTTAGCAAGCTCGCTACCGTTTTGCCAGCTATTAGTTCCAAGTTGGCCCCGCAGGTTTCCGATGTGGCTGCAAAGGCAGGACTGACGGGTACGGAAGCCGCTACCGCCTCCCTTGGGCCATCACTTTCAACGCCGCTTTCCGTAGCTACCTCCATACCGGGTCGCCTAGTTGGCAACTCCGCTATCCAGGATACGGGTACCGTACTCGGACAGCAGTCCCTTCCGGCTTCTCCCTCCCTTTCGGACGTATCTTCTAGCACCAGTCCTGCTGCTAGCCAGCCTACTGGTTCGGCTGATCCGCTCCAGTCGGGAATAGCCGCTATCCAGGCAGGGCAGCCACTTTCAACTGCCCAGTACACCGCCCTTGAGGATGCTACTTCCCTTATGCCTAAGCTTCAGGCAGGGATTACGGCGGCGTACCAGGCTAGCAATCCCACGGTAACGCAGGGGCTTGGGATCGCCTCGGGTGTTACTAACAGCCTTCAGAACCTTTACAACGCCGCAGGCGGCGGCCAGGGACTGGTGATGGGAAACATCGAGAACGTCCTTTCCCCCATCACTAAGGGGACGGCAAACGCCTACAACCAGCAGAAGCTGGCGCTGGGCCAGGAGATCATCAACCAGATCTACGGCTCTACCGGTACCGCTTCCGACCGTGATCAGGTGCTTTCCCTTATTCCTGACCTAAGCGATTCTCCTGCTAACGCCGCTAGCAAGCTTGCCCAGCTTAGAAACATGATTCAGACGAGACTCCAGGCTACCCAGGGAGCTACCCCTACCAGTGTCACGGCGACAAACTCCGGCCCGTCCCTTAGCTTGCAGCCATGATATGGGACTTTCTAAGGATATTCTGCCTGGTTATGCTGTACGCCTGGTTGCGTGCTATTTGGGATATAATTAAGGAAAACAACCTATGAACCCAGAAGACGCAGTAGCAAGACAAGCCATGATCGCCCGCATGTCCGGCAGCCCCATGCCGGTTGCCTCCCAAATGAGCTCACAGGCCCCCGTGGCGGCTCCGAGCTCCCCGGTGATGAATCCGCCCGGCCCGGTACGTCCTCCTCAATTACAATTAGGTGACGTGCAGCACAAGGCTACCCCCACCGACTCGGACAACTTAGCCAAGGCCCTGCTTCCCGGTACCGCTCACCTTGACCCGCACGTTCAGGCCATGTCCAAGGCGCTCTTGCAACAGCTCATTCCCTACCTAGGGGCAGGCCAAGCGTCTCCGCGAGTGCCCTAGCTTCGTCGTTCTTCTCAAGATCGATCTCTTCTTGGGTCTTTTGACGTATAACGCCTCCGCTTGGTGCGGGGGCGTTCTTGCGTTCCAGGGCCTTCTTCTTGGCCTCTTTGCGCGTTTCGGTGGATTCCTTGTAGGAAATGAGGTTGTAGGCCACAAAAATACACCCTGTAACGAGTATTAGGGTGAAGACGCAGCCAGAGATGAAGGCTACTATTTCTGCCATTTGATATTGTCTTGGATAGCACTCCATACTAAATAATGGCGTCTACCGCACTTAGGGCAGGTGATTGTCACGTCCCTAGCTTCCGTCAGCTCCACGGCTACTGGCTCTTTATACTTATGTCGGTCAAAGCAGGGGAGAGTGACCATCTTCTTGGGACGTGTCAGTTTCTGCTCGTACGACTCCTCCATAACCTTTCTGACGTCAGAGGGTAACGTTATCACGCTCGTTGGCTTTAACGGCTTGGCTAAACGAGTCGGCGATTACCTCTAGGACCGATATGATTTCAATGGGGGTCAGGTCACTCTCGGACATGATCGTGCGGACGGACATGATAGCTTGCTTAGAGACCCGATTCATCACGTCAAGGCGGGACTCTGGGTGACCTTTGGCTAGTTTATTGCTCATATCGCTCCTTTTTAGGCTCTTCCGCTACCAGGACGGACGTAGTAAGCATCATCACAGCGCATGAAGCCGCGTTCTCCAAAGCGGATTTGGTGACCTTCACCGGGTCGATGATGCCGGACTTCACCATGTTCTTGGGGCTAGCGTCAATCACGTCGATTCCGAAGTTTTCCTTCTTAAGGACGGCCTCGAGCTCTCCTAGCATTTTTCCGGAATCGTATCCGGCGTTCTCCATGAGCTTCTTGAACGGCTGGACTGACGCTCGGCGCACTAGGTCAATGCCTAGCTGCACGTCACCGCTCTCTTTGAGGGTGTCCAGAGCCTTGGAGGCGCGGATCAGGGCGGTCTCGCCCCCTGGTACAATTCCCTCAGCCATGGCAGCACGGGTGGCGCTGATGGCGTCGATGAAGCGCTCTTTACGCTCACGCATCTCGGCTTCGGTGGAGGCTCCAACGAATACGATGCCAATACCAGAAGTTAGGCGGGCGATGCGTTCCTGGAGCTTATCGTGGTCGAAGTCGGTCTCAGCCTTCTCGTTGGCATTTTTAAGCTCCTGGACACGAGAGGCGATAGCTTCAGTAGCCCCCTCACCGCCAATGATGACGGTATTCTTCTCAGTTGCCGTGACTTTTTCAGCACGTCCTAAGTCTTCGATATCGAAGCCTTCCTCGGTGAGTTTATCCCCAGCCTCTGTGGAAAAGTATTTAGCGCCGGTGACGACCGCTATATCACGAAGCATATCCTTCTGCTTATCCCCGAATCCGGGGGCCTTCACGGCGCAGACATTGAATACACCTTTAAGCTTGTTGACGATCATAAGGGCCAGGGCGTCACCGGTGATATCTTCACCGATTACTAGGATGTTGGGATTCTCGACGGCATGCTCCTGGATAGCGTTGGCGAACTTCTGGAGGAACGGCTGGGCGTCGGCTACACTTGACAGCTTGATGTCTGTAACTAAGACGTAGGGGCGCTCGAGTACGCACTCTCCAAGCTCAGGATTAGTGACGAAGTGGGGGGCGAGCCAGCCGCGGTTGAAGTCCATACCTTCTTTGATCTCAAGGTAGGTACTCGTGGTCTGTGACTCCTCAACAGCCAACACGCCGTCCGTGCCCATGCGCGATATACCCTCGGTGACAATCTTCCCGATTTCCTCGTTCTGGGCGGAGATGGTAGCTACCTGTAAGAGTTCGGCCTCTCCTTTGACGGGGATAGCGATGTCGTCAAGCTCCTTGGTCATGGCCGCGACGGCCTTTTCGATGCCAATGCGAAGGCGCATAGCTGAGGCACCGGCCACGATGTTCTTGTGGGCTTCAGCGGCGATGGCGTATCCGAGGACGGCCGCGGTAGTGGTACCGTCCCCAGCATTGTCATTAGTCTTGGCGGACGCCTCCTTGAGCAGCTCGCAGCCGATAGCCTCGTTCGGGTCTTTCAGGATAATTTCCCGGGCTACCCCTATGCCGTCGTGGATGACGATAGGCGGCCCGTATTCCCGGGCGATGGCCACATTGGAACCCTTGGGGCCGAGCGTTGAGCCAACGGCATCGGAAAGGGTCTTGGCACCACGCAGGAGAGCCTCGCGGGCGGCTAGGTCGAAGGTGATGTCTTTTGCCATGTTAGTTAAGTTTAGCGATGATGTTTTCAAATCGGATTCCGACGTATTTCTTGAAGTCCACCTCGATCTCTGAACTGTAATACTTGCGGAAGGCAACTAAGTCTCCAACCGCCAGGTCAGGTACGTTAAGGAGGATACCTCCATCAACGTAGGTCTTGGACTCTGGCAGGGCGACGACCTTACCGCTCAGGGTTTCGTTCTTGGCGCTCTCGGGAAGTTCCAGAAGTCCCGCTCGCTTTTTATTTTCTGTTTCAAGGAGAATCCAGCCTGGCATTGCGATCATACCGATCGATTTAGTTGTAGGTACTACTATTGAACCATACAGGGGCCAAAATGTATAGACTGTATGTTTCTGGTAGGGAGTGGTAAAATTGATATACAAATAACTCTTTTATATGGCAATAAACCCAGAGGCGTACCGAGATCCAAATCGGGTAACTGCCCTCGTAGCCATTTCTAACGACGGTGCTAACACGACCGATCCAATGACCGTTTCCTATACACGTTCTGACACTGGTGATACCCAAACAGTAATGGTGCCTGCCGGATCACCTCCGGATGAAGTCACGAAAGCCGTACAAGTTGATTTAGACATAATCTTAGCCAACGCTACCATTGACTACAGTCCTATTATCAGTTCCGTAGTTTCTCCAACGGCTCAAGTAATTACCGAAGTAGATGCCTCTCCGGTCTTCCAAGACCCTTCTCCTGATGCAAGTGTTGCACCACTTGGTTAAAGGGTAATATCATTTATTTGACTAGCGTACCATCATGGCAAACGAAGCAAACAACGCCGATGGGGTAGCAGTACTTGGTGTGTGGACCTAATTTGCATCCTTCCCCTTTGCAGACGTATAATAACTTTATATATTCGTAAGTAAGCAGAAATGACTATCCAAGACGTTGAGAATAGCTTGAGAGCTGATTTTGGCACCAAGCAACAGCAGGAGTTAGCGGCTTTTGAAGCCACGGTATCTGAGGACGCTAAGACCAAGTTCAAGGACGTTGTAGCTTCCCTGGCTACTGAAGTGGAGCAGATCAAGGCGACTCTTGAAGCTAAGACCGCCGAGCTTACCACCGCTCAAAGTCAGATCCCCACTGAAGAGGCTACCGACACCATTCCTGAAGCATCTGAGCCAGTACAGGGCTAATTATGATCCTCTACGCCCAAAACAATCAGGCTTGGGCAGGTCTACCAATTGGTACCTCTAGTTATCAAATGGGGCCGTATGGCTGCCTAACGACTGATATTGCTATGGCCTTAGCTGATGCAGGCTATGCCTTAAATCCAGGGGATGTGGTGCGTCAGCTTTCAGCCTCTAATGCCTACACCTCAAGTAGTTATGTCTACGGGGCAGGCCTGCTTATCTGGTCGGCACTTTCTAAGGCTTACCCTCAGATCACCTACTACTACGGCACTCAGGGTACCTACAAGCTGGTACAGGTCATGGTAAGCGGGGTATATGAGCACTGGCTACTTCAACTTCCTGACGGTACATATTGTGATCCTGAGTATGGCGATACCGGCATGAAGCCTAACTACAAGCCAACCGGAACAGTACATAGTATTAGTATTACCCCGGCTCCTGTGCCTGTAGTTACTACGGCTTCTGTGAATATTCCGGTTACCGGATTCTATGTGGTACTAAATGCCAATATGAATGTTCGAGATCAGCCTACTACCGGAAGTGCTGTGTATACTACCTACGCTAAGGGCTCAGAGATTGAGTGCGACGGCACTGTTACTGGCGATGATATTAATGGGAATACCAACTGGTACCATACCCATTTGCACGGTAAGTTCTTGAGTGCTGCATACTGTTCTGTAATTAACCAACCTAGTAACCCTGCCTGATATGACTAACAAAGTGACCGCTTATTTATCCGCTGGTGTTGATGAGTCTTTGATTACCTTTGCCAAACACTTAGCGTCTGCTGTGTTCGTAGCTGCTGTAAACTACGCCGTACAACACTTTACCAAGAGTACGATCACCAGTATCCGTACCTTGGCTCCTTTTGTAGTTGGATTTCCTATCGTAACCTCTCTATCAAAGTGGCTCACTACCACAGCAAATAACGATCCGGCTGTTGGCAAGGTGAACCCTATCCCCTCTACTTTTTCGGTTGGAGACACAACCCCTCCCGTCGCCTAGTAGATGGTCTTATTGCACCGAGGCGACATATGTTTCCTGTACTTGAAATGTTGCTTAAGAGTGTGTGACAATAAATCTATCTATTTGTAAGGAAGTCTCATGGGTGCATTTGCTGAAAGTATATTGCTGAAAAAGCGTGAAGAGTTTGAAGCCAAGCTTGCCGCACTCAAGGCTGAGTTTGAGGCTTCCGTAGATGATGGCTTGAATGATGAACTAGTGGCTGCTGTAAAGGCCTTAGAGACTGAAGTCGATAACCTTGAGTTCAAGCTTGAAGAGAAGAAAGAAGAGCTTGAAGCTGCTCGGTCGGAACTTGCTGAAGATCTCCCAGAAACTGAGGAGGAGGAAGACGAGGAAGAGGAAGCAGAAGTTGAAACCGAAGTGACAACTTCTCCCATCGTCTAGCTCCACAAAAAAAGAGACCCGATTACCGGGTCTCTTTTGGTTTACAAATACTTTACGAACTCCCCCATGACATTGAGCTTCACTTCCTTCTTATTCTTCTTAGGCTCATCCTCAATCTTTTCTATTACTCCATTAGATTCTAGGTAGACTTCAGCCAGAGCTATTAAAAACTTTTTCACGTTAGTTTATCTATTTGTTAATCCTCCTTTTTTGGGATTACACTATAGTACCTCTAAATGAGTAATAAGTCAATGGGTTTGGTGCGTCTGGTGGGAATCGAACCCACATCTCCTACTGCCTTACGGCATCCTATATTTACCCCCAGACCAGCTAGGGAACCCTTACGGGGACTTTCGGAGTTAGAGCTGGCTAGTTAAGTCAGATGTTAGTGATCCATTCACCTCAGACGCATATGGTCCCCTTGCTCCTAAGACGAAGGCAAACAAGAGGTTTTAATGTCTCTAGTTTTCAAGGAGGCCGAAGTCATTGTATCATGGGCATATGATACTGAGCTATCTGAAGCCAATAACGGGGGAGAGACCGCCTAATTGGTACTACCAATCTAAATGGTGGCGGGAGTTTTCTATGGAGGTCCGTATGGATAGGCGGTACATTTGTGATCTGTGTCATGGGCATGGCTACCAAGTCCATCATATGTACTATCCAGGGGCAGGCCTAGAGTGCAAGGACGGGGTTTTATGTCTATGCGAGCGTTGTCATAAGGCTGTTCATAAAAGCCCCTGGAAGGTGCCATTTAGACAGATTCTAGGGGCTTGGCTTCACGGGTAGGTTGCTCTCCCCTACCCTACCGGGTGCCTCGCTATTTTCACTCCCCCGCTACTCTCTAACCTGTAAAGGTAGTACCTAGGTCGGAGTGGGGGAGTACCACAGCCTATTTTTCACATATACGAACTTAGCTCCTTATACTGTTTTGGGTGTATATGGTGCTTCTTTCTTGCGTAATGATATTGTTTGCAGAAATTGCAGACATACGGATAAATATCATGCAGCGCTTTAGTGGCTCGAATCACTTCAGCTTTCGTTTCAAAACACCGCTTGCCGGTCTTGTCACAGAAGTTTTGGTTCATACTAACTGTCTAAATGTGTTACCGTAATCACTAACTTAGGGTCGCCCACGTCCTTAGCCTTGATAACTTCTAAGCTTTTTATTTGCCGGTCGTTTTCAAAAGCATAGCCCTGCAAGCAGTCAAAGGTTGCCTTAAAAAATGCATCAATGTCCGGCTCGTGACTGCCATAATAAATAGTCATAGCTACCCGCACATCATGGGTTTTTGGAATCATCTCCTGATGACTTGCTTTCCATAGCCACTGCAGTTCCTCCTCCCATTCCTTACATTCATCGGTTCTTGTCACTCCCCTTTTTCCGCCATAGTTTGGTCGATACATTCGGTTTAGGGATGGGGGAAGCCGTACGCTAATTGAACTCATACTATTAGTCTAAGTCCTGCTCAAGATCGTGGAAACGGATGGCATGACCCATATCATTCACTACCACTCCCTTCGCCTTGATGTCCTTATCCCATAGCAATCCTAGTTCGTAGGCCATCTTGTTTTCGTCTTCACAGTAGAAAACCTTGTTAGGGTCTAACTTCTCACGCTTCCAGTAATTCGAGTACGCTTCTATGGATGGTGCGGTGATAAATACTTTCATATCTACAGTATTATGGTTCCACTAAGCAGGTAGACGATGAAGCCAAACACAGCGAATATTGAAATGATTACAGCCACAAATTGAGCAATCTTTTTGAATGGCTCCGGCAAGAACATATTCCCGGCGTATGAAATAATACCGGCGATAATCAGTAATAAAACAAGGTGGAAAAATTGAGTCGTCATAGGAAATATCTTACTTATATATCTCTCTCTACTTCACCACACCTAGGGCAGGTGCGTCGCTTCCAGTCAGCGTCACGTATCATGCGGGTCCCACACTTAGGGCAGCGGGGGATATGTACGTCGTACCAAATAATACAAAGGATTACGAATAAAGCAAAAACAAGTAGGGTAGTCATACCGGTAACTTATGCTCCTTGGCTAAGCGTTTTACAAACTGATCAACATCAAGCTGTCTCCACGTGTAATCGCCTCGTTTTCCATGATTCGGAGTATAAAGCCGTCGGAAACGTAGCCAATTATCATCGCCAATAATTCCAAGTACTTGTAGGGTAGTCATTTCTTTCGTTTAGGTACCTTAGTTATATAGTAGTCTGACTTTCCACCGAGCCACCAGAGCCAGGAAATGCCGAGTAGGAAACACAGGGCAAACCCTAGGCCAAACCAGACGTTCATAATATCCCCCTACGGCGAAGATTCACCAGTCTCATACTAGCTGACTGCTTCACCTTAACAAAGGCAATAGAAGGCTTGTATTCATTATAGAGGCGGTTATCATCAACCCCTAAATCATCTAGGAGCTTTACCTGCACAGCACTTGCTACTTCTCCTTGCTTCATGGAGGCTAGTACCGCCCGGGCTTCTTCCATGGTCCAGCTGAAGGGTACATCAACTCCGACTCGTCGTCTTGTAGAGCTTCGCTCATCGCCTGGAAGATCGGCATCGCTAGTCTCCGGTCCCTGGCCGGTATGTCTAAGAATGGCGGCATTAGGTGTCGCTTGGAGGGGTCTAAATCGAGATAGGCCTCGTAGAAAAGTTCTTGGAGCCGTTTGGCTGAGGCTGCCACTGGTTTCAGTTATAGTTTCCTTCATGGTAAGCGTGTTGCTAATTATTCTCAAGTAGACCAGGGCTATCAGCTAGTACCATCTCTCGCTGTTCTTGGGTAAGTTTAGCAATAGCTACGTCGGTTCCATCTCTAAGCTTCACATAGCCTGGAATGACACTTGTAGTACATTTTGGGGTAGTAGTGCGGGAAGGGGGAGGGTTTACTGGCTCATGCAATTCAGGTGCTCCTAAGGTTCTTGCAATCAATGCGGAGCCTATTCCCTGCCCTAGCTCCTTCTTGTTAATCCACTCCTTAATCTCAATAATGTGGCGTAGTAGGTCAGCTCGCTTAATCTCTTTAGAATCAGCGGGAACAGTTGGAATGTTAAAGTAGGGCATAAAAGTCTAGTTACTTCTTATTTAAACGATTACGGATCTCATCTATCTTATTGATACATCCAATTACGTAATTATCCCAATTCGCCTGCTCAATCTCCGCCAGAATCTCCAGTATCTCCGCCTTGTGCAGCGTTCGGATCTTCTCAAGACTACCTCCGTAGGCAGCTCTGGCTAGGGTTAGTTCGGATACCATAGGATTTTTTGTCCGGGCCTCATTTAGCTTGGCTTGGGTAAGCAGATCGTGAAGGAGTGCTACAACTTCTCGGTTCGTCACTGTCATCTCAGCCTTGTAGACTACCCAGGCAACCTGACGAGCGTTATCAAATGACTTGATCTTGCCAGTCTCATGGTCAGACCATTCGTTTGGGCAATAAGTAACCCAGTCTCCGACATTGCTGTCGGTAAGATGGATTAGTGTCTCAAGCTTGCTCATAACGGTTATTCGCTTACTTCTTATATTCTGTCCTGATCTTTCCCATGATCTTGTTGGCGGCTGACATGAGTTCCGAATGTAGTTTCTTCATTTCCTCCAGCCCCTTGTTCACCGTCTCGACCTTTTCCTCTTACCGGATCTCGTACTTGATATCACCCTTGCAGATCAACTCCGAATCGCCGTCAACCTGGACGTACTTGGTTTCTTCCTTGTTATAACACATACCGAAGAACCAACCTGAAGTAAGGGAAAGCTTGCCATACACCTGAGCGTCGCCATACACCTGAGCGTCGCCGTACACCCAAGCGTCGCCGTACACCCGAGCGTCGCCGTACACCCAAGCGTTGCCGTACACCCAAGCGTCGCCGTACACCTCGGCGTCGCCGTACACCTGAGCGTCGCCATACACCTGAGCGTCGCCGTACACCCAAGCGTTGCCATACACCTGAGCGTCGCCGTACACCCAAGCGTTGCCATACACCCAAGCGTTGCCGTACACCCGAGCGTCGCCAGACACCCGAGCGTCGCCATACACCTGAGCGTCGCCATACACCCAAGCGTTGCCATACACCTGAGCGTCGCCGTACACCCGAGCGTCGCCGTACACCTCGGCGTCGCCGTACACCCGAGCGTTGCCGTACACCTCGGCGTCGCCGTACACCCGAGCGTCGCCATACACCTGAGCGTCGCCGTACACCCAAGCGTTGCCATACACCTGAGCGTCGCCGTACACCCAAGCGTCGCCAGACACCCGAGCGTCGCCATTGACTTCCTCGGATTCTACCCATCCGCCTTTCTCGCCCTTCTTAGCCTTGCCTGGAATGTCTACGATCGCCTCGATGCGGTACAACTTCACTCCCCATAGATTTACCTTGCTTTCGTTCGTCAGCTTGAATGTCAGTTCCATATCGGTTATTCGCTTAGTGGTTGGTTGGGGGGGTCATAACCAGTTCATTATTCCTGTACATATACTCCACGCCCCGTAACACTCCTGTATGTACCGTGGAGTAATAACTTCCTCTTACTATGCCGTCAGCACTGGCTTTGTCAGGGTAAATAGCAATCGCTATGTCCTGGTAGTCTACTTCCCCCCGTAGCCACTTAGCGGCTATTTTAGCCCATTCATAAACCGATATGCCTCCGTAGACTGAGTTTCGTAAATGGTTACTCCTTTTCTGTGGGGGAGGTTAGGTTAGTACTCGTTGACAAGGCACTTCTGGCAGACGGGGCCGATGTGGTTCGTTACCTGGTTGCAGTCGGGGCAGAAGGCCAGCTCGTACTCATCGGTAGGCTCCTTGGAGAGAAAGGCATTCACGTTGTCGGCCAAGGTTTTGTTGATGTGTGCGATGTGGGGATCTTCAAACCCTACCACAGTTACTAGCTCTCCTTCGGGAGTACGGTACTCGTAAGGCTTGCGTAAGGCTTCAGCAAACCCCTTCAGCTCCGCTTCTACCTCGGCGTGGATGAGGTCTTCTAAATCCTGCCTTAGCATTTCACCGTCATTTCCATCGGTATCAATCAGGTGTGGCCCGTAGTCTCCGCACCACTTCATGATAAATGGGCATAACATGTCGTAGACCTTGCTTCTCAGCTCTGCGTCGTTTGGCATGGGGGTTGATTATACTTCCTTAAACTCACCTTCTCTAAGTACGTACCAAACATCTTCCTTTAGGATAGTACCGTCAACTTGAGCTGACTTTACACATAGGGGTATATACTTATTATCGTCATATCTCCACTCGGCTAAGGTTATCCAGTCACCTTTCTTAGCTTTAATTTTATTATTAATTCCGATCCCAGCTCCTACGCTATATCCTCCTGTAAGTTCAAGCTTGGCAGAGTCACCACTGGCCGCAAGCTGGGCAGATTCACCACTGGCCGCAAGCTTGGCAAAGTTACCACTGGCCGCAAGCTGGGCAGAGTAACCACCGGCCGCAAGCTTGGCAGAGTCACCGCTGGCCGCAAGCTTGGCAGAGTAACCACTGGCCGCAAGCTTGGCAGAGTCACCACTGGCCGCAAGCTGGGCAGAGTAACCACTGGCCGCAAGCTTGGCAGAGTCACCGCTGGCCGCAAGCTTGGCAGAGTAACCACTGGCCGCAAGCTTGGCAAAGTTACCACTGGCCGCAAGCTTGGCAGAGTAACCACTGGCCGCAAGCTGGGCAGAGTTACCACCGGCCGCAAGCTGGGAAGAGTCACCACTGGCCGCAAGCTGGGCAGATTCACCACTGGCCGCAAGCTTGGCAGAGTCACCACTGGCCGCAAGCTGGGCAGAGTAACCACTGGCCGCAAGCTGGGCAGAGTTACCACCGGCCGCAAGCTGGGCAGAGTCACCACTGGCCGCAAGCTGGGCAGATTCACCACTGGCTTCTTCTTT
>Ga0302265_1000236_pt1 | contig 39074 bp, 27 predicted proteins | sample III_Bog_E1_1_FD_194556 | JGI IMG/M metagenome (GOLD analysis project Ga0302265, IMG submission 194556) | Peat permafrost microbial communities from Stordalen Mire near Abisko, Sweden - III_Bog_E1_1 | ecosystem: Environmental > Terrestrial > Soil > Wetlands > Peat | place: Sweden: Abisko...
ATTTACACACATATTTATATGGGCGTCCACAAGGGTAAATAATTTACACACATATTTATATGGGCGTCCACAAGGGTAAATAATTTACACACATATTTATATGGGCGTCCACAAGGGTACGCCCCTACTGATTATTCTCTCAAATTCTTCTTTCCCCAATTTCATTACAGCCAGTCTTGGTTGTTTGATAAGACCGGTATTTTCCAATCCTTTCGTAGCCTTTAACTGACTTAATGATATTGGGTGTTGAAATGTATCAACAGGTTCGAAGGTAACCGACACCCAGCGTTCATCAGCTGTTGTTGGGTCCTGATGCGCTTCTTTCAACACCTTCATTTTTCCCATCACGCAGTTTCCTTCCTGACTGTGATAAAACAGCACTTCATCATCCACGCGCATGTCTTTCAGATTATTCCGTGCCTGTGGACTGCGCACTGAATAAATCTCAAAACTTCCGTTCCGTAATATGTCCTCCCAGCTATAACGGAAGGGTGCAAATTTCACTAACCAGTAGTTCATAATCCGTTTTTTATCTCATTCCATACAATTCCAGATAATCATCACTCTTGCCCAATGCCCGCAAATTGGCTTTCTGGGCTGCAGATAACTTGCCATACCGCCGGGCATACCAGTTTTCCACTTCTTCCACATCATCGGCCGTTAATCCATACGCTTCATAAACCAGTTTGTCTATCTCTATCTGCTCTTCATTTTCATAATTATAGTCTATATTAGTTGTTATTTTGGATAATATTTTCTTACATAATGTCTCAGCCTTTTCAATTAAACTATCATAGACTTTAAATTCTATTTCAGCAATTATTGAATCAGTTGCATCTACTCCATGAGAAAGAAAATTTTTCACTAAGAATCTATTTAATCTTGAACACAATAAAGCTAACAGATATTCTTTAGTAACAACATCTGTAAAAATTGTTGCACCTTTTTGTCCAAAAACATAACCAGTTCCAATACGATATGTTGGCGCATACACACCAGTTACTGAGTATGTTATACCATTTTGAAAATATCTATGTTTATTCCTTAATCCATTATTTTCAAGATAAAACTTTACAGCTTCTACAGACCAATCAAGGTAAAATTCGAAAGGTTTCCAATAATTAATTATCCTTCCATCATTTGAAACCATTTCACCACTCTTATCAAAGGGCACATATTTTCTGGATTTATCATTTCCAATTCCGTTAGTTTTTTCAATTTTAGATAGTTCTAAAGCAATTTCATTTTCTGAAATTTGAGGATATCCACCTACAGATTTGCTTGACTTTATAAATTGAATATTATCATAGGTTTTTACTCCGCCTAGATTTTCTGCAATATCCCCTAATTTCACAACTTCGATTTCTTTTCCATTCATCTCTATGGTTCGCACATTCACATGTTTATCTCCAATTTCCTGAATCTGAATTTTGGGTAAATTTGTATTATCATTCCCATCATTCATCAAAGCAAACAGTTTGGGTGATGCTACAAAGAACGGCAAATTACTGTTGGTGCGGATGAGTGATTGCGGATAACGGTAAATGGCGTATTCAGGAGTGGAAATATTATCCATACCATCCACCATTTTTGTTTGATTCAGGATTTCCACAAACCTGTCGTAATTGTCATGAATACTTATGTTGGTCATATCCCCCATCAGGCAATAGTGATTTATATCTGTTTCCTGTTGGGTGTTCCGTTCGGCAATCATAATCACCGTGTTTACTGTAGCACGAAAAGTATCAGGATTAACCCGGATCATTTTGTGCACATAGTTCTGCATCATAAGCTTTCTAAGAGGCAAGTGGCTTTTGATGGTCATAAAGGTATCGCTTACAATATAGGCCAGCACACCACCATGTTTTAATGGCGTCGGAGTATCACGGTCACTCAGGAAGCGTGCAATAAAAGCACCATAAGGGTCCTTACTCTGGACTTTTAAAGTTTTACACACATCGTCGTCTATTTTCACCCCTCCATAGGGCGGATTTCCGATAACGCAATCGAATCCGCCATAGTTTTTCAGTTCTGGATAAAAGAAATCCATATTGAAAAACGGTGCTGCCAGGGTGCTGTGAGTAAACCAGTCTTTCAGCAGCACTTTGTTTTGACCGCTGATATGCTTACCGGTTATCTGGAATGCAAAGGTAGGAAATGCCACATCCAGAATATCCACTATTTCAGTGGCAATGGTTTCACGTTCAGCGTGACTGATTTCCGGTTGATAATAACGGGCACGGGCTTCGGTCAGATGGTCAATGTCACCATAACTGAATAAATCGGCTTGTATGTTTTTCAGGCTATCGGCACATATTATCTTAGTTTCAATATTCGGCATGGGTGTAATGCCTTTCCCTGTATTTTGGTCAATCAGTAACGAAATAAAGAACCGCAGTTTGGTAATCTGTACTGCCAATGGTTGAATATCAATACCATAAATACTGTCGCGGATAATACCGAGTTTACGTCCGTAATCATCCAGATGCGTGGTGAGTACTTTTTTAAAGTCCGCACGTTGTGCTGCATCCACATTATTCAGTTTCAGATCTATCCACAGTTCGTTTTTACTATCTACCATTTTCAACATATCCACCATCCGATGGAGCATACCCATAGGGAAAGCACCCGAACCACATGCCGGATCGAGCATTTTGAATTTATCAAGCCCATTGACAATGGCCGTACAAAACAGCTTGTCCACGCAATTCACAATATTAAAATAAACCAGTTGACTTACCATCTGCCGGCTATCTGCGATTTGCGGATAGTTGTTCTCTACGAATTTGGCAAGATATAGAAACAAGCTGTCATTCACCATTTCGTAAATAATCTTACGGGGTGTATAATAGCTTCCTGTCAGTTTACGTATGCTTTTAATCGTGTTTTCTTCCAGATTAGGGTCAAGTTCTGCCAGCAGATTTTCGAAAACCAACCCCAGCATTTCAGGGTCAAGCGCAATATCTTCTTCAAACGGTGTGTTCTCGTCCAGTGTGAACTTGTACGATTTCAAAATCCCGTTCAGTCCTTTATGCTCAACCTTCTCAACCACTTTAGTGGCTTTTGCTCCTTTGCCTTTGGTCACGGAATCGTCTGTTTCAATGCCATAGAACAGGTAGTTCGGGATACGTATCACCGTGTCTTCAATAGTCTCATTGGCATTGTCTTCTTTTAATTTATCAAATATTCCTCCGTTCAGATAGGGTATTTCAGTCAACCATTCGATCTTTAAATCAGTATGTAAATAATGAGTCCATTTAAAGTCGTTGAGTGATTTTTTATCTTTTTGGTTCAACGCGTTGTAAAACATGTTTTGCAATATCCCTCTGTAATACGAATTGCTTTTCAAAAAATTCGTATCATCCACATCGTTTGTCAGTTGATACCGTTTATCTTCCCAGTCGGTGAGTTCAAGCAATTCGGGTTTTATCAGACCTTTTTCCTTTACAAACCAGCAAAATAAGGTACGGGCAAGCAAACGTACCAGAAAGTTTTTCGTATTTTCCTTTTCACTGACATATTCGGGTTTGAAGGGTAGTTTGATATTTTGAATGGCATAGTAAAACCAATCCTGTAAATCCTGATAGAACTGGTCGTTCAACGATTGCAGGGAAAAGACAGTTTGCCAGTACGCGTATAATTTTTTGAATGTGTGTATAGATGATGAATCAATTTTTAACCCTTTTGCATTCCGGTCACCGAACAGAATCTTCAAATGTGCTGCATTGGTTTTCTCAGTATCAATATCCCGCAGCATGGTTACCTTTCCCACCTTTTCACCTTCGCGCCATTCCTGTAGGTATTTGGTCCGTTCTGAATTGGCAAAAGCTAGTTGATTGCTGTAGTTGAATACCACCGTAACGGGTGTAAAAGGGAATACGCGGTTCAACAGACGGGTAATATCAGCCAGTTGGGTTCGTGTAGGGGCCGGGTTATTGAGGGCAACACCAAATATCAGGATACCATCATAATCGGAGATGATTTGCCTGGCATCGTCCAACGTGGAGACACACGGCTGTGCATCACTTCGGTCGTCAGAAGGAATAAACGCCGTATCGTCCACTATTCCCATGACATAAATATCGGCTATCATTTTATGTGCCGGGTTATTCGGATTGTATTTAGTGCCTAGCATCTCTGCCGCCGTGGTTGGGTTTTCATCAAAATAAAGGATGGGGACATTCAATTGGGCAAAGAACGTTTTAACGGCTGTGACAAAAGGCTGTGTGTTGAAATAGTGAAGATCCATGTACTTGTTTTTATTTTTTCTTAGAGTCAATTATTTTTTAGGTATAGGCGCTTAGACCTCCCAAATTAAATGATTGATAGTGTTGTATAGAGGGATTAAAGTATCTCTTTAAAAGGGACTATTCATCAAATAATACCAACTATTGTTACTAATTTTCAATTGCCTCCAGCTTTAGAGGCTGTGTAAAAACTCTTTTGCAAAAAAGTTCTTTAAAATAATGTTAAATGATAAATTTATTAACAATACGTATATTTAAACAATAATATACATATATTTATGTTATAATGGTTGTATTAAATCAATTAATCAAGAAAAAGGGAGTTTTACACCCAATTCTGTATTCTTAGTAACACAACCTCCATCGGCTCAATGTTTATAAGCCGCTTAAGGTTATAACAAGTGGAGTACAAATCAATTTCGACTTGTACTTTCTGTTTTCCTCGAAGTAGTATTGGTATTTGTCCCATCCAATACTTTATTGTTCCAAAAGGGTGTTCTACAAAGTTCTTTCGGGTGTTTATCATATCCTTGAATTCTTTTGTCTTGAGCTTTTCTTTGTATTTGAGAATCCATTCATCATCTAAGCGTCTGCTAATTATTCGACCGACTTTAGATTTTGTACATAAAATTTTGACTGGACAATTACCACAATTTTTGCTCTGATAAAAACTGTAAGGCTTTCCCTTTCTAATTACTCTTTTACATGTAAGTTTTAAAGTTTGACCTTTTGAGCAACGGTAACAATCATTCTTTTTGTCGTACTCAAAAGTTATTCCTGCCTCAATTTGTTTTTGGTCAGGAGTTTTTTTGGAAAAAGGTACAAAGCAATGAATTCCATCTTCTTCTAATGACTGTATCTGATCTTCGTTAGCATAACCTTTATCCGCAAGAACTGATTCAGGTTTAATACCAAGTTGATCTTTCAAAGCTTTTATGTTATGTTCCAAGCTGTCGTAATCATTGACCTGGTCTGTAACATCCATTTGAGCTAACATATGATTTTTAGTATCAATGCTAGATTGCACATTGTATGCTGGATAAAAGCCCTCTTTGCTTTTCATTATTTTAGCTTCGGGATCAGCAGGTGCAATTGATTCTCGACCTAGCTTTTCAAGCAGTTGTTTTTGTTGTTCCAGCGTTTGTACTTGTTCTTGCAGTTGTGCAATCTTTTCGAGCAATGCCGGTTCTACACCTAGCTCGGATGCTAAATCTGAAAGTTGTTCTTCAACACTTTCTACCGTATCGTTATCTTGCAATTGTGTCAAGTATTTCTCCAATTCGGTTTCCAGTTTCTCCATTCTACGGTTTATGCCCTTCAAAGAAATTGTATTTTTACTCGCATAAGCTTTTATTTTTGTTCCGTCTGTTACAACTTGTTTACCAGATATATAACCATCTTTTATGAGAAACTTACGGAAAGAAATGGTAACTTCAAGAATTGACTCTTTACTGTCTTTACGAAAATCAGATATGGTTTTATGGTCGGGTTGAAGGTTACCCAACAACCAAATCACTTCCAAATTACGATAAGTTTCTTTCTCTAACTTGCGTGAAGAGCTAATAGAATTCAAAAAACCGTAAACATACAGCTTTAACAAAGTTGCAAATTGATAGGCAGACCGACCTACTTCCGACGTTCCTTTGCCTGTAAGCAACTCAGGTTGAATTTGGACAATTTTATCCACGAAAGCATCAATGATTCGAACAGGATTGTCTAATGTAACGTAGTCATCAATTACACTGGGCATCATTAATTGAAGTCTTGAATTTTGTTGTATATAACTCATAATCATGTTTTTATGAGCTATGAAGGTAATCATTTTATTCCATTTATACATCATTTCAAAGAACTTATATTTTTTTAATTTTTACACAGCCTCTTTAGCTGGAGTCAATTGAAAAATAGTAACAATAGTCGGTATCATTTGATGAATAGATCTCCTAAAAGAGGCACTATATTTTATTATACATTTTTAAAATCAATCATTTAATTTGGGCGGCCTAAGCGCATATACCTAAAAAATTAAATAAGACTAATTTACAATAGGAACGACATTCAAATTTGCGATTTAAACATTGTAACATCTTGATTTATAACATAGGGTCAGGAAGTGTGAATTTAAATCTTTTCCTGTAAAACTTTTCCATTTCCAAAACTTTGGAAAAGTTACATTGTATTCTATAATTTTTTAGTCCAGAAGAGCATGCCGGGGGTACATTCTTCAAAGCCCAGGCGATAGTATAATCCCTGTGCCTGGAAGTTATCTTCCCTGACTTCGAGGGTTATTTTGCAATATCCCCTTTCGGTAGACAGTTCAATTAATTTTTCCAAGAGGGCTTTTCCGAGGCCTTTTCCCCTCAACTGATTGTACACAATAATATCGTGAATATACAAATACGGTTTTACGTTGAAGGTGGAAAAGTTGATAAAGCAGGTAGCCAGACCGGCAATTTCCTTCTCCTGCAAAACGAACAGAACAAGTGCCGAGGGGTGACTGGCAAGTCCATCCACCAACCGTAGCTGTTGAATTTTATCAAGTGGAGGCGCTTCTCCCATGGGATCGGTCATATAATGATTCAACAAATCGACCAATGCCGTTAAATGCACCGGGTTTTCATAATCACAGAATTCGAAGGATGGGGTCATGGGTTTGAAGAGTTTGAAGAGTTTGAAAAGTTAATTGGTTGATTGGTTATTGGTTGATTGGTTAATTGGTTAATTGGTTGATTGGTTGATTGGTTGATTGGTTGATTGGTTGATTGGTTGGGGGACAATGAGGACTATAGGGACACTGGGAACTGACGACCACAAGTAACTACAACAATAACCAATTTACCAACTACCGACTACCAACTACCAACTGACAACTACCGACTACCGACTACCAACTACCAACTACCGACTACCGACTACCAACTACCAACTACCAACTACCAACTACCGACTACTTACTACCGACTATAAACTATAAACTATAAACTATAAACTACACCTTAAACCGTCTGGCGTCGATATCATATTTTTTAATGCGGATGCCCATCATTCGTTCGGTAATGCCAAGATGTTCCGAGGCTTTTGCGCAATTTCCTTTACAGGAAATAAGTGCATCGAGTATGATTTGTTTTTCCATTTTACCGATGATAATATCCAGTGTCCCTGACTGCATTGTTTCGGAAGATGCAGCCGTTTGAAGGGATGCAGGAAGATTATGTATACGTATAACCTGATCACTGCTCAGGATACAGGCCCTTTCAATGCAGTTTTCCAATTCACGTATATTCCCCGGCCAGTGGTAAACCATCAAGGTATCAATAGCCGAGGCAGTAATGCGTTTAATATTTTTACCGTGCCGTTTATTGAATTTATCTATAAAGAAATCGGTCAAGACAGGGATATCGTTAATTCTTTCCCTCAGGGAAGGAATGTATACAGGAAAAACATTGATACGATAATACAGATCTTCGCGAAACTGATCTTTTTGAATCAAATCCTCTAAATTTCTGTTTGTTGCACACAGAATTCTGACATCAACTTTAATAGGTTTTGTACTTCCGACGCGTTCGATTTCCCTTTCCTGCAACACCCTCAACAGCTTAACCTGTGTGGAAGCAGGTATATCCCCGAATTCATCCAGGAAAATAGTACCTCCGTTTGCAGCCTCGAACCGTCCTATACGTTGTAAAGTAGCTCCGGTAAAAGAACCTTTTTCATGTCCGAATAATTCGCTTTCGATCAGACTTTCGGGAAGTGCCGCACAGTTTACTTTAATAAATGGTTTTCCTTTTCGTAAGCTATTGTAATGAATGGCATCTGCTACCAGCTCCTTTCCTACCCCGCTTTCTCCACGAATCAACACAGTGGCGTCAGTGGTAGCCACACTTTCGATAAGGGAGAATACTTCATTCATTTTACCAGAATTACCCTTAATCTTTTCGGGCATAATCCTGTTTCGGAGCTCTCCCCTTAAATTGATATTTTCAATTCGTAATTGTTCCATTTCCTCTGCATATTCCTGTCTTCGGCGCATAGTTCTACCAATCATAGAACCGACAATTTTCAAAAGACGTACATCATAATCGAAAGAAACAGCACCTTTATATACTTTGTGAAAACTCAGCGTTCCGATATTTTCATCTTTGTAACGAATAGGAGTACAAATAAAAGACACATCTACTCCATCAATAGCAGTCGGAGCGTTTGTTAGATTTAGAAATTCACCGGACAAAGCAATTTTCGGAATCATTATAGTTAATCCGTCCTGGATAACCTGACCAATGACCCCTTGCCCGATCTGATAAACAGCATTTTTTCGCTCGTTTTCGGTAATTCCGTACGAACCTTCAATAATAATATGCGAACTTTCCCTGTTTAAAACAGTCAGAATAATTCGTTCAGCGGTTAAATGTTCTGCTAAAAGTCCAATCACTTCATCTAAATTAATGTCCTTGTTGCTTAACAATGAGCTTAATTCAAGTAAAAAATCCAGTTCTTTAGTACCATAACAATCCGGCTTATTATATTTACATATTGATTCCATAAACCACCTATTTTATACCTTTTGACATTTTATATGTTTTTAAACATACATTTGTCTGCAAATATACGAATTTAAGTTGCATTAAGACATTCTATTCAACATTATTTTTGACGATTATCTCTATTTAACATTAATCGTTGTAATTTTAATAAAAATCCTTGTTTTAATTTGAGAAAAGAGACAATAATATTATTTCTAATGGTGACAATGAGGACTATGGTGACAATGAGAACAATGAGAACAATGAGGACTATGAGGACAATGTTGACAATGGATTTTGAGTTTTATTTTCTACTGGGGACAATGGGGACAATGGGGACAATGGTGACAATGGGTTTGGGGTTTTATTTTCTACTGAGGACAATGGTGACTATGGTGACAATGGGTTTTGGGGACATTATAGTCTTTCCAGTACTTGAAATAATTTACATTTTCAATTTTATTTTTACACAGTATCTAAGAGGATATGTAATAAGGCTGGGGGATAATCATATTAAGGTATATCCTTTTGGATTTATGATGAGGGAAGCAAAAAAAAATGTACTTTTGTACAAGTTTTGAATTAACCGGATAAGTTATTTCAAAAGATTTTATTCGAATTAAATTATAATGGTACTCAACTATATCTGGATTGGCTTTTTACTTATTGCCTTTGTTGTGGCATGTGTACAAACGGTTTTTTTTGGCAATTCACAGATTTTTTCAGAGATCATGACGGCTGCATTTGGTTCAGCCAAGTCAGGATTTGAAATTTCACTTGGATTAACAGGTGCTTTATCCCTTTGGTTAGGGGTAATGAAAATCGGAGAAAACGGAGGTGTCCTGGAGAAGTTGTCCCGTTTAGTTTCCCCTTTCTTTGTCAGAATATTTCCTGAAATTCCGAAAGGGCACCCGGCAACAACGAGTATATTTATGAATCTGTCGGCTACGATGTTAGGCCTTGACAATGCCGCCACACCGATGGGATTGAAGGCAATGAAAGAATTACAGGAGCTGAATCAGGATAAAGATAAAGCGTCCAATTCCATGATTTTGTTTTTGGTATTGAACACCGCCGGTTTGACACTTATCCCGATAAGCATCATGGTTTACAGGGCACAAATGCATGCCGCTAATCCTGCCGACATATTTATCCCTATATTATTAGCCACGTTTATTGCCTTTATAACAGGCCTGATCAGTGTAGCCATTGTACAGAAAATAAACCTTTTCAATAAGGTAGTCATGGGGACTTTAGGTGGTTTAATTGCCCTTATGGTTGGCATCATATACTTTTTAAGCGGACTACCCAAAGAACAAATAGCAAAGTATTCCGGTTTTGCAGCTAACTTTATCCTTTTTTCCATCATCATATCCTTTATATTAATGGCTCTGAAACGGAAAGTAAATGTATACGATTCGTTTATAGAAGGGGCAAAAGAAGGATTTCATGTTGCCATCGGAATAATACCCTATTTAATTGCTATTTTGGTAGCTATCGGCATGTTTCAGGCGTCGGGGGCACTCAATTTTCTAACGGATGGTATTCGTTGGCTTGTTGGGCTGACAGGCATAAATACCGATTTTGTTGATGCACTTCCCACCGCATTTCTGAAACCGTTGAGTGGAAGCGGATCACGCGGCATGATGCTTCAAACCATGGGAATGCATGGTGCAGATTCATTTGTAGGACGTCTATCATGTATCATACAGGGTTCCACTGATACTACATTTTATATTGTAGCTGTTTATTTCGGTTCAGTAGGAATAAAAAACACGAGGTATGCGATTGTATGCGGATTAATAGCCGATTTAGCCGGTATTACTGCAGCCATCTTACTTGGATATTTATTTTTCCATTAAAATTCAGAAAATTATTAACCACAAGAGAACACAATAGAACACAATAGGATATAAAATACAGAACCACAATAGTCACAATAGGACACAATAGAACATAATAGGATATAAAATACAGAACCACAATAGTCACAATAGGACACAATAGAAAAACACAATTGGATACAATAGAAGAACAGAATAGGATATAAAACACAGAACCACAATAGTCACAATAGGACACAACAGGATACAAAATAGAATACAAAATACAGAACCACAAAAGAACATAATAGATAAATACCTAACCCGGACAAGCCAGAATTAACAATAGAAGGCGGATGTACACTAATTAAGCGGATAATTTACTTATAAGAAAATACTTCGTATTTTGATTTTAAAACCAAACAAGTACTAGCTCAGATTAAAGTGTAAGACCGTAAAATATGTAATATCGTGCCAAAAAACACACGAATTTGAGAGTTAAGATACTAACGATATTTTTATGAATTTAAACTAAACGAAATTAGTAAATACAGTCTATTTATTTTGGCAATCACAGATTCCGATTTCGGAATTGTGGTTTTGTGGTTAATTTTTTAATCCGGTAAAGCAGAAATACTTTATTTTGTTTATTTTAAACAAGCAGCAATTCATTCTAATGAAACAAGTAAGATGATACAATATATTTCAGAAGATGTAACACTTCCCGAAATACCAAAACAGAAAATAAGCCGTTGGATAAAAAAAACAGCGTTGGAATACGGAAAAAGGGCAGGTGAGATAGCCTACATTTTTTGTTCTGACAAATATATGCTGGAAGTGAACAATCAATATTTAAAACATGATTACTATACAGACATAATTACTTTTGATTATTCTGAAGGATCCGTTATTTCGGGTGATATATTTATCAGCATCGATACAGTTAAAAGCAATGCCCTTGAATTTAAAGTAAGTTTCGAGGAAGAATTAAATCGAATAATGATTCATGGAATTTTACATTTATGTGGCCAGGACGATAAAACGCCTGAAATGCGATTGGAAATGACGAAAAAAGAAAATTCAGCACTTATGAGGTACTAAATATTGTGGCATTTTAAGCTTATTTATCAAACTTGAAACCCTATATCCTACTAAGTCACTAATTTTGCAATTTAATGTTAAATAAAGACCAGAGTTAAAGTGCAATTTATCATCATTAAAAGATTATCACTACTTTTGTTGCAGGATATTGATAGTATTGATAAAATTAAAACGTAAAAAACACGTTCTAAGTCTAATTAATTATACTCATAGAAATAGTATGAAATTAAAAGTAATTAGAATCTATATTTTAAGTTTTATTTGTTTGATTTCTGTCAATATATCAGCACAAGATGAATACAGGGCGGAAATCGGGATAAACGGCGGTGGATCGTATTATTTGGGAGAAGCCAACAGTCAGCTTTTTAAGAATATGCAATTAGCATATAGTGGGTTTTTACGTTTAAGTTTCAATCCACGTTTATCGGCAAAAATTGAAGTGACAAATACGAATGTTGCAGGTACAGGATTTAACAATTCAGTAATTGTAACAGACATAACCGGGGAATTCAATTTCTTTGATTTGGAGAAAAATAAAAACAGACAATTTAGTAAAATATTTTCACCCTATATTTTTGCCGGGGTTGGAATGATGGATTATAAATATTACACCAATATAACTACTTTAAATATAAATCCAAGTATTCCTTTTGGTCTTGGAATGAAAGTAAAACTGGGTACACGTTGGAATCTGAATGTACAATGGACAACAAGGCTCTTACTGGCTGACAATCTGGAAGGAAAACCTGAATTTAATAACCCTAATTGGTTAAACGGTTCAAATCCATTTAATAACGATATACTTTCAAGTTTAACTATTGGAATTAGTTATAATATTTGGAAGAAAGTTTGCGATTGTAAGAATTCTTCCGTTAACAATGGAAGATATTAAATTCATGAAATAGAAATTAAGAATGTCATCCATCAAAGAAAAAATCGATAAAACCAATTTACCTAAGCACATAGCTATTATCATGGATGGCAATGGACGTTGGGCAACTGAACGTGGTTACGATCGGATTTTCGGACATCAAAACGGTGTTATTTCTGTACGTGAAATCACTGAAGCAGCTTCTGAGATTGGGATTGAATACTTAACATTGTACGCTTTTTCTACAGAAAACTGGAGCAGGCCACAGACGGAAGTTGATGCATTAATGGAATTATTAATAGATACTCTTGAAAAAGAGACACCAGTTTTGAATAAAAACAACGTTAGATTAATGGCAATTGGCGATTTGAGCAGATTACCGGGTAATGCCGGAGAGAAACTTCAACGTTGTATTACTGTGACTTCAAAGAATAGTGGCCTGGCATTGGTAATAGCACTGAGTTATTCATCAAGGTGGGAAATTACAAATGCAGTAAAAGAAATATGTAGTGAAATTCAGGCAGGTAACTATAGTTTAGATGATATAAACGACAAATTAATAAGCACTCATTTGACTACTAAATCGATTCCTGATCCTGATTTATTAATTAGAACCAGTGGTGAAGAACGTATTAGTAATTTTTTACTTTGGCAAATAGCATATACCGAGTTATATTTTACTCAAACTCATTGGCCAGCATTCCGAAAAGATAATTTTTATCAAGCAATTTATGAATTTCAACAACGAGAACGTCGTTTTGGTAAATAACTCAACCAAGTCACAACACTCTACACTCCAAAATAAACTATGCACTACAAACCGTTTTTCTCTTTAACCTTGTTGATTATTTTAAACCAACTTCTAGGAGCACAAACAACATCAGTAAAAGATTCGACCATCTTACCAATTATTGAATATAGCACTTCTAATCCAAAATATGAAATAGCAGCTATAACAGTTACAGGCGCAGGTAATTATGAAGATTTTGTATTAATCGGTTTTTCCGGATTAGCAGTCGGAGATGTCGTTAACATACCGGGGGATGCTATTACCAAAGCAGTAAAACGTTTTTGGAAACAAGGGCTGTTTTCGGATGTAAAAATTCTGGCCACTAAAATTCAGGATGGTAAAGTGTGGTTAAATATAGATTTAAAAGAACGACCCCGGGTATCGGAAGTAAATTATGTTGGTTTAAAAAAGTCTGAGATCGATGAACTTGAAGTAAAGGTTGGCATTATAAAAGGGAACCAAATAACTCCGAATATTTCGGACAGAGCAAAAAAAGTAATTGATAAATACCTAGAAGAAAAAGGATTTTTAAATGCACAGGTAAATGTATATCAACGAAATGATCCAAAGAAATCGGGGTATGTCATTGTTGATATTAATGTCGACAAAAAACTGAAAACAAAAATTCATCAACTTATATATTCCGGTAATACTGTTTTGACTCACAATCAAATCAATAAAGTGATGAAAAAGACCAATGATCACAATTGGCGAAATTTTTTCCGGACTAAAAAGTTTGTACGTGAAGAATATGAAAAAGATAAAATTGCTTTAATAGATAAATACAATGAAATTGGTTATCGGGATGCCTATATAGCTTCGGATAGTGTAGTTCCATTTGACAATAAAACTGTAAACGTTTATTTAACAGTAAGTGAAGGTAAAAAATATTATTTCAGGAATATAAAATGGATTGGGAATACTATTTACCCATACGAATATCTAAATACAGTTTTAGGGATCAAAAAGGGTGATGTTTACAATCACAAACTTCTGATGGCAAGATTAGAAACAGATGAAAATAATGCTGTAAGCAAGCTTTATAAAGACCGTGGCTATTTGTTCTTTAATGTTGAGCCAGTTGAAGTTCAAATCGTTAATGATTCCATCGACTTAGAAATGCGTATGTTTGAAGGGAAACCTGCAACAATAAACGAAATTGGCATAAAAGGGAATACCCGTGTTTATGATCATGTGGTTCGTCGTGAGATTCGTACAAAGCCCGGACAATTATACAATCAGGATGATGTAATGCGTACTTTACGTGAACTTGCCCAGATGGGACATTTTGATCCTGAAAAGATTAAACCTGACATTTTGCCAGACCAGGAAAATGGAACGGTTGACATCAATTATGAACTTGAAACAAAAGGGAGTGATCAAATCGAATTTTCTGCCGGTTGGGGTTCAACAGGAATAGTTGGTAGTATTGGCTTAAAATTCAGTAATTTTGCCATTCAGAATTTATTCAAGCCTGCTACCTATAGAATTGTACCTCAGGGTGAAGGTCAGACACTAACCATTAACGGTAAGTCAAACGGGTCATCATATTCACAGGTGAGTTTATCTTTCTTAGAACCATGGTTGGGTGGAAAACGTCCAAATTCACTTTCTGCTTCAATTTATTACTCAACCCAATCTGACGTCAGTAGCCGTTATGCTGCAGATTACAGTAACTATATTAATTCTTTATCGGGTGGTTATGGTAGTACAGGAACAGATTACAGCTCACAATATCAAAGTGAGATAGATCCTAACAAATATATGCGTACGCTAGGGGCTTCACTAGGTTATGGCAAGCGATTGAGCTGGCCTGACGATTACTTCGTCTTTCAGGGAGAATTATCATATCAGTTATTTATGCTTTCAAATTGGTTATACTTACCTCCTTTAACAGATGGTAATTTCAATAACTTTAGTTTAAATTTGACTTTAAGCCGCAGTTCCATAGATAATCCGATTTATACCCGAAGTGGTTCGACCTTTTCGCTCGGATTAAAGATTACACCACCTTATTCATTGATAGATGGAGGCAAAGTAAACGGAAAAGAATATTCCGACCCAACAATGCCTAATACCGATCGCTATAGATGGCTTGAATATCACAAATGGACATTTAACGGAAAAACATATACGCCACTGTCTCCTGATAATAAATTGGTATTAATGAGCAGAGCCATATTCTCATATTTGGGACAATATAATGCAAATGCCCGTTCACCATTTGAGACCTTTAATATGGGTGGAGACGGAATGTCAAATAACACCAGTTATGGTACAGATTTTATAGCAATGCGTGGTTATGCAAGTGGTGTATTAACTCCAACTGATCCAAAAACATTGTCACCAATGGGCTATGTATATGATAAATTTACCATGGAGTTACATTATCCATTATCATTAGAACAATCGGCAACTATATATGCATTAACTTTTGTTGAAGCAGGAAACTGTTTTAATACAATCCAGCAATACAATCCATTCGATTTAAAACGTACAGCAGGTGTTGGTGTTCGTATTTTTCTTCCAATGTTTGGGATGATGGGTATTGATTGGGGCTACGGTTTCGATAAAATTAACGGAGTTGTAAGTGGTAGCCAATTCCACTTTGTATTGGGTCAGGAACTGTAATTAATTTACAATTTATTCATTTACAATTTACAATTTGTAGGTTTCAAAAATGGTTTACATTTATTCACATAATTAACTAATTACCCAATTAACCAATTTGTGTCTAATAACTGCTTAACCTTTAAAAGATAACAGAAAATGAAAAAACTCATCATTGCACTTTGTTTATTGGTAGGAACATCTTTTGCCGTAAATGCACAGAAATTTGCATTGGTAGATATGGAATATATAATGAAAAATATTCCATCCTATGAAACAGCGAACGATCAATTAAATCAAATATCAAAAAAATGGCAATCGGATATCGATGCTCAAATGCAAGATGTCCAGAAGATGTACAAAAACTATCAAACTGAGCTGGTATTTCTTTCGGAAGATATGAAAACGAAACGTGAAGACGAAATTGTTGCCAAAGAAAAAGCTGTTCAGGAATTAAAACATAGTTACTTTGGTCCTGAAGGTGAATTATTTAAAAAGCGTCAAAGTTTAATGAAACCTATTCAGGATGAAATATTTACAGCTATTCAGGAAATAAGCAAAGAAAAAGATCTTGATCTGGTTTTTGATAAGAGTTCAGCAATGAGTGTTATTTTCTCTACACCTAAACTGGACATCAGTGACATTGTTCTCCAAAAATTGGGATATTCAAAATAATTTTTTAAATTTGCACCTCATTATAAATAATAAAAACTCAAAATAAATAAATCATGTTCAAAAAAATTGCATTAGTATTACTTTGCGCACTTCCATTTAGTTTAATGGCGCAAGAAGTTAAGTTAGGCCACGTAAATTCTCAGGAGATTCTGACTCTTATGCCGGAACGCGCTGTCATTGAAAAAACAATCAATGATTTACAAAGTCAATGGGAAAAAGAATTGGTTAAAATGCGTGAGGAATATTACGCAAAAGTAAAAGAATTTCAAGAAAAACAATCTTCTATGCCTGAAAGCATTAGATCTGCCCGTCAAAGCGAAATTTCTGAAATTGAACAACGCATTTCTACATTTAATCAAACAGCAAGCGCAGATTTACAAAAGAAGCAACAAGAGTTATTTACTCCTGTTATCGACAAAGTAAAAAAAGCAATTAATGAAGTAGGAAGTGAAAACAATTATTTATATATTTTTGATTTAAGCACTCAAAGTATCATTTATCAATCACCTAAATCGAATGATGTAACTCCACTGGTTAAGAAAAAACTGGGTTTGAAGTAAAATTCGGATTTTAAATCTTATTATAAAAAAAAGACTTTAATGGAAAATTCCATTAAAGTCTTTTTTTTAATCAGACTTTCTGACTTCCCGCATAGTTAAGTTAACGTTGTTTATTTCAAATATGATAAATGATCTGTTTAAAAATAAGCGAATAAGGGACGGTTGTAGGGTGGTTGGTTTTTCCTTAAGAAACAAATAAACCACACAGGCACTAGAACACAATAGTTTAAAATTCAAAGCCAATAAAATCAATGATATACACCTTATTTATTTCTTATGATTTTTGGTTCCGCGGGCGGAACAAGGGATAGAATGTAAGTATCTGAATATATGTACTTATGACCCTCTTCCCCCAAATGGGGGTTCATGATTAGTATTGATATATTTAAACTCAACTAATCACTTGTTTTTTATCAAAAAACTGCGTATTATTCCCATTTGGGGGTTGAGGGGCCAAAGTCTCAAATACTCAATCATCTCATTAAATATTTCAAATCGACTCAAGTATGATTTCAAATATCATCAGACTACCTAACTTCCCGTATAGTTAAATTTCAGGCATTTATTTCTTATATGAGAGTTGATCTGTTAAAAATAAGCGAATAAGGGAGGGTTGTGGGGGTGTTTGGTTTTCTAAGAAGGGTGAAAAAACAAAAATAAGGTTTTGAGAGACGAATTTTCTTACAAAGCCGGATAACAGGTAGCAACATCTTATCTTATATGCTTTTTGCTCTGACCCAGGGGGACTGTCTGAGTAAGTCGAATGACATCATGTTGAAGGAAATAAATTTCTTTGATTTATTTTAGATGATAATTATTGGAAAATAAAGGCAGAGGGTAAGAAAAGCGAATAAAAAGCATTGAAGCTTTTTTTATTTATTCACAGGAGTTTAAATAAGGTTTTACCTATTCAATGCATTTGAAATTCCCATTAATTCTTTTCGAATTAATTTCAGTCTTTCAACAACTTCCGATTGCTTTGCAACAGCATCTTTTTTCTGGCTTAATTTTCGCTTTGCACCCTCAAGAGTCAATTTTTGTTCGTTGACTAAGTAGAATATCGATTTGATAACAGAAATGTCGTCAGGCGAATAGAAACGGGTTCCTTTTGTATTCCTTTTAGGTTTAAGTTGTTTGAATTCCTTTTCCCAAAACCGTAAATTCGATTGATTCACATGAAACATCTCAGCAACCTCAGAAATTGAATAGAAGAGCTTTTCCATAATCCATTAGGAATAATTATTTAATAATCTTCAACATCTGACCTGTACGTAGTTTTTTTCTATGTATGCCGTTCCATTTTTTCAGTTTGGAGACGGATACTCCGTTATTCGCGGCAATGCCACTTATTGTCTGACCTTTTTTCACTCTATAGTAGATTATTTTTCCATAACCACCGGGGGTAAAAGTAGAGGCAGCCTGTAAGATTTCAATTTCGCTCCTGCGGTTATTGATCAACTCATCAGCCTTGTATGAAACAACTTCCTTGAATTTATCGATAAAAGTATTTGCATAATTTAAAGGCAGACATAAAGAATATGGTTTAATATCACCTGGAATAATATCTCTTCTGTATTGCGGGTTAAGTAGCCTTACTTCCTCAATGGGCAGATTTAAAACTGCAGCAATTTGTTCTAAATGTATTCTTTGATGAACCATGACAGTATCCGTCAAAACAGGCATATTGACAATGGCAGGACATAAATTATGTTCGGTAGCATAATTCAACGTATAATTAGCAGCGATAAAGATAGGAACATATCCGCGTGTTTCTCTCGGAAGATAAGGGTAAATTGCCCAATAATCACGTTTTCCACCTGCACGACGAATTGCTTTATTTACATTTCCCGGTCCACAATTGTACGATGCAATCACTAAATTCCAATCTCCATAAATCGAAAACAAGTCTTTCAAAAAATGTGCTGCTGCATTGGTAGCTTTAACAGGTGACAATCGTTCGTCTACCAGACTATTGATTTCCAATCCATACATTCTACCTGTTCCAATCATTAATTGCCATAATCCGGCAGCACCCATACGGGAAACGATTGTTGTATTTAAAGCCGATTCGATGATGGATAAATACTTTAACTCGTAGGGTAAATTATTTGCTCCCAGAACTTGTTCAAAAATCGGGAAGTAATAATTGCTCATGCCCAACATATATTCTACCTGACGTCGTTTATGAATCGTATACAAATCAATATACGCTCTTACTGTAGGGTTATAGGGCATCTCCATAAGACAAGGCATTTTTTTCAGCCTTAATTTATAAATAGAATCAGATACAATTCCTAAATCGGTGGTTGATTTACAGTTTGAAGTACTTGCACGCTGTATAACCCATGACTGCAGCATATAGTCAAGTGTGCTATTAAATTCTGCCGGTAGAATTAATGTTGTATCCATAATTTCCTTTTCATTTATCACAACATTCTTAGTTTGTGAGAAACAACAAGTGCAACAAAACAACAATATATATACCGAAGAAAACAGTGTTTTAAAATTCATCTTATAAAAAATTTTTCTTTTGAAATCAAACTATTTTAAATTAATACTACATTGTAAACCAAGGGTATTGTTTACTCCATAATTATTATCCATCAAAGCAGGCGTTATATGCATTGATAAGTTTGGGCTTATATCAAAGTCGTATAATTGAGCATCAACATAAGCATCCACTATGGTAAGTGCATAATAGGCAATTGTAATAATTATACTTAAATCCCTATAACGCCTGTAAAAATTATAACTAGTCTGCAAATCCGTTGTATAATTGACAATTCCACCAAATCCATCTATGGTATAACCTTTTGGTAGAATCTGATAAAAGCTTACGACTTTCGGATTTTTATTTACAATAGTTGCATATGAAGGATCCGCTTGATATCTAAGTATATCAAAATAAGCATTTTTATACGACTGAGTTTGTCCGGAGTTCCAGGTTATAGCATAAGCACAACCTAAAAAGCCACCATAAACTATCGGTAATTTCCAGTATTTTTTATTCAGTATTTGTCCGTAGCCCGGAATAATAGCACCCATCCATACGTTTTTAAGCGGATCAGGTCTGAACGCTTTTTTAGTCAACGTATCACTGCTCTGTTCAAGTTCCTTTTTGACATTTGATTTATCATACAGCCTGGCAACACTATCTTTAGGCAACTGATTCTTAATGGAATCTACCTGTGCCTGAACCCCAGCCGACAACAGGATTATTAATAGTACCAGAATGTATGAGTTTTTATTCACAAGAACTTAGGTTTAAATCTTATCGAACAATTCCATAATACTTGTCAATTCTTCATCATTTGAAAAAGGAATTGATATTTTTCCTTTTCCGGACGGATTACAAACGAATTCTACTTGTTTTCCAAATACTTTGCTGAGTTGATTTTTCAAATCATCATATTCCTGAAGACTTTTTACAGGATTAGTTGCAATTTCCTTTACTTTAGGTTCCAGACTTCCGGTTTCCAGAAACAGGCGGACTAATTCTTCCACTTTTCGGACGGTATATTCATTCTGAACAATAGATTCATAAAGATGCAACTGAACAGCAGGATCATTAATACCTAATATGGCACGGGCATGGCCCATATCGATTTTTTTATTTTTAATACCCATCTGAATTTCGGCCGGTAAGCGGAGTAACCTCAGATAATTTGCAATTGTAGCACGTTTTTTACCAACACGTTCACTCAACCGTTCCTGTGTAAGTTTATATTCTTCCATCAGACGGTAGAATGTAAGTGCAATTTCAATGGCATTCAGATCTTCACGTTGAATATTTTCAATCAATGCCATTTCTACAACCTGCTCATCTGCAGCTGTACGGATATATGCCGGTATTGTGTGCAGTCCAACAAGTTTTGAAGCTCTGAATCGACGTTCACCGGCAATAATTAAATAGGTGCCATCATCATTTTTACGCAGAGTAATAGGTGAAATAACCCCTAATTCGCGAATAGAACTAGCTAATTCAGTCAATGCATCTTCATCAAAATGACTACGTGGCTGATTTGGATTTGCAAAAATCAAATCCATTTCCACTTCACTAATAGAAGACGATCCATTTGTATTGATACTTTCAGTGTCTATCAATGCGCCTAATCCTCTTCCTAATCCGGTTATATTCTTTGCCATATGTATTTTACAAAAACTTAGCTTTTAAATATTTATTTCTATTTGAAATAAATCAATGAACATGAACATGTTTAGCAATTAATTCTTTTGCTAAATCCATATAATTTGTCGATCCCTTGGATTCGGCATCATATAATAATACAGGTTTGCCATGACTTGGTGCTTCACTCAATCGTACATTTCGTGTTATTACCGATTCAAAAACCATGCCTTGAAAGTGTTTCTTCACTTCAGCATATACCTGGTTAGCCAATCTTAATCGATTGTCGTACATTGTTAGCAGGAAACCTTCAATTTCCAGGCCCGGATTTAATTTGCTTTTTATTATTTTGATTGTATTCAGCAATTTGCTGATTCCTTCAAGTGCAAAATATTCGCATTGTACGGGAATCATAACTGAATCGGCTGCTGTCAGGGCATTAACCGTAATTAATCCCAATGAAGGAGAACAATCAATTAACAAATAATCGTAAAGTGGTTTTAAGGACGAAAGCATTTTTTCCATAACACGTTCACGATTCTCCATATTCAGCATTTCTATTTCAGCTCCAACCAAATCAATATGAGATGGCAGAATAAAAAGGTTTTCCACTTCAGTAGTATGTATGGCTTGTATTGGGGGCACATTATCAATCAGACATTCATAAATTGTAAACTCTAATGAACGAATATCAATACCAAGTCCTGATGAAGCATTTGCCTGAGGATCGGCATCAACTAACAAAACTTTTTTACCGAGTGAAGCTAACGATGCAGCCAGATTAATAGCCGTTGTAGTTTTACCAACACCACCTTTTTGGTTTGCTAACGAGATTATTTTACCCATTTTGAAAGAATTTAATTAGGAAATGATGCGACAAATTATTAAAATTCCGGCATTTGAAATCAATTGATTTCCTGATACAACTGTCTATTCATAAAAATGTAAGGATTTGAATATATTATCATTGATTTAAACAACAATTTTTTATACCGATTTGCAAAGATAATAAAATTAATCCACCCACTCAAGAAGCAATTTCACGTTCAAATATAAATAACCTTTTTTTAAGGCAAACAATATGAAAATTGGTTTTATGAAGACAAATCCAATATTTTTTAAAGTAAGTCATTCCCAACGATTATTGATAAGTGATAAAATTCTTTCTTATATATCCGGAATTCACCTGTAAGTTTTGAACCGTTATTAATTTAATTCTACTTTACTAAAATAAAAAACAAAAAAACTTCTAACCACAATAGAATACAAAAAATGAAAAATGAAAAGGACACAAATAAGAAATAAAATTCAAATACAGTACCGCAATAGTTAGGGCACAAAAAACAATAAAGAAAAGAACACAACAGGAAAATACCTAGCGGTATTTTAAGATTTTATAAATAATCAGAATGCAAATAGAATCTCATATTGTTACTATTATTTCTATTATTTCTATAGTGAACTATTGTGGTTAATTCTTTAATCTGGTAAAGTAGAATTAAATAGTACCAAAATGATTATCTTTGCATCATTGAAAGAAGATTCACAAATTCAACCAACTCATTCTTTTTCAATAATTTCAATTTATTGGTTTAAATATTTAATATGAAAATTCGAAATTCTCAACTTCTACTTTTTCCTATTTGTCTTTTTATTCTTGCCCTGATTTCATTTTTCTATTTTTTTCGCATAGATTTAACATCCGACAAACGATATAGTATTGCTGAACAGACTAAATCACTAATGGATAAAACTGATTCAACACTTAAAGTGGTTGTTTATCTGGATGGCGATTTGAATCCCGGATTCATGCGACTGAAAAAGGCAACAGCCGAATTATTTGATGAACTGTCCGTTTATTCCAACAGCAAAATTGACATCAGCTATGAAAACCCATCATTGGCAGACTCTCCCGATCAACGAGAGAAAAAATATGCAGAACTACAATCGCGTGGTTTACTCCCTACCACAGTTTATGAGCTTGATAAAGAAGGAAAATCCATTCAAAAAGTTATTTTTCCATGGATTGAAATGTCCTATAAGGGGAAAAAAGTTCAGGTATGTCTTTTAAAAAATATCTTAGGAAATACAGGTGAAGAGAATCTGAATATTTCTGTTGAAAATCTTGAATTTGAAATAACCGATGGTATCCGGCGACTGGTAAACAGGGATATATCGAAAATAGCATTTATCGAAGGTCATGGTGAACTTACCGAATCGGAGACATATGATATCAGCAAATCTCTGAGTAAGTATTTTCAGATTGACAGAGGGGTAATAGCCAGCAATGCAACAATTCTGGATAATTATAAAGTGATTATTATTGCTAAACCCACGAAACCATTCACAGAATCGGATAAATTCATTATCGATCAATATATCATGCATGGGGGCAGGGTATTATGGTTACTCGATGGGGTAAGGGTATCAAAAGAAAATTTATCTACTATTGGCATTTCGCCGGCTCTGGAACTTGATCTGAATCTCAATGATCAGCTATTCCGGTATGGCATTCGGATAAATCCGGTATTGCTTCAGGATGTTCAGTGTGCTTCAGTTCCTGTCGATATTGCACCTCCGGGTGCGAGTCCTCAATTTAAACCAGCTCCCTGGTATTATGCACCTTTATTACTTGCTTCACCTGAACATCCCGTAACGCGAAATATTACAGAAGTACGAGCAGAATTCTGTTCGGCGATTGATATAGTGGGCGACAACAAACTTGTAAATGCCCAGTTACTGTTGGCCACTTCGGATAATACACATATTGTAGGGACTCCAACCACAATTGATTTAAGTCAAAAGATAAAACCCAATGATAAAACATACTTTAACCTGGGATATTTACCAGTGGCAGTGGCCATGGAGGGAAACTTCGAATCGGATTTTGTGAATAGGATGATACCAAAAGGATTAACAAATACATCTCCTATTATAAAATTAAGTTTAAAAACACGCCAGATTTTCATAGCCGATGGTGATATTATCAGGAATGAAACAACTACAAAAGACAGCACATCAATTCCACTTGGATACGACAGGTATATGAATCAGCAATTCGGGAATAAAGATTTTATTCAAAATGCAGTTTTATATCTGGCCGATAACGAAGGATGGATGCAATTGCGATCGCGCACCCTGAAATTACGGTTGCTGAATAAAAGAATTACCAATGAAAACAGGATTAGCTGGCAGTTAATCAATGTATTAATTCCTGTTGGCCTTTTGTTGATATTTGGAATCGGGTATCAGGTCATCAGGAAAAGAAAATATACCAAATAACCACATTAGAGTTTATAATTCTACAGGTAGAGACAAAAACAATAAGAAACGAATCATAACACTTAAACAGGACAATCCATAATTAAGAATAGAACGCGGATTTAAACTAATTAGGCGGATTAGAAACGGATTAGAAAAATACTTCGTATTTTGATTTTAACACCAAACTTGTACCCGTACAAATTAAAGAAACAGATCTGAAATACGCGATATTGTGGCAAAAGTCACACAAAATTGAGAGTTAAGATACTAATATTTAGACCCTTTATATAAACGGACAAGTCTTTATACCTGGCGATCAAATTTAGGTTTAATAAATCAAGTTATGCAATTTGCAAGTGTATTAAGTTTTTAAATCAGCAGTATCATAGACAGTTAACACATATAAAAAACAGCATTTATTAAAAATAAAATCTGACTTTGGTTCATATTTTCATTTCAATTTAATATATTTATTTCCAGGTACAAAACAATAATGAGATGAGCCTGTTTAATATAGAAATAAAACAAATATTAAAAATCAAAACTAACATATGGCAAAACTAATTTTAATTCGTCACGGTCAATCCGTTTGGAACAAGAAAAACGTATTTACAGGCTGGGTGGATGTACCGCTTTCACAGGAAGGAATCTCTGAAGCAATTCATGCAGGTGAAGAAATAGCCGATATTGAGTTTGACGTAATTTATACCTCAGTGCAAATCCGTGCAATCGAAACAGCGATGATTGCTCTGGCAGGTAATAAAAGTGAAAAAACGCCGGTAGTGATTCACTCCGATGGTAAAATGGGAGAATGGACCACCATTTACAACGACACCATGAACATGAACATCATTCCCGTGTACCGCGACTGGCATTTGAATGAACGTTATTACGGTCAACTTCAGGGGAAAAACAAAGCAGAAACTGCAGCCATTTATGGAGAAGAACAGGTGCATTTGTGGAGACGTAGTTATGATATTGCACCACCCCAGGGCGAATGTTTGAAAGATACCGCCGAACGTACTATTCCATTTTTTAAAGACAATATTCTCGCACAACTCCAGGCAGGTAAAAACGTGTTGGTTTCAGCTCATGGAAACAGCCTTCGCTCTATAGTCATGTTTATTGAAAACCTGTCACAGGAAGAGGTATTGAAATTGGAAATACCAACAGGTGTTCCGTTGTTTTATGAATATAAAGACAACATATTAGCAAAAGCCAATTAACCAAACTACTTATAAAAGTAACCTTCTGAAATACAAATTTTCATGGCATTGACGATCTGAATTTCAGAAGGTTATTTAAATATGATGTATTATTTTTTAATAGAGCTCAATAATTGAACAAATTGCCTGTTTTTTTGAGAGAAAACATACAACCTACTGAATTACCGTATAACTTTCCAACATCTGTACCAACCGAACAACCAATTTGGATGTTTGATAATTTTGGAAATTGTTTATTGATTTCCAGCATCATAGAAGTGTTTTGAATCATTAAAGGGTAAGGGTTATCATATGTTCCATAATTTTTACTGAAAGAAGCCAGATATTTATACGTAAATCCGAACGCATCTCCTTCTAAACCTATATGATGAACTTGTACCCGGTTGTTTAAAATAGTTATACTTCCATCTTTATTATAAATTGGAGAAGAAATGAAGGGTGTTCCAATAGTTCTCGAATAATACGTCCAACCATTTTTATAGATTCCATTATTAAAATAGTTGTCTTGTCCACCGTAAATTATTCCATCTCTATCGTTGTAAGGACCTGATTGATCGGTTGTATTAAGATACTCATAAAGGATTCCTTTAATAAAGGGGAAATGTTTATTTCTTAATGATATTCCCCAAAGTCCATCCGGTAAATTCATAGTACCTGTAATAAATCTGACTGGTGGATCTTCAGAAATATCTTGCCAATACCCTCCCAATTGAAAATCAGAGATATCAATATCCAGCCTCATGCTTTGTGAAATAATATGATTTCCCAAGGTGTTAATTTGATCATTGAGAGTAGAATTTTGACCTCCTGAACTACCCAGGAAGATTTTAAAATAATCTCTAAGACTTTCCGGTTGTTGGCCCAGCCCAGGGACATTTCCACCCCACTCAGCCACATGATCTAATCCATATTGAAAATGGACGGGAAGATTTCCACCTAGCTTGAGGTATAAATACTTTTGATGAAGCAAAAGACCCCTGACATAAATGTTGTCAGTAAACCAACCTTGTGCCAAAGCCCCTTTAATCTCCAAAAATCCATTTGTAAAAGGAACCGGGGTGAAATGTTCAATACCGATTACAACTTTAGGCATTGGTCTGGCATTGTTTGAAAAAAGAAAACCTCCGCAAGATAAGGTGGAGTCCTGATTCCCAAAATGTTCTTCACGTGCACCTACAATGAAATCGAACACCAAAAAACGAGCTTTTGCATACAATTCCTGAAAATATACATTTGATTTTGTGTTATCGGTTTGAATTAATAAATCAGCTTTAAACCCATAATTAAATAATTGTTGGTTTCTATTAAAGTCTTTATTAACTCCAACTAATAAATCAGCACTATTAGGGGAAGATGATATTTTACCATATTGTTCACTTTGAAGCCAAAATGGGGAGTATTGACCGGTTGAAGTTAAACCGATAACATTTACGTCATAATTTATCGAATCTTTTTGAGCGAAGACATGAAAAGGAAAAAATAATAATATTAGAAAGTATTTGAGTTTTTTCATTATTTACGAATTAATTATCAGGGTTAAAACTCAAAAAATCATTCAACACTTTTGTTTCATTTTCACCAAATCCAATATATCCGATTCCATCTATTGTGAAAACAATGGCATTATCCCTTGCAACCGGAAGATTACCCCTTTTATACCAGACTTTACGAATGGCATCATATTCAAGAATATCCGAAATAAAATGTCCGCCGGTTAAAAAGCCCTGAAAATACAGGCCGGTACTGACATAGAAGCGGTTATTTATACTAAATGAAACAGCATTTTCACGTCCATCGTCTGGCATATTACCTATGCAGTTCCATGTATCGGTATTAGGGAAATATTCCCACCAATCATTTTCATTGAACGTTCTGTAACCTGTACCAAAATATACATGTTCGCCATTGGTGCACACGACTGCTGCTGCCCTGGCAGGTCCCGGAAAATCATTCAATTTAACCCACTTATCGTCTTCAGTAATATATTCCCAAAATTCATTTTTAAAAGTATGATTATCAAATCCCGATCCGACATAAATGTTATTGTTGAATACAAAACTAACACATGCATCGGTAGTATTGCTTGGATAATCTGCTTTTTGGGTCCAACTATTCGATACCGGGTCAAACATCCAAAAATCTTTCAAACAAGCATTAAAATCATATTCAATTCCCGATGGACCATAAGAGTCATTAAATCCAAGACCGACATAAGCCTTTCCATTTACCGTATCAGCTGTTGCTTTTACCCGTGCAATTCCGGGGAAAGAAGCTTTTTCAGTCCAGCTGTCAGTCGTTGGATCATATTCCCAACAGTCATTTAGTTGTTTGCCCAAGGAATCTCTACCTAACCCTACATATCCTTTCCCATTTATGGTAAACGCCACTGCAGAAGAACGACCATTTCCGGGGATTGAAGCTTTTTTATCAAATGAAATTGCAGAATACGGAGAATTAGCAAATTCACTGCAGCTCCAGACAAGAAGAACTGTAAAGAACACTGTAACCGATTTTGAAAAATGATTTATAATCTTCATATTTAATTAAATGTTTCCAATTCTTTCTTTACAAGTTCTATTATTTATATAATGTGAGTATTTTAATGGGTTACGAAATATTAAAAAAACTTTATATTGAACAAACCTTCAAAATGGAATAAAAGTTCGTTCTTTATAAATTAAAGTGTATCCAACGTTTTATTTTGATGAATGCTTCCAACTTTTCTGTACGCCCATGCAAAAATAAGCGGGAAAATCAGTAATGAAAAAAACATAGCACACAAAATTCCCCCAATGACAACCCTTGCCAAAGGTTGAGCACTTTCAGAACCAATTCCATGTGAGATAGCTGCAGGGAATAATCCAACAGCTGCCATTAAGGCTGTCATCATAACAGGACGAATCATAGTTCTAACTCCCAAACGGATAGAATTATGCAAAATAGATTTTTCACCTTTCAGCCTTTCTATATTATCCTTAAAAGCACTTATTAACAGTACGCCACTGAGAATACATATTCCAAATAAGGCAATAAAACCAATGCCTGCTGAAATACTGAAATTCGTTCCGGTGAAAAACAGGACAGCAATACCCCCCACTATTGCAAATGGAACATTTAGGAATACCAATCCAGCATCTTTCATATTTCCGAACATGACGAATAGTAAGAGGAAAATTAAAATCAAACTGAGGGGTACTACCTGAGCAAGCCTTTTTACGGCTCTTTGTTGATTTTCAAAATCGCCCTGCCAAATCATATCGTAGCCTTTTTTAAATTTCACCTTTTGTCCTACTTTTTGACGGGCTTCCTGAACGGTACTACCCATATCTCGGCCACGAACAGAAAACTTAACAGCTGAATATCTGCGGTTTGCATCTCTGAATATCAGGCAAGGACCTGTTTTTGTAGTGATATCGGCAATTTCTTTTATGGGGACTTTTGACCCGCTCGATGTTGGCACCATTAGGTTTCCTATATTATCCACCGTATTCCGGTATTTTTCAGGAAAACGGATTCTGATGTCAAACTTTTGAATTCCTTCGTATAACATGGTAGCAACTTTGCCTCCGATAGCCATTTCAATTACGGCATTTGCATCGGCAGTTGAAACTCCGTAAAGTGCCATTTTTTGTTGATTTAAATCAATATCCAATTCGGGTTGACCTATATTTTTAATTACACCTAAATCGGAGATTCCGCGTATTTTTTTGAGGATATTAAACACTTCAGTTGATTTAGTTTCCATATAATCCAACGAGTCACCAAATATCTTCACACATATAGAACCTTTGACACCCGAAACAGCTTCTTCAATATTATCGGTTATCGGTTGAGAAAAATTATAATCCACACCCGGAATAACTGACAGTTTTTTATTCATTTGGTCAATAAGCTCTTCCTTGCTGATTTTTGGTTTCCAATCCGATTCAGGCGATAACTGAATATCAAACTCATTGTTGTAAAATCCGGCCACATCAGTACCATCATCCGGCCTGCCTGTTTGGGATACAACATTTTGTACCTGAGGGAATTTGATAACTGTAGCCCTGATTTGTTTTGATATTTCAATTGACTTATCCAATGATACTGAATAGGGTAATTGAGCTCTTAGCCAAATGGCTCCTTCATTTATTTCAGGTAAAAATTCGGTACCTAAAAAGGTAAATGAAAAAAGGCCAATGACAATGATAATAAATGCTGTCAATAATGTTGATTTTTTATGGCTATAAGTGAAATCGAATCCTTTCATGAATCGGTTTGTAACAAACTGAACAATCGGATTGTATTTTTCCTTTACGTTCTCTTTAAGTAATAGTTTAATCAGAACAGGGACCAATGTTAATGTTAAAATTAAAGCACCCAACAATGCAAATCCCAGAGTATATGCCAATGGGGAGAACATTTTGCCTTCCACTTTTTGAAACGCGAAGATAGGCAACAATCCTGTAATGATAATCAGTTTAGAAAAGAAAATGGATTTTCCCAATCGTGCTCCATCTCTTTTTATCAATCCTGTTTTGGTCATTTTATTGAATCTCAGCATTCCAACCTCTTTTGCTTTTTGATCGAGGACAACAAAAAGCCCTTCCACCATCACCACGGCCCCGTCGATGATTATCCCAAAATCGACTGCACCCAGTGAAAGTAAATTTGCGCTCATCCCCATAAGGTTCAGGCAAATAAATGAGAACAGCAAGGACAAGGGAATTATGATAGAAACTATCAAAGTAGTACGCCAGCTAAACATAAACAAGGATACGATCAGGGTTACCAGTAAAATTCCTTCAAACAGATTGTGTAAGACGGTACTCGTAGCAAAACTAATTAGGTTTTCCCGGTTATAATATGGAACTATTTTAGTGTCATGTGGCAAAACCCTGTCGTTTAAGTCATTTATTTTCTCTTTTACTGCCTGAATTACTTCCGATGGGTTTTCACCTTTACGCATAATTACAATAGCTTCAACCACATCATCTTCGTTTGTGATTATACGTTTCCCTTTTTTATCAAGACTGGCATCCGAACGCCCTACCAATCCTAAACGGGGAAGATTGGAAACTTCTACATCAGCTATATCTTTCACCAGTACCGGAATACCATTAATATTTTGGACTACAACATTTTTAATTTCATTGATATTATTTAACAAGCCAATTCCCCGTACTACATAAGCCTGATTATTCTTATTAATAATATCACCCCCTATATTTACATTGCTTTTGCTGACTGCTGTAAATAAATCCAATGGCGTTATCCCCAATGTACTAAGTTTACCGGGATCAACTTTTATCTCATAGGTTTTAACCTTTCCACCAAAGCTTACCACATCGGCAACACCCGGTACTGCACGTAACTGCCTGTCGATAACCCAATCCTGCATTGTTTTCAGATCACGTGGATCCCGGAAAGTACTTCTGAGTGTATAACGGAAAATTTCACCTGTAGGTCCTGTTGGCGGTTGAATGGAAGGTTGAATTCCTTCAGGCAAATCAGCATTAGCTATTAAATTTGTTACCTGTGATCGTGCATCCCTGTCGATAACACCATCTTCAAACACCAGTTTGATATATGATAATCCAAAAATGCTTGAAGAACGAAGGCTTACTTTTTTCTGAACAGGATTCATAGCAATCTCAATGGGAGTAGTAACGAATTTCTCAACTTCTTCGGCACTACGACCCGGCCATTGGGTTATTATGCTTATTTCGGTATTGGTAACATCCGGGAACGCTTCAATGGGCATATTTTTAAAAGTAATAACTCCGGCAATCAACAATACAGATGTTGCTATAAGGATGAAATAGTAATTCTTTAATGAAAATGAAATTATATTATTTAAAAGCTTGTTCATAAGTAATTAATAATTAATAATTGACAATTAATAATTGGCAAGACATTGAAATTTAAGGTTTTGTAGATTAGCAAATAGATTATTAAATAACTGTGATTACTTAGTTGTAATTCTTAGTTTATTTTAAATCCGATTGTTATCAATTTTATTCCAGTAATTTGTGAATAACTAGTCATTAAGTGCATCGTATATTAAAATTGACTGTGAAGCAATTACTTTGTCGCCTTGTTTTACATTTCCTGTTATGTAGGTTCTGTCATCCACCGTATTAATTACTTCTACCGGGATAATTTTTATATCGGTATTTGAATGGTAAATCATAACATAATTTTGACTGTGATCGAAAACTACGGCTGATGAAGAGACACATAATGAACTGTTTTTAGTATCGTTTGTTACTTTTATATTGGCAAACATTTCGGGTTTCAGGACATATCCCGGATTTGGCAATACAATTCGTACTTTCAGTACTTTATTGGTTGGATCAAGTACATTCATAATCTTATCCACCTTGCCTTTAAATACTTTGTCGGGATAGGAAAGAGTGGTAACATCCACTTCGTCATTTAAATGAATTGAACTGATATTCGATTCATACACATTGGCAATGATCCAAACATTTTTCAAATCGGAAATAGTAAAAAGATTCGTGCTGTTATCGGGGCGAATAGACATATCGTTGGAAGCAAACTTTTCAACCACAAAACCACTGATTGGTGCCCGGAGAATATACTCTCCATTGGTATTTCCTCCATTAATGTTCAGGACCCTTTTCACGCGGCTTAGTTCAGACTGTGCCTGTTCCAGGGTTGTTTCGGCTACCAACAATTCTTTTTGAGAAGCCAATCCACTTTTAAACATATCCTGAGTAGCATCCATATTTTTCTTAGCTACACGTAAATTACTTCCGGCATTTACCAGATCGTTACTAAGACCTGCCATTTCAGAGCTTTTTATTACACCAAGAACTTGTCCTTTCTGAACGTAATCTCCCAACATTACTTTAATATTACTGATTATTCCGCTAACCATTGGATATATTTTCACTACATGATCGTCGTTAAACGAAACTTTTCCTGTAAGAGTAATCGTGTTGATTATTTTACAATCCTGAACAGTGTCGAGCTTCAACGTTTTAACCAAAGAATCGGCTAACACATATTTTGAATTATCAGGTGCACTGGTTGAATTAGATTTAGTGCAACCCTGAGTGATAAAAACAAGGATAAAAATAAGGACAAGTGAATTTATTTTAAATAAATTTATTCGTTTCATAGAATTGAAAGTTTTAGTTTTTTAGGTAATCGATACCCGTATAAAAGTTTAAGTCTTCGAAAGCATTTACCCGATTGAATCTGATCGAGTTTATCTGCAAGGTATTTTGTTTATAAGAATCATAAAAATCAAGGAAATCAAGCAGGTTTATATTTCGTACCTGATAATTTTTCAGTACTTCCCCAAGCAACCTGCTAAAGTCTTTTTCAAAAGAGACATCCCTGCTTTTAAGCAGTTTATCAGTATCTATAGCTCTTGTCAATGTGCTGTAAATTTGTTCATCCACGCTAGCCTGCGTAGCATCAAATGTTGCTTTATTTAATTGAATCATTGCTTTTGCCGATTTGATACTCCCCTGGTTACGATTTAAAAATGGAAGGTCGATGCCAAATCCGATCGTTGTCAGGTTATTGATATAACTGCCTTGCTGATCGTAGCCAAGTTGTAATGTCAAATCAGGGACAGCCATCGCTTTTTGTAATTGATAATTTTGAGTACTAAGGTCGGTGTTGAGTTTTGCAATTTTTAAATCCGGACGCGTATTATATGCAGAATCAATAATCACCTGAAGGGGATATCTCAGTGGATTAAGGGATGAGATGACCTCTTCATCCACTATAGGAATGACAACCGTATTTTTTGACTGCATCAACAATCGCAGTTCACTCTGGTCGTCATTCAGTTGGCTCTTTAAATCGTTGTATTCACTTAGCAGGCTGTATAACTGAGCTTTGACCCGGATTACTTCTTTTTCTGAAATATATCCTTTTCCTTTTTGTTGAGCAAATGCATCCGAGACTTTTTGTAATGCTGCAATTTCGGTATCATATACTTTGGCAGATTCCAATAAATAATGAATGTTGAAGAAGTCTGTTCGTAGAGTATGTTTCAACGTTCGTAACAGGTCGTAGAACTGATATTCGGAGATGGTGGCATTGGTAATAGCCATTTTAACCTGCCTGTTATGTTTGCCGGCAAGTAAAATCACCTGTGACAAAGCACCAGAAACAGAACCATCTTTCCCAAAGGGAAGAAACTGTTTAGTTACTGTTTGGTAAAGAGTAGTTCCAAAACTTAAATTCGGATTTGGGAATAACTTTGCCTGTGTAATTAAAGCTTTCTGAGCATCAATATTATAACGTTGTGCCAGTAAAACCAGGTTTTTATGAAGGAAAATTCGTTCAATACTGTCTAATTTTAAGGTTAAAGTATCCGGCTGAATACTTTTATAGATTTGACAATCAGCTCCGGATGTCAGGTACAGACACAGAACAAAAATTGCAAATTTAATTTTTTTTTGCATATTGATAAAGTTTTTGGTTTGTATGAATTGTATTCAATCCTTTGATGGATTCTATCAAAGGACACTTTGTTTTTACATTCTAAATTACGTAACCAGTAAAGCATACTGGTTTATTCAGAAGTAACGGATCGCAATCAATGGCGAGAACCAGAGTTTAGTTTTCGCAGCTTTATATGACACAAATCTTTAACAGACAGAATATCATTTTATTAAACAAATGGAATTATTTTTCTGTATTTAAACAGACAAAAACTGAGGAGGATTTGGACGAACTTCTTTATAAAAAAGCACACTGATTTTTTCGTCTTTAGGAATATTGTATGCAAGTTGTTTATAAGTTGCTTCAAGATCGGAGATAATCAAAGCATTTGGAAACCATTTTAAATCAAAATGGACAATATTTTGTTGTAGTTTGGAAAAGTTATCGGGGTTTGCTTTATCATTGAATGTGTCTTTTGGAAAACCCAACACATTTTCAACAAGGAACTCAATCATTGAGTCAACGTAATCATCATTACGAATGGTATTTGTATCTTTTAAAGGAGTATAAAAGCCAAGCGAGTCTATGCTCAGATTCAGGGTCTGAACGATAAGAAAGAAAATTAAACACTTGGAGCAAATATTTTTAAACACTTTTCTCATAAACGGGTGCAAAGATACAACGTTAATTCTTAAGAATTGTTTTATCAAGATTAATTTTCAAACAACTTTAGAAGTATTTTCAACTGTTTAAACATTTAATTCATTAATATAGTAATATAAGTAGTTGGAACAATATAATGTCTTTTTTATTCTTCCTGAAATCAGACCTCTCCTTCTGCCCTCTATCACCTTTCCCCAACCCTCTCCAAGAGGAGAGGGTTGGGGAAAGGTGATAGAGATGAGGGTTGAAGAAGCTTTATTTAAAATATCAGGACATTATTTATTTCCTATTACTTAGTTGAACTGTTGAATTAATAAGTTGATTTTCTGCTTATCAGTTTAAATAAAATACCTGCCCACAGATAAATAAGAAGAAATGAAATAATCATCTTAAATTCAAAATCAATCAATAACAAAGTGTTGTGCAAAAGCTGCACTTTAGCAGTCCAATGTACAACACTTTGTTTGTTTATCTTACTTATTAAATATCAATAGAGGCTTATCTTACCTTCCAGTGGATCGTGATTGTTCTTCGGATCTGTCCAATCTACTTTTTTGGTAGGATCGATACCATTGATATATTTAAATAAAAAAATAACTTGCATGTAATAAAGACGATAGGAACTAAAAATTGTACTATTATTTACCGCAATTTATTAACTGGCCGATTAGAAAAGTATTTTACACATAAATAAAGATAGTATGAATAAGAGAGATAACCCGGTAAATAAATCTGTTATTGATGCGGCAGATTCAGACGTGTGGATCAAAAGAGTTTAATTTTCTCCGTGAGCACATAAAACAAAAGTATCTAATCAATAATGAAATGAGATAAAGATTGTAGAATAAGATTTACAGCTTCCAAAGAATCCGCTCCTATTTGCATCAAGACAAATCAAAAAACGCTTCTAAATTGCTATTAATAAAGCATTCAGAAGCGTACATTTGAGATATCTGGCGTCTTTGGTTATTGATATAAAATGGAACATATTGATTCTAAACTTTCTATAAACAAAAAATATAAAGACTTTCAAATCATATTCTTTGTTGCAACATAAATCATAAAGATCATTTTTAAAACCTGATTTAAATCTTACAAACAAAACTCCATACCTGGATCGGATTATTTATGTTCAACGAGAGTTTAAAAACCGGCTTGTTAATTTCATTTTGATTTCAGCAGGTTAGATAGTAATTAGCACAATAGATTGTCACGTTCAATTCTTATTTTATTTTCTATTCAGAATAAGACATTATTTGGTTCAACTTACTTAGTTTTAGTTTTCAATTCTTTTTTAGGATCCACACAATCCATTTTCACTTTCAGGGCACACCCGGTACAACCCCCACATTTATCGGCGGGACCTGGTTTCCGTGTCAGCATTTTATAAATTTTCCAGCCGGCATATCCGGCAATAAAAACGCCAATTATGATAACGATTATATCTTGTATCATGTTTATCCAAATATTTGAAATACACCAAATGCCATAACCCAGGCAAGTACCAGGCTGTAACTAGCAGCAAACATCGCCCAGCCCCAACTGTTTGTCTCATTTTTTATGGCTACAATTGTCGCCAGGCATGGAAAATAGATTAATACAAAAAGCATCATTCCAATTGCAATAACAGGGGTAAATGATTTTTCGCCGTTTGCTTTCACATCGGTTTGTAACCGGTGCGAAAGTGAACTTACATGTGTACCGCTATCACCGGTATAAATCACACTTAGAGTACTTACTACAATTTCTTTAGCTGCTACTCCCGACAATAACGATACACCTATTTTCCAGTCAAATCCAAGGGGAGCAATAGCAGGTTCAATAAAATGACCAATCTGACCAATATACGATTTTTCCTGTTGTGCCATTTGTTCTGTTGCAGTCATTATTCCTTCTTTTTCTGATCGTGGATAATACCCCAAAAACCAAATAACAATTGATCCTAATAATATGATGGTTCCCATTTTTTTAAGATATTGTTCCCCTTTTTCCCAGGTATGACTTACCATTGATTTCATGGTAGGAACCCGATAAGGCGGCAATTCCATCACAAAGGGCGTTTCATCTTTCGAAAACATGAATCGTTTTAAGAGTCTTGCAATGATAACAGCCAATGAAATGCCAGTGATATAAATACCGAATAACACAAGCCCTGCATGGCCCGGGAAAAATGCTCCGGCCAGTAGTAAATAGACAGGTAAACGGGCACTGCATGACATTAAGGGGTTAATTAAAATAGTTATCATGCGGCTATTTCTGTTTTCAATGGTTCGTGAAGCCAGGATGGCAGGAACATTACAACCGAATCCCATAATAAGTGGTATAAATGATTTCCCATGAAGTCCCATTTTATGCATAATTTTATCCATTATAAAAGCTGCCCTGGACATATACCCGGTATCTTCCATAAGTGAAATGAAAAAATAGAGTATCAGGATATTCGGTAAAAATACAATAACGCCCCCTACTCCACCAATAATTCCATGAACCAGCAAATCTCTTAATGAACCCTCTGCCATATTATTCCGGATCAAATTACCCAGTAAGTTCACACCGGCAGCAATCCAGTCCTTTGGATATTGGCCCAATGTAAACGTAGATTGAAACATGGTGAAAATAAACAATAAAAATATCGGATAGCCCCAGTATTTGTGTGTTACAATAGCATCAATACGTGAAGTGAGTTTGTGTTTATGCCTTTTCTTACCTTCAATAAGGGTTTCCTTTAAAGCACCGGCTATAAAACCATATTTAGCATCGGTTATTGCCGATTCGGCATCCTCGTGCAATTCAGTTTTTAAGCGTTTTGTTTCTATATCCCGGAGATTTATTATTTCATCTTTATTTGGAAGGTTTTGAATTAAATGTTCTACTTCCGGATCTTTTTCGAGTAATTTAATTGATAAAAATCTTGTTGAATAACTATCTCTTAATGATGAATTTAATGAAATTGGATTTTTTATACGTAGAATACTTTTTTCTATTTCAACCCCATGATTGATATGGATATGTCGTGCGATTTCATGGATTTTATGTCTTCCTTCCAGATCGGAAACATTGTGAGTGATGGAGTGATGATGATGAATTTCAATCTGATGATGGTAATTGTCAAGTAAACTATCATCTTTTATTAAAGGAATTAAAATTCCTTCGGCATCTACAATTTCACTTCCTTCGTATAACTTAATAGCTGTCCGGAATAATTCATCAATGCCAAATTTTTTCTTTGCAATAGTTGGGACAAATGGTATTCCAAGTAATTTACCCAGTTTAATATAATCCAGTATATCTCCGCTTCGTTCAAATTCATCATACATGTTCAATGCAACGATGGTTCGTACATTCATATCAATCAACTGGGTTGTCAGGTATAGATTTCTTTCCAGATTTGTACTGTCTACGACATTAATAATCACATCCGGCGTCTTGTCGGTTATATATTCCCTCACATATTTTTCTTCAGGCGAATAGGCTGATAAAGAATATGTCCCGGGCAGATCTACCAGTGTAAAAGAATATCCCTGAAAATCAAAATTTCCTTCTTTCGCATCAACTGTCACGCCACTATAGTTTCCAACATGTTCACGGCCACCTGCAGCATAGTTAAACAAGGTCGTTTTCCCGCAATTCGGATTCCCCACCAATGCCACACAAATGTGTTTCCGTTTTTTCAATGCCATCCTTCTAACTTCCTCTTCATCCACAAATCCGGTTCTGTCTTCTTCAGCCGATTTCAACAGCCTTGCTTCTTCTTCACTGACCACCTCTATCAAAAATGCTTCACTGCGGCGTAACGAAACATTATACCCCATTACTTTATATTCAATAGGATCATTCAGGGGTGCATTTAAAACGGACTGAACCACTTTCCCTTTCACAAACCCCATTTCAACAATTCGCTTTCTAAAACCGCCATGTCCCAATACCTTAACTATGGACGCCTTTTCACCTGTTTTAAGTTCCGATAACTTCACTTGATTTTGTATTTGCTGATTACACTGCAAAGATACTTATTTAGATTGATTCTAAAGACTGAAAGTATAAAAAAAATAAATATTTATTTTATGAGTATCCGTTTGAGTACCTAAAAATATGTTATCTTTGTTGTTGTATAAACAACAAATAGTATGAATTTACTGAATTTTATATCTCAATTCCCTGATGAGGATAGTTGCAAACTTAAATTTAA
>Ga0302265_1000247_pt1 | contig 38278 bp, 37 predicted proteins | sample III_Bog_E1_1_FD_194556 | JGI IMG/M metagenome (GOLD analysis project Ga0302265, IMG submission 194556) | Peat permafrost microbial communities from Stordalen Mire near Abisko, Sweden - III_Bog_E1_1 | ecosystem: Environmental > Terrestrial > Soil > Wetlands > Peat | place: Sweden: Abisko...
TAATTTTACTTTATAATACCATTTATGGATGAATTCAATAAATACTTATTATTTTCTTACGCTATTTTTAAGATAATGAACTAAATTGTATTGCGTTAAAATAATTATCATTATTTTCTTTATTTTATAATCCGATTATTTTATTATATAAAAGTGAGATTATTAATTCCAATGGTTCGTTATAAAACGAAATAAGTATTTGATAATAAGAAAAATAGATAGAAAATAAGAGTTAAAACATTTGGGTAATTCATTGAAAATCAGTATATTTATAGATTATTCCATAATCATATAAATATGTCAATCAACAAACACCAAGATGCTATTACTCTGATATACAATATATTAGAATCAGATAAGTTTTTAACATTAAAAGAGTCGCGAAAACAGTTTATTGCAAATGTCCTTTTGCTCTTTTTAAGTATAAAAGGTAGAATTAATTTTCTACAACTCTCTCGTTTCTCCAAAAACTGCGAACAGTTCTATCGGATTAATTTTGAGAATAAATTCAACTTTCAAGACTTTAATCTCAAGCTAATTCTGGAACAATCGATTAAAGAATGTTTAGTTGCTTTTGATCCGAGTTATATTTCAAAAAGTGGAAAAATGACCTATGGTCTAAATATGTATTGGTCCGGTTGTGCAAAAAGAGCCAAATGGGGCTTAGAAATTTGCGGTTTTGCTGCCATTGATGTTTTGCGAAATACAGCATTTCATTTAAATGCAATTCAAACCCCTCACTTAGAAGGTACGACCTTGTTAGTGTATTATTGTCAGATAGTTAAAGAACATTATTTGTATTTTAAAGAGTTATCAAAATATATGGTTGCAGATGCCTATTTTTCTAAGAAAGAAGTCGTTGACACAATGCTTTCTTTAGGTTTGCATTTTATCAGTCGATTACGCAGTGACTCTAATTTGAAGTATAAATTCACTGGAGAACAAAATGGTAAAAAAGGTGCAAACAAAAAATATGACGGAAAATTCAAACTCAAATCTCTTAAAATGAACCATTTTACGGTAGTTGTTTCTAAAGATAACGTAAAAGTTTATTCAGCAATAGTTTACTCTGTTGCATTTAAAAGAGATATTAAAATTGCTGTTGCTGTGTTTTATAAAGACGGAAAAGAAGTTATCCGAAAGATTTATTTCTCAACTCACTTGGATTTAAGCGGAGATAAAATCTTTAGTTACTATTGTTCTCGTTTTCAAATCGAATTTCTTTACCGTGACGCAAAACAACACTGTGGTTTGAACAACTGTCAGGCTCGTAGCGAAAACAAACTTAATTTCCACTTTAATGCTGCATTGACCGCTGTCAATTTAGCTAAAGTTGATTGGCTGAACACAAGAATTGATGAAAATTCGCAGTTCTCTATGTCAGACTATAAAACAATGTATAATAATGAATTACTTTTAAAAACATTTATTGAAAGGTTCGGCATTAACCCGAACACAAAGAAAAATAAAAATATCATTGCTGAACTTAGAAATTGGGGCAAAATTGCCGCTTAATAATTTCTTTTTTATAACGAACCAATGAATACAGAACGGCTAATATTCATATATAGTTTTCAATATGACTAAAATATTAAAACAAATTGCATAACAAACAGGATGATTTAGAATAGATTGAATTTATAGTCTCAAAAATAGTGACTACATAATTCAGGTTATTATAATTTGAGCTATTAAGACTACTAAATAACTAGTTCTAATACTTTATTAATCAGATGATAATAAACAACATCTTTCAGCCATTCATAGTTATCTCTCTTGTGGTCCGATCCCTGTTTGTGGGGACTTAATTATTATCTGTGTAAATTAGTGTAATCTGTGGACAATCTCTTTTTAATTTCTTTCTTTAATTTGATGATTAAAAATTATCAGTGTTAATCTAATCCGCAGTAAGCTATTAATCAGTAGATATCATTTTTCCCCCAGCACTTCATAGTTATCTATCTTGTTGTTCGATTCCTGATCGTGGGGGTTCAATAGAAATCATAAAGAAAGTTCGAAAGGATTAGAATCAGCTACACGGTTATAACAATATGTTGTCGGAGAATGAGTCATTCGGACTTGATAAATTACCTGAATTCTGTAATATACAGATCTAAGTAACTTCTGTATTTCTTTAAAAGCCACTGCAATTTTAAATTATTAAAGTTTATTCAATTATTTATTTTGTACTAATTAATCATAAACATCTAATAACTAAACCCATTTGTAAAAACAACTTTATAATTTATCTGTTTCATTATTCAATCAAAACTAATATCATGGCAAAACAGTATTTCTTTTTGAAATTAAATCCTCCAAGAGCATCCTTTACAATCGATATGACAAGTGAAGAACGGTTGGTTATGCAACATCATGTGAACTATTGGAAACCATATGTTGACGTAGGGATTGTATTAGTGCTCGGCCCGGTTTTAGACCCGAAAGGAGGATTTGGTATTGCAGTTATTGGTGTTGATGATGAAAAACAACTTGAAACATTAATAGCAGATGATCCTGCAAACGGATTAAACAGCTACGAAATATATCCTATGAGGGCTTCTTCTAAGTTTATTAATGCCTGAAGTTAAATCATTTGTAATCAATTGTGTTTTAAGCTTGTTTTTGTAAATTTAAAGTAATTGAATTTAAAAATAACAGAGATTTCAGACAAGTCCCTGTCATTTATGTACAAATTAAAACAATAAGTATTATGAAAACAGTAAGAATTCATGAGTATGGGAATGCAGATGTTCTTCATTTAGAAGAAATACCTGTTCCTCAAATTGCATCAGATGAATTATTGATTAAAATTCATGCTGCATCTGTTAATCCGGTAGATTGGATGGTCCGCGAAGGATATTTGAAAGATATGCACCTTCATAAATTGCCACTTACCTTAGGACAGGATTTCTCCGGAACAGTGGAGAAAGTTGGAAGTTCAGTAACAGAATTTAAAATTGGGGATAAGGTTTTTGGAAGACCATCCCTTGAAAAGGATGGATCGTATGCTGAATTTATTGAAGTGAAAGCAACTGAAGTGGCATTAATGCCTAAAACAATCACATATGATGAAGCTGCTACTTTGCCTGTAGCAGGTACTACCGCTTGGGAAACATTGATTAACCGGGCTAAAATAAAGAACGGTCAACGTGTATTAATTCTGGGATCTTCAGGTGGAGTAGGTTCGCTGGCAGTTCAAATCGCTAGAAACAAAGAATGTTATGTTATTGGAACTACCTCAAATGCCAATATTGATTTTGTAAAAAGTCTGGGAGCTGATGAAGTTATTGATTATAAAAGTCAGGATTTCAGCCAGCAGTTATCTGATATTGATGTAGTGTTGGACACCGTTGGAGGTGAAAATCAGGAAAAAGCATTTAAAGTGATGAAAAGAGGTGGGGTTCTGGTTTCTACAGTTAGCAAACCGAATCAGAAAATTGCTGATCAATATGGAGTTCGATGTGAAAATGTATCGGTTGGTCCGAATGCACATATCCTGAATGAACTGAGGACATTAATTGAAATGGGTCAAATTCATCCGGTAATTGATAAAGTATATCGGTTAGAAGATGCAAAACAGGCTCAAAACTACAGCCAATCGGGTAAAGCAAGAGGAAAAATAGTGTTGGAAATTGCATGATATAATTTTGCAATCAGTATTAAAGAACCACAATAAGCCAATGACAATTGTCATTGGCCGTGGTTGTTTAAATTTGAAAGATTTAGCAAAATAAAGATTCTGACTATATAAAGAAGCTTTCTATAAATATTCCCAATTCAAATAGAAACACATGATTCACTATGACTAAATTCATTAATTTAAAAGGGATTGTATTTATTCATTTACTTTTTATAGACCCTGTGAGGTGGAAAGCTTAGATTAAATTTTTCAAAGTAAAAAGGTTTACATGTTACTCACCTGCTAATCTTATTCACAAAGGCATTCCGGATAAATAAAGGGCAAATATTAATAAACAACTTTGTTATCACATATCAGCTCTGATTTTAAGGTTTACAAAGGAAAAACAGTATAATTGATTTTAAACAATTTGAAGGCAGGATTCATTATATATTTGTCTAAAAGAACCGGGAAGAAGTATACAATATAGTTACAACTGGATTTCAGAATTTAAATAAAAGATAATGGTAAAAACAAATCAGGAACTGGTCGATGCATTCTTCGAATTTTACTTCAAAAAAAATAAAGAAGAAATTAAACTAGTTATGGCTGAAAATGTAACCTGGTCATTTTTAGGTCAACATAAACTTGCAGGTATAAAAAATGGCATTGACGAAGTAATTGCTTTTTTTGACAACATGGGGAGTATTATGAATGAATCTAAGACTTCTGTAGATAAACTGATTGTTTCTTCAAATGACAATTATCTGATAGAATGCCAGCATTTAAAGACAAACCGGGAAGATGGAATTAATATCGAGCATGATGTAAGTGTATTATGGAAGTTCGAAAATGGAAAAATAATTTCAGGTATACATTTTTTTGCCGACCCAAAAGCTGTTGATGATTATTTTAATGCAGTTCCTTTACTCACCGACAAACTGATAGGCTTCAATCCCCTAATTGTTGAACAAACATATAATTCAACAATTAGTAGAGTGTGGAATGCCATCACTGATGAAAATAAAATGAAGAAATGGTATTTTGAAACTATGCAAACATTTAAACCCATAGTAGGTTTTAAAACAAAATTCAAAGTACAGGCAAATGGAATAGATTATCTTCATAGTTGGAAAGTGACGGAAGTTATTCAGGAGAAAAAAATTACATACAATTGGAAATTTGGGGGTTACCCCGGCGAATCAGTCGTGACCTTTGAACTTTCGATAAATAATAATAATACTACTAAACTGAAACTTACTGAAGTTGGAATTGAAAGTTTTCCTAAGAACAATCCTGATTTTACCCGTGAAAGTAGGATTGAAGGGTGGAATTATTTTATTCGGAAACGTTTAAAAGCATTTTTGGATAATGAATAATACTACAAAACAGACACAAACAATGTAACAAAAGAAGATTTTCACTTTTTTTTCATCAAAATGGAATGAGAAAAGTAATATTATTTAATATGATTACTGTCGATGGATTTTTCGAAGGTATTGACCATTCGATTGATTGGCATAATGTAGATGAGGAATTTAATAAATTTGCCGCTGAGCAATTAAATTCAGCCGGAATACTTCTGTTTGGTAGAAAAACCTATGATTTAATGGCAGGTTACTGGCCTTCGGAAACCGCAACAGTAAATGATCCTGTCGTTGCTTATAAAATGAATACCATTTCTAAAATTGTATTTTCAAAGAGTCTGGGAAAAGCAGAATGGCAGAACACCCGGGTGTTCAATGAGATATCTTTGGAAGAAATTATAAATCTCAAAAATCAGCCGGGTAAAGATATCTTTATATTCGGGAGTTCTGAACTTGTTTCTACTTTCACTGAATTGGACTTAATTGATGAATACCGAATTATGATCAATCCGGTTGTGATTGTACATGGGAAACCATTATTTGCAAACATTCATCACATTCTTGATTTAAGATTATTAAAAACCAGGATTTTTAAATCCGGGAATGTTTTACTTAACTACGAAATTAAAAGAAATAAAAATTGACAGATTAATAATTAATTTTAATATGTCGCCTTTTTTATTTGCAAAAATTATTTAATTCGTTTAATCAACTAAAAATTACAACTATGGTAACAATAAACAAAACCAGATTAGCATCAGCAATCAGAACAAAAACCGAACGCAACAAACAAGGAAAAATAAATTCAATTGATGAAAAAATAGTTCCTTTTCTATGGTTCAATGGGAATGCAGAACAAGCTATGAATTTTTATCTCTCTGTTTTTAAAAATTCAAAAGTACTTGGTATTTCACGATATGGAGAAAACGGACGCGGAAAAAAAGATACTGTCATATCTGCTTCTTTCAAACTTGAAGGACAAACATTTATTGCTCTGAATGGTGGACCTGAATTCTCTTTCACACCATCCAATTCATTTTATGTTAGTTGCAGGACTCTTCCTGAAATCAAAAAACTTTGGGATAGATTAGCAGAAGGAGGTTCTGTTCTAATGGAACTGGATAAATATCCATTCAGTAAAAGATATGGATGGATTCAGGATAAATATGGCGTCTCATGGCAGTTGATACTGACTGAAAGCAAAACCAACATCACTCCTTTTTTAATGTTTTCAGGAAAATATCAGGGAATGGCAGAAGAAGCCATACATTTTTATACTTCAATGTTTAGAAATTCAGGTATCCTGGATATTGTGCGTTATAATGAAGAATATCCCGGACCAACAGGAAAAGTTGTACATGCTGAATTTAAAATAAACGGACAAAAATTCATGGCTATGGATAGTGCTATCGAAATGCAAGACTCCTTTACGCCTGCAATTTCATATTTTGTGTATTGCAAAACACAAAAGGAAGTTGATAATTACTGGGAAAAGCTTTCGGAAGGTGGATCAGTTATGCAATGTGGATGGCTAACTGATAAATTTGGCGTTACATGGCAAATAGTTCCGACGATTTTATTTGAACTTATGAATGACCCTGATCGTGTTAAAGCAGGCAGAGTTATGAGTGCCATGATGCAAATGGTAAAACTCGATATTAAAGGGCTGAAAGATGCTTATAAACAACATTCTTAGTTTATACAACATGAAAAAGAGAGGATAAATTAATTTAGCAACCAAGAATTCAGATGATTGATATTTTTTCATATATAATATCATTTATTAAAAAACAACCACTATATTTGTGTACCTATTAATAGAAAGGATTTACTACGAATAAAATGAACTGATTTACCCGAAAGGAAATATAGATTCTATATTTAATGATTTGTTTTAAAAGCAAACGATTTATGAATCACTCGGAAAGTATAAAAAAGTTCATTTTTAACTTGTCAGTAAAAAACGAAGTAAATACAGAATATTGGTTAAAACAGATATAGATTATAATAATGAAATTCAATCCTGAAAAATACAGCATTCCTGATGAACCGATGAAACCGTTTATCGACCCTGATGAAATATGGGGTTATATCAACAATATAACTTCATCCCCTGAAAGAGTACATAAGATAATTTTCAAATCACTGGCTAAACAACGATTAAATCTCGAAGACGTTGCAGTATTGGTAAATACCAACGATGCAGAATTGATAGAAGAAATAAAAGAAGGAGCAAGAACACTGAAACGCACCATATACGGGAACAGGATTGTTTTATTTGCACCTCTTTATATTGGTAATTATTGTACTAACAATTGTACGTATTGTGGCTTCAGAACTTCGAACCTGAATGAAATAAGAAAAACCCTTTCCGATGAAGAAATTATAAGTGAAATTGAAACATTGGAGGATAATGGACAAAAAAGATTAATCCTTGTTTATGGCGAACATCCTCAATACAGTCCTGAATTTATAGCTCATTCAGTAAGGCTCGCTTACTCTGTAAAAAGAGGAAATGGTGAAATCAGGAGAGTAAATATTAATGCTGCCCCTTTAAGCATAGAAGGATTTAAAACCGTTAAAGCTTCAGGAATAGGTACCTATCAGGTATTTCAGGAAACCTATAATCCCGAAGCCTATAAATCGTTTCATTTAGCCGGAAAAAAAGCCGATTATAATTACCGGCTTGTGGCATTAGACCGGGCACAGGAAGCAGGAATTGATGATGTTGGGATTGGAGCCTTATTTGGACTGTACGACTGGCGTTTTGAAGTATTGGCATTAGTACGCCATGCAAACCATCTTGAAGCTTGTTATAATGTTGGGCCACATACAATATCTTTCCCAAGAGTTAAAAATGCCTCCATGCTTGATATTGACAAGACGTATTTTGTCAGTGACAGTGATTTTACCAAACTAGTTGCCATATTACGACTTGCCGTTCCATATACAGGGATGATACTTACAGCTAGAGAACCTGCCAGGTTAAGGAATGAAATTATTCAGTTTGGTGTTTCACAAATTGATGGAGGTACAAACATTGAACTGGGCGGATATTCAGTGAATCAAGATAATGAGAATGATATAAACAAAGGGCAATTCCAGATAAATGATGAAAGGCCGTTGAATGAAATCGTAAACGAATTGCTTGAACAGGATATGATCCCATCTTTTTGTACTGCTTGTTACAGGCTTGGCCGGACAGGTGAGCACTTTATGGAATTTTCTGTGCCCGGGTTTATTAAACGGTATTGCACCCCTAATGCGATTCTTACATTATCAGAATACCTGGTTGATTATGCCCCTCTAAAAACAGCAAAAAGAGGTTGGGATGTCATAAATATGAATATCGAAAAGTTGGAAGATGATGAACTAAAGGCATCCATCCGTGAAAAAATCGCCCGGATTAAATCGGGTAAACGTGATATCTATTTCTAATTCAATAACTGAAATGAAAGGAAAAGATTTAAAACCGCACATAGGTATTTTTGGAAGAAGAAATTCAGGCAAGAGTTCATTGATTAATGCACTCACTGGACTCGATGTCGCTATCGTTTCTGAAATAGCAGGTACTACCACCGACCCTGTGAAAAAATCAATGGAGATCTTTGGTATCGGACCTGCGATTATTATAGATACTGCCGGTATTGACGATAAAGGTGAACTTGGCGAAAAACGAGTTGCAAAAACGCTCGAAGTCATTAAGCAAATAGACTGTGCCATTTTACTTATGGCAAATAATATCTTCAGCGAGTTTGAAGAAATGTTGATTGAAAAATTTAACAAACACAAAGTTGCCTATCTGGTGGTAAATAATAAAACCGATATTGAACCCCTTCTAAATGAAACAATCAGAAAAATACAACAATTGACAAAGGCTTCTATCGTTGAGTTTAGTGCTTTAACAAAATACAATATTGAGGGAGTCATTGAAGCACTAAAAACTACAATCCCAGAAACTACTTATCAAAATCCATCTTTACTAAAAGGATTAATAAGCCGCGGCGATATAGTTATGCTTATCACACCCGTCGATTCAGAAGCTCCTGATGGAAGAATGATTCTGCCCCAGGTAATGGCTATCCGTGATGTATTGGATAATGATGCAATTAATATAGTTGTAAAAGAAACTGAGGCTGAATTATTTTTACAAAAAACAGGTATAAGACCCAAATTAGTGATGACCGATAGCCAGGCTTTTGGATTTGTCAACAAAATTATACCTGCTGATATTCCGTTAACCGGGTTTAGTGTGGCTTATGCGAATATGCGGGGGCCTTTTGATGAATATGTGAAAGGAGCTAAAAAGATTGCAGAACTGAAAGATGGTGACAAGATCCTTATTCTCGAATCATGTACCCATCAGGTAAGTTGTGATGATATTGGCAGGTTTAAAATTCCACGTTGGCTGAAAGCATTTACAAAAAAAGAACTGCAATTCGATGTAGTTGCCGGGTTGAATGAGATTACAACTCCGGTTACCACTTATGCGTTGATAATTCAATGCGGTGCTTGTATGATTACACGAAAACAGGTATTCAGCCGGTTGTATGATGCCATTGAAGCAGGCGTTCCCGTTACAAACTACGGTCTTGCAATTGCCTGGATGAATGGAATTTTTGACAGAGCCGTTGCTCCGTTTATTAAATAAGCTATGGAGACTTTAAGTGAGATATTAAATAAACCTGAACTATCCAAATCGGATATTATCCGTTTGCTTTCGTTTACCGGGAAAAGCGAACAAAACGAATTATTAAGCAAAGCCTATTTAGTTAAAGAAAAAACAATCGGAAGGAATGTATACCTGCGCGGCCTGATAGAGTTTTCAAATCTATGTCGAAAAAATTGTCTGTATTGTGGAATTAGAAGCGGAAATACAAAAGTAACCAGGTATTCGCTGACTGATGAAGAAATATTAAAAGTAACTGAATTCGCCATGAATAATCAGTTTACTGGAATCGTACTTCAGTCAGGCGAACAAAATGATTCTGATTTTACAAAAAGAATTACAGGACTTATAACAAAAATAAAAAAAATAACAGACCCTGATTTCCGTATTACCCTTTCGCTTGGCGAACAATCATTCGATACCTATAAAGAATGGTTTGATGCCGGAGCCCAACGGTATTTATTGAGAATAGAAACTTCCAGTGAAGAACTTTATAAAAGAATTCATCCTGATAATGAATTGCATTTATTTAAAACACGACTTCAATGTCTTGAAGATATTCAGAAAACAGGGTATCAAACAGGAACTGGAGTTATGATTGGATTGCCTTTTCAAACTATAGATAATCTTGCCGACGATTTATTGTTTATAAAACGAATGGATATTGACATGGTGGGTATGGGTCCCTATATAGAACATGCAGATACTCCGTTGTTTCAATACAAAAACACATTGCTACCCCTCATCGAAAGGTTTAATTTATCACTCCGCATGATAGCTGTTTTACGGATTTTGATGCCGAATATAAACATTGCATCCACCACAGCACTTCAATCTATAGTTCCCATGGGCAGAGAACAGGGAATAAAGGCAGGAGCTAATGTTCTCATGCCTAACCTTACTCCCGGTAAATATCGTAGTTATTATCTTTTGTATAATAACAAACCTTGCCTTGATGTTGATGCGGATGAATGTTTAGATTGCCTTGCAAACAGGATTGAAATGGTCGGCGAAGAAATCAGGTACAACGATTATGGCGATTCTAAACATTTTAAAAACCGCAGACAGGCAAAAACCGGTATTTAAAAATGATTTTTCATCATCCAACAATCATTTCACATTAATAAGTACGATTTTTCGATTGATAATGAGTATGAAGTAATTGATGTGATTTTTCTCCCAGTGGGGAACCTAAAAATTCTTCATAGATTTGTTTTATCTCAGGATTTTCGTATGATTTGCGAAGTTTCTTTCCCTCATCTTCCTGATAAATAGCATTGATTCTTTTTTTGCGGACTGAATCATCGGTATATCTTGGTTGTCCTCCTCCTCCAATGCAACCTCCGGCACAAGTCATGACTTCAATAAAATGAAACTCTTCGCCTTGTTTAACGGCATCGAGTATCCTGCGTGCATTGCTAAGTGAATGAGCCACCCCGACTTTAACTTCTATTCCTTCTAAAAAGCTCCATTCGGGTAGAGTATCGGTAAAAGTAATACTTGCTTTTTTCAGACCTTCAAGTCCCATTAAGGGCTCAACATGCAGATTAATCGTTGGCAATTCTCTACCTGTAACAACTTCATATACAGTCCTTATAGCAGCTTCCATCACACCACCGGTATTGGCAAATATATCTCCTGCCCCTGATGATATTCCCATTGGAGCATCCATGACTCCATCAGGCAGGTTTCTGAAATCAATGCCCGCCTGTTTTATCATACGTCCCAGTTCCCTGGTAGTAAGCACATAATCCACATCAGCGATACCATTCTGATACATTTCAGGACGTTGGGCTTCATATTTTTTTGCCGTACAGGGCATAATGGATACAACAATGATGTCTTCTGGTTTTTTACCAATCTTATCGGCATAATAAGTTTTCGCTAAAGCTCCGAACATCTGTTGCGGTGATTTACAGGTAGACAGGTTTTCAATAAACTGCGGATAATAGGCCTCAACATAATTAATCCAACCCGGTGAACAACTGGTAAATTGTGGTAGAGCAGCATCTTCTTTATCCACCAATGACCTCTTTAAACGGGACAAAAGTTCCATTCCTTCCTCAATAATGGTAAGGTCGGCTGTAAAGTTGGTATCGAATATGGCATCAAATCCTAATTCACGGAGTCCAGTCACCATTTTTCCGGTAACAAGGGTACCCGGTTCGTAATTGAAACATTCGCCCAAAGCTGCCCGGATGGAAGGTGCTGTTTGTACAACAACATGTTTTGATTTGTTATCAAGTGCTTCCCATACACCCTGTATATGATCTTTTTCTATAATCGCCCCGACAGGACAGATGGCACTGCATTGTCCGCACTGAACGCAGACTACGCTATCCAGATCTCTGCTAAATGCCGGGCCTATTGTAGAGGCAAACCCTCTTTTCTGTGGAAATATTGAACCTACTCCCTGAACATCACAACAGATAGTCACACAACGAAGGCATTTGATACATTTTCCCGAATCACGCACCAATGCAGGTGTGCTGTCATCGATATGCCGGTAGGTTTTTGCACCTTCAAAACGAAGGTCGGTAATTCCCAGCTCAAATGCCAGTTGCTTTAGTTCGCAATCTTCATTCCTTGTACAGACCTTACAATCGCCATCATGTTCTGAAAGAAGCATTTCTACAACAAACTTACGGGCTTCCCTGACATTTTTTGAATTGGTGGAAACCTTCATTCCTTCATTCACAGGCGTTGCGCATGATGCAAGAAGATTTTTAGCTCCTTCGACATCTACCAGACATACCCGGCATGCACCTTTTGCTTCATGTCCTTCCAAATGGCAAAGTGTTGGTATTTTGACGCCATTTAATTTTGCAGCTTCAAGAATAGTCGTTCCATCAGGTACCGTAACTTCTTGATTATTTATATATAAAGTTATCATAATGAATCATTTTATTCAATTAATTCATAATTGTCTTTTATTTTCTATAGTCACATCGTAAGCAACGCTTAGCTTGTTGTACTGCATCATTTTCCAGCCATGTCATTTCAACCTCATCGAAGTTATATTTACGACGGTTTGAGTCATGAATTTTAATCTTTATGCGTGGTATCATTGAAGGATCGGCATTTGGGTCAAAGTAGGTATCGTTTACTTTTTCTTCACGCCAGAAGGCATGGGTTTCTCCGGTTAGTAATTCATCGATACCAACTGCAGCCTTTTCTCCGGAAGCAACAGCCAGAATAACTGATGCCGGACCGGAAGCAGCATCTCCTCCGGAGAATATCCAGGGAACAGTTGTTTGTCCGTTTAAAGGATTGGTCACGATAATTGAATCATTCTTTGATGTTTTTATCTGCAAGTCTTCAATAATCTCTTTACAATCCAGTGTTTGCCCTACCGCCATAATTACCTGTTCAGTATCAATAACAAAAGTATTCTCGTTCGATTCGGGATGACGTCTGCCACTGGTATCAAATGAACCAAGTTTCATTGCACAACAAAGAACACCGGTAACCCTGTTATTTTCGCTTAGAATTTCGATTGGATCTGTCAGGGTATGTAATACTATTCCCTCTTCGATTGCCTGTTCAATTTCCTCTTTGTAAGCAGGCATCTCTTCTTGTGTTCTACGGTAAATAATATCAACTTTTTCAGCACCAAGCCTTAGAGCTGTTCTTGCTGCATCAATAGCAGCATTTCCGCCTCCTATTACAACCAGATTTTTCCTGACCGGAACCGAACCCCTGAGATTATAGGTTCTCAAAAAATTAAGGGCATCAATTACATCTTCCGATTCGGATCCTTTAATGTTCAATTGTAATCCCTTAGGTGCCCCGACTCCAATAAATACAGCTTCAAAACCCTGTTCCTTTAAACTTTTCAGGGTAAAATCCCTTCCAAGTTTTTTCCCTGTCTCTATTGTTACACCCAGACCTTCAATCATACGAATTTCCCTTGCCAGGATTTCCCTTGGCAACCGATAGGCAGGAATTGTTTGAACAAGCATACCACCCGGACGTTGTTCCGATTCAAACACAATGGGACGATATCCCAACCTGGCTAAAAAGTAAGCACACGACAGACCTGCAGGGCCTGCACCCACTATGGCGATTTTCCGTATTGCATTTTCAGCATTCTCCTTCACTTCGGGAACCTGAATTGTTATTTCCTGATCAACCATAAAACGCTTGACTGCCCGTATAGCTAAAGATTCATCCATTGACGCACGTCTGCATTTCTTTTCACAGGTATGAAAGCACACACGGGCGCACACAGCAGCAAAAGGATTTCGCTCACGATGTAACCTCAATGCTTCAGCATAACGTTTCTCTCCGATTAATGAAATAAAACCGGGAATATCCACATTCGCAGGACAGGCACTCTGGCACGGTGCACGGACCAAACCGCTGCAGACACCGGCTTCGCAATGTTTTAAATTTATATGTGCTTCGTATTCATTCCTGAAGAACCGGATAGTAGATAAAACAGGATTTGAAGCATTTTGACCTAAACCACAAAGGGAGGTACGGCTTATTTCAGTACCAAGGTCGATGAGTTTTTCTATATCACCTTCTTCCCCTTCCCCGGCACAAATTCGTTCAAGGATTTCAAGCATCCGTTTTGTCCCAACCCTGCATGGGGCACATTTGCCACATGATTCTTCCTGAATAAATTCCAGAAAAAACCTTGCCACGTCAACCATACATGAATCTTCGTCCATCACAATAAGCCCCCCGGACCCCATGATTGCACCCAGTTCGGTAAGCGATTCATAATCGAGAGGAACATTAAGATGTTGTTTTGGTACACAACCGCCGGCAGGACCGCCAATCTGGGCAGCCTTAAAAGGCTTGCCACCCACTGTGCCTCCACCAATATCATAGATAAGATCGCCAAGGCTTGTCCCGATAGGCACTTCTACCAATCCGGAATGATTAATGGAACCGGCAAGTGCAAAGACTTTGGTACCCTTGCTTTTCTCAGTTCCATACGATGCAAACCAGTTTCCTCCTTTTAAAATGATGACAGGAACATTCGCAAAAGTTTCTACATTATTCAGCACTGTTGGTTTTCCCCAAAGTCCTTTTTCAACAGGAAACGGCGGACGGGGGCGGGGTTCACCTCTCCGACTCTCAATGGAAGCCATAAGAGCCGTTTCTTCGCCGCAGACAAATGCTCCGGAGCCCATTCGTATTTCAAGATTGAATGAAAACGAAGAGCCAAAAATGTTATTTCCTAATAAACCGTATTCTTTTGCCTGGATTATGGCATGTTGCAATCGTTCAACAGCAAGCGGGTATTCAGCCCTGACATAAACATACCCCTCGTCTGCGCCCATGGCATAAGCGCCAATAGCCATACCTTCTATAACACTGTGAGGATCACCTTCCAGTACACTTCTGTCCATAAAGGCACCGGGATCACCTTCGTCGGCATTGCAAAGAATATATTTCTTTTCCGATTTACTTTTTTGAGCCAGTGACCATTTAATCCAGGTTGGAAAACCGGCTCCTCCCCGGCCCCTGAGCCCGGAAGATTTCATTTCATTGACTACTTCGGATGGTGAGTTTTCAGAAAGTACCTTAGCCAATGCAAAGTAACCGTCATTTCCAATATAGTCTTCAATACTGAAAGGATCGATTTCTCCACAATTGCGAAGTACGATTTTTGTCTGGCGTTTAAAAAATGTCAAATCAGTAAGAACCGGAACAGGAGTACTATTCTGGCCTTCCTTAAAAGTTAAGCGTTCGACTATTTTATTATTTAATACGTGATTCTGAACTATTTCAGAAACATCATCACAGGTAACCTTTTGATAAAACACCTTATCACGCCCCATTACTACAACAGGTCCATGAGAACAGGGACCAAGACAACCGGTACCTACTACTGTAACTTTGTTTTCCAATCCCGAAGCTTTCAGTTGTGCCGTAAATTGGTCTTTAATTTTTCCCGATCCTGATGCAATACATCCGCCTCCCATACAAACAAGTATCTTTTCCTTGCTTGAATTAGCTGTGCAGACAGTTTCCTTTAACTTTTTAAGATCATTTACTGATTGGATTTTATGCTTTGTTGTACTCATAATTTTAAATCTAAAAGTAAAACAGGGTATGATTAAAATGATTTTTGAGGATTACATTGAGAATAAATTCATTTTATTCTTCAAATGATTTGAGGATCTCTCCAATGTTTGATGGCTTAACACGTTGAATCACATGATCATTTATTGTGATGACCGGAGCCAGGCCACATGCACCAAAACAGCGATTGGTTTCGAGAGAAAACTCTTTATCTTTTGTCGTTTCGCCTACTGATATTTTGAGTTTGTTTTTTATAGCAGAAAGCACGTCTTTACCGCCACGGACATAACAGGCAGTACCCTGGCAAACCCGTATGACTTTCTTACCTTTAGGGGTGGTGGAAAAGAATGAATAAAAACCTACAATTCCCGCGACCTCACTAAACGGGATATCAAGTTCCTGGCTAATTCTTCGGATGGCATTTTCAGGAAGATACCCGAAGAGTTTCTGGGTTTGTTGCAAAACAGGGATAAGCATTCCCGGTTTGTCTTTACAATCTCGGATGATGTTATTAAGATGAGTCTGTAATTCATCATTAGTGTCAACATCAAGTTGATTTTGTAATTCTTCTTCCTGATCTTGTAACTTTTCTTCAATCATAGTACTATAATTTAAAGGTGTTTAATTACAAAAAACGGACCAAATAATTCAATTAAAGAAATTTTTCTTTAATCATTTAAAGTATAACAAACATTAATCATATTCTGTTCCCGATTCAACTAAATTTTTCTTTCTTTTGAGAAAAAAATCAATAAACTACCATTAAAAGAATTCTGAAAGTAACAGGAATAAATAATGTCGCATAATTTATTTGAAATAAAACTTCTATTGTGTTCTTCTGTTATGTTCTTCTATTGTATACTTCTATTATTTTCTTCTATTGTGTTCTATGTGCCTATTGTGGTTTATATATTTTGTGTCCTATTGTGGTTCGAATTTTGTATCCTTTTGTGGTTAGATTTTCTACTTCAAACTAAAACCAGTCTTACCAAATAAAACAAGAATGAATTCGTAATAAACATCCTTTTTTAACAGTACGTTTCAATCAATTTCAACAACTTATCAATTTTACCGATCAACAGATAACAGATTGTTATCCTGCCGGATTTATTCCCAATTCAATATTACCTTTCCACATTGTGCGCTTTCCATAACATCAAATCCTTTTTGGAAGTCATTTATCTCAAAACGGTGGGTTATGACAGGTGTTAGGTCAATGCCTGTAATCAGCATTTGTTCCATTTGATACCAGGTTTCCCACATTTCACGGCCATAAATGCCTTTAAGGGTAAGGGCTTTAAAAATAATCTTATCCCATTGTACGGTGGTAGTATTAGGCAAAATTCCAAGTAATGCTATTTTAGAGCCATTGTACATGTTTTCGATCATACTTTCGAAGGCAATTGGTGACCCCGACATTTCCAAACCTATATCGAACCCGTGCATATTTAAATTTTTAACTGCCTGATCAATGCTTTCTCCTTTAAGTGGATTTAGGGTTATTGTAGCACCCATCTTCTTTGCAATGTCCAACCTGTAATCACTCAGATCGCTCACTACGATATTACGGGCACCTGCAAATTTACAGATGGCTGTTGCCATGATTCCGATTAATCCGGCACCGGTAATGAGTACATCTTCTCCTATCATAGGGAATGATAAAGCCGTATGGGTGGCATTTCCAAAAGGATCCATTATAGAAGCAATCTCATCCGGAATACGACTATCCAAATGAACCACATTTTCGGCAGGTAACGAAAGATATTCAGCAAATGCTCCATCACGGTTCACCCCTACTCCTACTGAGTTTTCACATATATGAAGTTTGCCACGCCTGCAATTCCGGCAATGTCCGCAGGCAATATGACCTTCGCCTGTTACACGGTCACCAATATGAATATTTCTGACACCATGTCCTTTATCGACAATAATTCCAACATATTCGTGTCCAATGGTCATTGGTGTTTTTATAGTTCTTTGTGACCATTCATCCCATTTATAAATATGGAGATCAGTTCCGCAAATAGCTGTCTTTTTTATTTGAATTAAAACATCATTGATGCCGACATGTGGTAGTGGAACATCTTCCATCCAGATTCCTTTTTCGGGAAGTAGTTTTACAAGTGCCTTCATTTTTGCTATTGGTTAATTGGTTAATTGGTTAATTAGGTAATTGGTTAATCAGGTAATTGTTAATCAGGTAATTGTTAATCAGGTAATTAAATATAATCAACAATTATCAACGTGATTCAAATATCTTGTTTTAATATCATGAAAAAATATCACGGGGTTAATATCATGTAATAATATCACAAAGTAATTTCAATGAATAACTCCGAATTCTTTCGCAACCTTTGTAAATGCAACAATACATTTATCCAACTGTTCCCTGTCATGGGCTGCAGATATCTGAACACGGATTCTTGCCTGTCCTTTTGGTACAACCGGATAATAAAATCCTGTAACATAAATTCCTTCGTCAAGCAAACGGGAAGCAATATCTTGCGAAAGTTTTGCATCATAAAGCATTACTGCACAAATTGCCGATTCTGTTGGTTTAATATCAAATCCTGCAACTTTCATAGCTTCAACAAAATAAGTTGTATTTTCATGAAGCTTATCCTGAAGTACATTCGATTCATCCATCATTTCAAACATTCTGATACCTGCTGCTGCTACCATTGGAGGAATGGAATTTGAAAATAAATACGGACGTGATCGTTGGCGAAGGATTTCAATGATTTCTTTTTTACCGGTAGTAAATCCGCCAATTGCTCCTCCGAATGCTTTACCCAGGGTTCCTGTAATAATTTCAATTTGTCCACGCAGATTAAAACGTTCGGTTACTCCCCTTCCGGTTTTTCCGACAACTCCGGCAGAATGCGATTCGTCAACCATTACCATGGCGTTATATTTTTTTGCCAGTTCAACTATTTTATCCAATGGTGTAACATTGCCATCCATAGAAAATACTCCATCAGTAACTATCAGACGGAATCGTTGAGCCTGGGATGTCTTCAGTTGATTTTCAAGATCCGACATATTGGCATTAGCATATCTGTATCGTTGAGCTTTACAAAGTCGTACCCCATCAATAATGGAAGCATGATTCAGCGAATCGGAAATAACAGCATCTTCTTCAGTGAGCAATGGTTCAAAAACTCCTCCATTCGCATCAAAACAAGCTGCATATAAGATGGTATCCTCCGTTCCAAAAAACCGGGAAACAGATGCTTCAAGTTGTTTATGAATATCTTGTGTTCCACAAATAAAACGAACTGATGAAACGCCGTAACCATGGGTATCCAGTCCTTTTTTGGCAGCATCTATCAAAGACTGATTGTTGGATAAACCCAGATAATTATTGGCACAAAAGTTCAATACTTCTTTCCCATCAGCCACCCGGATCTTTGCACCCTGAGGCGAAAAGATCACCCGTTCATTTTTATACAAACCGGCTTGTTCAATATTTGCAAGTTCTTCTTCCAAATGGATTTTAAAATTCTGATACATAACTATCAATTTATAATTTACACTGTATAATTCATAATGACAGACCGACAAAGAATAAAAACAAACAAATTGTCAGCTATTGGTAGCAAAAGTAATGAAATTACCAACTAATTATTCAGGAATAACTAAATTTTTGCATCGACAAATAGCATTTGTTTAAAATATAACTAAAACAAGAAAGGCTACCTTCATTTTAAAATAAAAATAGCCTTACAAGGTGATAGATTTGCCTTGCAACTAATTGATTTTTGATAATTGATCTTTACCATCAATATCAATTTGTTGTGCCCGGTCATATATTGGTTCATTTCTGATAACTATCACCACTGTCGGTTAACGGTACATTGAATATTTATATCTGCATTTTTTCAAAAATTCGAACCACTTCGTGAGTCTTTATTTTCTTTGTTGTGTCCTTGCTTCGGTTGTTCCTCCCTCACCAAAGACAAACCTGGGCTTTCTTTTTTTAATTACCAGATCTTAGAACTATCCTTTATAGGGTGGCATGGGGCTTCGAACTATGGTACGAAGACCACCCGAAACCCAATAAAGCTGTTGTAATAGTCCGGTTCGTAGGCATTGCGAACAGCGGAGCGGCAAAACTGAGCGATGAAGAACCAGCAGCCTCCACGAACAATGCGGTTCCAGCCGGTTGTAGCACCTGTAGGGTTGGTCTGAGCGGTCGTAGGATAAATGAAGTACCAGTCGGCGCACCATTCCCACACGTTGCCGTGCATATCGTACAAACCGTAGGCATTGGGGGCGTAAGAGCCAACAGGTTGCGTTTTGCCCGGGGAAGTTGTTACAGAGTTCGTTCCGCCATTATAAGGAACTGCCCAATTATAATTAGCTTGCAGATTAGTTAAAAAATCACCTGTATTGAAAGGCGTGGTAGTGCCTGCACGGCAGGCATATTCCCATTGCGCTTCGGTGGGCAAAGAGCCGCCCACATAGGTAGCATACTCGGCAGCACCATACCAAGTGACATCGATTACAGGGTTATTCTCGTAACCTGCTACCGGCACCCATTTTGTACCGCTGAAATGCAAACCAAAGTCGTAATTACTCAAACTGGCATATATCAATGCTTGAGTAGGATATAGAGGTGCTGATGCCCAAATACCGTTGCTGCCTATGCTTTTGGCATTCAGGAAGGCGGCATACTGCGAGTTGGTGACATCGTACTTGCTCATGCGGAATGCACTCAGCGTTACTGCAAACTGGGTTTCGTCAGTGTTTCTGTTTACTTCTGTCACAGGGCTGCCCATAATAAACATTCCGGCCGGAATAGCAGAAGTGGGTATATTGATACTATTATTGGAAGGTTCGTTATCATCTTTTTTGCTGCAACCAGCACAAATAACTAATAAAAGGGAAAGAAGTAATATGGTTTTATTTTTTATTTTCATGGTGTACGTAAATGATATTTTATTCTATTAATCGCTTTTCTGCTTCCATCTTCCAACCGTTTCTTTCATGGTTGGATGCGCAATAATTTTACAGAACAACTGTCTTTTTCTTATAAATTTAAACTTCGTTTTGTGAATAAAGTTCAAAGATATTTGTTTATTTAGAAATATGCAACTTTTTTATAACGTTAATGCATTTATTTTATAATTGTTCGGATCAAATGATTTTATAAATCATTCTTTTATGCCTTCATACAACAAAACCCGCTCATTCTGTCGTATTCAGGAACAATTAATTTTAAAACACAATATGACACCCTAATACTTATCAATTTTTTAACATAATTTAATTGATTAAAAACGGGCTGTCATTTGCTTTTTTATACCCATTCAACGTACTTTAGCCAGTTTTCCTTTTAAGTATAATGATGTTTTGGATGGACTTTATTGGCTGTTGTGAGGGATTGTAAGAGGTTTACCCCTCCTAACCCCCTCGCAACCCCACTATAGTATGAACGAAAGGCGGAGCTTTTGTACAACAAGAAAGGAGAAACATACATTGTTAAGTGGATATTTCATCTAAAATAATACGAAAGTATCTGTTTAAGAAAAAAGTTCATATGCCTTAAAAAAACATGATAGTTTTCAAAGCAATTCAATTTTTAGATTGTAAATGCTCGTTCATGGGACATTTGAATAATGAAGTACAATTCAAGTTAACTTTACGCTCAATTGTTTTTGATTATCCTTATAAATAGTGTACTTTTGTGCTTCTTATTAAAGCATATGACAAACGATAACATGGTGCTACGCACTGAACATTTATTCAAGAAATACGGCAAACGTACAGTAGTAAACGATGTTTCCATCAATGTAAAACAGGGTGAAATAGTCGGATTACTCGGACCAAACGGAGCAGGAAAAACGACCACTTTTTATATGACAACAGGGCTTGTCGAACCTAATTCAGGAAAAATTTTTTTGAATGATGAAGAGATTACAAAATTTCCTGTTTATAAACGTGCGCAAAAAGGCATTGGTTATTTAGCACAGGAAGCTTCCGTTTTTCGGAAAATGACAGTGGAAGACAATATCATAGCGGTTCTTGAGATGACAAAATTCAGTAAAGAAGAACAAAAACACAAACTCGAAACATTGATTGTTGAATTTAATCTTGAACATGTACGGAAAAATATTGGTGACAGATTATCCGGCGGTGAACGTCGTCGGACAGAAATTGCACGTTGTCTGGCCATAGAGCCACGGTTTATCATGCTCGATGAACCATTTGCCGGAGTTGACCCGATAGCAGTACAGGATATTCAGGACATTGTCTGGAGATTAAAAGATAAAAACATTGGTATCCTGATCACAGATCATAATGTAGATGAAACATTAATGATCACCGACCGTGCATACCTACTCTTTGAGGGTCGGATTCTTTTTCAGGGAACATCGAAAGAACTTGCTGACAATCCGGTAGTAAGGGAAAAGTATTTGGGACGTGACTTTGAATTAAAGAAAAAAACCAGAATATAATTCGTTTGAAACTGACAATTTCTTAATTAAGTGAACTATGAGTAAGCAAAGGATATTATTTGTTGATGACAATATTCGCTTAAAAGAAATTGGATTTGAAGATGTCAGTGATATTTTCAATACAATAACCAACGAGCGAATTTATCTCGAAGAATGGTTACCTTTTGTCGAATTTACTCAGGAGCCATCATATACCCGTTTATTTGTTGAAAATTATTTAAATTCAGATAGATTAGATATTACTTTTACTATAAGTTATCAAAATCATTTTGCCGGAATTATCGGATTAAAAGATACCGACCATGATAATAAGAAAACAGAAATCGGTTTTTGGCTGTCTGATTCTTTTCAACATAAAGGCATAATAACCCTTTCCTGCAAGTCTTTGATAGATTATATTTTTGATGTAATGAATCTAAATCGAATTCAACTAAAAGCTGCAAACGGGAATTTAAAGAGTCAACGTGTTGCTGAACGCCTTGGTTTTTTGCAAGAAGGAATTGAACGTGATGGTGAACTTCATAATCGTGGTTTTGTTGATTTAGTAGTATTCAGTTTATTGAATTCCGACAGATAAAATGCAAAAAGCTTCTCTCACCATATTAGGTTGTGGTTCGGCTATGCCAACACGAAAGAATTTCCCAAGTTCGCAGTTATTGGAGATTCGCGATAAACAATTTTTGATTGATTGTGGTGAAGGCACCCAAATCAGAATGTGCCAAATGGGTGTAAAAGCCAATCGGCTGGGACACATTTTTATTTCACATTTGCATGGCGATCATTGTTTCGGTTTAATGGGATTAATTTCAACTTTTGGAATGTTGAATCGCACCGCTGAATTGCATATTCATGCCCAGGCTGATCTGGAGAAAATATTGAAACCTCAGTTACAATACTTTTGTAATGATTTATCTTTCAATGTAATATTCCATACTATTAATACCCGTAAACATGAATTGATTTACGAAGATCGTTCGGTACAGGTCTTTTCTATTCCCCTGAAACATCGTGTCCCTTGTTGCGGGTTTTTATTTGAAGAAAAACAACGTGACAGACATATTATTCGGGAAATGATTGATTTTTATGGTATTCCTACCTTTCGGATTCCCAGGATAAAACAAGGTGAAGATTTTATAACTGATGAAGGAGAAGTAATTCCAAATGGAATATTAACCACCCCAAGTGAAACCCCTAAACGATTTGCATATTGTTCGGATACGGCTTATTACGAAAAAATAATCCCTATCATTGAAGGAGTGGATTGTTTATATCATGAAGCAACTTTTATGGAAGATGAAAAGATCCGTTCAAAACAAACCGAACATTCAACAGCTCGTCAGGCAGGAGAAATAGCATTGAAAGCCGGAGTAAAGAAACTGATTATAGGACATTATTCAGCCCGGTATACCAACCAGACAGATCTGTTAAACGAAGCAAAAGCTGTCTTTGAAAACACCGTATTAGGTGAGGATTTAACAACATATGAGATTTGATTGCGTTCCGGGTTTCATGTTCCGCTTTTCGTTACATTACCTGATTTTTCATGCTTTATTTCTCAATTTACTACCAACTACCGACTACTACCTACTACCTACTACCTCTTTTGACTTATGCAATTTTACCTGCATTTTATTTCATATTACATACATAGGGACTACTACTATATGGTTTTCAGTCCGAAGTTTTCCAAGGAATTCGCAGTATCAATGTCATACGTCAGTGAAGTTTGTATCAAAGCAGCTATAAAAAAAGCGGAATTCCATCCGCTTTTTTTTTCTAATCTGATTTATACACGAGTCTTATTTGAATTTACGAAAGATTGCTTTAATTGATTTTACAATTTTAAAGCCAAGCAAAAATGCATCCAAAATATTCAATCCCTTATTAATTGAGGCGGATAAATAGGTTGTATATGATGCAGGAGTAAAGAGATTTTGAGTTCTTGTAGAAATCAGTTTCTTTTGATCCAGGATTTCTTGTTTTAATACAGCTTTTCGAATGATTAAAAAATCCAGATCCATTTCTCTTTTTTTATGAGTTGATGTAGGAACAATTTCCATAGATTTATTTTTTTGTTTTAGTCAAAAACAAATTAGAAAGGAATTTTACCATTGGATTGATGACAATTTGTTTTCGAAGTAAAATCAGGAACCCAATTAAAACAACATAAATCCCTGCAATAATACTAAAACTGACACTTAAACTCCCAACTACCGGTGCAATGGCATAAGCAAGGGAGAAGAACAGATAAAACAATAAAACCAGTACCAATACCATCAGTAAAGTGACAATCAGTAAAGTTGACAATAGAATTGTCAACTTTTCAACAAACTCAACTTTAATATATTCTGTTTGTAAAAAAATATATTTCTTTACATCCTCATAGATCTGTTGGAAATTATCAACGGGTTCCTGTGAATTAATCATTTCGGATTTGATTTATTGAATCATTATTCTTCAGTACTTACTTCTGATTTGATTTCATCAACCAAATCATCGATCTCATCTTTAGTCAACTTAATTCCTCTTTTTTCGAGAGCTTCGACTATTTTCTTACGTGTTTTATCCCCTTTTTCAGGAGCAAAAAGAACGCCTAAAACACCACCGATTACAGCGCCGCCTAAAAATGCGCCCAGAATACAAAATGAATTTTTCATAACTTTGATTTTTAAAACATTACAAATAGATTAATAAACTCATATATAGATAACGTACAATCAGGTATAAAAACAACAGAAAAATAAAGGAATCAACTTTTTAAAATAAAAACAAATTTGTATAATTTTGGTTCATTATTTCAACAAATAATTACTCCGGGTTATATCCGAAACTTTTAAGTTTTATGTCTTTATTTCGCCAGTCCTTTTCTACTTTCACAAATAATTCCAGAAAAACTTTTTTATCAAAAAACACTTCCATATCTTTTCTGGCCTCTGTACCAACTTTTTTAAGTGATTTGCCGCCATGTCCGATGATGATACCTTTTTGCGAATCGCGTTCGACGTAAATTACCGCATTAATACGAATAAGTCGCTCATCTTCCTGAAATTGTTCTACTTCCACTTCCACTGAATATGGAATTTCCTTTTCATAGTTCAATAATATTTTCTCACGAATAATTTCAGTAACAAAAAAGCGTGCAGGTTTATCCGTTAACTGATCTTTATCAAAAAATGCAGGCGATTCGGGTAATAACTCTTTAATTCGATTAAATAAATTATCGATATTGAATTTTTCCAACGCAGAAACTGGAAATATTTCAGCCTTTGGAATCAGTAATTTCCATTTTTCAACTAAAGTAACCAATTTTTCCTCGTTAATTAAATCTATCTTATTAATAATAAGCAAAAGAGGAGCCGGATTTAGTTTTACTTTTTCAATAAAATCTTCATTTTTTTCGTACGAATCATATATATCAGTAACATATAACAACACATCAGCATCTGTTAAAGCTGAACGTGAAAAGTTTAGCATTGATTCCTGTAGCCGGTAATTCGGTTTCAACACTCCGGGTGTATCCGAATAAACAATTTGAAAATCTTCGCCATTTACAATGCCCATGATGCGATGACGTGTAGTTTGAGCCTTTGATGTTATAATGGAAATTCTTTCTCCCACTAAAGCGTTCATTAAAGTTGATTTACCTACATTTGGATTACCTACAATATTTACAAAACCTGATCTGTGCATGATTTAGTTGAAATGAGTTTTAGTTTTAAAATTCAGATCTATATCAACGAGATTTATTTTCTGAAATTTGATACAAAGATACGACAATTAATGCAAAAGAAATTGAAGATTCAATTCATACTTTTTTTGTACTTTTGACGTTTGAACAAAAATACAGAATTTATTTTATTTCTTCAACAAAAACATGCTAAATATCAATAAATTATACGAGGTTTCACAAAGACTGAAACTGATATTTATTGTAATTGCTATTGCCATAGTAGTGGTTTCAACTTTATTTACAAATCGATTAGCCAAATCATTAGCTGCTGAAGAACAAAAAAAGGTGGAGATTTGGGCAGAAGCTGCTCATCAATCAATTATTGCAGATGAAAACACAGATATTACTTTCATTTCAAGTATAATTCAGGGGAATACAACAATACCTGTAATTTTAACCGATACGAACAATGTGGTTATTTCATCACTTAACATTATTGAACCGCAAACAGATATTCCTGAATTTTATACAAATAAAATCAAAAAGTTTAATGCCAATAAGCCAAGAATTAAAATAAAGATTGATAAAACAATAGAATATTTATATTATGACGATTCAAAGCTTGTAAAACAATTATATTACTTTCCATACATTCAACTGGGAGTAATCTTTATATTCCTGTTAGTTGCATTTTTTGCATTCTCAGGAACTAAAAAGGCTGAACAAAATCAGGTTTGGGTAGGACTATCAAAAGAAACGGCTCATCAGCTTGGAACTCCGATTTCATCATTACTGGCATGGGTTGATTTACTCAAAATGCGACATAAGGAAGACAAATTAATCGGGGAAATGGAAAAGGATGTCAATCGTTTACGTATTATTGCTGAGAGGTTTTCAAAGATAGGATCTAAACCTGATCTGCAAATAGTAAGTTTAAATGAAACTCTCCTTAATTCTGTACAATATATGTCAAAGCGATCATCCCAAAAAGTGGAAATAAAATGCCATATACCGGATGAACACTTGTTTATAAAATTAAACGTTCCACTTTTTGAATGGGTAATAGAAAATTTATGTAAAAATGCTATTGATGCCATGGATGGTGTCGGCAAGATAGACATCTATGTCACACTTAAAAATGAAGATGTATTAATCGATGTAAAAGATACCGGGAAAGGGATGGACAAACGGAAATTCAAAGTTATTTTCACACCCGGATTTACTACAAAAAAAAGAGGTTGGGGATTAGGACTTTCATTAGCAAAACGTATTATTGAAGAGTATCATGGGGGTAAAATATTTGTAAAACAATCGGAATTGAATATTGGAACAGTTTTCAGAATAATATTAAAAGCGAATTCAAACTAAAAAGATTCGGTATATATTCCTAATTAAAAGCTTAAAAGAGTAAAAAAATAATGATTCAATGATAGCTATATGGATAGAATGAATAATAATCATAAAATAAAAAAGAAACTATTTTGTAATAGAACATATTTTTGTACCTTTGCGCGGTTAAAAATATCAATAGAATAATGTCAAAATTCGAGCTATACAATGTAGTATTAAAGGACATAAGCACTGAAATGCGTGTGTTCGAGTATGACCTGGATGACGCATATTTCAAGAAAATAGACAGTCCGGAAGTACAAAAAGGAAATGTGAAAGCAAAAGTAAGTGTTCAAAAGAAACTTGCTACATATGAGCTTCAATTTTTTATAGAAGGGACAGTTATTATTCCATGCGATCGTTGTCTGGATGATATGGTTCAATCCATAAATTATAAAGAAAAATTATTAGTCAAATTTGGGAATAGTTTTTCCGAAGAAGATGAAATTGTCATAGTTCCTGAGTCAGAAGGAGCAATCAATATTGCCTGGTTTTTATACGAGTTTATCGTATTAAACATTCCCATGAAGCATGTTCATGCTACCGGTGAATGTAACAAGACTATGGTTACAAAGTTGAAGAAACACATTACACGTCAAAAAGATGACGATGATGATGACAGTTCAGCTGTAGAATTTGATGACGATGATGACTTTACACCCGATGAAATACAGACAGACCCGAGATGGGACGGTTTGCAAAATATAACAGAAAACAATTAAATAAACAACTAAGATGGCACATCCTAAGAGAAAAATCTCGAAACAAAGAGCAAAAAAAAGAAGAACGCACTATAAAGCAGAAGCTCCTACATTAGCAATATGTTCAAATTGCGGAGCAGCACATATTTATCACACTGTTTGCGGTGAATGTGGATACTACAGAGGTAAATTGGCCATTGAAAAATTGGCAGCAGTATAATTTAGGCAACTTTGTCAAAAATGACTTTAATGATTCAATTGAGCTCTAAATAATCCCTTTAGGGCTTGATTTTTATGTACTTAACATATAAAAAATGTCTAATATCAGAGCAGTTATTACAGGTGTAGGCGGTTACGTTCCGGATTACATTATGAGTAACCAGGAACTTAGTACCATGATGGACACCAACGATGAGTGGATAACTTCTCGTGTTGGTATTAAAGAACGTCGGATTTTGAAATTAAAAAATACCGGGACGTCTTTTATGGCAGCTAAGGCAATTGCAGACTTATTTGCTAAAACAGGAACAAAACCGGAAGAAATTGATTTGGTAATTTGCGGCACTACAACAGCCGATCATATTTATCCCTCCTGTGCATCCATGGCAGCAGAAAAGTCAGGAATTAAAAATGCGTTAGCATTTGATGTTCAGGCTGCCTGTTCAGGTTTCATTGTCTCACTGGCAACAGCAACCAGCTTCATAGAATCAGGGCACTACAAAAAGATATTAGTTATTGGAGCCGATAAGATGTCTTCGATTACAAATTATACCGATCGTACAACCGCCCCTCTGTTTGGAGATGGTGCAGCAGTAGTATTACTCGAACCTACAACAGAGGAATTTGGAGTCATTGACTCGCTATTGCATACAGATGGAGTCGGTATGAAACATCTAAATATCAAAGCAGGTGGTTCAGCTTATCCTACTACTCACGAAACAATTGATAAAAAAGAACATTATACATACCAGGAAGGTGCTTATGTTTATAAACATGCAGTTGTTGACATGGCAGAGGTTTCGGCTGATATAATGGAAAAGAACAATCTTACAAAAGACGATATTGCCTGGTTAATTCCTCATCAGGCAAATCTACGTATCATTGACGCAGTAGTGAAGCGTACAGGCGTTGAATATGAAAAAGTGATTATTAATATTGATCATTTTGGAAATACTTCAGCAGCAAGTATTCCACTCGGAATGTGGGAATGCGAAAAGAAATTTAAAAAAGGTGATAACATTATTCTTACTGCTTTTGGAGCCGGATTTACATGGGGGGCTATCTATTTAAAATGGGGATATTGATTTATAAGAAGAGGTAAGAAGTAAGAGGTAAGTAGTTTATAGTTTATAAACAAGTAAAAGTAACTCAAAAAGAAACAAAGAAGCGGGACTGAATCAGTCCTGCTTCTTTGTTTCCTGTCTTTATAGAGGTATTTGTTCTAATCTGAGATTGGCAATATTGAAGAACTCTTCATTTAATTCATACCCGATATAGTTTCTTTTCAACATTTTACATGCCACAGCGGTACTACCGGAGCCTATAAAAGGATCTAAAACCAAATCACCCTCATTACTACTAATTTCGATAAACGGCAGACAAACTTTCAGAGGCTTTTGAGTTTTATGTATTGAACGCTCTTTGCCCATGCAAATGGGCGATTGAATGAAATTATGCATTTCGTTTACAGGTTTGTTGTTCCAAGTTTTGGGTGATCCTTTTGAAAAGTGGATTAACATTTCCATACTGTTTGCATACATTTTTCGGGTGTATATAGCAGGAAACGGATTTGTTTTATGCCAGTGTATTACTTTACGGAACTGAAATCCTACACGTTCGACCATTCGATTCAGGTACGATACAAAGTCATCTCCACACCATAAATAACCACTCGCACCCGTTTTACAGACCCTGAAACACTCACTAAGAATTTCTTCCAGAAAATGCAAATAATCTTCTTCCGATTTAAAACCATCAAAGACAAATTCAGTAACTACATCTTTATGTTTTTTCAATCCCTGGACATTTTTTGCCCTGTATTGATAATAAGGTGGATCCGTAAATATCAGATCCACACAGTCATTCGGAAGTTGTTTCAGACCTTCGAGGCAAGACTGGTGATATATGACATTAAATTCCATAAAATTGTTTGAAGAGTTTCGTGTTCTGTGTTTCGTGTTCTGTGTTTCGTGTTTCGTGTTCCGTGTTTCGTGTTCCGTGTTTCGTGTTCCGTGTTTCGTGTTCCGTGTTTCGTGTTCCGTGTTCCGTGTTTCGTGTTCCGTGTTTCGTGTTCCGTGTTTCGTGTTTCGTGTTCCGTGTTCCGTGTTCCGTGTTTCGTGTTTCGTGTTTCGTGTTTCGTGTTTCGTGTTTCGTGTTCTGTGTTTCGTGTTCTGTGTTTCGTGTTTCGTGTTCCGTGTTTCGTGTTCCGTGTTTCGTGTTTCGTGTTCCGTGTTTCGTGTTCCGTGTTTCGTGTTCCGTGTTTCGTGTTCCGTGTTCCGTGTTCCGTGTTTCGTGTTTCGTGTTCCGTGTTCCTGGTTGATGATTCTATAATGGTTGAGTGGTTGAGTGGTTGATTGGGTAACTGGTTAACTGGTTGACTGGTAAATTGGTTAATTAGTTGACTGTTAATTACAGACACCTACTACCTACTACCTATTACCCACTACCTACTACCTACTACCTACTACCTACTACCTACTACCTACTACCTACTACCTACTACCCACTACCTACTACCTACTACCCACTACCTACTACCTACTACCTACTACCTATTACCTATTACCTACTACCTACTACCCACTACCCACTACCTACTACCCACTATAAACTATAAACTATAAACTATAAACTATAAACTATAAACTATAAACTATAAACTATAAACTATAAACTATAAACTATAAACTATAAACTATAAACTATAAACTATAAACTATTTCCTTTTTCACCTAAATATTTATCCAACATATTCCTGGCTGCAATAAACGAACTTAATTCATTTGAAAGTACTTTCTTTTCGTTTTCAATCAATAATTTTTGAATATCAGGATTAGTATAAAAATTTGCTTTTAGTTGTTCATTAATTGTTTCATACATCCAGTATTTTGACTGGGTATTTCGTTTTATTTCGAAATACTCATTTGACTTTGTAAAACTGATATAACGCTCCACCATATCCCATATTTCCATAATACCGGTATTTTCTACCGACGAACAGGTAATAGCTTCAGGTGACCAACCGGATTCATGAGGAGGGAACAGATGCAGGGCATTCTGGTATTGGGATCTTGCTACATTTGCTTTATCGATATTGGATCCATCGCATTTATTGATAGCTATACCATCAGCCATTTCCATGATTCCTCTTTTTATGCCTTGTAATTCATCGCCGGCACCGGCAATTTGTAACAGCAAAAAGAAATCGACCATAGAATGGACAGAAATTTCAGACTGCCCGACTCCTACTGTTTCAACAAAAATAGTATTAAAACCTGCTGCTTCACAAAGGATAATACTTTCCCTTGTTTTTCGTGCCACACCTCCCAATGAGCCGGATGAAGGCGAAGGACGGATAAAGGCATTTTTAGCAACCGAAAGTTGTTCCATACGTGTTTTGTCACCCAATATACTTCCCTTCGTACGTTCGCTGCTTGGATCAATGGCCAGTACAGCCAGCTTATGCCCTGAACGGATAAGAGACATCCCCAATGATTCAATAAAGGTGCTTTTACCGGCTCCGGGAACGCCGGTAATTCCCAACCTGATTGCCCCCCCTGCATGAGGCAGACATTTCTCGATGACTTCCTGTGCAATAAGTTGATGTTCAGGAAGTGAACTTTCTACTAAAGTAACCGCCTGACTTAACATAGTTATATTGCCTTCGAGTATTCCTTTAACAAATTCGGAAGCAGTATATTTTTGACGTTTAATTTTCTTTTGCTTGTAAGGATTTACAACAGGAGCTTTATCTACACCCTGGTTTACACTAAGTCCTTTATAAGCAGGATCGTTTTCGGGATGTTCATTTTTATAATGATGCATGATGGGTAAATTTTTGTGCATGATTCATTCCGGAATACCGGACAAACTAAATACTATTTTCAGGTTGAAATTGTTGAAAACAAAAGCCAGGAAGTTATAAAATATCCTGGCTCTTTTTAATTCAAATTGTCGTTTTTATTTCGATAGTTACATTTTACTTTTGAACTTTCCAACTTAAAATTAATATTATAAAGCTATTTTCAGGATCATTCGTTTGAACTGTAATTGACTTTTTATAATCTCCCTCAGACAAATTTCGGGTATTTAAACTGACAAAGATTGAAGTTGATTTTCCGCCGGCAATTTTTGTTTTAGCAGAACGAACCGTTAATTCCTTACTGTTGTTAATAAGTCGTCTGATTTCCAATGCATTTTGTCCTTTGTTATTTACTTTGAATTTTCCAACCCTTTTAGTATTTTCCCTCAATGTTCCCAGATTAAGTGATCTTACAGGGATTTCAAGAATAGGAGCCTTGCGTTTTTGATCCAATGTCAATTTACTGAAATCTTCAATAATATTGCTTACAATGGTCAGTTTATATTCTTCTGAATACTTTTTTTGTCCATTCAGGCAGATGTAAATGTCATCTGATACCGGGCCCCATTGTGCACAGCTTTTTGAATTGAATGAAAAAGTAAGTTTCCCTTCTTCATTCGGTTTCAAAGTTTCAGGTGTAACAGAGACGGAGATATAGGCAGGTAAATTTTCAATTGTCGGTTTAACCGGTGAATTTGACGTATTTTTTATTTCCAATACTCTGGATTGGATCTTACCTTTATCCACGTTGTTCATTTGAACCACTTTCGATTTGGAATGGATAGCACCCATTCCGACCGGATATGCTGAATTCTCACCATTTGGTTTAGGAATTACCTCTCCATGGATAGTTAACACCATTTGCTCATCCGAAGCGTTACTATAAACTGTAATAGTTTTTGTAAAAGTTCCGGGTCTTCCTGATGGATTATATGTAACGGTTATAGTCCCTTTTTTGCCTGGTTCAATAGGTTCTTTTGTCCATGTAGGGGTAGTACAACCACACGATGCCTGAACCCTGCTTACAACTAATGGCGTTACCCCCCTGTTTGTAAAATCAAAAACATGAGTAACTTTTCCATCTTCTTCATTAACCTTACCAAAATCATGTGTTTTAACTTCAAAACTGATAACAGCTTTTTGTGACATGGCTGCTATAGAACATACAAGGCAAAAAAGTAAAATACTATATTTTTTCATATCAAAAAATTATTAATAGTAAAATTATTCGACAACTAACCGGTTGATTCAGTGATCAATTTGAGACTTTAGAATCGGTTGAATTAATTTTTTCTGGGGATAGGAATCACTTCGCCTTTTATGATCAATACATCCTGCGGTACGGAATCATTTGAATATACCGTTATTGTTTTAGTAAATAACCCTGATTTTCCTGAAGTATTGTAAGTGACTGTTATAGCTCCCTTTTTACCGGCCTCTACCGGTTCTTTTGTCCAGGTAGGTGTAGTACAACCACAAGAAGCCTGTACCTTGTTAATAACTAAAGGAGCATTTCCATGGTTTGTAAAATTAAACACATACGTTACGTTTCCGTCTTTTTCCTTTACTTTTCCAAAATCATGTTCTTTTACATCAAAACGAATAACAGGTTTTTGTGACATGGCAACCAACGAAAATGCCAGACAAATAAATAGCATACTATACTTTTTCATATCTAATTAATAAATTTGTTATACATTATATCAGCTCAAACGATATTGAGACATGCAAAAGTATAAAAAATGTAGTTCATAATTTCCAAAATATCAAATTATCTCTTTAAATTTAGTTAAAGGAGCCAATATAATGAGTGATTTAATACTGCAACTGGTTGAAATCACCCATTTAAGTACCAAAAAGGAAAGAAATTACTATATTCATTAATCTACTGTATATTCTGTCTTGTATCTTGGTTCTTTGTTCTTGGCTCTTGGCTCTTGGCTCTTGCTTCTTGGCTCTTGGCTCTTGCTTCTTGGCTCTTGGCTCTTGGTTCTTGGCTCTTGGTTCTTGGTTCTTGCCTCTTTTGTCTTGGTTCTTTTTTCTTGGCTCTTTTGTCTTGGCTCTTGGTTCTTAGTTCTTGGTTCTTTTGTCTTGGTTCTTAGTTCTTGGTTCTTTTGTCTTGGCTCTTAGTTCTTGGTTCTTTTGTCTTGGCTCTTGGTTCTTGGTTCTTGCCTCTTTTGTCTTGGTTCTTGGTTCTTTGCTCTTGGTTCTTGGCTCTTGGCTCTTGGCTCTAAATATATTCAAAATGAAATAAAAATCTGTTACATTTACTTCCTTCATTTCGTCAGGACATTTTATTTTTTGCATCCCTGTCTAAATACACTACCTTTGTTCAATTAAAACACGAAATTTTATGAAAGCAACTTTTCAAAGACTTACGGTTGAGAATTTCGATTATGTCGTAAGTTGTTATCAATCTTTGCATGCACATCCAGAACTTTCATTTCAGGAATACGAAACTGCCGGTTTTGTACAAAAGGAACTGACATCCATGGGTATTCCTTTTCGGGCAGGAATTGGAGGAACAGGAATTTTAGGCAAAATAGAAGGGATAAATCCGGCTAAAAAAATTATTGCTCTCCGTGCGGATATGGATGGTTTGCCGGTAAATGAAGAAGTGGATATTCCGTGGAAATCAAAGGTTAAAAATGTAATGCATGCCTGCGGTCATGATGCACATATATCATGTTTACTTGGAGCTGCAAAGATATTACAACAATGCCGGAACGATTTTGAAGGTACCATCCTGTTGATTTTTCAACCCGGTGAAGAGAAATCACCCGGTGGTGCATATCTTATGCTCGAAGATGGTCTTTTTAAAGATATAGAACCTGAAATCATACTGGGACAACATGTGTCGGTCGACTTTCCTACCGGTACCATGTGTTTTCTGCCTGGAATGATTATGGCCTCTGCCGACGAAATACATGTAAAGATTCATGGAAAAGGCGGTCATGGTGCATTACCACATTTAATAAATGATACTGTACTGGCGGCATCACAAACCATCGTTTCACTTCAACAGGTTCGTAGCCGACTATGTCATCCGCTTATACCAATGGTGCTTACTTTTGGGAAACTGATTGCCGATGGAGCTACAAATGTCATTCCATCCGAAGTAATCCTGGCCGGTACATTCCGTACTGTCGATGAAGAGTGGCGTTCACAAGGGAAAATTCATATCAGGCATATTATAAACGAAACCTGTGCTGCTTATGGTTGCACCGCTGAAATCGATATTCCCGACGGCTATCCTTGTGTTGTCAATAATGATAAAATCACCTCCAGTGCACGTCAGTTCGCTACAGAATGGCTCGGAGAAGAAAACATTCGAAACCTGGAAATGCGAATGACTTCCGAAGACTTTGGTTTTTTCTCACAGAAATATCCCAGCACATTTTTCCGTTTTGGAGTGAAAGGTGAATCAAACAGCCATACAGGCGGATTGCACAGTTCCACTTTTAAAATTGATGAGAAAGCATTGGAAACAGGAATGGGAGGATTAGTATGGTTAGCCTGGAGCTTTCTGAATGAGGTTTAATCACTGATTCACCGATTCATCAGCAACTGTTTTTTTGTCCCTCGAATACTCGAAATGATAAACCTGCGTATACAGGGTTTCTTTAATCTGTTCAAAGTGGGTGTTTGCAAAATGAATATCATTTGTCATAATCAGTTCGGGCATCAAAAAATCCGATCCTTCATAAGGAGGTTGGGCATAGTTATGCGATACAATTGAGAACCCGAGCTTTTCATAAAACAGGATACGCCGGCTGGCAATAATATTATTCGGCATTTCGACTTCCAGTATTATTGGCAATTTAGTCTGATCCATAAAGATAGTCATAGCATTACTACCAATACCCTGATTACGGTACTTTGAACTGATCGCCATATGTTCAATATAATAAAAACGGTCGAATGTCCAGTAATTGAATAGACCCACAAACTCTCCGTTCTGAATCAACGCATGAGAACAGAATCTTTTCTCATAATTCAGCTCATGTTCTAACCCTGACCAGGTTCTTCGCTCCAAAGGAGGAAATACGAGGGTATAAAGAGTGAATAAATCAGAAAAAAACTGATTATTGACACTATTAATCCTATGAAAGTTAAGCATATCTTCCTTTTTAAATGGAACACTGAAAATATCTTTATAAAGCCTTATAAACTTAACATTATTCATTGAAAAAAGTTCAGTAATAAGATGACTTTAATGAATCACCTGCATTGTTAAACCACAAAAAATCCGTACTTTTGCGCTCAAATTCAATCAAAGAAATATCGAACCAATTATTATATTAACTAATTAAGAAAAGTATGATTTATTCGCACGAAGTAGAACACATGTGTGTTGTAAAAAAAGGTCCTGATCATGGACCAGCACCCATACCGGAAGAAGGAAGATGGGTAAAATCGAAAGAAATCAAAGATATTTCAGGGTTGACTCACGGTGTGGGTTGGTGTGCTCCTCAACAGGGTGCCTGTAAACTAACTTTGAATATAAAAGAAGGTATTATCGAAGAAGCTTTGATTGAAACTGTCGGATGTTCGGGAATGACTCATTCAGCTGCAATGGCTGCAGAAATCCTTACCGGAAAGACTATCCTTGAAGCATTGAATACCGACCTGGTGTGTGATGCAATCAACGTAGCCATGCGTGAATTGTTCTTACAAATTGTTTACGGACGTAGTCAGTCGGCTTTCTCTGAAGGTGGACTTCCAATTGGTGCAGGTCTTGAAGATCTTGGTAAAGGTTTACGTTCACAGGTAGGTACAACTTACAGCACAAATAAAAAAGGCGTTCGTTACCTCGAACTGGCCGAAGGCTATATCAGTCGCATGGCACTGGACGAAGATGGTGAAGCCTGCGGATACGAATTCGTACGTGTAGGACCTATGTTGGACCTAGTAAAAAAAGGAGTTGATGCAAACGAAGCATTGAAAAAATCGACAAGCACATATGGTCGTTTTGCTGATGCAGTAAAATATATCGATCCTCGTAAAGAGTAGTAACCAATTTAAAACTGGATTCATATTCTTCATTTTCAATCTTCAAATTTACTCATTTTCAAATTAAATAAACATGGAATTATTTGAAAGTTATTCGCGTCGTATCGACAAAGTCGTTGCGGCACTCAATTTATATAATATAAAAGACCTCGATGAGGCAAAGGCCATTTGCGATGCTAAAAACATTGATCCTTACAAAATATGCGAAGGAATTCAAAACATCGCTTTCGAAGATGCTAAATGGTCGTATGTTGTTGGTGCAGCTATCGCCATCAAAAAAGGAGCTAAAACAGCTGCCGAAGCTGCCGAAGCTATCGGTATCGGTCTTCAGTCATTCTGTATTCCCGGTTCAGTAGCCGACGACCGCAAGGTAGGTCTTGGTCACGGTAACCTGGCTGCTATGTTGCTTCGCAACGAAACCAAATGTTTTGCATTCCTTGCCGGACACGAATCATTTGCAGCTGCCGAAGGTGCAATAGGTATCGCTTTATCAGCAAACAAAGTCCGTAAAGAACCTTTACGCGTTATCCTGAACGGACTGGGTAAAGATGCCGCCATGATCATTTCACGTATCAATGGTTTTACCTATGTTCAGACTGAATTCGATTACTATACAGGCGAATTAAAAGTAGTTCGTACCAAAGCCTATTCAGTAGGGCCACGTGCAGCAGTAAAATGCTACGGTGCTGATGATGTCCGCGAAGGTGTGGCTATTATGCGTGCGGAAGGTGTTGATGTATCGATTACCGGTAATTCTACCAATCCAACCCGTTTCCAACACCCTGTTGCAGGTACTTACAAAAAAGAATGTGTCGAACAAGGCAAAAAATACTTCTCAGTGGCTTCAGGTGGCGGTACCGGACGTACCCTTCATCCTGATAATGTTGCTGCCGGTCCTGCTTCGTATGGTATGACCGACACAATGGGCCGTATGCACGGAGATGCCCAGTTTGCAGGTTCTTCTTCAGTTCCAGCTCATGTGGAAATGATGGGATTCATCGGAATGGGTAATAATCCAATGGTTGGTGCAACTGTTCAGGTAGCTGTTGCTATTGAAATGGCGAAATAAATAAAAGCTAATTATTCTATATTAAACTCCTTGATAATCAATTTATCAGGGAGTTTTTTTTATACTATAAACTCAATAAAAAATTCACCTTTAACACCTATATATTTATACATACTTTCAAGATTTCAATGCAATTTTAGAAAGTTAAATCCTATGAAATTCTCTATTTAGATGAAATTATTTTTCATATAAAAGAAGGA
>Ga0302265_1000250_pt1 | contig 38186 bp, 19 predicted proteins | sample III_Bog_E1_1_FD_194556 | JGI IMG/M metagenome (GOLD analysis project Ga0302265, IMG submission 194556) | Peat permafrost microbial communities from Stordalen Mire near Abisko, Sweden - III_Bog_E1_1 | ecosystem: Environmental > Terrestrial > Soil > Wetlands > Peat | place: Sweden: Abisko...
AGGCAGGCTCGATCCATACTGAAGTACGTTCTCTTTCTTGGACTCGTCTTCACCGCGTCGGTGGCATACTCGCCGGGTGCTGTCGTCTCGGGGGAGTTCAGCATCTTGTATTTCGTCACCTGGATATGTTTTGTGGAGTTTCTCAGCGACGCCTACCAGAATCCTCCGGACTGGTTGCAATGCTTGTTTGTAATCAGGCTAATTCTTGCCGTGTTGTTGGCTTTGGTAGCGATATGTTCCGTAGTTCAGCCTTCGTTGGTCCTGGCGGTTAAGGAGGGAGTGGGCATCCGGTTCAGTGGCGGCGCGATAGCTCCAATGGGCACGATTGGTCCAATCATTGCAATCATCTCTGCCTATAGCTTTCTCAATTTTCTGGAACGCAGGTCGCGTTCCCTGCTGCTCTTCCTGGCCGGCGTAATCAGTACATTTGTTACCCAGGCGAGAGGATCTGAAATCGCACTTTTTCTTTGTCTCGCCATTCTCGGTTTCGGGTGGGCAAAATCGGGCAAGCGCATTGCTTATCTTTTGGTATCTGCCACGGTGGCTCTGGTTCTGCTGGCCACGCTGGTCCTGGTTGATGTCGGTGCAGATCGCATTTGGGATAAATTCAATCGCGGGCAGGACTCGCAGGGAATCCTGACCTTGAGCGGACGAACCGAAATGTGGTCGGACATCGTTGCGTACACGTTCACCCACCCTCAGGGGATGGGATACATGTCTGGCCTGCGGACGTTCCGTGGAGGGCATTTCGCCATGAACCTGCATTCCAACTTGAACAATATAGGGGGCGCCGACTCCTCCTATTTCGAGGTCCTTGCCGATGCGGGATGGCTATCCATGGCGTTTTATCTGCTCATCCTGGGCAAGACGGCCGCCCTGGGATGGCGCTTCGCAAAGAAACACCCGGTGAAGCCATTCGCGCCGGATCTTGCAGCGCGTCATGCAATTCATTGCGCACTCCTGTTGTTCTTTTTTTGTCTTGTGGAGGAGGTGGAAGACACGGGATTTTCCAACCCTCTCAGACCAGAGTTCTATTTCCAGGATATCTTCATTGCAATCATCCTCGGAGTCTGTGCAAGTTTGGTTCTGGCTTCCCGTGCTCGGAGAGCCTATTCCGCCGCATCATAGCTCGCAGCGCCTCTCATCAAGGGCAGTCTCGCGATGCCTGACCAATTCCAAATCAGCGTGTGAGCAACTCGCGCCGCACGATTTGAGTGAGCCCGATTGAATTCCGCGAGGCCAAGCAACTGAGATCCAGCCTGGAAAGGAATGATCCCGATGCCGCACCAACATATCGATTCCGGAGGTCTGGATTCACACGAGATGCCATCGCGCTCCGGGCTGCTTGGAAAGGCGTTCTCTGTATTATTTTATCTATTTTTCGCTCTTACGACGCTGGCTGTGTTTATCCCCTTGAATCCGAGAATGCCGAGCAAAGGGCTTGATGCCTCATGGCAATTCGCCATGAACGAAGCTGTAGCGCGTAACATGATCTTTGGCAAGCAGGTGATGTTCACGTACGGTCCCTATGCGTCCGCAGTGACCCGAACGTATTCCCCAGCGACGGACGAGCGGATGCTGCTTGGCAGCCTGCTGCTCGGTCTTTCATTCTCGGCTGCATTGCTGTTCCTGGAGCGAGGTCGGAAGAAGTATATAACCCTCGTCTTATTGCTGTTTCTCGCGACGTATGGGGGCCCTGAACTACTCCTCTTGTCCTACGCACTCCTCGTCGCTGTGTGTGTGCTGAAGCAGGCAAGGTCTGAGCTTCCTGGTAAACCCTCGTCCCTAAATTGGTGGCAGGCATCGGCGGCGATTGTGATGCTTTTGACGTTGGGCATGCTGCCTCTGGAAAAGGGAAGCCTTGTTTTGCCGTTTGCAGCGGCTGTTGCGTTACCGGCTGCATTTTTACTGTTTCGTGGGCGCTTCAGGCAGGCTCTCATTTGTCTCTTCCTACCTGTGACGGCCGTGGCCGTGTTTTGGTGTGTTGCAGGCCAATCATTGGCGAACCTCCCGGTATTTCTCCGCGGCACTACTCTATTGGCTTCAGGTTATACAGAGGCGATGTCGACCCCCTGGACAATACTGCCTGCCGTGATTGGCGACGGTCTTGTCATCGTGTCTCTGGCTCTAACGGCATTGGTGTTGCTCTCGATCGTTCGCTCGACTCAATTGACCTTTGCATCAAAATGTACGCTGGCGCTTCTTTTCGCCGCTCTTCAATTCGTGGCATTCAAGCATGGGATTGTGAAGTCTGAAGGCTTATCCGGTATCTTTGCCTCGCTTGCACTGTTTGTCTTGATGATTAGCTTTCTCTATATGGATCGATTTCTTCTTGCTGCAATGTCGATCGCCATACTGCTCACCATTGTCACTGCAGTGCAGGGAGACGCAGTGTTAAACAAGGAGGTGCACGAGAGGTTCGGCCCAGGCGTGACCTGGAGCGGAGAGAAGCGTCCGGATATATTCCAGTTTTGTCTGGATCGAGCGATCGGAGCCTACTCTCGCACCACCTACTTGAACACCTGGAAGACCTACAGCGCCGTGTGGGACGGCATCCATTCGAGGATGAGTCAAAGCGATGACCTTGCGGTGCGCTATAGGCAGGCGTTGGAAGATATCAGAAATGATTATCCATTGCCTGTGCTGAAAGGGGCCGGGGACGTTTACTCGTATGAACAGTCGGTTCTGCTCGCATCGGGTAACGCATGGGATCCGCGGCCCGTATTTCAAAGCTATTCCGCGTACACTCCCGAGCTGGCGATGGTCAATGAACAGCATCTTAGAGGGCTGGGTGCTCCGGACTGGGCGCTCATCGATCTTGAGAGCATAGAGGGGCGCCTCCCCTCGCTTGATGATGGCGCCAGCTGGCCGGCACTGTTCGACAATTACGCATTCATCTCCTATGACAGCCATTATGTCCTTATGCAAAGGAGGCAGGCTGTTCAGCAGGAAAGTCGCTTTGAGGAGATTGTCAGGGAAACATGCGAGACAGGCAAGACAGTTGCGATTCCGGAGACGAATGGGCTTTTGTTTGCAGCGATTGATCTGAAACCCACGCTCTTGGGCCGTCTACTGACAGTAGCCTTCAATCCGCCTCAGCTTCACATCGTTCTTCATCTGAGTAACGGACAGACAAAGCGGTACAGAGTTGTTGCCGGGATGATGTCGACCGGGTTTCTTCTCTCCCCTTTTGTAAGCGACACAAAAGCCTTCGCGTCTCTGGCAGACGGAATGAATTCTCCCGAATCCGGTGAGAGCGTTGACAGCATTTCCATCGAACCATCCTATGGCCATTCCCTCTTCTGGTCTGGCACATATGGACTGACACTGAAGAAGTATGTTGGGCGATGAGGATGCGGCCGCTGATTAGTATGGAACGCAGGCCGTAAGTGTTTTTCGAGCACCTGTGTTGAGCTTCGCAGCCTTCGAGAGACTATGTAATGACCACGTGTCTGCTTTGGAGAGATACCTGTCTGGAAATTTTATCCAAACGATTCACAATGGCGACCATCCGGCTACGAGTCCTGAACCAGCTGTTTCGAGCCGACGCCGGCCCCAAGGAGAAATAGTCATGTCAGCACTCAAGAGGATTTTCGTTTGGATTCTGATTTTGATCCCGCCAATCACGTTTTATGTTCTCCTGGCGAGGTCCATTGACGGTCTGCCCATCGGGGATGACTATGGGGCCATTCTGGGTTTTCTGCTTAAGTTGAAACAGGAAAGCGGCTTCCAGCGCTTTATCGAGGTATTCAGCCACCAGCACAACGAGTACCGCTTGATGTTTGAGAATGCGATTGTCGCCAGCCAGTTCGCAATCCTCGGCCACACTGATCTTCTGGCTCTCAAGATTTTAGGGGATCTGCTCATCATTCCACTCTTCTGCGTGATGTACCTGATTTGGAGGGCATTCGGCCGGCCTGCCGATTACACCCTGATGGCTTTCGTCCCTGTCTCTTGGCTCCTGTTTCAACTGCAATACGAAGGAACCCTGAATTACACAATGGCCGGCCTGGAGATCATTCCAGCGACACTGTTTGCGGTTCTCACCTGTTACCTGGCCTCCAGGGAAAGCAGAGTCGCTTTCGTCGCTTCGCTGTTCAGCCTGGCGCTCTGTGTCGGTTCGAATGGGAACGGGCTATTCATGATTCCGGTCGGGGCCATCCTCTTTCTTCAACGTAAGGAATACCGCAGGCTGGCAGCGTGGTGCTGCACGAGTGCATCCGCGGCATTCGTCTACTTTCATGGGTACAACTTTCTTACCCCCAGCGCCGCGAATGCTCATAGTAAGGGTGTTATCATGGCCTTACTGCAACACTTGAATGTCGCCTACGCGCTGGCATTTGTGGGTAACAATGCGGCCATACTGAATCCGTGGCCCGCCGTATTCTTCGGCGTCGTACTGATTAGCGTATTTATCCTTGCTACCCACGACCGCCTCTTCTCGCGTAACCCGGCGCTCTACTATTCAGCGCTTTTCTTTTTTGTGACGGCCGCGGCAGTTTCAGGACTTCGCTCGTCCCACGGCATGCCAACGGCCTTGAACTCTACATACCGGCTCAACTCCACCGCTCTGTTGGTTCTGCTTTATCTCTACCTGGCGGATAAGGTCTATGGCATTCGGCTTCGGCCATTTCTTCTGAAGGCGAGCGTCGGTGCGGTTGCAGTGCTGGTCCTCGCGTTCAATGTTGAGTCCGACCGCGGGGGTGATAAAGTTCTTCTGCTCAAGAAGTCCAGAGCAGAAACATCGATGTCGCGTTGGATGAGGCATGAACCGCGGCCATCGATGACCGAATTGATTCCTGATGATCTGACCGCCGGGCGCGAAACTGTTGACAGCTTCTGGCCGGATTCATTTGGGACTATCTTGCCGGATTGTATTCGTGAGGGAATCTACAAATTGCCTGAACTTCCCGAGGTCGAACAATGAATGCCACGATTTTGAAACATACACTGATCCTCAAATGAAGATGTCGCCTTCAGAATCGCATGAGAGCAGGCTCATGGGAGGACGGATGCAGAGGCAATCGTGCGGCACGCGATCCGGCCTGCTGTGAACTCCGGCCCGATGAACGGCCTGCAGGTCTTTGGGTCGCACTTCTCCTGACGCGGGTTTGAATGTGCGCAGTGTGTTCTGAGCAATTCATGACTCACAGGATCAGACAGCACACTCCGTGATAATTCGCTTTCGCGGATTTTACGGCGTCTCCCGAAATAGTGCGGTCCTTCTGAGTACACGACCGTCGCTCATTGGGGTCGCGCAGGCTTGAGTGCATCGCCTTCGGTCTACGCCATTTTTGGAAACGCTACAGTCAATAAAAGCGCTCCTTTGCGGTGCGCTTTCGGCCAACTGCGACGGGCCATTTCTTTGACCCGTCGCGCTACACACACAATCTGCTGGTACAAATGATCGGGCAGCCGATTCATAGGAGTCGTGATGAAAGAAATCGGGAATGTCGTTGTAGTTGGAGGATGCGGTCACGTGGGTCTGCCGTTCGGCATGGTGTTGGCCGATCACGGTATGAGCGTGGTCCTTTTGGACGTGGACAAGGCAAAGGTTGCCTCGATCAACCAAGGGCAAATGCCGTTCCTTGAAAACGGGGCAGAAGTTCTGCTACCGAAACTCATTGGCAAGTCGTTGAGCGCAACCACCGACCCGGAGTGCCTGCGCATCGCGGACGTAGTGATTTCGGTAATCGGCACACCGGTGGATGAACACTTGAATCCCACCGTCTCAGCTCTCTATCGCAGCCTCGACGATTTGATCGAATATGTTCCGGATGGCGCTCTCCTCGTGCTTCGCAGTACGCTCTATCCGGGGGTCACACGGCTCATTCTGGACCGGATTGAAGAGCGCAAGCGTGAGATTCATGTAGCCTTCTGCCCGGAGCGAATTGCCGAAGGGAGGGCGATTGAAGAACTCACCAGTCTTCCTCAGATCATCTCGGCCTTTGAGCCTGTCGCGCTGGCCAAGGCTCGCCAAGTGTTCAGCCGTATCGCTCCTTCCATCATTGAATTGGATCCTCTTGAGGCTGAATTGGCCAAGCTGTTTACCAATAGCTGGCGCTATCTAAACTTTGCCGCCTCCAACCAGTTCTACATGCTGGCCGAAAGCTATGGACTCGATTTCTACAGGATTTACAACGCAGTCACTCAGGAGTATCCGCGTATGCGCAGTTTCGCGCGCGCAGGATTCGCGGCAGGCCCATGCTTGCTGAAGGACACACTGCAACTCTCGGCATTTTCCAGCAATAACTTCTTCCTCGGCCATGCGGCCATGCTCGTCAACGAGGGCCTGCCTAATTTCATCCTGACTCAGCTGCGTGCGCAAGGACTGGCGAAGAGCACGGTTGCCATTCTGGGAATGGCGTTCAAGGGAGACTCAGACGATAATAGAAGTAGCCTGTCCTACAAGCTCAAGAAACTGCTGCAGGTTGAGGCCAGGACCGTGCTGTGCACCGATCCCTTCATCTCCGATCCGCGATTTGTTTCGGTCGAAGAGGCAGTGGAAAAGTCGGATGTGATTATCCTCGGGGCGCCGCATTCGGCGTACCGCGGGTTGACTTTTCCAGCAAGCAAAAAGGTGGTGGATGTGTGGGGATTCTGGCGTCAGAAGTAGTGCGAAGCTAACTTTTCCAAGGAGGATCAATGAAAGTTCTGGTTACCGGTGCTGCAGGCTTCATCTGTGGTTATTTGATTCAGGAACTGCTTGACAACGGTCACGAGGTTGTCGGGCTTGATAACTTCAGCAAGTACGGGCGAACCCAAAAGTCGTATGACACTCATCCTCGCTATCAGTTCGCTGAAGGAGACGCCAAGGATGCGGATTTGCAGAAGAAACTGCTTGCCGATTGCGATCATTTCGTCGCGGCAGCTGCCATGATCGGCGGCATCTCCTATTTTCACGAGTTTGCCTACGATCTGATGGCGGAGAACGAGCGCATTACCGCGGGTGCATTCGATGCGGCCATTCATGCGCACAAACACAACAAGCTGCAGAAGATTACTGTGCTGTCTTCCAGCATGGTCTACGAGTCAACCCATGAGTACCCGACGCCTGAAGGCGCTGAGCAGCGATGCCCTCCGCCGAAGTCAACCTATGGCTTCCAGAAGCTGGCCACGGAATACTTTGCCAAGGGCGCATGGGAGCAGTATCAATTGCCGTATACTATTGCGCGGCCCTTCAACTGCGTAGGGATCGGCGAGAAGCGCGCGCTGCGAGATGTGGACGTGTACAGCGGCAACGTGAAGCTGGCGATGTCGCATGTGGTTCCCGACCTGGTGCAGAAGGTGCTCAAGGGACAAGATCCGCTGCATATTCTCGGCGAAGGCAACCAGGTGCGCCATTACACCTATGGGGGAGACTTGGCGCGCGGAATCCGCGCATGCATTGAGCATCCCAACGCGCTCAATCAGGACTTCAATCTTTCCACCGCCGTCCGCACCACTGTGTTGGAACTGGCGCAGATCATATGGGACAAGGTGCACAAAGGGGCCAAGCCCTTCCGCGTGGTGCACGATCCGGCATACGAATACGATGTGCAGGAGCGTTCGCCGGCTGTCGACAAGGCCGAGCGTTTGCTCGGCTACCGTGCCGAGACGCCATTGAGTACGATACTGGACGAGGTAATTCCCTGGATCGAAGAACAGATCACGGTGGGACAGATCTAGCGTACCGGCGAGCGCGGCTCTGCATCAAAGTTGATGGCTCAACATGTTCTGCGCGTGGCCTATCGTCTCGCGCAGAACGAATGAGTTGTTGAGGGCGCGATTTCAATGCGCACAGGAAGGGAGAGAATTTTTTGGCAACCGAGACAGTAGCAAGCCGGGTGGACGATCTGACAATCGTCATTCCTGTGTACAACGAAGGTGCCGGGTTCGAGGATCTGTGGCGCGAGCTTGACACGCACCTCAAGTTCCCGTTTCGCGCGCTTGTCGTCTATGACTTCGATGAAGACAATACGGTTCCTGCCGTGCAAGCTGTGATTGCGCGCGGCGAAAAGCGGCTCAGCCTGGTAAAGAACAATGTTCGACGCGGTGTGGTCGGTGCTCTGCGCACTGGATTCAGCGCGGTCGAGAAGGGACCTCTGCTGGTTGCGATGGCCGACCTCTCCGACGACCTTGCCCAGGTTGGCAAGATGCTCGCGTTGTATCGGCAGGGCTATGACATCGTGGTGGGCAGCCGCTACATGAAGGGCGGGGGCATCGTGAACGGTCCGGTTGTGAAGCAGGGACTCTCGCGCATGGCCGGCGTGAGCCTGCACGTGCTTCGCGGGGTTCCTACGCACGACGCAACCAACGCTTTCAAGATCTACGATAGCGATATGCTGAAGCAGTTCACTCTCGAGAGCCAGAAGGGTTTCGAATTGAATCTCGAGATCACGGTCAAGGCATTTCTTGCCGGCTATCGCATCGTTGAGATTCCGTCTGTTTGGCGCGATCGCACTCAGGGTAAGTCCAAGTTCAAGCTCTGGGCGTGGCTGCCTCATTATCTACGTTGGTACTTCTATGCCTTTCGGCCTCGCAACAAGAAGGCGTAGTGACGCTTGTCTTCCTTGCTGGGACACCTCTCATTACGGTGGGATTCATGCTGTAAGACTGCGTGGATGGATGTGTTGTTTTTGGGAAAGCTATCGCAACCGCACCGAAAGGGGCGCCAAGTGAAGAGCCTTCTCCTTTTTGCCGCACTGCTATTGAGTGCGAACATGCTGACTGCGCTTGCCGCCCCGATCGGAACCGGCAACAATTCTGCGCCTCAAGCCGCCGCTCCCAGGAGCAGTTCTCTACGCAGCAATCGCAGCGGCGGCCCGCAATACGATGTGATCGAGTTTGGCGCCATCGGAAATGGCGCTGCGGATGACACGGCCGCCATCCAGGCTGCATTCAATGCATGCTGGGCAAATGGCACAGGCGTTCAGCCCTATGGCGGGGTAGTAGAATTTCCGGGCAATCACAGCTATCTGATCACCAAGACAATCAATGCATACGATAGCTGCCGCGTCGAGGGCAACGTTGGCGCCATGTTAGGGGGCGGCGCAAACTCGCCGCCGGAAATCCGCTGGAATGGACCATTCCTCGGTTCAACTGCATCGTTGACGGGGTTCGTAATTTCATTGAATGTTGCATCGATCACATTCACCGCCAATCCGTCTGTCGGTGACACGGTGACCGTGAATGGGCTTGTGATTACCTTTGTATCTTCCAGAACTGCGGGCGATCAGGTGAAAATCGAAGCAAGTGCCGCGGCCACCGCGACTGCTCTATTCAACTTCCTCAATTCCTCCTCTAATTCGAGAATTAAGGTCAGCCAGCCCTTCACAAATCCAGTTCCCGGCGTAATCGATTTCAAGTATCAGTCGATCGGGTTGAACGGCAAGGTGGAGTCAGTTGCCGCCAGCGATCCGGCTCTTATCAGAGTGCAGGCAGCATTCTATCCGGCAAGCTCTCCTGCGGGAGGTCGCGCCTATCCTTACAAGTACGTGGCCACTATTCAGGCGCCAAACACCTACTCTACAGGCGACTGGGTTTACATCAGCGGCTTAACCAGTCCGGCAGGAGTCATGCTCAATCGCGTCGTCTCGGAGGTGATGGAGGCTTCCAGGGAATCGTTCACTGTTTTCCTTGCGGCTCGGACTCCCAATGCAGGCACATATTCCGACAGCGGAATCGTGACAAGCCTCAGTGTCGATATTGCGACAGACTCACTTGCTAGATCGGAACAGGACTTCAAGGATATCCAGATCCAAGGTGGCGCAGTGGGGCTCTTTATGGGTTCGCGAGTCGACACCGGAACACATTTCCAGAACATATGGCTTGAGAAGCAATCAGCATTCGGCTACTACTTTTCCGTCGGCGGCATCAATGTCGATTTCGATAAGGGATGGAGAATCGATTCGCCTGGAATCGCGGGCATCTATTGGCGCAACGGAAGCGGTGATAACTTCGGAATAGCGAATGGACAGACATTCAGTGGTTCCAGTTCCGGACACGGTGCATCGATCATGATCGACAACCAGGGATGCAATGGTGAGAACAGCCCCACTCGCTTTACGCTGCGCAATGTGGCTTTCGAGGTCGTGAGTCCCGGACTTTCTCCGGGCCTGGGCGCAATCACATTGCTTGACTGCACGACGACTGTGTTTCCCACCCAGTTCAGCATCGACATGGAGAATACAGATATGACCTCATCGGTCAATGCAACGGCTATCCAGATGACGCCGGCAAACGATGCGGCATTGAATCTGACCATCGTCAATGGCATGTTCGGCACCAGTAACACCGCCCGGTGGGGAGGGATGCCTGCTCTCACCCGCTATGACCAATCGGGGGCCACTGGCTTTATTCCCAGCCTCGTGTATGCACCCTCCTTCCAAAGCAATGGGAGCAACAGTGTGGATGCCGCAATGTCGTCGCAATGCCTCGGGGATTGCAATATAGGCCAACTGTGGCAATACGGAATCCAGGCGTCGGCTCTGCTTTACTCCGACGCAGCGTTTGCAGCACTGCCAAATGCCACAACGCTGTACGCGGGGCAGATTCTCGCGCCGCCATCTTACTGGAGCGGTGCAAACGGCAAACGGTTTGCTCTTGATGTGGTGTATCGGACAGGAACTACGGGCACTCCGAATGACGGAGGTACACATTGCTCTGGAACCAAAGCCAAAGCGATTTTGACTTGCGACAGCGCCGCTGATCTGTCTGTCGGGCAGAGAGTCACCATCGGGGCGGACAGAAACAAGGCAATCGAATCGATTGACGCGACCAATCTATCCGAGGTGCGTGTAAGCATCTCAGGGAAACTGAGCACTTCTTATTCGGCGCAGGTGCTTTCATACTCTGCGCCCCTGCTCGCATCCGAGATTCAGTTGCCGACCAAGTCCTCCGGTGCGCCCACCGCCCAGGCCTGGTCGCAGGGAGATATAGAGCAGAACGCCAACGCCAAAACCAACGGAGTTGCGGCCTGGGTCAACGTGATCGCCGGCCAGCCGGGTGCATGGGCTGGAATCCCTCTGGGCAACAGCAGCGGCCAGATCAATTCGTCTCAAATAGCAGGCACCACTGGATCGGGCAACGTTGTCCTGGCTGAAGCTCCTGCTGTAAATAGCCTCTCGGATACAGGAACCACCAGCCTGAACAACGTAACCATCCACGGCACCTGCTCCGGCTGCGGCGAAACCAACCTGCGCACCGGCAACGCCTGGTGCGCGGGCACGGCTGCTTCCTCTGCAACTATCGCGATGTTTGGAGCCGGCTCTGCAACCGCATCCTGCAGCTCTCGAGTCGGTGCGGAAACTGTAGCTCAATTGCTGATGACCACAAATGGGAATGTGAGCAACCTGGCTGTGCGATGCGCTTCAAGCGGGTTAAATGCATCGAGTGGAGTCTTCAGCGTGTGGGACCTGCCGTCCGGTTCTGCCATGTCCGGCGCGGACTCTGGAGTCAACACCGGGCTCACAGTGACCTATGGAACCACCAAGGCAAATACAACCATGTTCGACCCGACTCATCGGTTCACATACGCAAAGGGCGATCTGCTCCGCATCCAGTTCACGACCCAGGAGAAGGATACCCTGGGCAATTGTGAAGCGAGTTTCAATTACTGATTTGTTAGACCTGCGAACTTACTTTATCTTCCATATTTAAACTCGAAATCTCTCAAGAACACTCCCACACACATCGTCAGCAAACTCAAAGCCTCCACTGGGAACTGCAGGGGAATCCCCGTCCTAAAATGCAATCTTGCGATTTGGAAACCAGGTGAGTTGAATTGAAGTTGTGGTCACGGTATGCAGGCCCGGGATGTAGATGGGCGCATTCCACCGCTCATAGGCGAACTTACCGTTCACCTCCAGGTCTTTGCCAATTCGTTTTACGACTTGCATATTGATGTCGTTGAGCGTGGTCCCGCCGGCGATAAAATCCTTGGCTGCTTTCTGGTTGCGCACGCCGGCCTGAATCCACTCGTTACCGCTCAGATGGTACGTGACCCAAGCCTGGCCGCCCTTGTCCTCGCGTCCGATCCAGTCGCCGAAGAGCTGTCCGTTGTTGGTGTAACCCTGTCTTTGGATGTCCTCATAGTACATAAAAATGCCGCCCTTGCTGCTGATGACGGGGGGATCCGTCGATGCGGCTTCGGCGCGGATGTCCAATTTCGGAACTCCGGGAACATGGGAGAGATACAAACCAGGACGAATGGCAGAACGATGAGCATCGGAGATGGGCGAAACATCGTCGTGGACTTCTGTATCGGTGTAGAGAGTAAGCCACTTCCGAACGCCGGGAAGGCGGTAGGTGAAGCTGAACGCAGCGAAGCGGGCGCCAGGGTCCGCGGCACTGTTCTTGACCCCATAGACACTCGGTGAACTGACACTGAAGAAGCTTCTCAGGAAGGTGTGCAGGTTGATGGGCTCGTGGTCCTTGCCGCCCCATATGACCGTGCGCTGGAAAGCGAATTCAAGATTCTCGGTAGGACGAAAACTAATGTTCTCGCTGTGCATCCAGGGGTCGATTGGGTAAGTGTGTCCCTTGAGCGGGCCTGCAATGAACTCGTAACGGAAGGGACCGGTTACCCTTGACAATCCCGGAACGTGCAGCGGCTCGGTGCGATTGATGCGGAACGAGTAAATGTTCTCAGCGTTATTGGAATAGGCCATGGCGCCGCCGAGCCCAGGGCCGAGCCAGTCATCCTGCTTGCCGAAGGAAACTTCGTGGCCGAGCAGATGCGCGGAGATGTAGGCCTCCATGAACCGGCCATAAGTTGCGGTTCCGATCGGTCCCACAGGGATGGTGGCCTGGCGGTTCAACGGGATCATGTTGGTGGTGTTGAGGTAGTTCGCATCGCCGTCGATCGCCGTGAGTTCCTTCGCGAAGGTGCCGGTGTACCCTGGCCCCGAGGGCGCGCCCTGGAATTCGCCGCGTACGTAAATGAGAAACCGGCCGGCCGATGCGTAACCGCTTGCTCCGGAGTAGCTGTTGAGGCCATTCTCAAAAGGACGACCGTAGTCGTTGATGACCGTCGAGCCGATGTGGTAGCTGTCCATCAGCGGCGTTCCGCTGATGCCGCGCGCCACAGAGTAGACAGACTCCACGCGGGAGTTGCCCTCATACCTGAGGCAGGGGCCCTGCACATCAGCGCGCAACTCGCGCATCAACGATTCATAGATGTCCGACGCCTCGTCTGTCGCGGGTCCGTCATCTGCATCCTCAATGCGCGCTCCGGCCTCTTCGAGCATGTGGTCCACACTGGAACGCGTCCATGGGCGCATGCTCAAATAAACCGTATCGACGAATCCGAGAGAGTAGAGCCGCCACACGGCAGGATAGACCCAGCTGTCCACCGGGATGTACGGTGAATCCATGGAGGAAGGCTCGCAGACAGGCGCGGGCCGACTGGGATCGTGGCCTAACTGGCCGCCTCCTTCGGGGCCACCAGGCCGCACGGCCAGGAGTGGATTGGCAGCTACAAAAGCAAGTGCTGACAACACGACCGCAAAGTGGGAAACAGGAGCCTTGGCCCAACGTCTGCTTTCACTCATCCCCTCATCCTATCATTGGGTTCCGCTTCGGCGTTAAGAGAAAAACGCCCGTCCGATGGCTCCATGCCGGCCTTCACTCAAAGTTTTTGCAGCGGTCCAATCGTCGACTGCCAAGCAAGAAACGTCGATGCTTGCGTACTTCCGAACAACTGCCTGATGAGCGCTTCTAGAATTCACGGCTTGTTCTCATCGCGAACGGTTCCATGAGATTTGAGAGCCAGTGAACATCGACTATATGTTCGAGTCACGCATTGCTGCTTGCATCAGTATCCAAAGGCCGGGTTCAGCCCGATTGTGTGTGCAGGCTTGTTGAGCAATTCGAGATCGTCGAAGCCCAGCTCAAGTGAAAAGGACTGCCGAACCGCGGACAGCGCCAGGATGACCCTGCACTGATGGCGCAGCTCGGTCACCACGCCTTCCACGCCGGCGAAGGCGCCATTGCGCACTCGAACGCGTGTTCCAAGTGAAACGGAGGGATGAGGCCGCAGATGCAATCCGCCTGCCAGGCCGATGCGGATCTTGTCGAGTTCCGCCGCACTTACCTTGTCCCTTTCATCATCTCCCAATACGCGTAGCACGCCCGGAGTGGAAATCACTGAGATCCTGTTCTGCGGCTGAAAGCGAACGAAGACATACCCTGAGAAGAGCGGCCGTTCCGCCAGGACTGTGCGATCGGTCCACCTAACCCGCTCGCTGTAGAGTGGCAAATAGTGCTCCACTGAACGAACAATCAAATGTTGCGCAACTCGCTTCTCATGGTTCGAGATCACATGTAGAACATGCCACGGACTTGCATGCATGGGGAGCTCCAGAATTGAAAAATTCGCCTCTTCAAAAGGCACGCTTCATATTCCAGTTGCAAACAGCAACTGCGTGTCGGGAGTGTTTCTTATGCGATACGGCGATTGACGCAAGGCAAAGACCCCGGCGGGCCAATACGAACAATGCAACACATAGAGTGAACCAATGACACTGGTCGGGTAATGATTGCTCCGATGTGTGAAGACACTGACTGAAGCGCGCAGCGCGAGCCTTCGGGGAGTTGAGGGATTGGTTGCTTCAACGAGCGAGCTGTTGAACCGCTGCGGGAAGATAGCGCCGTCAATAGGGAGCAGTGATTCCTTTTCCTGCGTCTCTCACATCGGGTACAAGTTTCTGGTCGTTACGTCGGCTGATCGTTGTCGATAGCCGGGTCATGCCTGGGCTTGCTGTCCGGCGGAGGGCCTCTGCAAGGGTGCTTCTATAAAAGGATGATACACGTCGAGGCTTGATTTTGATAGACGGCCTGGGCGCACGTCAGTAATCGAAGAAGAACCTTGCTGCCTCCACACGCTGATCGAAATGGGTCCATTCGCGGGAGTTCTCTCGAAAGCCAACTCGACGAATCAGCCCGGTCCGATGGTTCTGCCCCGGCTCCAGCAACATCGCTACCCGCGAAGACAATCGCTTTTTCGGCTCACTCGTGCTGAGTTTCAAGCGCCCCTGTGAGGTTGGAAACCTTCTCAACGCCATTGCTGCGGCACCAGGATTCAAGTTCCTTCACCAAGCGTTCCACGGCGCGGGGGTCAGCATAGCTGGCTGTCCCCACCTGGACAGCAGTCGCTCCGGCCAGCAGGAATTCCACTGCGTCTTCCGCCGTGACAATGCCGCCCATTCCCAGGATGGGGATCTTCACCGCGCGGGCGGTCTCATATACCATGCGCAGGGCAATGGGCTTGATGGCCGGTCCGGACAGGCCGCCAGTGATATTCGTCAGGCGGGGGCGCCGGGTCTCTGTGTCGATGGACATGCCCAGAAAGGTGTTGGTCAGGCTCACCGCATCCGCTCCAGCGTCGGCGGCAATTCTTGCAATGTGTGCGATCGACGTAACGTTTGGTGAGAGCTTGACAATCAGGGGCCTCGTGGACGCCTTCCTGGCGCGGCTCACCAGGTACTCAAGCGAGCCGGGGTCGGAGCCGAAGGCCATGCCGCCGGCATGGACATTGGGGCAGGAGACATTCAACTCATAGGCCGCAATGCCCTCGGCGTGGTTGAGGCGCTCAATGACCCCGATGTACTCGCCCACCGTGTAGCCGAAGACATTGACGATGACCTTGCACTGCGGATAGCGCTTGAGCGGAGGGAGCTTCTTTTCCAGATACTCTTCAACTCCCACGTTTTGCAGGCCGATGGCGTTGAGCATGCCGGAGGCTGTCTGGATAATCCGTGGCGCGGCATGGCCGGCCATGGGCGCGAGCGAGATGCCCTTGGTGACGAACCCGCCGATGCGCTCCAGCGAGACAATCTCTTCAAATTCAATGCCGTAGCCAAAGGTACCGCTGGCGGCGATGACCGGGTTCGTCAGGTCCAGACCGGCCAGCGAAACTCTCATATCGGGTTTCATGTCAGGTTACAGATTACAGAGGACAGATGGCAGTTGTCAGTGATTAGTTGTCAGCGGTCAGTTCCGGGAACTCACTACCTTCGATGATATGCGCGGGGCTAACCGAGAGATTTGATCCTTCCCTTGACATTCGACAAGAGCTGGCGTAATTCTATTGTCGAACGCCGAGGGGAATGCCAGGGAGGAACCATGCCGCCGTCCACTGACCTGTTGCAGGGAACGCTGGATCTGCTGATTCTGCAGACGCTCGCGCCGGGGCCGATGCATGGGTGGGGAGTTGCGCAGCGTATTCAGCAGGTTTCAAAAGACGTGCTGCAAATCGGCCAGGGTTCGCTCTATCCGGCGCTGCACCGGCTGGAATACAAGGGATGGATCAGCTCGGATTGGGGAAGCTCAGAGAACAATCGCCGGGCAAAGTACTATGCGCTGACGGTGGCGGGCAGGGAACAACTGGAGACGGAACTGGAGACCTGGAAGCGGCTTTCGGCAGCGATCGGCCTTGTGCTGAGCCGGGAGGCGTCGTCATGATGCGCGAGGGCATGTCCAAACTGCGCTTCCTGGTGACGCGCGGGAAACCTGCGGAATTGGATGAGGAACTGCAGTTTCATCTGGCGCAGTCGATTGATGCGAAGGTTGCCGCTGGGATGGATGCGGAAGAGGCGCGGCGGCAGGCGCTCGTGGAGTTTGGCGGCGTGGAGCGGACGCGGGAGCAGTGTTACGAACAAAGGCCCGGCTGGTGGCTGGGCACCGTGGAGCAGGATTTGCGCTACGCGCTGCGCGGTTTCCGGCGCAACCTGGCATTTACCGTCACGGTGATTGCCACGCTGGCGCTGGGCATTGGCGCAACCACTGCCGTCTTCAGCGTGGTGGATCGGATTCTCTTTCGCAGCCTGCCCTACGCGCAGGATGACCGGCTGGTGTCATTCGGGTTGTCGCAGTCGCTGGAAAAGCAGGAGTTCACGCTGGGCGGATTCTTCTTCGATTGGCGCGATCGACAAAAACCGTTTCAGTCGGTGACGTACGAGAACGGCTATGGCGATTGCAATTTGACGGAATCGAATCCTGTGCACCTGCACTGCATTCACGTTGCGCAAAATTTTCTGCCTACGCTGGGTGTTATGCCGATCGCCGGGCGAAACTTCACGCCGGAAGAGGACCTTCCTAACGGTCCCGCGGCAGCCATGATCTCCGACGGGCTGTGGCTGAGCCGGTTTAACCGCGACCCGGCTGCGGTGGATAAGACCATCCAGATTGACGGCCACGCGGTGCGTGTTGTCGGCGTGCTGCCCAGAGACTTTGAGATGCCGCGGCTGCAGGAGACGGATATTCTCAGGCCGGCGCAGATCGATCGGGCGGAGCAGAACAAGGTAAACAGCGGCATTGGTTACCCTCTGTGGGCTTTTGCGCGGTTGAAGCCCGGAGTGAGCGTGCCCGAGGCCAAGGCGGAAATGGAGCCTCTGTTTCTGCATACACAGCAGTGGATTCCGGCGGAAATTCGGAAGGATTTTCACTTGCAGGTGCGCTCGATACGCGACCGGCAAATGGCGGACGCGTACAAAGCCGCGTGGGTGTTGCTGGGCGCGGTGTTGGCAGTGCTGCTGATTGCCTGCGCCAACGTGGCCAGCCTGTTTTCAGCCCGTGGCGCGGCGCGCGAGCGGGAACTGGCGGTGCGGTCGGCGCTGGGCGCAAGCCGCGGAAGGCTGATTCGCCAGACACTGACGGAGGCGGTCATGCTGGCTATCGCGGGCGCCGCTGCTGGATGCGTACTCGCGGAGATTCTGCTGCGCGTCTTCATTGCCATTGCTCCGACGGGCGTGCCGTTTCTTGCTGCTGCGCGACTTGATCTGCGGATTGTTTTGTTCACGGTGGTCGTCTCCTTGCTGTGCGCCGCGTTGTTCGGGATACTGCCGGCGCTTGAGAAGCCAAGGGCTGCGGCGCTGGCTGCGCGACAGACGAAGTCCGGTGGGCAGGCGCGGTTGAGGCGCATGCTGGTGGTGATGCAGATTGGACTCTGCGTGGTACTGCTCTCGGGCGCGAGCTTGCTGGTCAGGAGCTTCTGGAATCTGGAGCAGCAGAATCTGGGCATGCAGACGCGCAACGTGATGACCGTGCATGTGCCGCTGAATTGGGAGCAGTACCCAAACGGATTGCAGGACTTTTATCTGCGCGCTGAGGCGGCGCTGCGGCAGATACCAGGCGTGACGGCAGTGGGTATGAGCGATTCGCTGCCGCCCGATGGCTGGCACGATGGATGCCGTTACGCGGATTTGGAGGTTGCAGGCAAGCCCCCTGCGCCTGCTGGAACGGGCGGATCCGTGGTTTGGCGGTCGGTGACGCCCGATTACTTTCGCGTGCTGCAAATTCCAATCGTTGAAGGTCCCGGTTTTACCCAGGAGGAACGGGGCTCAAAGGAAGGATTCGTGATCGTGAGCAAGGAGCTTGCCGCGCGCATGTTTCCTGACAGCAACGCCATTGGGCAGCACATCGAGCATTCGGTTTTTAACCCCTATCGCATGCCGGGTCCGGTTTACACGGTCGCAGGCGTTGCGGCAAATGTGAAGAACGGCGGCCTCACCGGCCAGGACGATCCGGAGATCTACGAGTTGCGGAGCAACCTGCATCCGGAAGCGTGGAGTCAGCATCAGTTCTTTCTTCTTGAAACAAGTCTTCCCGCGTCGGTGGTGGGGCCATGGGTTAGGCAGCGGGTTGCGCAACTGGACCCGATAGCGCCGGTGGAGATGGATACGATCAGCCAGCAGGTGAGCAAGCTGGCCGACCGTCCGCGGTTTGAGATGGCGCTGCTGGGCTTCTTTGCCGGCTGCGGGCTGCTGATGGCGGTGATCGGGCTCTACGGCGTGGTTTCGTTTGTCGCCACGCAGCGGACGCAGGAGATTGGCGTGCGCATGGCGCTCGGGGCCACCCGCTTCGACATTCTGCGATTGATTGCCGGGGAGGGCGTGGGGCTGATCATGCTGGGCGGGGTGGTTGGACTCGGCGGGGCGCTGGCCGGGGCACAACTGCTGAGGAGCCTGCTCTACAACGTGGGACCGCATGATCCGGCCTTGTTTGCGGCAGCATCGCTGCTTTTGTTGGTGGTTGCGATTGCGGCGACGCTGATTCCGGCGCGGGCGGCGACGAAGGTTGAGCCGGTGGTGGCGCTCAGATATGAGTGAGCACCTTTTGGAGGGATGACAGACATGAGAGATCCTTTCCTACCCCCCACCTCCTTCTGAAAATAAGTGGCCTATTTTCATGTGGTTAGGAGATTGGTCGCGCTAGATTTGTGACGAATAAAGAAGTTATTCGCAGTTATAAGAAAACAAAGGAGTTAGCGCCTGCCGTGCGGGGGCTAGCTCCTTTGTGTTGGACTCTGAATTGATTGTGCGCCTTTCGAGGGTAATGATCGGCAAAACGGCGGGAGGTTTTTTCCTGGTGTTTTTGTCCGGATGGTTTGCGAAGGGCCCGTGGCTGAAGCCATGTTCGATGTGGGGCTCTGTTGAGGGGCCTCAAGGCCCCTGCTCCTTCCGGCCGCCTTACGGCGTTTGAAGGCGACTCTGTTGCGGGGCGGAGGCTCGCGTGAGGCTCGCCGGTCCGTCGCCGTGGTTGCCTCTGAATACCTTCGCAGCGCCCCTCCAGTGCGCGAAATCCAATCGGGGCATTTCCACCATTGCATGGAGCAGACGCTCGCGTGAGGCTCGCGCCACTTGCAGTGGGGCAGACGCTCGCGGGAAGCTCGCACTGAATTCCTGCCCGAAGAGTGACCTGAACCCATTGTGCGCCGGATGGGGATAATTATCGGCAAGGTTTTGGATTAGGGCCTGTTAACACTACTGGGGTGGACGGCGTTGCGGATGAAAATCGGGCCAGACGAGGCGGAGGACGAAGGCTTAGGCTATTCCCAGGCGAGGACGACAACGAAGTATGGCCCGATTTTCACCGCAACCCTTCGGGCCGGGGCCGATTTTCCCGATTTCCGCGTTGCTCCTCGCTAGGAGACACCCGGTATCCGTCGCTCGTCGCTCCTTGAACTCGAAAAAATCGGCTCCCGGCGCCGCCCGCCCCAGTAGTGTTAACAGGCCCTAAATGTTTTGGGCGGCGGCGCGCTGGTGGTTGAGGGCGAGGAGGCGGGCGAGGATTTCTTCTTTGGGCAGGTTGGAGGGCCAGCCGTAGGCGGCGAAGACGGCTTCGTCGAGGGCGCGGTGGGCGTTGGAAAGCCATTCGGGACGCTGGTTGTAGAGGTTGGTGAGGGTGCGCTTGGGAAGTTCGCGGGGGTCAATGTCCGGCGGGTTGAGCCATGCGTCGCGGAGGCGGACGAGGGAGCGGGCGGCGTCGGCGATGGCTTTGACGCGGGGATCGGCTTCTTCGCTGGGCTCGGTGCCGGGCGGCCAGGGGAAGGGGAAGGTGTCGAAGCAGGATTCGATGTTGTATGTGATGTCGTTTCCCACACCGTGGCGGGAGCTACTGGCGAGGCTCCAGGTTTTGTGGACGATTGATTCCAATAATCCGAGGAAGTACTCGTCCTGTCTTGCGATAACAACCACACGACTGTCCGCAAGCGTGGCCGACGGGACGAAGACGAAGAAGCGGTGTTTACTGACCCTCGGGGACGCAATGTACCTATCCAGTCCGGTGAGCGCCCTACGCATCCCTAGGTTCTTTTCGCCGTGGTGCCACCAAAGTTCTTTGCGGCGTTGCCTCTTATTCTCCTGTCGTGAGGGGTAAACGTGATGCCGGACGTATTCAAAAGGCAGTTCGAAGAGCGCGGCCTCGGCCTCGGCCCTGTCCTTGAAATCCACAATGTACATCCCTTTGGGCCTATCTGAAAGATCTCTCGCGATGATCCAAGGGACGACGACTTCAGTATTTGAGAGCCCGTTCGGGTTGATTGGGGCCGAGAGCATCTTCCTGGCAACATCCGGCTCAACTTCGAATTGTCCAACCTTCACGGGCCCTTGAAAGGCAATCCCTTTGTTTTCGATGAGGTCGGACGACTTCGTAAGATCTTCTCCGGCGCTCAGGTCGGCATTGATTGAAGAGACAAAGGCGCCGTCGAGTTCGCGCATTGTTTCCGTACCGTCGTCGAATCCGATCATTGAGACTCGGACGGCCGCTCCTTCTAAGGTCCACTCTCTGTTGCTCCAAGCGAAGAAGATTGAGCCCTCGACGATGATCCTGTCGAGAACTATGCGGTTTGATCCCGCGCGAATTGCTTGTGTAGCGAGTAGGCCTACCCTGGATCGGTTCGACTTGACCTCGGCGAAGGATTTGCTGAACCAGTAGGTTACGAGGTCTACCTCGTGCGGGACGCGCCCTTGATAGAGCCGGAAAAGGTCGTCAACGTATTGGTCTCCCAATTCGCGGCGGAGGCGCTTGCCGCCTAGGAACGGCGGATTCCCGATGATGAAGTCTGCCTTCTGCCACTCGGGTTCGTACGGGTTACCTTCGGCATCGTAGCGAAGGATGGCGTCGCCGTGCTCGATGTTGTTGAGTTTTTCGAGGATGGGCTCGCGATCTTCGAGGATGCCGTGCTCGTGCTTCCACTGGAGGAATCCGATCCAGACGACGATGGAGGCCAGTTCGTGGGCGTAGAACTCGGTTTCGATGCCGTAAAGCTGGCTGGGGGAGACCATTTTGGAGACGACCAACGAAATGCCCTGATCGGCGGCAAATTGCTTTGCTTCAAGCCAGATGTCCAACATGCGGCGGAGGGCGACGTAGAGGAAGTTGCCGGAGCCGCAGGCGGGGTCGAGGACGCGGACCTGGGTCAGCTCGTCGATCCATGCGCCGAGGAGCTTTTCCGAGGGGAGGTCCACACGAAGCCGCGCTTGTTTCCCATCGCGCGCAGCTTCTTCGGCACGTTCGACTGCGAGGGCTTCAAGGATGCGCTGTTTTACGGCTTGCCAGCGCTGTTGAAGGGGGCGGACGAGGACGGGCTCGATGAGCAGGAGGATGTCTTCTTCGCTGGTGTAGTGCGCGCCGATCAGGGAGCGGCGTTTGGGGTCGAGAGAGCGCTCGAAGAGGGTTCCGAAGATGGCGGGGGCGATGTGGGACCAGTCGTAATTCTTGGAGACTTCATAGAGGATGCCGAGGTCGCCGAGGTCGAGTTGAATCACGGAGGAGTTGTCGAAGAGGCCGCCGTTGAAGTACTTGATGCTCAGCGCGCCAAAGATTCCGTCCTCCTCGGACATGGCCTGAAAGAGGAGCTTGAGCTTGCGGCCGAATTTTCTGGGCAGGAAGCGGTCGTCGCTCTGGATCATGGAGCGGAAGACGCGGTCGGGGAGCAGGCCGATGGAGTCCGCGAAGAGGCAGAAGAGGAGGCGCATGAGGAAATGCGCGACTTGCTCTCGGGATGCGCCGAGGTTGCGGTTTTCGAGTTCGAGGCGTTCGGCAAGACGGCTGAAAAGTTTGGCGGCTTCCTGGGTGACCTGGGCGTCGGTGTACTCGGGGCGGAGGAGGTTGTAGTCGCCGAAAAGGGCTCGGAGAACATCGAGCGGAGGGAGCGGGCAGGCGGCGGTGACGTGGTTGCGATTGAGGTCGTCGAGGGTGAAGGCGTAGACGCGCTTACGGGTGGCGGTGAAGTTGGTGTGGACTTCAAAGCGCTCGAAGTCGCATACGACCAGGAGGGGCGGATTGCCCAGGTCTTCGCGGTAGTCGTTGAGCTGCTGGTAGGCCTTGTCGAGGTCTTTGTGCTTTTGTTTGTACTCCCAGGCGAAGTGGTCGCGGAGCCAGACGTCGGCAAAGCCTGTGCCGCCTTTGGTCTTGCTGACTTGCTTTTCGAAGGCATAGCGCTCGCCGGTGGAGTCGGATTGCGCCGGGGTTTTCTGGCCAAGAAGCGCGCAGAGCTCGTTGAAGTGGGACTGGGCGCTGGCCCGCTCGGATTGGGCGTTGATCTTCCAGCGGCGGACGAACTCGGCTACGGTGTCTGGCATGGGGCAAGGGTAGTTTACAGCGAGGGGAGTGGTTGCGGTGGGAGGAGTGGGTTATCTAAGGGGATGCGGGACCGGACGCGCGGCTGGGCGAGAAAGGGGCCGGGCCGGAAGGCCGTTCCTCTATGGGTAGCCGGTTTCAGGGGCCTCGACCCATGTTTTGGGGACCCGGCCGCTGCTCCCTCCGGCGCCTGCGGTGGGCAGACCACCCGCGGTGGGGCAGACGCCGGCGGGAGGCTCGCAGGGACGTACTGCTTCCCACCGAAGCGGCAAGAGACCCGCATGGATGGAGCACTGAAGTTCATGCTTGGCGCAGGTCTATTGGACGATTATGCGCCGTTTGAGATGGGCCAGAATCGGGCTGCCCGTGGACTGGAGACGAACAGGAATATCGCGCCAGCCGCAAGTTTCATCTCCTCTTGACAGCCTAGGGGAATATTTGTAACCTCTAGACAGTCAAGAGGAGAGAGCTTTGGCCGCAAAGGAAGACGAAGCGACGCGGAACCCCGCAAAACCGAGCGATCTGGTGCAGGGAACCCTGGAGATGCTGATCCTGAAGACACTGGCGCTTGAGCCTATGCATGGCTATGGCGTAGGTCTTCGCATTGAGCAGATCAGCAACGGCACGTTTCGCGTGAATCCCGGTTCGCTGCTTCCTGCCCTGAGCCGGATGGAGCGCGCAGGCCATGTGAAATCCGAGTGGCAGTCCACGGAAAACAATCGCCGCGCCAAGTACTACGTGCTCACCGCCAGGGGGCGCAAGGCACTCATCGCGGAAACCGAGCAATGGCAGCGCCAGATCCTGGCGATCTCCCGCATTCTTGAAGCGTAATCCGGAACCTCACGCAGGAGCACACAGGAGGACCACCATGAATTGGCTGATGAACCTCGGCGCCGGTTTGAAATCCCTCTTTCAAAAGCGGCGCGTCGAACGCGAACTCGACGAGGAACTGGACAGCTTCCTGGACGCCTCCATGGCGCAAAAGCAGAGCGGCGGGATGACCCCGGATGCCGCGCGCCGGGCTGCCGTCGTGGAGTTGGGCAGCCGCAACGCGGTCAAGCACCAGGTTTGGTCCTCCCGCTGGGAATCCACCTTGGAAGGCATCCTCCAGGACATCCGCATTAGCGTGCGCATGCTCGCCAAGAGCCCCGGCTTTACCGCCGTGGCCCTGCTCTCGCTGGCCTTGGGAATCGGCGGCAATACCGCCATCTTCACGATGATCGACCAGGTGCTTCTCCAGAACCTTCCGGTCCGCGAACCGAAGCAGTTGGTCACCTTCGGCAAGTCGGATGGCGGAGGTGTTCTCGGGGGCGTAGATATTGGCGTTTTCGGCATGTTTCCGTGGTCTTTTGCGCGCCAGCTCCAACTGGATCCAGGTCCTTTCCAGGGCATAGCCTCCTATGGCAGCTTCTCGGTGAAGGCCAGCGTGCGCCAGTCCGCCGGCGGCAATGGGGCAGCCTCCAATTCGCCGGCTCTCCTGGCTCCGGTCAGTCTGGTTTCCGGCAACTACTTCAGCCTTCTGGGAGCGCAACCGCTGCTGGGCCGCGCCATCGGCCTCTCCGACGACGCCACGCCGGGCAGCGGAGCCGTGGCCGTGCTCAGCTTCCGGTTCTGGCGCCAGTCGCTTTCCTCCGATCCCGCCATTCTGGGCAAGACAATCACCATCAACGGCACTCCGTTTACAGTCATTGGCGTCATGCCGGAGAGCTTTCACGGCATCAAGGTGGAGTTGGAACCTACCGCTCTGTGGACTCCCATCGGCATGCAGTCCGTCGTCATGCAGCAGCCCTCGTTCCTCACCAAAGACGGCCCCTACTTCCTGCATCTCTTCGCCAGGTTGACCCCTCAGGCCGCTTCCAGCAAGGCGGGCCTGGCCCAGAGCCAGGATTGGCTTGACCAGCAGATCCGCACCGCGATCCGCGCCAATGAAGGCGCCAACCTCACGCCTGCCCGCCAGCAGGAGATCAGCCGCATTTCCGTCCCCTTGCTCTCCGCGTCGCGTGGCGTCTCCTCCATACGCAGCCAGTATGGCAACTCGCTCCCCATCCTGATGGCCGTGGTAGCGCTGGTTCTGCTGATCGCCTGCGCCAACCTCGCCAATTTCTTGCTGGCCAGGGCTGCTGCGCGTCAGCGCGAGATTTCCACGCGCCTCGCGCTCGGCTCCAGCCGCGCGCGCATCGTCCGCCAGGGCCTCATTGAGACGCTTCTGCTTTCTCTGGCCGGCGGCCTGCTGGGGTTGGGGATTGCCTTTGGCGCAACCCGCGCGCTGATTGTCTTTGTCAGCCATGGCAACGCCAATATCGCCATCAGTTCCCGGCCGGACATGAGGGTTCTGCTCTTTACGCTCGCCGTTTCACTGCTCACCGGCCTTCTGTTCGGATTGGCCCCCGCCTTGACGGCGGCGCGCATTGGAGCCGCCAATACGCTGAGCGCGAGCGCCCGCACCGCGCAAAGCAGCGGAGGCCAATCCGCGCACTTCTGGCCAAAGGCGCTGGTTACCGCGCAGGTGATGCTCTCCTTGCTCTTGCTGGTAGGCGCAGGGCTCTTTCTGCGCACGCTGCGCAACCTCCAGAACCAGGATTACGGCTTCGAGCGCACCCACCTGCTGCTTGCCGACTTCAATGCGCAACTTGCCGGATACAAGCCCAGCCAGGTTGCCGGGCTTCACCAGCAACTGATTGAGCGTCTTTCGGCGCTTCCCGGCGTTCGTTCCGTCGCGCTCTCCGGCACTCCGCCCATCGGCAACATCGTGTGGAATTCCAGCCTCAACCTTTCCGGCTACACGCCGGCGCCCAAAGAGAATATGGACTCGGCTCTCAATCGCGTCTCCGGCCAGTATTTTGAGACTGCGGGCATTGCCATCGTCGCCGGACGCGCCATCGCCCCCTCCGACACGGCCAACAGCCTCAAAGTTGCCGTCATCAACCAGGCCATCGCCCAGCACTTCTTTCCCAAGGGCGATGCGCTCGGCCGCTCTCTGACCATCAACATCGACACCGTCAAGGGTCCCTGGCAGATTATCGGCATCGCCCGGGACACCAAATCCGGCGATCCCCGCGACCCCGATCCGACCAGGATGACCTACATCCCCCTGGCCCAGATCGAGCCGTTTGTACCTGTCGATGCGTCCGCACCCGCGCCCAGCCGCGCCGCGCCGCGCGAGGAGAATCAGGACCGCTTTGCCAACACCATTCTTGTTCGCACCACCGGCGACCCCGCCAAGGCCGTCGCCGACCTGCGCGCTTCCGTCGCTTTGGTCGATCCCAATCTGGCCCTGCTTCATGTGACCACCATCCACGAGCAGGTATCAAACCTGATGACACACGATGAACTGATCTCCACGCTCACCGGCATCTTCTCTCTGCTGGCGCTGCTGCTGGCGGCCATCGGCCTGTATGGCGTGATGAGCTATAACGTGGTGCGCCGCACCAATGAGATTGGCATTCGCATCGCGCTGGGCGCGCAGACTCGCACTGTGCAGTGGATGATCTTGAGCGAATCGCTGCTGCTGCTCGCCGCCGGCGTGGGCCTGGGATTGCCGCTCACTCTGTTGGCGACCAAATTCATCAAAGGCCAGCTCTTCGGCTTGAGCGCTCTGGACCCGACGACGTTCGCTGTTGCGCTGACTGTAGTGAGCGCGATGACCCTTGTGGCAGCATGGCTGCCGGCATGGCGAGCCACCAAAGTGGACCCAATGGTGGCCCTGCGTTGCGATTAGAGCGGGTGTAATCCAACTAGGAAAGTGAAAAAGGGCGGCCCTGGCGGGTCGCCCTTGGTGTTGGATCGGGGTGAGTGTTGTTGGTGGGTTTATGCGGTGACGGGTTCGGCGGCGCTGACCTTGACGGGGGTGAGCCAGCCGAAGCGGTCGGGCTTGAGACCGTTGGCGATGCCGAAGAACTCATCTGCAATTTTCTTTGTCACCTCGCCGGGCTTGCCGTCGCCAATCTCGATTCTGTCAATGGAGCGGATGGGTGAAACTTCGGCGGCGGTGCCGGTGAAGAAGACTTCGTCGGCGATGTAGAGGAGCTCGCGGGGCAGCGACTGCTCAATGACCGTGAAGCCCAGATGGCGGGCGATGGTGAGCACGGAGTCGCGGGTGATGCCGGAGAGCGCGGAGTTGGCCAGCGGGGGCGTGTAGAGGACGCCGTTGCGGACCACGAAGACATTCTCGCCGGAGCCTTCGCTGACCAGGCCGTTGACGTCGAGAGCGATGCCCTCGGCGTAGCCGTTCATGTCGGCTTCCATGCGGATGAGCTGGGAGTTCATATAGTTGGCTCCCGCCTTGGCGAGGGCCGGCAGGGTATTGGGCGCCATGCGGTTCCAACTGGAGATGCAGACATCCGCGCCGCCGGTGCCGGGCATGTACTTGCCCCAGGGGAAGTTGGCGATGTAGACCTCAATGGGCGAGCCCTTGGGGCTGACGCCGATTTCACCGTAGCCGCGCAGCACGATGGGCCGGATATAGCAGGGGGCAACGCCGTTGGCTTCAATGGTGTCGACCACGCCGGCGCACAGCTCCTCAAGGGTGTAGGGGATGTGCATGCGGTAGATTTTGGCCGAATCGAGCAGCCGCTGCATGTGCTCGGGGAGGCGGAAGACGGCCGAGCCGTGGGGCTGTCCGTAACAGCGGATGCCCTCGAAGACGCTGGAGCCGTAGTGGATGACATGGCTCATGACATGGATGTTGGCGTCTTGCCAGGGAATGAGATGGCCGTTGTGCCAGATCTTGCTGGTGGTTTGAATAGGCATGGGGGTTGAGGAGCTCCTTCGTCCGCGCCGTGCGCGGATACTTGTCACGGATACGTATCAGGGTATCGCGATTAGCGGCAGCCTGTCACCACTGGCACCTGCGGCGCGGCGGACCATTGCATGGAGCAGACCACTGCGTGGGGCAGATGCTCGCGGGAGGCTCGCACGGGCGTACTGCTTCCCACCCATGCGGGGCACCCAGCATGGAGCAGACCACTGCGTGGGGCAGATGCTCGCGGGAGGCTCGCACGGGCGTACTGCTTCCCACCCATGCGGCGAAAAGAACCCGCATGGATGTGGCACCCAGCATGGAGCAGACCACTGCGTGGGGCAGATGCTCGCGGGAGGCTCGCACGGGCGTACTGCTTCCCACCCATGCGGCGAAAAGAACCCGCATGGGGCACCCAGCTTATTTCTCATGAGCTGCTTCCCACCCATTCCGCAGAAAGACGCGGAATGGATGGGGCACGGAGCTATTTCTCAGGAACGCGCCAGCCGACGAGGGCGATGAGGAGCGCTGCGAATTGCATGGAGACGATGAAGGCGACGCAGGCCGGCCATTTGCCCATGGCCCAGAAGATGCCGGGGACGACGCCGGCGGCGGTTCCACCGAGGTAGTAGCAGGTGAAGTAGAGTCCGGCGGCGGTGACGCGCGCTCCGGGAGGCGCTGCGACGCGGAGGTGGCTCTGGGAGGCGGTCTGAGAGATGAAGACACCGGTGGAGAGCAAGGCGAGTCCCACGATGGTGACCCAAAGGGAGGGCGCGAGGGTGAGCAGGACGCCGCAGATGGAGCAGCAGATGGCGCCGGAGATTCCGGCGCGCAGGCCGACCCTGGAGATGAGCAAGCCGGCGGCCGGGGTGACCATAAGGCCAACCAGGTAGACAAAAAACAGATAGCTGAGGGCCGCGGTGGAAAGCGAAAACGGCGGGGCGCTGAGGTGAAAGGTGATCCAGGTAAAGACGCTTACGAGGGAGAAGAGCACGTTGAAGCCGACGGCAAAGGTGGCGAGCAGGCGGCGTGTGCGGAAGAGGCTCTGCACCTGGTAGAGGAAGGCGGCCGGCGAGGGGGCATGCTCGGTTGCGGATGGCAGGGATGGGGTGCGGCGCTTGCCGTGGGGCAGCCAGGCGGCCACGGCGGTGGCTCCGGCAAGGGACGCGAGGCCGAGGGCAAGGAAGCTGATGCGCCAACTGAACCGGTCGGCGAGAATGCCGCAGGAGATGCGGCCGATGAAGCCGCCGAGGGCTGTTCCGCTGACGTAGAAGCTCATGATGAGCGCGACGCGGTCCGGCGGCCATTCTTCGCCGATGTAGACGACCACGACGGCAATGATGCCGGGCACCATGATGCCTTGCAGAAAGCGCCAGAAGACCAGTTGAGCCAGGGAGGTGGATGTGGCCGCCAGGAGCGTGGGAATGGCGATGCCGAAGAGCGAGGCGACGATGACGCGCTTGCGGGCCAGTCGCTCAGTGAGCGCGCCAAAGACGGGCGCGGACAGGGCGACTCCCATGGTGGCGGCGGAGACGGTGAGGCCTACGCCGGTTTTGGAGGCGTGGAAGATGTGCGCCAGCAGGGGCAGCAGCGGCTGGGTGCAGTAGAGCTGCAGGAAGGCGCAGACGCCGCACAGGGTGACCGCGGCAGCGGCCCAGGGGCCGGGTTGAGTGCGGACTGGTTGGGTTGTAGCTTCCAATGGTCAGGATACTTGATGGGGGGAGGGAGCGGGGACGAAGGCCAACAGCTTGCGGAGAGAGGCCTGAGTTCATTCCAAATTCCGGGAAAGCATACCTCACGGGCTAAAGCCCGCTCTCATTCTATTGGCGCTTTTGCCGGGGATGAATCCCCGGCCTACCACCCGGATAAGTTCTTCCGCAGCCTGCCAGGCGGCGCAATGGGAGCTTGGTCCGTGTGCTAAGGTTCAAACCGTGAAAGCGAGTGAGAGAAAAGAGAGCGGCGCGGGGACGACGAGGCAGCGGCTGTTGCCGGGTTTGTCGGTGAGGGATGGGCTGACGCGGCATCCGTTTGACCTGGAGTTCGGGGTGAGGACGAGCGGGCTGGTGGCTGGGCGGGATCTGAAGAGCGGGCATCGGCACGATCGGCATTCTACGGCCTATTACGGGGTTGCGCCTTCGGTGTTTCAGGCGCTGATCAAAAAATGGAAGAGGTCCGGGCCGGTGGCGGCGATGGAGGAGTTCACGTTTGTGGATGTGGGTGCGGGGATGGGACGCGCGGTGCTGCTGGCCTCGGAGATGCCGTTCAAGGCGGTGGTGGGGGTTGAACTGAACGCCACGCTGACGGGGATTGCGCGCAGGAATGCTGCCGTGTGGCGCAAGGCGGGCCGGGCACATGCGCCGATCCGGATCGTCTGCGGCGATGCGGTGGAATACAAGTGGCCGACGGGGCCGTGCCTGGCGTTCCTCTTCAATCCGTTTGGCGAGACGGTGATGCGGCGGCTGGTGAAGAGCTGGAAAAGGAGCTTTGCGGGCCGCGCGGGTGAGCTGGACATCCTGTATGTGAACGACGAGCAGGAGCAAGTGCTGGAAGGGCATGCGGGAGAAGGACCGGATGGATTGCATCGGCTTTTTCTGGGCGAGGTGAAGCGGTCGCGGGCGGACGCAATTGCGGATTACAGGATTCTATCCAACCAGCCGGATGGGGAGTACGCGTCGTCGAACGTGGAAGATTGCTCGATTTGGCGGTGGGGGAAGAGCTGAGATCGGGGATTATTCCCGATCTTCAAGGAGTTTGCCGACCTCTTCCTGGAGCCGCGCGGTGATGGCCGGTTCTGAATCCAACGGTCCGAAGCGGATGGGCTGACCGACGCGCACTTCAATCTTTCCTGACCGAAACCAGCCGCTTCCGCGCGCTTTCAGATCGCCCAGCCCGCGCATGGCCATGGGAAGAACCGGCACGCGCGATTGCTTCACCAACATGCCGATTCCGGGGCGGAACTTTGCCATGTGTCCCTCAGCCGAACGCGCTCCTTCGGGAAAGACCATCACGTTAAAGCCCGCGTCGAGCGCCTGGCCGGCATGGGCAAAGCTGCGCTGGAAGTCGCGCTGCCGGGGCAACGGAAAGACATTGAAGAGCGCTGTCACCAGGAAATAGTAGAGAGGCCCGGGCAGGAAGAATCGACCGGTCGGACGGGCAGGTTGGAGATTGCGAAAGCGACGGTAGGCTGTGAGCATCTCGCCGGACATGGCCACCGCCATGCGCCTGCGGATGGGCCCTGGCAGCGCGTATTCGAGTAGCGGGCCGTCGAAGGCGGTGACGTGGTTGGCGACGATCAGCATGGGCGCTTCGAGCTTCTGCGCCGCATCCACATTTACTCGCGGATTGGCGAGCAGCCAGACCAGCGGGCGCAGGACGAGTTCAAGAAAGGCGACTCGCGCCCAATGGATTGGAGACCACCACGGCCAATGGGGATAGAGATTGTCCGCGGTCCGCTTCGACGGCTGTGCGGTTAATTCAGGAGTGTGGGACGGCTCCGATGCAGGCTGCAGAGACTCTTCACTCCCACTGGTCTGCGAAGTCGTCGCAGCTTTGAAACCGTTGACTGCATGGGGCCCGTGTCCGTTCATCGGTTCGGAATCGAGCAGCAGGCGCAGGTCGCCGAGCGTCTGTGCGTGGTCAAAGCTGCCATTGCGCGCTTCGAGTGCAATGCCTGTCCGTTCCTCGATGGCCGCGGCCAGTTGCACGCGGCCCAGGCTGTCGAGGTGCAGGTCTTCGGTGATCCGCAGCTTGTCTCCCACGCCCGCCGGCGATTCGCCGGAGACCTGCGCAATCATTGTCAAGAGCCAGTCTGTGGAAGCCCCCAAGGTGTGCGTTGCGTGGCCATTCGACGAATGCCCGTTGGACGACTGGCCGTTGGATGAATGCCCGTTGGATCCGTTTCCATTCGCTCCGTTCCCGTTCGCCCCGTTCCCGTTCGATTTGTGGCCGTTGGTTCCATTCTTGTGCGCCCCGCCGTTGCCGTTGGCGGAGGCAGCGTGGACCGTGCCCAGCCACTCTGCGACCGCCTTGCGCCGGACCTTGCCGGTGGATGTGCGCGGCAGATCGGGCTCCGGCCAGATGACCCAACGGCTCATGCGCTGAAACTCAGCCAGGCGCGCGTTGGCCTGCTCCATCACCGCCGACGCCTGCTCTCCATTGCCGCGAAACGCAAGCACCGCGCAAGGTTCGGGGCCGGCCGCGGTTTCCATGGGCACCACCGCGCAGGCAGCCACGCCGCGCTGCTGCTCGACGGCGGTCTCGAGATCCTCCGGGTGCAGGTTGAGGCCCGCAGCGGTGACGATGACTTCGCTCTTGCGGCCGAGAAAGCGCAGCTCGCCGGAAGGCTCGCTCTCAGCAAGGTCGCCGGTGGACAGCCATTCGTTGGCGCGCGGCTGGAGCGCGCCGCCGGACCAGGTAGCGCTGGAGATGGCGGCTCCGCGAACGAGCACTTCGCCATCTGGACCGAGCTTGACTTCGCGTCCGGCGAGGGGCTTGCCGATGGTGCCCTGGGCCACGTGAAAAGGGTGGTTCAGTGTGATTAAGGCGGTGGTTTCGGTCATTCCATAGCCCTGTACCACCACCAGGCCGACTGCGTTCCAGAACTTTTCGAGAGGCCCGGCCAGCGCGCCGCCGCCGGAGATGATTGCCCAGAATTTCAGGCCCAGGGCGGCGTGGACATCGCGGAAACGAGCCCAGCGCCGCAGGACCGAGACACCGGTTGCGGTTCCCTTGGGACCGGCGGCACGCTCGGCGAGGCCGGGCAGGGTGGATTCAAGATGCGTCTTGAGGAGGGCCAGGACGCGGGGGACGGCTGCCAGCACCGAGATGCGCTCCCGCCGGATGGTCTCAACCAGGCGCGAGGCTACCAGGCGGCTTTCAAAGTGCAACTCGGCTGCGTAGATGGGAGGAACCCACAGGCCCATGGTCTGGCCGAAGACGTGGCTCAGGGGCAGCGTGTGCAGGATGCGCAGCGGATGGATCAGACGTACATAGCGCAGGTAGGGCTGCGATGCTTTTTCAATGGGCCCGATGCTGGCCAGCACATTGCCGTGGGTGAGCACGATCCCTTTGGGGTCGCCCGTGGTGCCGGAGGTGAAGAGGATTTGGAGCGGTGTGTCGGCGGAGATGCCGGTGACGGGGCCGGCCTCTTCAGCGGGCAACTGGGCGAGCCAGTCTTCAAAGGAAAGCTGGGGCCAGGCGCGCATTTTGTCCAGAAGGACCGCGTCGCCCACCACGAGCTTTGGCGATACATCGGCGGCCACGCGCGCGGCAAACTCCGCGGTGCCGTAGGCGTCCAGCGGGACGGCCAGCACGCCACGGAGCATGCAGCCGTGGAAGGCCGCGATCCACTCGGCGCTGTTTTCGGCCCAGAGGAGGACGCGGTCGCCCATGCCGATGGCGCGGCTCTCAAGCAGCGCGGCAAACCGGCCGGCGAGATGGGCGATCTCGCCATAGGTGGATACACGGCGGCGGTTGCCCTGGTAGCGCACCACGGCGATCTCGCGATCGAAGCGGCGAAAGTCGTCAAGGAGTGTGGCCAGATGGTCTCGCATGGGCGCTCCCGGCAGGCTGCGGGCTCTCACTTTCAGCGGTTTAGATGCGCGAGTGGGCGGCGTGGTCACGGTAAAAAGACAATGACACCGAATCGTTTCCGGGAATGGGCGGGTTGTGACAGTTTCGGGAGGTGCATGGGTGGGGCGGGCCACCCGCGATAGCCGCGGACCGATCGATTGAGGCATGGGTTGTTGCGGCTCGTCCTGAGGCTTTCGCTTCCTCTTCGCCGTCTTCCGCGCTATTCTAGAGAACATGCCGCAGCGCCCCATCCCCGAGGAAGCCACTGACCCCTTCGCCTGCTTTCATCCGGTGACGGCGGCTTGGTTTCGCGCTGTCTTCGATGCGCCCACCGCTCCGCAGCGCATGGGGTGGCCGGTGATTGCGCGCGGCGAAAGCGCTCTGATTCTGGCGCCGACCGGGACCGGCAAGACGCTGGCCGCGTTTCTCTGGTGCCTGGACCGGCTGATGCTTGGAGACAGAGAACAGGGGTCAGGGGTCAGAGATCAAAGAGCTGCCGATGCGAAGGGATGCCGGATCGTTTACATTTCACCGCTGAAGGCGCTGGCCGTGGATGTGGAGCGCAATCTGCGTTCGCCCCTGGCCGGCATGGCCAACATGGCGCGGCGCATGGGCGTGGAGTTTCGCGAGCCCACCATCAGCGTGCGCACCGGCGACACTCCGCAGCGCGAGCGGGCCCGTTTTGCACGCAATCCATCCGACATTCTGATCACCACCCCGGAGTCGCTTTACCTGCTGCTCACCTCGCAGGCTTCCGAGGCTCTGCGCACGGTGGATACGGTGATCATCGACGAGATTCATGCGCTGGTTCCGACCAAGCGCGGCGCACACTTGGCGCTTTCATTAGAAAGATTGGAGGCGCTGACGAAGCGGAGGCTGCAACGCATTGGGCTATCGGCGACACAGCGGCCATTGGAAGAAGTGGCACGGTTTCTTGGCGGAGTAGAAGAACAGGGACTAGGGACTGAGGGACTAGGGACTGAAGACCCGGTTCCGGCCGAGGCGGATTTTGAAAGCGACCTTGATGGTTTCAAGGTTCGGGAACTGTCTCCGCTTATCGTACATACGGATGAATCGCTCACGGCAAGTCCCTTAGTCCCTGGTCCCTTAGTCCCTGGTCCCTCAGACCTCGGCACGCCTGCAAGCCGACTCCGCTATCGCCCGGTGACGATTGTGAATGCCGGTGCTCCCAAGCGTTTGAAGTTGAGAATTGAAGTTCCCGTTGAGGATATGACGCGGCTGGGCGAGCAGGAATATCTGCCCAGCGGTCCGGCTTCGCAGGCGCCCAAGCGGGTGTCGATCTGGAATGCGATTCATCCGCGGCTGCTCGAAATCATTCGCGAGCGCAACTCGACGATCCTGTTTGTGAACAGCCGGCAGGTGGCCGAGCGGCTGGCCGGCGCGCTGAATGAATTGGCCGGGGAGGACATTGCGCGCGCACATCATGGCTCACTCGCCGCGCCGCAGCGCTCCATCATTGAGGAGCAGTTGAAGGCAGGGAAGATTCGCGCGCTCTGCGCCACGTCGACGCTGGAGCTGGGCATCGATATGGGGGCTGTCGACCTGGTGATTCAGATTGAAGCGCCGCCTTCGGTGGCCAGCGGTATGCAGCGGATTGGCCGCGCAGGGCATCACGTGGATGCGGTGAGCGAGGGCATTCTTTTTCCCAAGTATCGAGCTGACCTGGTGGCCTGCGCCGCCGTCACCCGCGCCATGCATGAGGGGCACATTGAGTCCACACGCTACCCGCGCAATCCGCTGGACGTGCTGGCGCAACAACTGGTGGCGATTGTCGCCCATCCTCCGTCGGCTCCCGCGCCCTCGCGCAAACCGAAGATCGTCAAGGCCACACGCCGCGCGAAGAACCTGACCGCCGAGTTGAAGTTTGAAGAATGGGATGGAGCGCGGAAGGAAGCTGAGACTCCGAAGCCCGAAGTCAGCGTCGACGCGCTGTTTGAGATGGTTCGCCACGCCGCGCCCTTCGGCGCACTGACACGCGCGGCCTTTGAAGGCGTGCTCGATTTACTGAGTGGTCGCTACCCCTCGGACGAGTTTGCTGAGCTGCGGCCGCGACTGACGTGGGATCGCATTCGCAACGTGGTGACTGCACGCGACGGCGCGGCGCGGCTGGCGATCCTCAATGCGGGAACGATCCCGGATCGCGGGCTCTACGGGGTTTTTCTGGCGCACAGCGAAGGCAAGTCCGTGCGCGTGGGCGAGCTGGATGAGGAGATGGTTTTCGAAAGCCATCCCGGCGAGACGTTCATCCTGGGCGCGTCTACGTGGCGGATTGTCGAGATTACACATGACCGTGTGCTGGTGACGCCCGCGCCCGGCGAGCCGGGGAAGATGCCCTTCTGGAAGGGCGACGGGCCGGGACGGCCACTGGAGTTTGGACGCCGCATCGGCGCGTTGGTACGCGAGTTGCGCGCATTGCCGAAGCCTGCAGCGCTGACGCGCCTTGTCGCCGAGCACGATCTCGATCCTGGCGCGGCGGAAAACCTGATGCAGTTTCTTGCCGATCAGGAGGCGGCTACAGGGTCGGTTCCCGACGATCGCACGGTGGTGATTGAGCGCTGCCGCGACGAGCTGGGCGACTGGCGCGTGTGCGTGCTGACGCCTTTTGGAAGCCGCATCCACATTCCCTGGGCGATGGCGGTGAGCGCGCGCATCCGCGCCGCCGGCGGCCCGGAGGTGGAAACGCTGTGGGGCGACGACGGCTTTGTGCTGCGCTTTCCTGATACGGATGCGCCGCCCGATCCCGATTGGTTTCTTGTCGAGCCGGGCGAGGCCATGGCGCTGGTGCTGCGGCAACTGGGAACGACGGCGCTGTTTGCGGGACGTTTTCGCGAGGCGGCGGGGCGCGCGCTGCTGTTGCCGCGCCGCCGTGCCGATGCGCGCTCGCCGCTGTGGCAGTTGCGCAAGCGCTCCTACGATCTGCTCAGCGTGGCGTCTCGGTATCCTTCGTTCCCGCTGCTGCTTGAGGCCTATCGCGAGTGCCTGCGCGACGTGTTTGACATGCAGGCGCTGATTGAAACGCTGCGCGCGATTGAGCAGCGGCAACTGCGCGTACATGTCGTGGAGACGCGCAAGCCTTCGCCTTTTGCGGCGTCGCTGTTGTTCAGCTACGTGGCGAATTTTCTTTATGACGGCGATGCTCCGCTGGCAGAGCGGCGCGCGCAGGCGTTGACGATTGATCAGGACCAGTTGCGCGAATTGCTTGGTGAAGCGGACTTGCGCGAATTGCTCGATGCCGATGCGATTGCCGAGGTGGAGGAGATTGCGCAGTGCCTGCCTGAAAATTATCGCGCGCGTTCGGCAGACGGTATTCACGATCTTTGTTTGCGACTGGGAGATTTATCCCGTGATGAACTGGCGCGTCGCGTGGTCTCACCCGATTTGCTGACGCATGTGGATCGCCTTGTGCGCTCACGCCGTTTGCTCGAACTGCGGATTGCGGGCGAACGGAGATTGATTGCGGCTGAAGATGCGGCGCGTTATCGCGATGCGCTGGGTGTTCCGCTGCCGCCAGGTCTGGCTACGGCGCTGCTCGAGACAGTTGCGCATCCAGTGCTCGAACTGGTGCGTCGCTATGGGCGCACGCATGGGCCGTTCACAACGCGCGAGGCTGCCGATCGATTTGCGCTGGATGCTGAAGCTGTGGAAGCCGCGCTGCGGCAGCTTGCGCATGAGGGCCGCGTGCTCGAGGGCGGATTTCGTCCGGGAGGACTTCACCGCGAGTGGTGCGATGCGGAGATGCTGCGGCTGATTCGCCGCAAATCGCTGGCAAAGCTGCGGCGCGAAGTGGAGCCGGTGGAACAGCACACGCTGGCGCGTTTCCTCACGCACTGGCAGGGGCTGCTTTCGCCGCGACGCAGCGGGCATGGGCACCTGGACGCGCTGCTGGACGCGATCGAGAGCTTGCAGGGCGCGCCGCTGCCTGCATCGTTGCTGGAGTCTGCGATTTTGCCTGCGCGCATTGCGGAGTATGCTTCGGCAGGCCTGGATACGCTGATTGCCGCGGGCGAAGTGACGTGGGCGGGCGTGGAACCCATCGGCGAACGCGACGGGCGCATTGCGTTGTTTCTTGCCGACAAATTTCCGCTGCTGATGCAACAGAGGCCGCAGACTGAACCCCTCACCGAGCGCGAAGAGAAGCTGCTTTCCGTGCTTGAATCCACAGGCGCAAGCTTCTTCGACGCGCTGCATGCGGCAGTAGGCGGCGGCTATCCCGGCGAGACCATCGACGCGCTGTGGAACCTGGTGTGGCGCGGACTCATCACGAATGATTCGCTGCATGCTCTGCGCGCCTACATCGCGAAGCCTGACAGTGCGCGGGCGCCGCGGCGATTGCAGACCGGCGCTGTGTTTCGTTCGCGCAAGACTACGCCGCCTACTGCGCAGGGGCGCTGGTCGCTGCTGCCTGTTCGTGCGCAGAAGGGGAGTGAGAATGCTGGCCCGTCGGCGACCGAGGCGAGCCATGCGCTGGCTTTGCAACTGCTCAATCGCTACGGCGTGCTGATGCGGGAATCGGTGGCGGCGGAGAATGTGCCGGGCGGATTCTCGGCGGTTTACGACGTGCTCAAGGCGCTTGAAGAGAGCGGACGGATTCGCCGTGGATATTTTGTGGCGGGCCTGGGCGCGACACAGTTCGCGTTGCCGGCCGCGGTGGATCTGCTGCGCCAGTTACGCACTGCGCCGCCCGAGGAGAAGCCTGAGTTCGTGCAGTTGGCCGCGGCCGATCCGGCTAATCCCTACGGATCGGTTCTGCGCTGGCCCGAGCTTCCCGTTGCCGATGAAGACTCTGAGTCGGCGCCGCGGCTGCTGACGCGTTCAGCATACGCCGAGGTGATTTTGCGCAACGGGCAACTGGTTGCGTGGCTTCGCCGAGGCAATCCAAATGTGCTTATTTTTCTGCCTCCCGAAGAGCCTGAGCGGTCGCAGGCCGCCTCGGGCCTTGCGCATTTTCTCTGCGCGCGCGGCCAGGAACGCATGCGCGGGGGCAGCCACCAGGGCGTGCTCATCACCACCGTCA
>Ga0302265_1000254_pt1 | contig 37933 bp, 35 predicted proteins | sample III_Bog_E1_1_FD_194556 | JGI IMG/M metagenome (GOLD analysis project Ga0302265, IMG submission 194556) | Peat permafrost microbial communities from Stordalen Mire near Abisko, Sweden - III_Bog_E1_1 | ecosystem: Environmental > Terrestrial > Soil > Wetlands > Peat | place: Sweden: Abisko...
TCTCTTGCTTACCCGCCGCCGTGTCGAAGTGCCATTGACCGTTGGTTTGAACAAGAGGAATAGGCATGGGCCAATTGTTCGATCCAATCTCAAGCGTGATTTTGTCGTCACCTTCTTTAACCTGATGACAGCGCTGAGCTAAGTCGGCAGCAAGTTTCTTCAGGTTATTCGCGTCCTGTACTTTATCCCCGGTCATGAGTTCGTGAAATTCTGGACCGAAAAGTTTGGACAAGGCAGCTTGGTCGTTGGCTGCAACGGCGCTCTGTAAGGCGGCAATGGCGGCGTCCGACGAGGGGAACGACTCTTGCGGACTGCTTGACGCTGCAGCCTGGATATGTGCCGGGAATATGGACCAGGCCAGGGCTAGCATGGAAACTGCGTAAAGGCTGGGAAGATGGCTCAATCGATTTGCGAAGTTCATAAATGAATAGGTCTGAGTTCTCATGAGTTGCGGAGTTTAATGCCTTCCCCCGCCACCGCCGTGACCGCCACCGCCGTGGCCGCCACCGCCATGGCCACCGCCACCGTGTCCGCCGAAACCGCCACCACCTGAGTGCCCAAACCCGCGACTCTCAGCTCCTCGGTGGCTATAATACTGGGCGTCCCTTCCCCGTCCGTAGCCGTCGCCGAAAAGATAGATGTCAGGCCCCCCGTCGTAGTAACCATCATAGCCACCATAATCACCGTAGCCACCATCCACGTACCCCGCGCAACCGGTTACGAAGCTCGTCAAAACCGCCAAAAGCGCGATTACGACGACAAACTTCACATTAGAGAGGAAGCCGGTTGCTTGGCTCATACCAATCTTCCCATCGTGGAGAAATCAACAGGAAGGCTTGTGTTCATACTTGCTGACTTTAGCCCTCCGGCTCTGGCGTCCGCCATGGGGTGAAGACCCCATAATTTCAATTGGAAGTTTCGTCCCGCCCTGAGTCTCGCAGATTTTTCACTGGAGCCTTTTTCGTGAAACGAAGCGCAACGCGCCTGCTTGGGCACCGTCACTTCTCCATGGAATTGCGCAAAGACACTCTTGGATTCGAAGGTTCATTCACGATGCCTCCAGAACGAATTCCTCGCCGAAACTCTGTCAAGACATCGCCCAGATAGCTGACAGTGCCATCGAGCATGAGATCCGTTGCTCCCGCGATGTGTGGAGTAATCAAGATCCGTGGCTCCCTGAGCAGCGGATTCCCTTCGATTACGGGCTCATTTTTTACAACATCCAACCCTGCCCCATAGAGATGACCACCCTTCACGGCCGCCAGCAAAGCGGATTCGTCGACCAGGTTTCCCCGACCTACGTTGACCAACACTGCGTTCTTTTTCATCGTGGAGAGGACAGTCTCGTCGATCATGTTTTCGTTGTCCTTCGTTCCAGGAATCGCCAGAACCAAATAGTCCGCGTCTGCGGCTGCAAGCTTCAACTCATCGTGTCCATACCCTTTGACGCCGTTTGGCGCGTGTTCCGGATGATTATCCACACCGGTTAAGATCATCCCGAATCCCCGAAGCCTTTCGACGAGCAAATCTCCGATGCCGCCCAATCCCACGATGCAGACGGTTTTACCGAAGAGGGCCCTATTCACTTCCAGCTTAGGCGGAGCATGCGCTTGGCCGTGTGCCACGACCAGTTCCTCGTTGAGCCGACGAGACACGGCTAGCATCAGGAGCACCGCATGTTCCGCCACCGACTCGCCGTTACCTGTCTTAGTGGTCGGTGCGGAGGCCACCCAGACACCAGCTTTTGTTGCCGCATCAACGTCCACTCCGTCGTAACCTGCGGAGGACATCTGGAGTAAACCAAGCTTCGTCTGGGCTTCGATCTCTTTGCGATCGACCTTACCGTAAGCGAAGATCACTTCCAGTTCCGTCGATGGAGCCTTGTCGCCGGGCTGCCACGCGGAAAACTGGTCATCGGGATGTTCACGCTGAAGTCGCCTCAACATCTCCAATGCAAACGCATTCTGCTTTCCGAAGAATCCGATTTTCATAACGCTCTGACTCCTGTTCCCCTGCCACCGAAGTATTTGGTCCAGTCTCGGGACTTTATTCTCCTAGACCCGAATCCTCTTTCACATGGGGTGTTCACCCCAAGGAACAGATGTCTGGATTCCCCTTTCGAGCACTTGGGCTCTTTCCAACGAAGAGCAGTGATGAAGACTCCAAGACGTATTCCTTCTGGTTGATCTACCGTTCCCGAAGACTAATAGCCCGCGAGATAAACCGAAACGATGCCGCCTCGAACGTAACCCCGATTGGCGCCGGCTTAGGGAATGGTGCGCTTGTGGGGTCTACACCCCATTGCTCGCTTAATTAGGAAGTTTAAACTTCACTTATGGAATCACTGATTACGACCAAGTACTTCGCCGTCATTGATGACGAACAGCAGCGCAGAGGGCCATTCGCCACAATGCAGGAAGCATCCACAATTCTAAAGGAAGCCGCGAAGGCCCGAGGATATACGGATGAGAAAGCTCACCATTTCTTCCTCTGCGAATCGTCCGTTGTTGAAGTCCAAAGCGTCAATGGCCAGATGGAGTTCTTTAACGTCGGCTGGCTGGCACGGGAAGAATCTGGAAGAGAAGAGCCCGTTTTAGAGATGACAGACGTCCAATAGGAAAAATGTCGGTTAGAAGCACCAGCCTTGTTAAGAAATTCCAAGGCGGGCAAAGATGGGTATTTTCGCTCCGTCCAAGATGATTCCAAATGCGAGAGCGCCGACAAATTCACCACCCACCACGTAGATGGGCAATGGCGCCATAGCAATGCCTACAAGAGCCAGAAAGGTGATAATCAAGAGGTCAGCCACCGAGGAGAGGATCAGCCAATTAGTCGGACGCAATCCCCAAAGCGCCCGCCGTCCACGCAGGGCGTAGATGGTGGCTTGGCTACCAAAGACGATGGCGACGACCGAAAGGGTTCTTAGCGCTTCGATTCCAAGTCCCAGCCCAAATTTACCGACGGCCAGTACGGCCAGACAATAAGCCAGAAAAAATCCACCCATGATGACCCCTGCGCTCGTAATTTTGCCGATCTCCCAGGCGTTGGGCGTCTCCGATGGACGCACTCTGTCAGTGGTAAGTGACATGGCGAGAAAGTCTCCTGTGATCATCACGATGACCATCAGTAACGGTGTCAGGACTGCGTGTCCCGTCATGACAAGGCCTGCGGCTAATAAAAGCACCTGTGCAATTTTCTTAATCACGGAATTGAGAGTATAAGTCAGTATTCGCTGAAAAATGATTCGTCCTTGTTTTACAGCGGCGACAATACCACCAAGTCCAGCCTCGGTAAGGACGACGCCAGCGGCCGACTTGGCCACATCGGTAGCAGTGGACACGGCTATGCCAATTTGGGCCTGGCGGAGAGCGGGTGCATCGTTCGCACCATCACCGCACATCCCTACAGTATTCCCGCCTTTCTGGAAGGCCTTAACGAGGTCATATTTTCCCTCGGGAAGAATGCTTGCGAATACAGCAAAATCCTCCGGTTTGACGCCGTGGGGAATAGGGCCGGGTGGGCATACGGGTCCATCCAAACCCACGGCACGCGCAACGATCTCCGCTGTAGCCGGTGCATCGCCGGTAATCATCACCGTGCGTACTCCCAAGCCGTGCAGTTCGGAAATGAGTGAGGCCGAATCGGTGCGCGGCGGGTCGCTGAGCGCGATAAGGCCCATAAGCTGGATGGAATGCGGGGGACCTGCGGCTACCGCCAAAACCCTGAAGCCCTGCTTTTCGAGTTCGCCTGCAATCCCGCCGGCATTCGGCGACGGAGCGGTTAGACCAGTGATTGCTGTAAACGCTCCTTTGATGACCCGCAAAATGTTACCCTTCGCATCAGTCGCTGTAGCCTCCGAAGTCTTCTTGGCGGGGTCGAATGGCACAAAAGCCGTCAACTTGGGCAGGTCTGACGTTAGTTTTTGCGTAGAGGCTGAGCGAATCGCCGCATCGACCGAATCCTGGCCCCCTTGGGAGCTTGCGAGTGCGGCCATCCCTAGGACGTGCGCTTCATCAAAGCCGGGCATTGGCCGAACACAGGCGACAGAAAGCTGATTACAGGTAAGTGTGCCCGTCTTATCTGAGCACAAGACATCTATCGTTGCCGCCTCATCTACCGCAGAAAGTCGGGTAGGAAGAACGCCCTGCTTCGCCAGGGCGCGAGCCCCAAGCGCAGCGGCAAGCGTGAAGGTCGCAGGCAACGCGACCGGTATGGCCGCAAGAACCGATGTGAGAAGCAGGGGAGTAATCTCACTCCACGGCATCGAATGAGCATAAGCATACGCTCCGATTAGAAGAATAATGACGCCATTGAAAATTGCCAAATTCCGCACAATCCGGAGCACGGCCTTCTCCTGCGAGCTTGCCGTGTGCGCAATGCGAACGAGTTCCGCAGTCTTACCAAACTTGGTGCGGAGACCGGTAGTCGTAACCTCTGCGGTTGCTTCACCACGACGGACCAGCGCGCCAGCATATGTGTCGAAACCCGGACCTGCTTCTAAAGGGAGTGATTCCCCGGTAAGCATTGATTGATCGAGCAAAACAGATCCCTCGACCAAGTGCACATCGGCTGCGACGACGCCACCGAGGGACAATTCAACAACGTCGCCGCGCACCAAGTCAGCCGCTGGCACCGTCTTCCACTTTCCGTCGCGCCGAACCGACGCATTCAGGGCGAGCCGAGATTTCAAGGCCTTCAGGGTGGCCTGGGCATGGCCCTCCTGAAAATAGGCAAGGCCCGCATTAAAAACGAGGAGGCCGGCGATGACGGAAGCCTCTAAATACTTGTGAAGCGCCAGCTCTAGTACGATGGAAGCTTCAAGGAGCCAAGGGACTGGAGCCCAAAATTTGGTGAGAGCATTTATTAAGGGATGGATGGAGGTATCCGGCATCGCATTAGGTCCGTCTTGTTGCAAACGGCTGCGTGCGACATCACTGGTCAGCCCAGCCGAGGCGATTGGCTGTGGGCGAGTTGGAGACATACCGGGCGAAACGACTGTAGAAGCTTCCTTGGTCATCATTGCCCGTGTAGTCACTTTCTGTGCTCGACCTCTTCACCAGCACGTGCCCCCAAGCTGCCGCCCACGACCGCGCCGACACCCGCGCCTGCAAGCCCACCTGCTGGCCCACCAACGATGGCACCTACGGCGGCGCCGAGAAGCGCACCGGCGGTCATGCCTAGAACATCGTCTCGCACATTCCGCGAGCCGTTCGGGTTATATTCAGCCTTGTATCTGTCGAAGACATCGATGATTGGGGCCGATTCGTCTGCCTCGTAGACAGCAACCAGAATCTTGCCTACCCCAAGAGCACGGGAGTAGTAAACCGCTTGAGCCTTGGAAAATCCATGTCCGTTCACCAAGCTATTTTCAATCTCCTGGGCCTGCTTTTCGTCGGACTGGACAACCTCTTGAATATTCACCTCTGAGATATTCAACTCCCGAAATGCGAGAATGGCCCGATCAGCATCTTTGCGACTAGAGAATATACCGGCAATGATCTGACCTTCGTATGTTTCGGTTATTGTCTTGGGCATAATTGCTGTTTCCCATGTTTTTTGGACCAATCAAATGAGGTCCAACGAGGTCCTTGCAGCCTAGGCCTCGAAGACAAATGTAAGTCCGAGACCGTTTCGCCTCCATGGGGTGTACACCCCATGGAGGATGCTCAAAACACCGTCTAAGTTTCGAGTTGTAACTGAACACAATCAAAGAAAGACCCAAACTCATGACAGAAAACAACGCGGTGGTCGCGATCTACAAATCACATGGTGAAGCCGAAGCTGCCATCAAGGAACTCCAATCATCCGGGTTCGACCTTAAGCAGCTCTCGATTGTCGGTCGGGACTACCAAACGGATGAGCATGTCGTCGGATATTATAACACCGGGGATCGGATGAAGTACTGGGGCGGACTGGGCGCATTTTGGGGATGGATCTGGGGCCTATTGTTTGGGTCTGCCTTATTTATCATCCCGGGCGTTGGCCCGCTGGTCGCGGCGGGCCCTATCGTGGGCTGGATCGTTGGCGCGCTGGAAGGTGCAGTGGTGGTGGGTGGGCTGAGCGCTCTCGGGGCTGGTTTCTTCAGCGTGGGAATTCCCAAAAACAGCATTTTGAAATACGAAACCGAGATTAAGAACGGAAAGTACGTGCTAATAGCGCACGGCACCTCTCAAGAAGCGGCGCGCGCAAGAGACATTATCAGCGGCAGCAATCCAGAATCGCATTGGGATCATGTGCTCTCACCCGCAGGCAAATAAATCTCTCCGGCTACCTTAAGGCGTCATGCGGGTTGCGGGCTTCAATGCCTGCCACACCGCAGTGCGCCTGAATTCCGAAAAAACGCTATGCCTGATCTCCCCTCTATTTTTCCACTAACACCGAAAGTGATCGGTATTGCGGCCGATCATGGTGGCTTTGAACTAAAGCAATATCTGGTCGAGAAATTGCGCGAAGCCGGTTACGAGTTGATCGATTTCGGTGACGGGAAGCCTAAGCCTGAGGATGATTATCCAGATTACGTTGTGCCCCTTGCCCGTGCGGTTTCCAGTGGGGAAGTGGAACGGGGCGTGGCCATTTGTGGCAGTGGAGTTGGGGCCTCGGTTGCCGCGAACAAAATCGCTGGGATTCGAGCCAGCCTGATTCACGAAAGTTTTTCCGCCCACCAAGGCGTCGAAGACGACGATCTGAATATCATCTGCCTCGGTGGACTGGTCGTCGGGCATGCTCTTGCTTGGGAATTAGTACAAACCTTTCTCGGGGCGCGATTCAGCGGCGCCGAGCGTCACCAACGTCGTCTGGCCAAAATTGCTGATTTGGAAAACGCCGCAACACCACAATTATGATTGAAACAATTCCTGATTTTCACCCAATGCATGTCCGTCTTCCGGCCAAAATCGAAGGATTCGACCAATTGGCGGAATTGGCGCTCGATTTGCGTTCATCGTGGAATCACGGAAGCGACAATTTGTGGCGGCAGCTTGACGCCACCCTTTGGGGCCTCACGCAAAATCCCTGGGTTGTCTTGCAGACGGTCTCTAGGGAACATCTTGAGCGGAAGCTGGCAGATTCAGCGTTTCGTAAAGAGGTCGATGCCCTCCTGAAAGCCAAGCACGACGCTGAGACTACACCGGCATGGTTCCAGCAAACGCATCCCGATTCTCCTCTGAAGTGCATCGCCTATTTCAGCATGGAGTTCATGTTGAGCGAAGCACTGCCGATTTACTCAGGTGGCCTCGGCAACGTGGCGGGCGATCAACTCAAAGCTGCCAGCGATCTGGGCGTCCCCGTTGTTGGCGTGGGGTTGCTTTACCAGCAGGGTTACTTCCGCCAGGTCATTGATAAGGACGGTGCGCAACAAGCCCTCTATCCTTACAATGATCCCGGTCAATTACCGATCAAGCCTTTGCGACACCCGAACGGCGAGTGGATGCGGCTGGAGATCGCCTTGCCCGGCTACTCAGTCTGGTTGCGTGCGTGGGAGGTTCAGGTCGGACGCAGGAAGCTTTACCTTTTGGATAGCAATGATGCCGCGAACTATCCTGCTCATCGTGGGATTACCAGCGAGCTGTACGGCGGCGGCCCGGAGCTGCGCCTAAAGCAGGAACTGTTGCTTGGCATTGGTGGGTGGCGCTTGCTTCGTGCTCTAGGCATCCAACCGGAAGTGTGCCACCTGAATGAGGGACATGCAGCTTTTGCGATTCTGGAACGGGCTCGCAATTTCATGGAAGACTTCGACCAGCCATTTGAAGTCGCGCTGACCGCCACTCGGGCCGGGAATCTCTTTACGACGCACACCGCCGTAGCTGCTGGCTTTGACCGATTCGAGCCGGCGCTCATTGAGCAGTACCTTGGTCATTACGCGAAGAAGCAACTAGGGATATCTCTGCGCGACCTCATTGCTCTTGGTCGGCAAAATCCGGACAATGCGTCGGAAAGCTTCAACATGGCCTACCTAGCTGTTCATGGGAGCGGTGCGGTAAATGGCGTGAGTCGCCTGCACGGGAAGGTTAGTCGCAACCTGTTTGAGCCGCTTTTTCCACGCTGGTCCGAGGACGAGGTGCCCATCAGCCATGTGACTAACGGAGTCCATATGCCGACTTGGGACTCGGCGGCAGCGGACGATCTTTGGACCAAGGCTTGCGGGAAGGACCGCTGGTTGGGGACAAAGGAGAACTTGGAACACGACATTCATGCAGTCTCCGATGCCAGCCTCTGGCAATTCCGTCTTGAGGCGAATAAGTCTCTTGTGGAATATGCCCGCGAGCGTCTGGCGCGACATTATGCGGCAGCAGGGGCGCCAGCCGAAAAGGTTGAGCAGGCGAGGCATCTCTTCAACCCCAATGTGCTTACGCTTGGATTTGCGCGGCGTTTTGCAACTTACAAACGACCAAATCTCCTCCTAAACGATCCGGATCGACTCCTTCGACTGCTCTCCAATCCGCAGCGCCCTGTGCAATTAATCCTTGCGGGCAAGGCGCATCCGGCAGACATGGGGGGACAAGCCTTAATCCAGAAATGGATCCAATTCATCCGCCAGCCAGCGGTTCGACCACATGCGATTTTCCTGAGCGATTACGACATGAATTTGACCGAGCGCTTGGTCCAGGGCGTAGACGTCTGGATTAATACCCCCCGTCGGCCTTGGGAGGCCTGCGGTACGAGCGGCATGAAGGTGTTGGTCAACGGCGGCATTAATCTTTCAGAATTAGACGGCTGGTGGGCGGAAGCTTTTGTCCCGGACCTTGGCTGGGCATTAGGTGATGGGAAGGAACATGGCAACGATCCTGGATGGGATCGCGCCGAAGCTGAGAGACTTTATGATGTGCTCGAAAACGACGTCGTTCCTGAGTTTTACGACCGCAATGACCAGGGCATCCCGGTTGCCTGGGTAGCCCGGATGCGGGAAAGTATGGCGCGCTTAACGCCCCGTTTTTCGGCGGAGCGAGCGGTGCGCGAATACACCGAGCAACACTATCTGCCCGCTGCCAATGCCTTCAACTTACGAAAAGTGGACAAAGGCAAAGCCGGTAAACAGATCGTCGATTGGCGACGAAATCTGGAACAGCAATGGCCTTCCATCCATTTCGGCGATGTTAAGGTCGAGACCCGGAATGGGCAGCATTTATTCGAGGCGCAAGTTTATCTCAATGATCTCGACCCTGGGGCTGTGCGGGTTGAGCTTTTTGCTAACCCTGGTGGGGATGGCCATCCAGCACGACAAGAGATGAAGCGCATCCGCGAACTCGCTGGAGCCACTGGACTCTACCTTTACGGCGGACATGTTCCGGGAGATAGGTCGGCAGCAGATTATACCGCTCGCATCATCCCGTACTCCAACGGGGTATCCGTGCCGCTGGAAGACTCACGAATTGTTTGGCAAAGATGAGGCAACGGTAGGGTATCACCCCATAGCACCTCACGCTTGGCCGAATTATAGTGTCTGTGAGAAGCGAGCACGGCTTAACCGCCAACTATCGGCAATTTCCCGGCTTACTTTCGGATCACAAACAAGCTCCCATTAAGGAGCGCAATCATCAGGAATAAATATGAGACAGAACGGATCTTTCGGAATTCTAATATTCGTCATTATTGCCGGCCTTGGGGGCGTCCTGGCTTTTATCGTCAATGGCATTGCCGGTAATGTGGTTGCAACCGGGTTTGGCGTAGCCGCCTTGGTCGTTGCAATGATTTCGTCGTCGGCCATCCGTGTCGCCGATCAATGGGACAGGGCTGTGATCCTTCGGCTGGGCAAATTCCATGCGCTCAAAGGCCCGGGATTATTCTTTATGATTCCAGTGGTGGATTCGATTCCCTATTGGATCGACATCCGCGTGATCACGACGGGTTTCAAAGCGGAAAAGACTCTGACGAAAGACACCGTGCCCGTGGACGTGGATGCCGTTCTCTTTTGGAAAGTGGTCGATCCCAAGAAAGCCGCGCTGGACGTAGCGGACTATCAAAGCGCAATCAGTTGGGCCTCTCAAACCGCACTGCGCGACGTAATCGGCAAAACGATGCTTTCCGATATGCTCGAGGGAAGAGACAAGATCAGCAGCCTTTTGCAAAAGATTATCGATGAGCGCACGGAACCATGGGGCATCAACGTCATTTCTGTCGAAGTGAAGGATGTTTTGATTCCGCCAGGTCTGGAGGACGCGATGTCGATGCAGGCTCAGGCAGAAAGAGAACGCCAGGCGCGTGTCATCCTTGGAGATGCCGAACGTCAAATCGCGGAGAAATTCGAGGAAGCCGGAAAACACTACGAAAATAATCCGATCGCGTTCCATTTGCGCGCCATGAACATGCTCTACGAGGGTTTGAAGCAGAATTCCACCATCGTTATTGTTCCCAGTACTGCCGTGGAAAGCATGCAGCTCGGTGGTCTTGCCGGAATGACAGCGCTGACCATGGGACTGGGCCAGGAAAAGGCCAATGGCGTTCTGCCGTCCGACTTGCCGCCGCGTACAAATTCGATTCCCGCCGATACGGACGGACATCACGATGGCGGACTCAAGCTGCCGGCGTAACCAGCAAGGAGGAGCTACTTCGCGCCCGTGAGTAAATTGACTGAGGCCACGTCTGTTCGACCGGGGCTTCCGTTACCCATGGGAACCTTTGAATCTGAGGGAGGAGTCAATTTCTCCTTCTTCAGCCGAAATGCGACCCGCGTCCAATTGGAGTTCTTCGATCTTCCCCAGGATGCCAAGGCTAGCCGGATCGTAGGTCTTGACCCCGCTTGCAACCACACCGGTGACATGTGGCACATCTGGGTTCAGGGCGTCGAGCCCGGCCAGCTCTATGGCTACCGCGTCGACGGACCTTACCAACCAACGGAGGGTCATCGCTTCAATTTTCAAAAACTACTTCTTGATCCTTTTGCCAACGCTATCTCGCGAATGCCTGACTGGAATTTTGAGCGAGCCCACGGTTTCGATCCATTGGCCCCCAAACAAGACGCGGTTTGCTCACAGGTGGATGATGCCGGAAGCATGCCGAAAAGCGTATTTACCGATAACACCTTCGATTGGCAAAACGACCAACCTCTTAAACACGCATGGTCTAAGACCGTCATTTATGAAACGCACGTCCGTGGTTTCACCATGCATGCCAGTTCCGGCGCGCATCATCCCGGGACTTACCGGGGGCTGATCGATAAAATACCATACCTTCAGGATCTAGGCGTGACGGCCATCGAACTGATGCCAGTCCAAGAGTTCAACGAAAATCAAGTTACCGCCGTTCACCCGCAGACCGGCGTTAGCCTCCGGAATTACTGGGGTTACGATCCCGTGGCGTTCTTCGCGCCGAAGGCCTCTTACAGCAGCAACACTGGATTAGGTCAGCAGAAAATGGAGTTTAAGGAGATGGTGAAGGCGCTCCACGCGGGAGGAATAGAAGTGATCCTCGATGTCGTCTTCAATCACACGGCGGAGGGCAACGAACTCGGGCCGACTCTTTGCTTCCGTGGGATGGATAACGTGATTTTCTACACCTTGGCGGGAGACAAACGCTACTACAAAGACTTCACGGGAACAGGGAATACGATAAATGCCAACCATCCGGTGGTCCGCGACTATATCCTGACCGCGCTCCGCTATTGGGTAATCGAGATGCACATCGATGGATTCCGGTTTGATCTCGCCTCGGTTCTTGGTCGGGATGGCTACGGCAACCTGTTGGCCAATCCGCCTCTCTTGGCCCGGATCGCAGAAGATCCGATTTTGAGAGACGTGAAACTTATTGCTGAGGCGTGGGACGTTGCTGGTGCTTATCAAGTTGGAAACTTTTCTGAAAGGCGTTGGGCCGAGTGGAATGGGCAATACCGCGATGACACCCGACGTTTCTGGCGGGGTGAAGATGGGATGCTCGGTCGATTCGCCAGCCGCATCTGCGGCAGCGCAGACATTTATGCCAAGTCAGGCAAAGGCCCCGAATGCAGCATCAATTTTGTCACTTGTCATGACGGGTTTACCCTAAGCGACCTGGTCAGCTATTGCGGCAAGCACAACGAAGCGAATGGCCAAAACAACCATGACGGCTCAAACGACAATTTCAGCCAAAACAATGGCGCAGAAGGAATCAATGCCAACCCGGAAATTGAAGCTTCAAGGAATCGACTGATCAAAAATTTCTTACTGACTCTGTTTATTTCGCGCGGCGTTCCTATGCTGCTCGGCGGCGACGAATTTCGTCGCACCCAAATGGGGAATAACAACGCCTACTGCCAGGACAACGAAACGAGCTGGTTCAACTGGCAAAATCTGGAACAACACAGCGAGATCTTTCGTTTTGCCCGTGACATAATCGCTTTCCGTAGGGCTCATCCCGTTCTAAGCGAGGAAAAGTTCTACGCCGATGCCGAAATCGCCTGGTTCAGCCCCGAAGGCCGCTTCCCCAATTGGGAGGATCCAGGGGGCAAAGAGATCGCCTGTCTTATTCATGAAAAAGGAGATGACCGGATTTACCTCATGTTCAATGCCGGTAACGAAGCGAAAAATTTCACACTTCCCAAGTTGCCTTCGAATTATCGCTGGCATCTTGCCGTGGATACGTTTCGATCGGCACCTCAGGACTCGACTGCCGCATCAAGAGACGTGCCCCCGGTTCTCTCCCTCAGCTATCGGCTTGGTGCTCGATCTAGTGTGATAGTCACGACGCAACACGTGTAATCCGGATTAGACTGGGGTCAACACCCCATGTTGCCGAGATTCGCACAAGGATACGATCACACCCGAAATGGCCCTACACCTTTACCTCGTTCGCCATGGCGAAACTACCTGGTCACTAACTCATCAACACACCGGACGAACCGATATTCCTCTGACCGAGCATGGGGAGGACGAGGCGCGCGAGCTGGGAAAACGTTTGCGTGGCACAACGTTCACGCACGCATTCAGCAGCCCCAGTCGGCGCGCACAGCGGACGTGCGCACTGGTTGTACCGGGCGATAAACCTGTAATCGAACCAAATCTAGCCGAGTGGGACTATGGCGACTACGAAGGAGGATGCACCGTGGACATCCGCAAAAAACGGCCAGATTGGAATATCTTTCGCGACGGTTGCCCTGGCGGCGAAAGCCCCGGACAAGTCTCTGATCGCGCCGACCAACTTATTGCGCGTCTTCGAACCATGGAGGGCAAGGTCGCTCTTTTCTCACACGGTCAGTTCGGATGCGTGCTTGCCGCCCGATGGATTGGACTGCCGGTGATCGAAGGACCTCACTTCGTACTTGGTACCGCGTCGCTTAGCATTCTGAGTTACGACCCTGACCATCCAAAAGTGCCGATCATCGCCCTGTGGAATGCTTTCTCTTCTGAAATGCTCGAATTATTGTGATAATCGAATTTAGCGGCCCGCCTTCGATTGAAGAAGTTCATGGCATTCGCGGGCAATCTGCCAATCCTCGCGCGACTTTACGATCAGGACACGGACGGCACTCTTCGGAGTCGAGATGTCGGTATCCATGGGTGAAGTGGCGTTCTTATCGAGATCAACTTCCACACCCATAAACCTGAACGGTTCGCAGGCGTGAGAGCGAACGAGAGGTTCGTCCTCACCGATTGCGTCCGTGAAGACTATGGCATCAGGCCGTCCGTTCAGAGAAGCCACCATCTGGCCGATCCCCGCCTGCAACCGATGAATGAAGACATCCATGGCGAGCTTGGCTCTGAGGTTTCCTTTGCTTGCCTCGGGAATTAAAATTCGAGTATCTCCCGGAAGACCGGAAAGGCCTTGTAGCCCGCTTTCCCGATCCAGCGTTTTCTCCAGGGCATTGACGTCAGGATTTTGCCTCATGAGAAAGAGCAGGATCCCTGGGTCCAGCGCGCCAGACCGCGTGCACATGGCGATTCCGTCCATAGGCGTAAAGCCCATCGTGGTATCAACACTCTTTCCTCCGACAGTTGCGGCCAGCGAACAACCGCCGCCCAAGTGGCAGATAATCAGCCTCAGCTCAGGATCGTTTTCGCGCTCGAGGAGTCGTGCAACCTGACCGCAGGCCCAACGGAAGCTGGTACCGTGGAAGCCATAGCGACGAATTTCTTTCTCAAGCCATTCATAAGGCCCGGGGTAGGTTGCGGCTGCGTCGGAGAGAGTGCGATGGAAGCTGGTATCAAAGACGGCAATCTGCGGGATGGCAGAACCAAAACTTTCCCGGGCCACTTGAACGCCCTCGAGATTCACCGGGTTATGCAGGGGAGCGAAGACGGCCAGGCGCTGGATGACAGATTCTACATGGGCATCCACCAGGACAGCCTTGTTAAATTCGGTACCACCGTGGACCACGCGATGTCCGACGGCGGCAATTTCCGGATTCTCCTTCAGGATCGACGGCTTGTCTTCCTCCAGCCGTTTCAGCAGGTACTCGACCCGTTTCTTTGACGAGAGATTAGACGGAAGAGTCTTATGTTCTACTTTTCGACCTTCGGATTCCAGGGTCAATGACAGTTCTTGAGCAGTGCTGCCGGGATCGGTGGCCATGATCACCGCTTTCCAAATCGGCTCCGGAGCTTGAGCCGGCAAAGTCTTGCCAATCCGAAACAGAGAACATTTGTGACTGCCACTACCGGAGTTGAGAACGAGTAGATTCATAGCTTTCGTGATCAACCCTTGTGATCAGTGAGCAAATCTCGAATAGACTTCAGTTCCAGCCGGCGCTTCGCGCTCGTCTTCGGATAAGCCATCTTTAACTCATTAAGAGCATCGAGTACAATTTGGGAAACAATCAGCCGGGCATTATCCTTGTCATCGGCGGGAACGACGTACCAAGGCGCGTGATGGGTGCTGGTCGCATTAAGACATTCCTCGTAGGCCTTCCGGTAATGATCCCAGAATTTTCTTTCGTGAAGGTCTGCGGCGCTTAGTTTCCAGTTCTTGTCCGGCGCATCGATGCGCTCCAAGAACCGTTTTCGCTGCTCATCCTTCGAGAGATGAAGGAATATTTTAATGGTTCGTGATGCATTACGATAGAGATGGCGCTCCAGGTCGACAATCGAGCGATATCTCTCCTGCCAGAAGCTTTTTTCTTCGTATGCCTCCTGCGTGAATCCCTGACTGCGGAGAATTTCCGGATGAACGCGAAGAACCAGCACATCCTCGTAGTAGGAGCGGTTGAAGATGCCAATCCGCCCGCGTTCCGGCAAACGACACGTCGCGCGCCAGAGAAAGTCATGTTCAAGTTCCTCAGCGCTCGGCTGTTTGAAACTGTAAACCTCGCAGCCCTGGGGATTGACCCCGGACATAACGTGCCGGATAGCCCCGTCTTTGCCAGCGGCATCCATTCCCTGGAAGATCAAAAGCAACGCATGGCGATTTGAGGCATAGTGCAGTTGCTGTAAAGAACTCAACTCCTCAATATGTTCCGCCAGACGTTCGCGGTAAGCTTCCTTGGATTTAAAGAGGTGCTTTACCGTAGTCGGCCAAGCTTCCAGTTTGATCTCTTTTCCTGGCCGGACCCGGAATTCCTTTGAGTGGATTTTCATGACAATCTCTTTGGCCTGCCTGTCTCGTTTAAGGCGCCCATTATTTATGCGCTTCGTCGGGAGCACCTTTCCGAGTCTGCCCGTTCGCCTTCTCCCAATCCTGAACCGCTTTTACATCCTCGCGGCCCAGTTCCTCGTAGAGTTCGTGGACCCGCTTGACGAGTTGTGGCGTCGCTTCGGGCGGCGTCTGCGCTTCGGGCTTGGGTTGCCCTTTAGCTTCAGGTTTTGAATCGTCTTTGACCTCTGGTTTCGACTCGGGCTTGGCTTCGGGTTTCGCTTCATCTTTATCCGCAGCCTTTGGATCTTCCTTGTTCTTGGGTTTAGGTTCGACCTTCACTTCAGACTTTGTCTTGTCGTCGCTTTCAGATTTCGGCTCTGTTTTGGTTTCAGACTTCGACTCTTCTTTGGCTTCGGATTTTGGACTGTCTTTGCCATCAGGCTTTTCTTCGGGTTTGGGAACGACCTTCACGTCGGGCTTTGTCTTGTGTCCGTCGTCGGATTTCGACTCGGCTTTGGCTTGGGGCTTAGATGCGGTCTCACCGCCGGGAGCCGGGGCGTCTTTGTGTTCAAGCTTTGCGCCGACTTTGACTGGGTCGAAAATGCGATAGGCGAGCAACTTAATGCGGTCATTAATGAGGAACCAGATAAGCGCATAGCCCCACACAAAGCCGGCCCACTTCCAGCCAAGAGGCGTCATGAATAGCCCGTAGACGGCAATCAAAGTTGCCACGGTTTGCGTACCCAGCACCGCCATCCACAAAATCCGCGCCGGACGTATGGACCAGAATGGCCCGCGCGTGCGCGTCAGGAAAATCGTCAGGTGCCCTGCTACGGATAACTTGAGATACATCAACGTCTGAATGTGCGGACGGTCCAGATGGAAGACCCGCTCGCCTAGGTAAAAGAGCCCGAACGCCGCAACCACTCCAATGACACCCAGCACGGTAGAAATGCCGAGCACCATCCGCATGTTCCAGGCCTCGGGCTGGGCCTTGTACTTAACATTATCGTAGGCGATGGACAGAATGGCTCCGTCGTTGAGCAGCGCCAGCATCACGATCATGACGGCCGTCAGTGGGTAGAAATTGAAGATGAGAATCGCCAGAGTCATGAAGAAGAGCACCCGCAACGTCTCCGCGATACGATAAATGGCGTAACTGTTCATCCGCTGGAAAATGCGGCGGCTTTCCTTTATCGCATCAATGATTACCGACAAACCCGGCGTCAATAGCACGATGGCTGCGGCAGCCCGGGCTGCGTCCGTCGCGCCAGACACAGCTATACCGCAATCTGCTTTCTTGAGCGCCGGGGCATCATTGACGCCGTCCCCCGTCATGCCAACGAGATGGCCATGCTTCTGCAAGACATCCACAATATGGAACTTATGCTCCGGAAAAACCTGAGCGAAGCCGTCGGCCTTCTCGATTTCCTGGGCCACTTGATCGCTCTCCTCCTTCTTGGAGTCGCCCAGGGCGGCGGCATCGAGGATGTTCGTTCCCATGTCCAATTTCTTCGCCGTTTCCTTAGCGATGGCGAGGGCATCACCCGTCACCATCTTGATCTTCACGCCCATCTTTAGGGCCGTGGCAATAGTCTCCTTGGCGTCATCGCGAGGTGGATCGAAAAGGGGCAGCACGCCGACGAGTTGCCACGGGCCATTGCCTTCGGCTCGGGCCACGCCGAGCGAACGAAAGCCGCGCGCCGCGAATTCGTTCACTGCTTTATCGACATCAGGCTTTACCTGTCCGGCGTTGGCCGATAACTGCATAATCACCTGGGGTGCGCCCTTGGTGACTTTGAATTCCTTCCCATCCTTGTCTTTAATGCTCGCCTCGGTGCGCTTATGCACCGGATCGAAGGGCATGAAGTGCAGCACCTGAAAATCCTTGGTCGCTTCCTTGTTCTTCAGACCGCCAATCACCGCTAGGTCAATGGTATCGTTGTTGTCGGAGCGGGATGCTAGCGCGCCATCCAGGACTACTTGATCGGCCGGGATGCCATTGACGCAGAAAGGATCGCCCAGGGTCAGCTTGTTCTGGGTCAGCGTGCCAGTCTTGTCCGCGCACAATATATCTACTCCCGCCAATTCCTCGATCGCGACCAACTTGCTCACAACCGCCTGCTTCTTGGCCAGCAGACGCGCACCGACGGCCATCGTCACGGATAAAACCGTCGGCATCGCCACCGGGATCGCCGCCACCGTCAGCACGAGGGCGAATTGGAGCGTATTGAGAATGGGATCACCCCGAAAGATCGCGACCGTGACGATGACCGCGACCAGCACGGCAGCCAGGACGATCAGATAATTCCCTATCTTCAGCAATGCCTTCTGAAAATGGCTGACGGTAACGGCGGTCTCGACCAACTGAGCCGTCTTGCCGAAGTAGGTTTTCGTACCCGTGGCATAAACCAGCGCGCCGATTTCACCCCGGCGGACAATCGATCCCGAGAAAACCGCTTCGCCCGGCTTGCGCGTGGCGGGCAGCGACTCCCCTGTCAATGCGGACTGATCGAGCGAGATTTCGTCGCCATCAAGGAGCCGGGCGTCGGCGGGCACAACGTCACCGAGGCGCAGGCGGATAACATCCCCCGGAACCAGTTCGCGCGCCGCCGGGTTCACCCACTTTCCGTCTCTTTTGACACGGGCCTTGATTGCCAGCTTCGCCTTAAGTGCGGCTATCGCATCACCCGCCTGCTTTTCTTCCCAAAATCCCACGACAGCGTTGGCCAGAAGCAAAACGAGAATGATAAAGAAATCGGGCCAGTGCCTTGCTACAGCCGACAGAATCACGGCGATTTCGATCATCCACGGGATGGGGCCCCAAAAATAGGAGAGGAATTTGAGGATGAGATTGGTTTTCTTCTCCTCCAGCTCGTTCGGGCCGTATCGGGTCAGCCGCTTCGTCGCTTCGGCCTGGGTGAGGCCATCCGGCGACGAACCCAACTTCTTTTCCACCTCCGCAATCGGGATGGACTTCAAATCGTCTTTGGACTCGGGCTTCGCTCCCGGCTTCAAGTCTGCGGTCGTCGGCTTCTTGGTCGTGGTTTCCATATAGTCCTTTGCAATTTGAAATTCCCATTTCGGGTGGCTTATACCTTCCCCGTGGGCTGAGCAGCGACGCCTCCCGTTGGCAAGGCATCGGGTAAATCCAGGCGCGCGGCGCCGATCCGGTTGTCAGCCATTCCGTAATAAACATCGTAGCGATCCGGCTGGCCGATATCGCCGCGGCGGTCGATGCCGGTGGGAAAAACGACGTTGCCAATCGTTCCGATGCGTTCCTGTGGTAGCGTGGGAGTCAATATCGGCTCCGCCGAGCGATAGAGCACCTGGCGCGGATATTTTTCCGAAAGCACCATAACCCCAGCCGAGTAGCACAAATGATGAGCGTCGTCGCTCGAACCCGCCATTTCGCTGACACCGTGGTAAATGATCATCCAACCATGGCGGGTCAGGATCGGCGGAGTACCTGCCCCAATTTTCAGCCGAGCCCATGGAGCGACGGGCGCGGCCAGACGGTGATGCGAATTGAAAAGGCCCAAATGCTCCGGTTCGCCTCCCTTCTCGGGCATTGGACAGTAGGAAATCCAGATGCTCTCATGGTCCAAATCCACCTGACGGGGGCCTTCGTGGCAGGCGGTTTCCTCGGGTCGAGTGCCGGGGAAGAGAGGGCGATGCAATAGAGCCATCTGCATTTTGCCGCAGTGGTTGGAGATGGCGATGGGAAAGAGGCTGGCGTCCTTATTGTTGACGTGGACGAAATCAATCCCGTCATAAGGCGCAAAAGTTGCAAGACCCAGCCGCTTCCAATGAAATAAATCCTCCGAAATGGCAAAAGCAATCCGGGGGCCGATGGCCGAAAGCGCCGCGTAGGTCATGACGTAACGCTGGAGCGGTTCAACGAACGTGATGCGCGGATCCTCGCAGCCGCCACCGCCATGAGACGTCTTTTCGTAATCGGCTTCTGGCTCGAGTGCAATGCCAAGCCTTTCGACTCCGCTCGGATCGCCCGCCTCGTTGAACTTGACTCGGGCAATGCCGATACGGGAATAGTTGCACTTGGCGACCAGCCGAGGAAAAAGATAAAGGTGCCCGTCCAATCCACGCGCGACGCCAGGATTCAGGACGCCTTCGATCTCATGCGGGTTGCCTGGCTCTGGCTCCATCAGCATTCCCAGCCGCTGCAATTGGAACGGGATGGTCAACTTTCCTCCAGACAAGCGACGATCGCCTCGATGACTCGCTTCGTCTCATGAGGGTCTTTCACGCGGATCGATAAAGCTCCTGCTTCTTTGGCTGGATAATCGTTCCCTCCCGGAAAAACGGCGTCCCCGATAAAAATCATTTCAGAAATGGGGATACCAAGTACGTCCCGCAGTTTTCGAATCCCATAGGCCTTGTCGATCCCCTCTTTGGTAACGTCAACGGAGGTCGCACCACCCAGGCGAACGGAAAATTCAGGGATGAGCTTGTCGAGCAGCCTTTTGATCTTCTTGCGCTTGGCAAAGTCTGGGTCCCACTTCTTCTTCTCTTCCAGAGGAGCTTGTTGCCCTAGACCGGAGAACGTGATTTGACTGCCCCGGTCCTGAATCAAATCACCCCAGGTTTTTTGGGGCTTTAACTCGGGTGTCTCGGTTGCCTGCTGCAACGAGCTGAGGATTTTGTTTTTTTCCTCAGCGGTGAAATCCTCCGAATAGAGCAGGTCCCATTTCGAGTCATACTTGTAGAATTTCGTGCCGCAGGTAGGTAGTAGAGACAGGTTTTTAAGGCGTTCGTCGTGGGAAAGGTGCGCTACCACCTGCTTTTCAAATTGTGACCAAGCACCGCCGGAAATAACGGACACCTTGACGATTTTCAGGAGATGATCGAGCAGCACGGCCATCTCCGCATCCACGGAGGCTTTGCTCTCGGCCAGGGTGCCATCCAAATCGAAGACAATGAGCTTTTTCACGGTTTAACAATCTCCGGAAGTGAAATCTCCAAGAGCGTAACCGTCCCATTGGGCGAGCAGGAACACGAGCCGACGACTGCCGGTAAAAGCAAGACATCGCCTTTATCGAACCGATAATGGATGCCAGCGTGTTCCAATTCTCCCTCGCCATCGAGGCAAACCAGAATACGACAGGTGTCCGGCGCACCCGTAGTAAAGGGAAACTCTCCCGATACTCGGCACACCCCGAAGTGATCGCAATGAAGGAGGGTCTCGCGATGGACGGGATCTCTTTCCTGCACCTGCGGCGTAGCCGGCTGAATCGAACCCTGCGTAAAATTGATACAGGCCATCGCTTGATCGACTTGCAAGGGCCTTGGCTGGTGGGTCGTTGGATCGATATGGTTCCAATCGAAAAGCCGGAAAGTCACATCGCTGTTTTCCTGGACTTCAAAAACCACGACATCACGCAATGAATGAACTGTGCCAGCCCGAATCAACACACATTCGCCGGGTTCGGGCGCAAAGCTGGCCAAACGGTCAGCCAGCGTTCCTCGGTCAACTGCCTCCCGCATGACGGCCGCTGTGGTCCCCGGATTCAAACCAGCGTAGATGCGGGCGTCGGACCCTTTTCTCAACACCACCCATGCTTCTGTTTTCCCGGTATCGCCTGCAGGGATGAGTTCTTTATGTGCATCCGAAGGGTGCACCTGAACAGAGAGCCCTTTCGTTACATCAAGAAACTTGAGCAGCAAGGGAAATCGAGTGTAGTGCGAGGCCAGTTTCCCGAGCATTTGTTCAGGCGACCGCTCAAGCAGTTGCTTGATAGATCGTCCCTTAAGCGGCCCGTCGGCAACCCGGCTTGGATGGTCGTCCCGGTCACTTAATATCCAGGCTTCCCCGACAGGGCCGTCGCCCGGCAGCGGGTCAGACAGTAGTTCGGCCAAACGCCTACCACCCCAAAGACGATATTGGTAAATCGGCTCAAATCGTAAGGGATACAGGGGAATTTCAGTCATGGCGGTCGGTTCAGCTTTGGCGATCGGCATGGATCAGCGGCATTGCTCTCATGTTGATTTCCCCTCCGATTGCGTTTGTTTGATTGCAACTTCAACGATGGCCAAAAATTGGTCGGCTTTCAGGCTGGCACCGCCGATGAGGGCACCGTCCACGTTAGGCTGCCGAAGCAGAGCGGCGGCGTTCTCCGGCTTAACGCTGCCTCCATACTGAATGACAACCGTTTGCGCCGGTTTGCCGAACATCTGAGCGAGGCGCTTTCGGATCAGGACGTGCTCCGCCTCGGCTTGCTCAGGGGTGGCGTGGCGCCCTGTATTGCCGATGGCCCAAACCGGTTCGTAGGCGATGCTTAGCCGAGGCAAGGCATCTGCTGAAATTCCGGCGAGACCCAAAATGATTTGCTGCTCAAGCACCTCAGCCGTCTGGTTGGCCTCGCGCTGCTCCAGCGTCTCGCCAACGCATAGGATAACGTTGAGGCCTACGTCTAAAGCAACATGCACCTTCTGGTTGATAAAAACGTTGGACTCTCCCAACTTGTGCCGCCGTTCGCTGTGTCCTAGGATCACAAACTTGCAGCCGAGATCGAGGAGCATCGTCGGGCTAACCTCGCCGGTGAATGCACCTTCCTTTTCGGGATAAAGATTCTGCGCGCCCAGAGCAACGCTACTGTCTTTAATATTCGACGCGACAAGTGCCAGGTAAGGAAAAGGCGGACAAACCGCGACGCATATCCTTTTCTCCATACCCACGCCATCCGCGACCGCCTTGGCCAGTCGTTCGGCTTCGGCCGCGTTGGTGTACATCTTCCAATTACCGATGATGAATTTTTGGCGCATAGTCGTTTCCCTAATTCGTGCTCACTAAATTGGAAGATGAGTCGCTGCGCGAAGCACTCTTTGTGCAGTTTCCCTCCATCGCTGCAGGGTATTCGCCACGACGGGCCATAAGATTGCACTTGGCCCGATAGAAGAGAGCGTGCTGCGCCAAAAGGACGTGAGCCTCCTGGCCGCGCCAGACCTCGAGAGCCGGTTGCTGAATGGCGCGGGCAAAAGAAAACGCGAGAGCCCAGGGGAGGTGCTTTCTGAATCGCACATTCATGGCATTCAAACGCGCCGAAGCCAGTTCGCCGGATTGACCGCCCGACAAGAAAGCAATTCCGGGAACGGCAGCAGGAACAGCCCGCAAGAGACACTTTACCGTGGCATCGGCGACCTCATCGACCGTTTCCTGATTCAGACAGGCTAGCCCCGGAAGCACCATGTTGGGCTTCAAGATCATGCCCTCCAGCATCACCTGTTGCGCGTAAAGCTCGTCGAAGACTGTCCGTAACACTTCTTCGGTTAAGGCAAAGCAGCGCTCCATGGAATGATTGCCGTCCATAAGCACTTCCGGCTCGACGACGGGAACGAGTCCGGCTTCCTGGCACAAGGCGGCATAGCGGGCCAGCGCCTGGGCATTTGCCTCAACGCAGCCCCGGCTGGGAATGCCCGGACCTATCGTGATCACCGCCCGCCATTTGGCGAAACGTGCGCCCATCTGAGCGTATTCCTTCAAGCGTTTACGAAGTCCGTCCAAGCCTTCCGTCACTTTTTCTCCGTCATGACCCGCCATATCCTTCGCCCCGGTATCGACTTTGATGCCCGGTATGATTCCCGCATCGGTGATGATTTTAAGAAACGGCGTGCCATCTTTCTTTCCCTCGCGGATCGTCTCGTCATAAAGAATCAACCCGCTGATGCACTCACCGAGATTGGGCGTGGTCACAATCAGCTCGCGGTAGGCTCGACGCGCTTCGTGGGTCTGTGGGATTCCCAAGGCGGCAAAGCGCTTGTTGCACGTTGGATTGCTTTCATCCATCGCGAGCAACCCCTTGTCATCGGCGACCAGCGCCTTGGCAGTTTCAATGAGCGTCAGCGCGCTCACTTGGAGTGGCCCCACTTCCAATCCCGTATCTCGGGCAAGTCCTGGCCATGCTGATCGATATAGACTTTGTGCTCGATAAGCTTGTCCTGCATCAACTGCTTCAGGTAGGCGCCCTTGGTTCCCAGATTCGGCACCCGATCCACCACGTCCTGCACCAGATGAAACCGGTCAAGGTCGTTTTGCACTCGCATGTCGAAGGCGGTCGTAATCGTCCCCTCTTCCTTGTAGCCACGGACATGGAGGTTCCGGTTGGTCCGGCGATAGGTCAACCGATGGACCAGCCACGGATAGCCGTGAAACCCGAAGATGATGTGCTTATCCTTCGTGAACAGAGAATCATAGTCCGTCTCGCTCAAGCCGTGGGGGTGCTCGCTGGCGGACTCCAGCTTCATCAAATCGACCACGTTGATCACCCGAATTTTAAGATCAGGCAGGTGCTGGCGCAGAATGGAAGTAGCCGCCAATATCTCCAGTGTGGGTGTATCGCCGCAGCAAGCCATCACGACGTCCGGTTCGACGTTCTGGTCATTGCTGGCCCACTGCCAGATGCCAATGCCTTCGGTGCAATGGACGACGGCTTCGTCCATGTTGAGCCATTGCGGGAGGGCGTGTTTGCCCGCCACGACGACGTTGACGTAATGCCGGCTGCGCAGGCAATGATCGAAAACCGAGAGCAGGCAGTTCGCGTCTGGCGGCAAGTAAACGCGCACAATGCTCGCTTTCTTATTGATGACGTGGTCGAGAAACCCGGGATCTTGATGGGTGAACCCGTTGTGATCCTGCTGCCAGACATGGGAGGCGAGAAGATAGTTCAGCGAGGCGATTTTCCGGCGCCAGGGCAGTTCAGAAGTCACCTTCAACCACTTGGCGTGCTGGCTGAACATCGAATCGACGATGCGGATGAAAGCCTCATAGCTGTTGAATAGGCCATGGCGACCGGTCAGCAGATAGCCTTCCAGCCAACCTTCACACTGGTGTTCGCTGAGCATGGAATCAAGAACCCGTCCCGTGGGAGCGAGGAATTCGTCGTTGTTGACTTCCCGAGCGTCCCACTGGCGATTGGTTACTTCAAAGACTGCGCCCAGCAGATTGGAAAGGGTTTCATCGGGACCGAAAACACGGAAATTACGTTGATCCTGATTTAGCTTGGCCACGTCGCGAAGGAACGCGCCCAGTACGAGAGTGTCCTGCCCGTCAACCGCCCCTGGTGAGGGCACATTCACCGCGTGTTTATGAAAATCTGGCATGCACAAATCTCGGAGCAGGATTCCACCATTGGCGTGAGGATTGGCTCCCATGCGTCGGTCGCCCTTGGGTGCCAATTCAGCCAGTTCGGGAAGAAGTCGGCCATTCCCATCAAACAGCTCTTCGGCTTTGTAGCTCTTCATCCAATTCTCCAAGAGCTGAACGTGATCGGGATGCTCAGCATCGACGAGCAGCGGAACTTGGTGCGCCCGGAATGTGCCCTCGATTTGCAGACCGTCGACGACCTTCGGCCCCGTCCAGCCTTTGGGTGATTTGAGAACAATCATCGGCCAGCGCGGTCGAGAGGCGTCGTTGTGATCTCGGGCATTTTGTTGGATTTGCTTGATGCTATCGATAGCCCTTTCCAGGGCCGTCGCCATGAGTTCGTGCATCTTTTCCGGCTCGTCCCCCTCGACAAAGATGGGCGTCCAGCCGCAGCCGCGGAAAAATTGGTCCAGCTCCTCCGGCTCAATGCGGGCGAGAATGGTCGGATTGCTGATCTTGTAACCGTTGAGATGGAGGATCGGCAGCACGGCCCCGTCCGTAACGGGATCGAGCATCTTGTTGGACTGCCATGCCGTGGCCAGCGGCCCCGTTTCCGATTCCCCGTCGCCGACGACGCAAGCCACAATTAGCTCGGGATTATCGAACGCCGCCCCGAAAGCATGGCTGAGCGAGTAGCCGAGTTCGCCGCCTTCGTGAATTGATCCTGGAGTGGTCGGCGCGACATGGCTTGAAATACCGCCCGGAAAGGAGAATTGCTTAAAGAGCTTTTGCAGGCCGGCTTCATCCTGAGTCACGTTGGGATAAATCTCACTCCAGGTGCCTTCCAGGTAGACGTTCCCGACAATGGCTGGCCCACCGTGACCCGGACCGGCCACGTAAAACATATCGAGGTCGTACTTCTTGATGACCCGGTTCAAATGGACGTAGATAAAATTCTGACCTGGCGTCGTGCCCCAGTGTCCCACTACCAGCGGCTTCACATGGGATAGCTTCAGTGGCTGCTTCAGCAGCGGATTGTCGTAAAGGTAAATCTGACCGACCGAAAGATAGTTAGCGGCGCGCCAATAGGCGTTCATTTTCTGGAGCAGGTCGGGAGTAAGTGTTTTGAGAGGTGCGTGCATAGGTGAGTCTTTTGGGTTTAGGGTCAGCCATTGCGATGATCCCTTCTACGAATGTATCTCCAAAAAGAAGCGCACCAATGGGGTGAACACCCCATAAAATGAAGAATGACGGCAAGGGGTTGCCGAAAATCCGGAAAAGTGCCCGCAATGTTGGAGATTCGATATCGCCGTGGCTTACGCGCCAAGGAAGAGTTCTTGTAAGCTGGAGAAAGGTGTATCGTGAAGGGTGGTCCATCACATCGAATTAAACCTGCGCGACATCAATCAGTTGTTTAACACCATTGATCCGTCGCCGTTCCCGGACAGGGACCTCGATCGGAGCGCAGAAGATTTTATTTTAAGCTGGGCGCAGGAATTTCCCATCGACGAACCAGTCGGGCTAATCATCTATTTGAAGAAGCCACCCGAAGGACACCGCGCAAGCGATCTCGTCGTCAAAGCTATCCACAACTACTTCACTTACCGGGCGCGGCTGAATCACTTGGAATTCAAGCGCCTGATGAGGCAAGGACGTACCAGCCTGATGGTGGGCTTTGCCTTCCTAGGCCTTTGTCTTTTCATCACCGAGATTCTCCTCCCCAAGAAGTCCGGCATCTTGCCCGATTTTGTCCAGCAGGGACTTACCATCGCCGGGTGGGTGGCGATGTGGCGACCCATGGAAATCTATCTCTACGATTGGTGGCCGCTTCGGCATCGGGGCAAGATTTTTGCCAAGTTAAGCAAGATGTCGGTTGAAGTTCGCAAGGGGCGCGATGCCGACGCACAGATCTTCCCCCCAGTTATAGATCCAGCTTCGACCGCCCACTAAGCGGCCTGCTTAAGTGCCTTACTCTTGGACGCAATAACCGTCATGAGTTCATTCCAGGATTTCACAAACGACTTTGCACCTTCTCCCTGAAGCTGGGCAGCCAGTTGGTCAATGTTGATTCCAGCCTGACTGAATTGTTCCAAGACCTTTTCACATTCGCCCCCTTTTGTCGGCATGATCGGTCCAATTTCACCGTGGTCGGCGAGCGCGTTCAATGTTCCCTCGGGCATGGTGTTCACGGTGAAAGGAGCCGCCAGTGCCTTGATATAAAGGGTGTCGGAGGCCTTGGGATCCTTGGTGCCGGTGCTGGCCCAAAGCAGTCGCTGCGATTGGGCACCCGCATTCAGGGTGCTCTGCGAACGCGGGCTGCTCAAGAAATCTAGGTAGGCTTGGTAAATTCGACCTGACACCGCGATACCTAGCCGGTTGTTCAAAGCCTCGGGAACTTTACCCATTACCGCAGCGTCCCAACGGCTAATGAACATCGAGGCCACGGAACCCACTTGGGGATTGAGCCCGGCGGCTATACGCCGTTCAATGCCGCGCAAGTAAGCCTCGGCTGCTGCCACATACTGTTCCCGGGAAAATAGGAGTGTGACGTTCACCGGCACGCCCGCGAAGATGGTCTCCTCGATGGCGGGAAGTCCTTCTTTAGTGCCCGGGATTTTTATGAACAGGTTGGGCCGTCCAGCCCGAGCTGAAAGTTCCTTGGCCGCCGCAATTGTTTGAACCGTGTCATAGGCCAGGAGCGGGGAGACCTCCAATGACACCCAACCGTCCACACCGTTCGTGCGGTCATAGATTGGTCGGAATAAGTCTGCGGCTCGAGTGAGATCGTCCAAGGCTAGATCAAAAAAAAGGCCTTCCCCGGTTTTACCCTTCGTTAAACTCTCACGGATCGCTACATCGTAGGCAGCACTGTTCTTGATGGCTTGATCAAAAATCGTCGGGTTAGATGTCAATCCGGTCACCGACAGTTCGTCAATGTACAGGTTTAGCGTCCCGCTGTTGAGCAGATCGCGAGTGATGTTGTCGAGCCAGAGACTCTGGCCGAGTTCGTGAAGTTTTTGTGTGGCTTTTATCATATTCAATTAACCTCTTTTTCATTGTCCAATTCGAAAAAAAGCGCCGCATAAATTTTAAAATCCACGAGACAGCCTTCTTTGAGCTTGCTTGCTATCCAGGGTTTCAGTCCAACTAAGGGCACGACATGAACCTGAATGTTTTCGGATTCGTCGCCGCCCCCTTTAGAAACTTTCTTTAATTCTGCGGCGCGAAAAAAGGTGATCACTTCAGTCAAAAGCCCGGCTGAACTAGGGCCTTCCGCGAGGTATTCCATGCGCTGGGCTTGATAACCTGTTTCTTCGAGGAACTCGCGTTTTGCTGCCTCATTCAAAGTTTCATTTTCTTTGCCTTTTATGTCTCCGGCCAACCCTGCTGGAATCTCGATAACCCACTTGTTTACGGGAACACGAAACTGTTCGACCAAAATAAGTTCGCTCTTATCGGTAATAGCAAGAATTGCAACAATTCCACTGGTGTTGCAGCGCTCGACATATTCCCATTGTTTTTTTCGTTTAACCCTGAGAAAGACACCTTCAAATAAGGTGTCTGCAATAAGCTTTTCAAATTCGGGGGAGCCGGCGCTTTCGACAGCTTTCGCCGGGGAGGAAGCCGAGTTGCCTGATTTGGCTTGATAAGGGCTCATATCCAATTGTGTCACTTTAGGACGAAAATATCGTTTACCGCCTTTTCAATCGCGTCCCGGGATTCATCAGTACGTTCCCGAATCCTATCAATCAACTCATCGTGTTTACCTTCGGCGAATTGAAGATCGTCATCTGTCAACATCGACCATCTTGCTTTCAGTTTGCTCTGCGCGATTGCCCAATCATCTTCGTTCTTTGCGTTCAATATTTCTCCTGCGATAGCTTGTCTTAGCACTTATCGAGTCGGCTCTTGGATTCCGGAGGAGCCGATATTTCGGATTCAATTATGGCTCAGGCCAGCTTTACCACCATTTTCCCGATGTTTTGTCCCCGGAAGAGACCAATGAAGGCATCCGCTGCGTGTTCGATCCCGTCCACGACCGTTTCCCTGCTCTTGAGCTTGCCCGCTCGGAAATAGCCACCCACTTCATCCTCAAAGTAGCTCCGACGATCCAGCCAATCGCTCACGATCAGCCCTTTCATCGTCAGCCGTTTTGTTGTGATGTTAGACAGGTTGCAAGGACCAGGCTGCGGCGTTTCCTCGTTGTACCTGGAGATTCCACCGCATGCGATAATTCGACCGTGCACACGTAAAACGGACAACGCCGCTTCGAGCGCCTCTCCCCCAACATTGTCAAAGTAGACGTCGATCCCCTCCGGCGCTTCCAGAGTTAGTTGCTCGAGGACGGAAGCTGTCTTGTAATCAAAGGCGACGTCGAAACCGCACTCTTGACGCAGAAACATGACTTTTGCCATTGATCCAACCGATCCAATGACGCGGCATCCACGCAATTTTGCCAGTTGTCCGGCTACGTTACCAACAGCCCCGGCGGCTCCGGAGATGTAAACAACGTCTCCCGCCCTAACATCCACCAAGTTCAATCCAGCCCACGCGGTCATGCCCGTCATCCCCAAAGCACCCAGGTAAACAGAGACGGGTTGGATATCGCGGCTAACTGCATGCAAATCTTTCGGCGAAGTTATGAAGTATTCTCTCCAGCCAAAATTGGAGACGACCATATCACCCACTTTGAATTCCTTGGCGCGCGACTCTATGACCTCGCCGATTGCTCCGCCTTCAAGCGGCTTACCTATCTCAAACGGCGGAATATACGACTTGCCTTCGTTCATGCGACCGCGCATGTAGGGATCCACCGACATAAACAAATTGCGAACCAGTACCTGCTGATCCTCCAATGTTTCGAGTTCAGTGCGCGCCAGCGAAAAGTTAGCAGCGGTTGGCGTCCCCTTGGGGCGCGAGACCAGCCGAACCTCGCTGCTCGTAATTTTGGTCATAAAACGCTTTCAGTCTGTTAAGACTACTTGTCGTCTTCCTTCTGCTTTTTGGCGGCTTGGCGCATCTGATCGTGTTCGGCCTCCAGAACGCCTTCTTCGACCAGCCTTTCGCTTGTGCTTCGACCCTCGTCATCCTCATCATCGATGGAAGTAACTGGGATGACGCGCCCTGTAGACCCCGGCAAGGGGTCCCAGCGTTCAGACTCCGGAGCGGACTCAAGCAGTTCCTCCTTTGGGTCCATATCCGACCCGCCAGTCAATTCCCGTTTGGCCTGATCCAAATCAGAATTCGAGACCTCCTGCGCGGCGCGTCCGTCGATAATGGCGAGTTCCACCGCTCTCTCCCGAACCATTTTATCAGTCACAGTGCCGACGCCGGTGGAATCAATGATCAAGGCCGCATCTTTGGGGGGGATAATTTTCATAAGTTTGTGGATTACTCGGCTGCTTGAGTGTGAGCTTCGACAAACCAGAGCCACTTATCGATTCCCCGGGAAATCTCGGTAAACAGATCCGCGGTATCCGCATCGTCAAGGTCATCCGCTTCGGTGATGGTGCCCCGCACTTCGTGCGCGAACGTTGAAAGCGCCGTGACCACCCCGCTGATATGAGACGTGCCCTCGGCGACCGCCAGTGGATACTCGTCAAGTTGAGAACGAGCGGCGGATACGCGAACAGTTCCTTCGGCGATGCCTCCGAGTTGGACAATGCGTTCAGCGATCAGATCAACGTAGGACTCCGTGGCCTCGGCTATCTTGTCAAAGAGTTCGTGAAGACCAATGAAGTTCGGGCCTTTGACATTCCAATGCGCCTGCTTCATTTGCATCTGCAGATCAACGGCTGACGCCAATCGCTGGTTCATGATGGCGTTCAGCTCCAGTCGTTGACTTTGAGAAATATCGTTGCCTGTCTTATACATTTTTCGGTCTTCGGCCTTTGCCGTCGTCGCAGCATTCGCCTTAATTTCCTTTAGGGGAAGTTTTCCGAAACTGGCTCGGTCGTCCGCTTCGAGCCAATCGAAGGTCGTGCTCGATTCAGGAGCAAGACCCAGTTTGGAGCAATTGTGGATGAAGGAGTCGCGTCTCTCTGCGTTGTTCATCGGGTTGCCGGCTTCCACTTCATCCGACCAGGTTTTTATTTCCGCAGGCGTTTTCGACGTGCCATGGGCCAGCAGCCAGGTGCCGACGTCTTCGTAGGTTTTGGAGGCTTGAACTGCGGTTTTAAATTCCGCGCCGGTAATACCCTTAAAGGTGAAAAGCGCGTTGTCCAATGGGCAATCATAGTGGTACTCCCCCAGCTTTCCCGCCAGTTCGGCGCGACATTTGTCAACGGCGCGGCTCGCAATGACAAACCCACCGATTCGATTGCGTGGGCTATGTGGAGCCTGTTTAGTGAGGTCAGAAGCAAGAATGGGTGTTTTCATAATTTGGTTGGTGGTCGGTTTGGTTTTCAGAGCGGGGGGATTTTAAGTTTGGTCGATTCAAGCGGTAATTTCATCCGCTCTGTCTGGCGAGCTGCCTTAAGCACTTGTGCCTTTGCCGGGCTGCGAAATCATTGGCGGCTGGAACCACAACGACGGGCAGTGAAGTAACCAAGGAGCGCACCGGAGACGATACCGATGGCGTGGTAGACATACTTGGATACGGCTTCGTCTGTTGCCAAAGCATCGTCATAGGCCTTCTCGGAAAGATCGCCGTATAACTTCTTGCCACGCTCCAAGGTGACCACAAGACGGTCGCGCGATTCCTTGGCCGTTTCTCCGGTCACGTTGGCGGTTGCCTCAATGAGGGCCCGTGCGTCCTCGGCGAGTCGGTACATATCGTGACGGATGGCTCGTTTTTGCTTGTTCATATTGTTTTATTTGAGCCGATGACTGCTTTTGTGTATTCACGGCGCACATTGTCCACCTGTCCCGGATCAAGATCGGGCATGACCAGCCCAGATTCATTTGTCTCACCCCACACTACAGGAGGGCCGTGCTGCTGATATGGGGTGTAACCCTACCCCTCTTTAAAATCCGATCTTTAAACCCGCCTGCCCGGTCTGTCCTACTTCCGCCCGTCGCTAAGCCCGCAGAAACCTGAGTTCGGTTTGAAGAATCTCAATGTCGCGAAAAAGACTGAAAATGAGGCGTAGTGTCTTACGGTTCATCCCGTGGTTTCGGCGGTAGCTCTCGAATCTACGCACCTTGCAGAGAGCATCGTCATCAAAAATCAGTTCAGTCTCGGGCCCCACAGGACTTTCACCGAAGAGGCCGAGACGGCAATAGTGCCGAAGCATCTCGGGATGAATGCCTGCAAGGCTGGCGGCTGCTTCGAGCGAATAGGTCGTGGGGGCAGCCTCGGTCACACAGACGAGCGTTAAAGACGTTTCTTCAGCGAAGACAGAGGCTTTCATGATTCACTCCTTGGTTTGAATGAGGAAGCGTGGGCGAGTTGCTCCCAGAGCGCGCGTTCCTCGTCATTGATCGTCTTGGGCAGTTGGATATCCACAACGACATAGATATCGCCGTTTCCTTCGTTCTTTCCCTTAGGCAGACCGTGTCCCCGAATGCGCAATTGTTGGGCATTATTGGTTCCGGGTGGAACCCGGAGATTTACCTGACCTTTGAGCGTTGGAACTGTCACCGTTGTGCCTAGCACTCCCTCCCAAGGCGCGACGTCGAGATCATAATAAAGATCCGCGCCACGAACCCGGAAATCGGGGTGGGCAGCCAGGCGCACCCGGAGATAAAGATCACCCGACACGGCTTGGCCCGAGCCCTCGCCGCCTTTTCCCGGCACGCGAATTCTTTGACCTTCACGTACGCCTGCAGGTATCCGAACTTTAAATTGGTAGGTTTTCGATTGGCCTGTTTGAGGATCGCTGCTTTGAAGGGAAATATCTCGAACGGCACCTTTCATCACCTCGTCGAGTGTGACAAGAATATCTCCTTCAATATCGCCGCCACGTTGACCAAATGGTTCGGAACGAGCGCCATTCCCCTGAGGTGAGAAACCTGATGCTCCCCTTCCGCCAAACATTTGCTCGAAAAAGTCGCTGAATCCAGTCCCGCCAAAGTGGAACTCATCCGCTTGCCCGTGATGCGAGGTCCCATTGCGGCGGGCTTGCTGACCGGAAGGTTGCTGGTAAGCCGCTCCTTCTTTCCAATTCGCACCCAATTCGTCGTACTGCTTGCGCTTTATCGGATCGCTGAGGACCTCGTGGGCTTCATTGATCTCCTTGAATTTCTCTTCACCCAGCTTTTTATCCTTTGCCACATCGGGGTGATACTTGCGGGCAAGTTTGCGGAAGGCCTTCTTGATCTCGTCGTCACTCGCGCCCCGCGCCACTCCCAACGTCACGTAATAATCTTTAAACTCGACGGGCATCGCGAGAAATTCTACTGGCTGAGATCGTTGACGATCACTTTGGCTGGGCGGAAAGATTCCTTGCCTCGACGGTACCCACGCTGAGCGGTCTCAAGCACGGTATGGTCGGGTTTGGATGGATCGCGGCGCGAGCTAATCGCCTCGTGACGCAGCGGGTCAAAGGGTTTGCCCATGCTCTCTTCGGCTTCAACCTCATTCTGTCGCAAGATTCCCCGCAACTGTTGCAAAATCATGTCCACCCCTTGGAGAAGCTGATCGAACGAAGTATTCGGTCCTACCGCGAGGGCTCGCTCCAGATTGTCGATTGCGGGCAAGAGTTCATGAATCAGCGCTTCCTTTTTTGCGGCGGCGCGTCGCTCTGTTTCCTGGGCTGTTCGTTTGCGGAAGTTGTCGAAGTCGGCCGCCAGACGGAGATATCGCTCTTTCTGTTCTAACAATTCCTTATCAGGGGATTCGCTTGGTATAACTACCGCAGCCCCGACTTCGGGACCGCTCTCGTCTGGCAGTACAGTAGGTTGTGATTTTTGATTCATGATGATGAAGCTCAGCGCTTTTCCTCTTCCACAAGCTCACCTTCAACCACGTCGGAATCGGTGGATGGTGATCCTGCTGCTCCATTTTGGTGGCCGTTGGCTGAGCTGCTCTGCCCTTTGGCTGACGAAGCTCGGTTCAGTGCGGCAGATGCTGCCTGCCAAACCTGGTTCAAGCGCTCGCTGGCCGACTTCATTGCCGGGACGTCACCGCTCGCCAATGCATCTTTGGTTTTCTGGGCAGCTTCTTCGATTTGGACCCTGTCGCTTTCGGAAAGCTTACCCAGGTTGTCTTTGAACATTTTATCGGAGCGATAAACAGCGCCATCCGCCTCATTGCGCATCTCGATTTCCTCGCGCTTCTTTTTGTCCTCATCAGCGTGGAGATCAGCGTCTCTCCGCATTTTATCAATCTCGTCCTTGGATAGCCCGCTGCTGGCCGTGATGGTGATTTTCTGTTCTTTGCCGGTTCCCAAATCTTTGGCACTGACATTCAGGATGCCGTTGGCATCGATGTCGAACGAGACAGCGATTTGAGGGGTTCCGCGTGGCGCAGGCGGAATGTCGGTGAGCTGGAACTTCCCAATGGATTTATTATCTTTGGCCAGCGGACGGTCGCCCTGCAAGACGTGCACTTCAACGCCCGGCTGATTGTCGGCTGCCGTGCTGAACGTTTCGGACTTATGGGTGGGAATGGTCGAGTTGCGTTCGATCAGCTTCGTGAAAACGCCACCCAGAGTCTCCAGACCGAGGGATAGCGGAGTAACATCAAGCAACACCACGTCTTTGACGTCGCCTTTAAGCACGCCAGCCTGGACGGCTGCGCCGATGGCAACTACTTCGTCGGGATTGACGCCTTGATGCGGAGGTTTATCGACGAGCGATCGAGCCGTTTCCACTACTTTAGGCATTCGGGTCATACCGCCAACCATGACCAATTCGTCAATCTTATCAGACGTGATTCCCGCGTCCTGCAGGCACTTCTTGACGGGGCCAAGCGTCCTGTCGAATAGATCTTCGCAAAGTTGGTCCATCTTAGCCCGGGTTAGCTTCAGGTCGATGTGCTTGGGGCCGCTCGCATCGGCGGTGATGAACGGCAAGTTAATGCCGTATTCGAGCGTGCTGGAGAGCGCGATTTTCGCCTTTTCCGCTTCCTCCTTGATGCGTTGGAGGGAATCAGGCTGTTTACTCAATTCCATTCCGTGGGTCTTTTTGAATTCAGCGAGAATCCAATCCATGATCCGGGCATCCCAATCATCGCCTCCCAAATGGGTGTCGCCATTGGTCGCTTTGACCTCAAAAACACCGTCGCCGATGTCCAAAATGGAAATATCGAATGTGCCTCCGCCCAAGTCATAAACCGCCACCTGTTCGTTCTTTTTTTTGTCGAGACCGTAGGCCAGTGAAGCCGCCGTCGGCTCATTGATAATCCGCAGGACTTCCAACCCTGCGATACGTCCGGCGTCTTTGGTCGCCTGTCGTTGGGAATCGTTGAAATAAGCCGGAACCGTGATAACTGCCTGTGTAATCTTCTCACCGACTCGCATCTCTGCGTCAGCTTTCAACTTAGAGAGAATCATCGCCGATATTTCGGGTGGAGTGAACTGCTTAGGCTTCCCATCAACGGTAACCTCGACGGCAGCATCGCCATTTGAAGCGCGGACAACTTTATAGGGCACCCGTTTGATTTCCTCGTGGACTTCGTCAAACTTGCGACCCATGAAGCGCTTGATCGAATAAATAGTGTTGCGGGAGTTGGTAACGGCCTGACGTTTGGCCGCATCACCGACAACTCGTTCGCCTGTTTTCGTGAAAGCGACAATCGACGGCATGATCCGCTTGCCTTCCGAGTTTTCGAGGACCAGAGGTTCTCCGCCTTCCATCACCGCCATGCATGAGTTCGTTGTTCCGAGGTCAATTCCGAGTACTTTTGCCATATGCGTTTTTCCTGACTTGTTTGTTGATTTGACCGGTCCTGAACAACGATTTGTTCGTTAGAGTCCAAGGTGGTGCCTGATTTCGTGCTCGGCCTTAAACCAGTCTTCGATTTCACGGCTTTGACCTCGTCCCCGGCTTTCAAAAAGGGCGTAGGCGCGCTTACTAATGAGATCTGCAAGAGGAACCTGACATCCTGAAGTGTCCCCGGTGGGGCACGTATCAGGAAATAAAAGGAAGCTTGGGTTGCTATTCATTTTCGTTCCCCTAGCGGATGATCCGACCATGACTGGTTGTAGGGCTGTAATGGGAACTTAAGGCGCGAACAACCCTTTTACTATGGGGTGATGACCCCATAGCCCGAGCGAAAGAATTGGCGCAATTTCATTAGGTAGGAGACCGCGCACCTGCGTAGTGCCCGTTTCTCACGAAGCGTGAAACGATTCGGTCCTCTTCATTTCCAGCTTTGCTAAAACAATATGAAAACATCCACTCCACTCACCGGCTCCCATCAGCGCACTTTCGACCGAATCTTCCAGCATCCGATCTCTCACAATCTGGAATGGCGCGATGTCCATGCGCTTCTGGGAGAAATGGCAGATGTCGCGAAGGAACACAACGGGAGCCTGAAAGTAACGCGCAATGGACAAACCATGGTCTTACACCCGACCAGCAAAAAGGATGTAGCGGAAATGGATGAGGTGATGGCACTGCGCCACTTTCTGGAGCGGTCAGAGACGGCATCACCACAAATCAGCGAAACAGAGACCCATTGGCTGCTCGTGATTGACCACCATGAAGCCCGCATTTTTCGGTCCGAAATGGATGGCGCCACACCACAACAGATTCTCCCTTACGAGCCAGAGAATTACTTTCGCCATGCGCACAATTCAAAGACGACTTCGAGGGGTCAGGAAAAACCTGACCCGAACACCTTCTTTGAACCGGTGGCGAAGGTGCTTCAGGCCGTTGGCCCGATTCTCGTGTTCGGCACCGGAACGGGAACGAGCAGCGAAATGGAACAGTTCATCGGTTGGTTGAAGCACCATCACGCGGAAGTTGCCAAACGAGTCATCGGTTCACTGGTTGTGGACGAGCATCATCTGACGGAAGGGCAGCTCCTCGCCAAAGCCAAAGGCTTTTACGCAAACGTTCAGGCGCCGGAGGCCAGGAAGCCATGAGCGCGGGGCACATCCTCCTTTTTTGAAAAGGGGGCCATTTGATTGCTAAACTGGGTTCCATTACCATCTCCCTGCTGCAAGAGTTAAGCAGTCTTGTGTGGATGGGAAGAGAAACGGTCTCCGAAATCGGGGATCGGATAGCCACCAAACGTGCGCCCTTTCGGCTCGAAGACTTCTTTTACCAGTGCAACCGGGTGGGGGTCGGTTCCGTCCCGATGGTCATTCTTCTCTCGGTCTTTGTCGGGCTCACCCTGGCATTACTCACCGGCTACCAACTCCAAATCTTTGGCCTCGTCACCCTCGTTCCTCCGGTGGTGTCCGTGTCGTTCACCCGCGAAATGGGGCCGCTTTTCACGGGCATTGTCTTGGCGTCTCGGATTGGTGCCGCATACACCGCCGAGTTGGGCGCAATGACGGCCGGCGGAGAAGTGGATGCAATTGAAGGTATGGGGATTGGCGCCCTGCGCTACCTCGTTACGCCGCGAATTCTCGCCATCCTCTGCCTGACTCCCTGCCTGACTATCATTGCCGTCATTTCGGGCATTTTGGGCGCAGCGTTCATTTCACGTCTCATGCTGCAGATCAGCTTCGGCTACTTTTATGACCAGGTGATGACCTACCTGTTGGTCAAGGATATGATGGCCGGAATTGTGAAGAGCTTTTTGTTCGGCGGAATTATCGGAATCATCGCCTGCTACAAGGGCTTGTCCGTGCAGGGTGGCGCCGTCGGGGTCGGAAAAGCGACGACCTCTAGTGTCGTGACCGCCATCACCGTCGTGATTGTGTCCGATTCGTTCTGCAATATTTTCATCATCACCTTTTTCCCATGAATGCCACCACAGAAAATCTGGTGGAAATGCGCGACGTGCACTTTCAATTCACCGATAAGGTCATTTTGGACGGAGTCAACTTTGCCGTCCGAGATCGGGAAGTTCTTGTCATCATGGGCCTCAGCGGCGGTGGCAAGAGCACGCTGCTGAGCATCATGATGGGCCTCCTTAAACCCACTGGGGGATCCGTCCTTTTCAAGAACGAGGATCTAACGAGACTGTCGCGATCAAAATTAAATCGGGCCCGAACCCACATGGGCATGGTCTATCAAAACGCGGCCTTGATCAGTTCGATGACTGTTCGCGAAAACGTCGGCCTCCCACTGGAGGAACTCTCGGACAAAACCGACAAGGAGATCGCAACGATCATCGATCAGAAGCTCGAACTGGTGGGACTAAAAGATGCCAGGGACAAGCTCCCATCCGAACTTAGCGGCGGCATGCAGAAGAGGGTCGGCCTTGCACGGGCTCTGGCGATGGAGCCCGAATTGGTCCTTTTTGACGAACCCACGGCGGGCTTGGACCCGATCACCACCGAGACCATTGAGGATCTG